>Ga0335075_10004261_pt1 | contig 22433 bp, 26 predicted proteins | sample Lox_Sample_24_FD_206723 | JGI IMG/M metagenome (GOLD analysis project Ga0335075, IMG submission 206723) | Soil microbial communities from Loxahatchee National Wildlife Refuge, Florida, United States - Lox_Sample_2.4 | ecosystem: Environmental > Terrestrial > Soil > Wetlands | place: USA...
GAGAGCATTCCACGACAGGAGGGGCATCATCGGCATCGCCCGATTTGGCCGGTTGCCGCGTGTCGCCAGTAATGTCCTATTGCTTGGACCGGTTGTGATCAAGCTCCCGGATGGTACCTGAGAATCTTCACGACTTCTTCATAGCGAGCGGCGGGGTGTCCGGTGCACTGATCGGGTTGCTCTTCGTGGCGATATCCGTCTCCGCGCAACGGCTTGCCCTGGAAGAGGCAAAATCCCAGCCGCACAGGATACGCGCGTCCGCGGCACTGACCGCGTTCACCAACGCACTGACGGTCTCATTGTTCGGGCTGCTTCCAGGGGAGAAGATTGGCTGGACGTCCATGACGGTATCCGTCGTCGGGATCGTCTTTATCGCGGCCACCGTGCTCTACCTTATCCGGTTGCGACAGGTAAACCTCAAGACTGCCAGGGACTTGCTGTTCCTCGCGGGGCTAATCGTAGTATTCGCCATTCAGCTGGCCGAGGGGACGGCGGTCACCGCCAACCCCGCGGATTCCGGTGGGGTGGACACTATCGCCTTCGAAGTCGTCGTATGCTTCCTAATCGGCATCGCTCGCTCCTGGGAACTAATAGGCGGTCCTGATATCGCCATCACCCACGAGGTAACCCAGCTCATCCGCCGGCACGAGCGCGAGCCTGATGACGCTTAGGACTCCTGTTGCTGCCGCGGCGACCAGCGGCGCGAGGCGCCTACCGCTGCGGCGGGGACCGTAAAAACGGCTTGACAGACCCCCGTGGGGGGCTGTCAGGCTCTCTGCTGCCCGAATACGCAGATGTTTACCGGAAAGGCGCGCTGCATGAGTGAAGACGCACCGGAGCTAACCGCGGAGTTGGTGGTGGACGGCGCCGTGCCGTCGCAGCCGGTGGTCTCGCCCGATGGGCGCTGGGTTGCCTACGTCGTCGCTCCGGTCGGCCGCGGCGGGGAGCGCCTTCTTTGCGCGATCTGGGTGGCCGCTGCTGACGGCAGCTCACCGCCGTGGAAGCTGACCGCGGGCATGGCGGCGGATTCTGATCCGCGCTGGGCGCCGGACTCGGCCTCGGTGTTCTTCTTGTCCGATCGCACCGGCTCCCGTCAGCTGTACCGGATACGGGTCGGTGGCGGGGAGGCCGAAGTACTGACGGACTGGGGCGGCGAGATCTCCGATGCCTGGCCGCTGGCGGACGGCCGGCTGGTCGCCATGGTGGCCACCGATGAGCCGACCGAGGAGGACATGCGCAGGCTCGCCGAGCGCGACGACGCGCTCGTCTGGGGACAACAGCTGCGCTGCGGCAGGCTGCGGGTGCTTGACCTGGCCACGAGCGAGCTGCGCACGGTGGACGGCCTCGGCCACCGCCACGTCGTGGAACTGGCGCCGCGGCCAGACGGGGGCGCGCTGGCGACGATCAGCTGGGCCAGCCCGGAGACGAGCGTTGTTGCCAGCAAGCTGCACGTGGTCGACCTGGGGACAGGGACGGTGCGTGACCTCGGCCGGACCGGGACCGTGGCCCGGTCGCCGGCCTGGTGGCAGGCCGGCGGCGGCTGGCACCTGGCCTACCTGGCCATGCCAGTACCGTTCGGCGGCGACGCCGTCTACGATGTCGCCCTCAGCGAGGCCGCCGCTGTGCACCGCGACCTGACCGTGGGCATGGCCGTCTGCCCGACGGAGCTGGCGCAAGCCACGGACGGCCCGCCGCTGGCCCTGTTCGCGGACGGGCTCGACACCTCGATCGGCCGGCTCGACCCTGACCTGCTGCGGTTCGAGTGCCTGTCCGCTCGGAACGGACTGGCCGACTCGCTGTCCGCCAGCCGTTCTGGCGAGGTGATCGCGGCGCTGGCCAGCACCGCCTATGAGCCGGAGAACGTCCATGCCGGACCGCCCGGCGGGCCGCTCATCCGGCTCAGCGACACCCAGCCCGCCCTGCGCGCGATCAGCTGGGGCGCTCAAGAACGACTCTCCTATCAGGCATCGGACGGGCTCGTCCTCGACGGCCTGCTCATCTTGCCGCCCGGCCGCAACCGCGCGGACGGCCCGTTCCCGCTCATCACGCTGGTGCACGGCGGCCCCGATAGCCGGTACGCCGACCAGTTCATGCTCGCCCCGCATCCGACGGGGCAGTGGCTCGCGACCGCGGGATACGCCGTGTTCCTGCCTAACCCGCGGGGCGGGATAGGTCATGGCCGTGATTTCGCCGGGAGAGTCGCGCGCTCAGTCGGCGGCGGCGAATGGAGCGACATCATCAGCGGGATCGACCTGCTGATTGCCGAGGGGGTCGCGGACCCGGACCGGCTCGGAATCGGCGGTGCCAGCCACGGCGGGTTCATCGCCGCCTGGGCGATCGGGCAGACCGACCGGTTCAAGGCCGCCATGATGGCCGCCGGGATCAGCGACTGGGGGATGCTCGTCGCGACCGGCGAAGGGGGAACCCTAGAAGCTGAGCTCAGCGGCAGCTGCGGCTGGGAAGGCACCGGCCCGCACCCCCACGACCAGGTCAGCCCGATCTCGTATACGTCGAAGATCCGCACCCCGGTGCTGATCGTGCAGGGCGAGGACGACACCAACGTGCCGGTCAGCCAGGCGATCTACTTCCACCGTGCGCTCAGCTGGTACGGGGCCGAGCACGAGCTCGTCATCTACCCGCGTGAGGGCCACGGGTTCGCTGAGCGCAATCACCAGCTCGACCTGCTCCGGCGCACCCGTGCCTGGTTCGACCGATGGCTTCGCGATGAGGCCTCCGACAGCCGAGGGCCGATGCCTAACTTTCGGACTTCCTCCAGATTCCCATCCTGATCAGCGACCGGGATGCCGCGCTCGCCGGACTCGACGCGGCTGACCTTCGACCGGTCGCACCCTACTACTGTGGCGGCGTCCTGCAGGTCCAGCCGGGCACGGATTGACAGTGCTGCACCCATCCCAGGACTCCCATCTCGCCTGTCTCGTGCTTGACCCCGTGGCCTGATCTCGGTGGTGAGGCGGGCGGTGCCTTCCCGGGGACCAGAAGGCACCGCCCGGTGCGCGACACTGAACCAGGCCGGCATCCCTCATGCCGGCCGTCCGGTGGCCCGTGCCGCGCCGCCGCCCGGCCGGGAGATCAAGGGCCATCTCCCTGCGGTCCCGGCCAGGCGGCAGCTCAGGATTTCTGCTCTTTCTCCTCGGGGAGTGCGAGTAGTGAGTGCTGGACACGGTCCCGGAACACAGTCAGCTCGGCTTCCAGGGCGTCCTCGATCGCCCAGGATGACGTCGGCGGCAAGCTTCAGCTTCTCCAGGTGAGTCCGCTCCACGGTGATCGGGCTAAGGTCGGGCATCAGGGGAACCTCTCGTTTCGCAAGGGGATGGATGGGCTGTTCAGGGCATTCGCCCAGGACCAGGGAGGGCCGGCCTGCAGGCCGGTCCGCACCGGTACAGTGACCCGCTCACGGTCCGCCCCGTGACACTCGGCGTCAGGGACGGATGGTCTGGTGCTCATAGCCGCATCAGTGCCGCGTGGACCCTTTTGAGGACCTCCGGGCCGACGGCGACTCGTTTCGGAACGTACGGTTTCCAGCCAGGCGCGGGAGAATGCGGCTCTTGCGCGCCGGGCACCCGTAGCGGCAGCCCGGATGGGGCGACGGCCTGCACCGTGGAGGCCCCGTCGGGGCGGGGATAATGCATCCGGAACCAGACTGCCCGCCCGTGCTTCCCGCCTGACACCCCGCAAGCCTCCGAGAGGGCTAGCAGGAAATACAGGCCAGATGCGTCCCGGGACGAGCGCCGGAGATCACCATCCCAGTCGCTGCCACCGTCCACGATCTCGCCCAGCACGTACTGACCAGGGACATCCAAGAGCAGGGCAGTAAAGGTGCCACCGTCCCTGCCGCTGCGGCTATGGCGGACCGCGTTACCAGCCAGCTCGGACATCAGCAGCACAATGTCATCGGCCATTGGGCAGCCAGCCAGGAACTGGTCAACTGTAGCCCGCACGGACTTGAGCTGGTCGGCACATCCGCGAAAGGCATCCTCCCACCAGCCTCCACGTCGACCGCCTGCGGCGGGCGGCAGAAAGCGTCCTCCGGCATCCATTTCCTGGGCTGTTGCAGGGACTTCGAGGACTGTCCGTTCGATCGCAGTTCGGGGCGCGGGATCCGCCGAATGAGCGCGGACGGGGCCGCGCTGCGAACTGGCTGCCATATTTCCGTCCTTGTTTCCCAGGACGGCCGACGGGCCTGCCGCCAGCCGTAGGCTGTATCAAAGGTGGCTACGCTGCCCTGCTGGGTGCTTTCGCCTTATCGGCTGGGCGCGTGAAGGTCATCGTGCTTGACCGGCCTTCACTTTCGGAAGGGGCCAACAATGACAGTGCGCAAACCCGGTGGCCCATCGCTGATGACGAAATGTCAAGACGGAATGTTGCGCGCCTCGACCAGGAACCCTCACGCTGTCCATGGAAACCCGACTGGCGATGAGCGGGGGTTGCGTGGACTACAGTCCGACCGTCCGGGGACGGCGCCTGATCCGGGAGATCGAGCGACTGAGGCATGACAGCGGCCTGTCAATGGAGACCGCCGCAAAGCAGCTGAGCTGGAGCGTCAGCAAGCTCTACCGGCTGGAGAACGGCCGCTCCAAGATCAGCACTGACGACCTGGCCGACATGCTCGACCTCTACGGCGTCAGATCGCCGCGCCGGGAAGCGCTTATCCAGCTGGGCCGTGATGTGCGCCGACGTGGCTGGTGGACGGCCTACAGCGACATCTTCACTGGCAGCTACATCGCCATGGAAGCCGAAGCATCCAGCATTCGGGTCAACGCGCACATGATCCCGGGCTTGTTCCAGACGCCCGGCTACGCACGCGAGATGATCAGGCGAGCCCGCCCCATGATTAGTCCCGAGGAGACCGAGCGACGGTCGCCGCGCGCACCGCCCGCCAGGAAGCCCTGTTCAGCCGACCGGAGCCACCAGAGGTCCATGTGATCCTGGACGAGGCGGTACTGCACCGTCAGGTCGGTGGCCCGGCCGTGATGGCCCAGCAGCTCGCCAGGCTATCGGAGGCTACGACGTGGCCCCAGGTCGTAATCCAGGTGCTGCCGTTCAGCTGCGGGGCGAACGCAGGGATCGAAGGCCACTTCGTCATTCTCTCGTTCGGGACCATCGAGGACCCGCCCGTCGCCTACGTCGAGGGGCTAATGGGCGACGTGTACATCGAGGCCGCCGATGAGGTGGACGGGTTTAACCTGGCCTGGACCTACCTGGTCAGTCAGGCCCTCGATCCAGCGGAATCCGCAGCGATGATCCGCGCTAGCACGAAGGAGCAATGACTAATGACGCCCCCGCACGACACAGAGCTGACCGGCACGTGGCGCACATCGAGCTACAGTGGCGGCGGAAATGAATGCATCGATGTCGCGCAAACCAGGACGAGCTGCCTAGTGCGCGATTCTAAGCAGCCTGACGAAACACACCTTGCCGTCGGCCGCCAGGCCTGGGCAGCGTTCACCCGCCGCCTCAAGGACCACATCAGCCTCGACTAGACCAGACCCGCTCTCGCGGTGGGGCCGGCTGACGCGGCACTGCTAGGTAAGGCGGGAACGTCTGCCTGGGCGGCCTGGATGTCGTGGCCGGGCAAGGCGCGCGTGCTGGCCCGGACCCGGTCGATCGTGTCAAAGCGAGTACAGAATTCCTCGGCCCCCGCGATGCTCACGGCGGCCTGCCGGACGAGCCGGAGCCGGTTGAGGCACCGCATGGACGTCACTCCGCCTTCGATTGCAGGTAGGACGTCCATTGCCGCCGCGACTGCCTCCTGGCGGGCGCCCTGCTTCAGCAGCGCGTCCGCCAGGCCAGCTCCGTAGCTGGCCTGGTTGCGCGGACTCAACTGGAACGTGAGCACCTTCCGGTACAGCAGGGCACTTTGACCGGGATCTCCGAGGTTGAGCCAGCCGCGGGCCTCTACCCCGGTGGCCTCGGCGTGATCGACGAACCGGAGCCACTCGGGTGGCTTCTCGTCCCGCGGGCCGCGGTCCAGCTCACGGCGCGCCTGGGTGATCGCCGTCTGGAATGCGGCCTTGTCCCCCAGTAGCGAGGCGGCGCTGGCGTGCCGCAGGGCGATCAGCGCGTGCAGCCGGGGTACTAGGAGGTAGCGTCCCTCGTCCTGGGCCTGGAAGGCCAGCCGGAGCGCCCGCCGGGCCGGCTCACGGCTCGTCCCCGTACGGGCCATCTCGGCATACAGCATCGATTGGTTCGTCAGGACGTGCACCGCCAGCACCGTGTCCCCAGAGTCGGCCGCCAGCTCGCGCGCTTGCTCATACAACGGCCGGGCAACGGGCAACTGCCCGCTGTCCATTGCCAGCCAGCCGGTGCACAGTGCCAGTTCCCCCGTGGCTGCGAGCAGTCCTTCAGCCGAGTCGGCGCCGCTGCGGTCCCGTGCGGCAAGCCGGACACGGCGCCACTGCTGCATGGCCAGCGGTAGCAAGACGGTCCCGCCAACGGACCGGTCTCGGGTGTACAACGTGTCCGCGCATGCCTGCCAGTACCGGACGTGGGAACTGGTGACCCGGCGTGGCGCTGTCATAGCGGGCAAGGCCACGGACAGGCTGGCCGCTGAGGCCAGGGCGCCGAAGTCCCGCCTGCTCAACAGGTCCATGCCCGTCCTATCTCTGGCAGCAACGCCAGCGTCAGCGTCAGCGAACACCAGCGGCAGCAGCGCCGCCCGTGGCATGCCCACCGCGTCAGCGAACTGAAGCGCAGTGCGAACGTCATACATGCCGTCCCGGACGCCGTGCTCGTAATAGCTGAGGGTGGACTGGCTCCAGCCGACCATAACGGCGATGTCCCGCTGCGGCACCCCGCACGCAGCGCGAACGATGGCCGGAACTGCGGACAGGTTCACCTGCGCCAGCGCCTGCCGCAGCAGCGGTGAGTCAAACAGCCACGACGGCTGCGGCGGCATCTCCTGGGCGGCCTTCACGCACGTCGGGCAAAGCGGGTCACCACCACGCCGCGCGAGCACCCCCGTGCGGCACGCTGGGCACGCCTGCACTTCCGGCATTGGTTCAACCTCCCTAATGCTCGACTATGCCGCTGACTCGCCGACCGCCGCTGCCAGACATTGCGAAGAAGGCCCTAGTCGGCCGCTCTCGCTTCGTGCCGTGCCAACCAGCCTTACGGCCGACGTGCCAACAGTGTTCCAACCAGCGTGCGGTTCCCCCACGTACCCTGGGAAGTGGTGATCGGTGACCGGACCCAATGCGGTCACCGGTCACCGGCCAATACCCCGAGCGATTGGCATGCACATGGGAGACTTCGCCGAAGTTGTGCGCCGGTTCATGGACGAACGCTGCATGTCGGTACGTGCCACGGCCCGCGCGGCGGGGTATTCCGACCACACATTGCTGAGCAAGGTCCTGAACGGGCACAAGGCTCCGACGCACTACCTGGCTGGGCGCCTGGACGAGGTGCTCTGCGCTGGCGGCGAGATTAAGGCGGCGGTGCTGGACCAGCCGATGGGAGCGCGGAAGCCGGCGGCAGCTCTGGGCGCAGTCGAAATCGAAGCGATCGAGCTTGGCCGACGTGCGCTGGCCTCTGATGTCGGCGACGGGACGTGCGAGCGGATCGAGGTTGCGGTCGATGACCTGGCCATGGCCTACTCCGCCACCCCGCCCGCCGAACTGCTGCCGCAGGTCCGTACGCACCTCGGCTACGTCGATGGCCTGCTTCGCAAACGTGCAACCCTCGGTCAGCGCCGCCGACTGCTGGTGTCGTGCGGCTGGCTGTCGCTGCTCGCGGCGACCGTGCTCGCAGACCTGCGCGAGAACCTGGCCGCTGTCGCCTACGCACGGACGGCCGAGGACCTGGCGACTGAGGCCGGACATACTGAGATCACAGCGTGGTCGCTGGAGACCCGAGCGTGGATCGCCCTGACGTCTGGAAGTTACCGGCAGGCTCTCACACTGTCGAAGAGCGCACAGCAGGCCGCCCCCAGGGACTCCAGCGCCTACATCCAGTCGACCGCGCAGGAGGGCCGCGCGTGGGCGCGACTCGGCGACACGGCCTGCACGAGGGAAGCGCTGACGCGGGTTGAGGCGCTGGCGGCGCCGCTTCCCGTCCCTGACCAGCCGGAGCATCATTACAAGTACGATCCAGCGAAGGCAGAGGCCTACGTCGTGACGACGCTGGCGTGGGTCGGCGACCCAGCGGCCGAAGAGTACGCCCGCCACGTGCTCACCCGCTTCGAATCCCCGGCCGCGCCTCGCTTCCGTCGTGCCACCGCGGCCCGCCTTGACCTCGCCCTTGCCCTTGGCCGGCGGGGAAAGCTGGACGAGGCCGCTGGGATCGCCCTTCAGGCAGTGACGTCTGGGTATCTCGTGCCGTCGAATTACTGGCGCGCCCGCGAAGTCATCACCATCGTCGGCTCGTCCGACGTCCCCGAGGGGCGCGAACTGGCCGACGCCTACCGCGCCGAGCTGGCCGACCGCGTCCCCGAAGCTTGACGCTCGGCTTACTTCTGGCTCTAGCGCGTCTGCCCTCCCAGTCGAAGCCGAGCGCCCCACCGCAGACGTGGCGGACAGAGACACATGGGACTTCGGCATGGCTGCTGGCCTGCTTCCTCCGGCTGATCGGCTAGATAATTGCACCTTCTCCGCCTGCCATTGACGATAGGGATGCGAACATGGCGACGGAAGGAAACATGCACGAACTTGCACGCGATTTCAGCCCAAGTCGCTGAGCGCGCGAGTGATGAGCTCCCGCGCCGCGGTGCCGTAGACCGCCATCTGCGATAGGCGCCCAAACACCTCGGCGTACATCTCGATCTCGGTCGGCTGGGTGACCCGGAGCCAGCCGGATACCAGTTCGGCCTGGACCTCGGCATGGTCGTATATGAAGAACATTTCCACCGGCCGCAGCGGCGACCTGTCCACCGTGAATGGGACGATCCCGACGCGGACCGAGGGGATGGCCATCGCGGCGCGAAGGTGCTCAAGCTGGTCCCTCAAGCCGCCGCTCCCACCGATCCGGTGGCGCAGCACGTTCTCCTCCAGCAGGATCGTGAACTCGTGACCAGGCTGGTGGATGATCTGCTGCCGGTCCAGGCGCACCGCGACGGCTTCCTCGATATCGTCAACGGGATTCGGCCGGCGGTCCCGGACAGCCGTCAGCAGAGCCCGGGTGTAGGCCTCGGTCTGGATCGGAGACGGCACCAGGCAGGGTGAGTAGATATGAAAGACCCGGGTCCGTTCCCACAGCGGAATCACGGATTCCTGCGCTCGGCGCAGCCCAGGCCGTTCCAGGCGCCGCCACTGCGTCCATGTCGTATCGGCCGCCCGTGAAGCGGCGACAAGGTCAGCGGCCAGATCATCGGCCGCGCAGGCATGGCACCAGGCCAGGATGTCGTTAGCTGACGGCACCGTGACCGCGTGCTCGATCCGCGATGACTTCGACTCATGCCAGCCCGTGGCCACCGCGATGGCACGCAGCGTCAGCCCGGCGCCGAGCCGGATTTCCCGCAGTCGGCCGGCGACCTGCTGCCTTGCCTGCTGGACGGACGAGGACGGGGTCGTGGCCATGTTGCCGTCCTACACCATGACGGGTCAGGAAGGCCGGTACTCTCCATGCGGGATCGCCCGGTCCCAGGCGGCCTCAAACGCCGCGGCGCAGGCTTTCACCGCCTCAGGGTCGTCGTCGAGCTCCCGGCCCTCGGGCGAAGTCTCGCCCTCGCCGGTGAAGTGGTTCCACAGCACGACCCTGTCATCGAAGACCCAGAAGTCGTTGCCGGGCAGCAAGAGCCTGGATGCCTCCCGTCGCGGCAGCCAGCGAACATCCTCCCCGGCGGCAACGTTGGCGGACGTGATGCCGTACTCGAACCGGATGTACTCACTGATGGGCTCGCTGACGATGCGTGCCCGCCGGATGGCCACCCCCCGCCGGGTCGTCTCGGCGACAAGATCCAGCCAGGGCCGCCACCACGGATCCTGGTCCACAGGGTCGACAGGGGACCCGGCTTGCCATCTCAGGAACATTGGGTCGGCGCGACTGTAGCCGTCTCGCAGCTCCAGGTGGACCGCAGACCGCTCGCACGAGCGCAGCAGCTCGCCCGCGGACACCTGGCTCACCCGGCATCCTCGGCGAACATGTACGCCAGCCGCTTGGGGAAGCGGACCAGGACCTCATGCCCTGGAACGGCGTCCTGCCCGGCCGCGCGGAGCAACTCGGCGACCTCGTGAGGGCTGGTGACCTTCCCCCCTTGGATCACAAAGTCGTCGCCGTCCTCCCACACCGTGGGGCTTTCGCCCGTAGGGGAATCCGGATCCTTGCCAATGAACCGCAGCGCCACGATGGCCCTCCTCGGCGAATGCACCATTACCTCGTGCGGCATTCCACACATCCCGCCAACGCCGAGTAGTCGCGCTTCGCAGAACGACGAGGAGCCACGTGCCTACGGTATGCCGCATCGCATCACGCCACCATTGCCCGCGTATGACGATCTGTCATAACGCCCTGCTGGACGAGGCTTCAGTTCGTCATGGCGGCGAGGTTCCCCTCTCATCCCCGTGCGGTCAGGCTACGGAGCAACGAGCTTAATTGTTAGTGCTCGGCCAGGGAAGAATTGGAGGAAACCAGCGTGGCTGGCGAGACGACCGCGCCGCTCGGGATAGACCCCACGGTTCCATCAACGGCACGGATGTACGACTTCTGGCTAGGTGGCAAGGACCACTTCGCAGTCGACCGAGCGATGGCCCTGGAGGTATCTGAGGCAGCACCTGAAGTCAGGACGATAGCGGTCGAGAATCGCAAGTTCCTACGCAGGGCAGTACGCTACCTGGCCGCAGAGGCGGGCATCAGTCAGTTCCTCGACATTGGGACCGGACTGCCCACCCAGGGGAATGTCCACCAAGTCGCCCAGCAGATCAACCAGGACGCTCGGGTCGTGTACGTAGATAACGATCCGATGGTGCTGGCTCATTCGCGCGCCCTCAAGACGGCCAGAAACACTGCCGTGATTGAGGCGGACCTCCGGGATCCCATCGCCATCTTGGACCACCCTCGCACGCGAGCGCTCATCGACTTTAGCCAGCCACTCGCCGTGCTGCTCGTGGCCGTGCTGCACTTCATCGGCAGCGGCGACGACCCCTATGCCATCGTCACGTCTATTGACGACGCCCTAGCACCTGGAAGCCACCTGGTGGTCTCGCACGCGACGAGCGGAAACTCCGGGGACGATTCACCTGCGAAGGCGCAGGAGCATTACCGCAAGAAAGTGGCATCGGGAACAACGCTGCGCGCTCCAGACCAGATCCTCCGGTTCTTCGATGGGTTCGATCTCATCGAGCCAGGCCTCGTCAAGGTGCCGTACTGGCGTCCCGATGGAGCCGAGTTGCCGGATGCCGATCAGGTCTGGGTCCTCGGTGCCATCGGGCATAAGCCAAGGCGGTTGCCCCAGGAGGAGTCCCGCCCGGTTTCCCCCTGACTGAAGTTCGTCATCAGATACTCCACGGAGAGGAATCACTTCATGCATACGGCTTACTCGACCGGAACCTACGAAGGCGACCCGTTTGATCTGGGTGCGGTGCTGGTCATCGATACCGCTGCTACGAATACCCCCCGAAGGTGCGCCACGGACGACGGATGCTCGCCCACCTGTGCCTCCGCCTGTGCCAGCGCTGTGTAGCACCCGGATGCAGGGCAGCGGCCGGGAGCTTCTAGTTCCCGGCCCCTGCCGATCGTTCGCGTACACCACGAGGAGTCTGCTTTGACCCAGGTCCGCGATGACTTGATCTATCAGGGCAGTGATGTCCTTTTGCTGCGCGCTGCCGCCCGGTCCCTGGATTCCGCCTGTGCGCCGTGGCCCGACCCGGCCGACAGCGAGGGCCTTCGGATGTGGCTGGTGGAAGCCTGGAAGGACCCTGTGCTACGCGAGGCGGTACGGTGCGCGAGTCCATCGCTGGCGCTGCGGGCCGATCGCATTGCGGCTGGCCTGGGCGTTCCGGAACGGCAGGTACGTTCGGCCGCGGTTGCCCTGGCTCGGTACCGGCTACGAGCGGCAGGACGTCCCACTCCGTTCGGTCTGTTCGCCGGCGTGGCCAGGGCGAAGCTCGGTGGCCTCACATCGGTCCGCTTCGGACGGGCGCACCAGGCAGCGGCCCGGTGCGACGCGGCGTGGCTGCTGTCCGTCATCGAGCGATGCGAGGCTTGTACGCCGCTTGCCGATCGCCTGACCGTCGTGTTCTCATCGCTAGCGCTGCTGCACGCCGGGAAATGGGAGGTTCCCGCCGGCCCTGACCGGCAAGTGATCCGGGACTCACCGGCGGTCCGCGCCGTCCGGGACGCCAGCCAGTCCCCGGTCAGGATCAGCGAGCTGACTGGCCGGCTGTCCTCGGAGTTCCCGGGCTCGGGGGACAAGGGCGCCCGGATGGTCGCTGAGCTGCTCCGGCTCGGCTTCTTGATCACGAGCCTTCGTCCCGCGATGACGACGACGGATGCCCTGGGGCACGTCACCCGGGAGCTGCGTGTCGCCGGGGCGCATGAGATTCCTGAGATGGCGGGCCTGCTGGGTCAGCTGGAGGCGCTGCACCGCGGCCTGGCCGCCCACAACGCCGCCGGGCCGGAGCATCAGGCGGCGAAACGCGAGGGCCTGAGCGCGGCGGTCGCGGAGATCTCGGCAGAGGGCCGCACGCCGCTGTGCCTGGACCTGCGGCTGGATGCTGAGGTGACGCTGCCAGACTCGGTCGGCCACGAGATGGAAGCGGCCGCGAGCGCGCTGATCAGGCTCAGCCCCAGTCCGGCGGGTTCCTCGGTATGGGAGGACTACCATCGCAGGTTCACCGAGCGGTTCGGGACCGGAACCCTCGTGCCGCTGCTCGACGTGATCAGCCCCGAGATCGGCCTGGGCTACCCGGCCGGATACCCGACGAGCATCCTGCCGATGCCGCCCGAGCGGGACGAGGGCCGGCAAGGGCACCTTGCGCAGCTGATCACGGGCGAGGGGGAGGTCCCGCTGACCGACGAGCTAATCGACTCGATGACGGGTAGCTTGTTCGACCCCCAGCTCGTTCCGGCGCACGTGGAGATCGCCGCGCGCGTGCAGGCCGCGAGCACGGCTGACCTCGACGCCGGGCATTACACCCTGCATATCTCCCCGGCCCGCTCTGCCGGCACCCTCACCAGCCGCTTCTCCGCGCTTGCCGCAGGATCCGGCCTTGAGCGCGTCTACCGCAGCGCACCTGCCGTCCACGATGGCGCACGCCCCGTCCAGCTATCAGTGCCACCGCTGTTCATCCGGGGCCAGAACATCGCGCGTATCCCGGCCTACCTGCCCGGCCTGCTGTCCCTCGGCGAGCACCCAGGCAGCGGACCCGAGCCGCTAGGAGTAGACAGCCTCGCGGTCACCGCGACGCTCGGCGGGCTACACCTTGTCCACCGCGAAACCGGGCAGGTCATCGAGCCGCAAGTCTTTCACGCCCTGGACCTGGCCAAGCAGATGCCGACGCTTGGCCGGTTCCTTGCCTGCCTGCCCCGCGCCTTCACCGCCGACTACCTCGCGTTCGACTGGGGCCCTTTCCGGCAGCTGCCACATCTCCCGGCCGTGCGCTACCGGCGGTCGATTATCAGCCCCGAGCAGTGGCGGCTGACGGGCGATGTGCTCTGGCCCGCACGCTCGGGCCTTGCCGAGTGGCGCCGCTCGCTGGCCGCCTGGCGCCAGCGCACCCGGTGCCCTTGCGTCATTCGGCTGCACAACGGCGACCTGACGCTGCTCCTGGACCTGAACGAGCCACTCCACGCGCTATGCCTGCGCGAGCACCTGGACGACGACAAGCCCGCAATCATGACCCGGGCACCTGGGCCAGAGGACTATGGCTGGATCGACAGCCACGCGCACGAGATCGCCCTTCCCCTCATCCGGTGCGGCTCTCCCGCCCCTGCCAAGATGCCCCGGCGCCTAGTTCCTTCCTCAGCCGCCGGGCACGGCGAACTGCCGCTGGCGGCGGACTCGTCCTGGCTGAGCGCCAAGCTGTTCACGGCGCGGGACGCAATGGACGAGATCATCGGCCGTCACCTTCCCGCGCTGATCGCGAGTCTCGGGGCCGATGACGCCTGGTTCATCCGCTACCGCAACCGCGAGGAGACCGACCACCTCCGCCTGCGGATCCCCGTCGGCCACGGCCAGGCGGGCGGCCGGGCCGCCGCGCTGGCTGCCTGGGCCGACGAGCTGCGTGCCCAGAACCTGTGCGCGCGCTACACCCTCGACACGTACTACCCGGAGGTCGGCCGCTATGGCGACGGCGAGTGCATGCGCGCGGCCGAGGCCGTGTTCGCCGCCGATTCCGCCGTGGCCATCGCGCAGCTCCAGCGGCCACCCAGGATCGATCCCATCGCCCTGACAGCACTCGGCATGCTCGATATCGCCGCTGCGTTCTGCGGGGGCCTGGAGCAGGGCACGCAGTGGCTCGCCGACCGACGCCTGCCCACGGGCAGCCCCACCGACCGGGTCATAGCCCGAGCTGCCATCACGCTCGCACGCAACGGCGAGCTGAGCAGCTTCGGCACGCTACCCGGCGGCCTGGCTCCCACCTGGCACCAGCGCGCCGAGACGGTGGCCGTCTACCGCAAGACTCTGGACGCGAGCGCGGACACCACCCACATCCTCGATTCCCTCCTGCACATCCACCACAACCGATACCGGGAGATCGACCGCGACAGCGAAGCAGCGTGCCGCCATATCGCCCGCCAGGCGGCCCTCGGCCAGCGCGCCGCCAGTGTCCAGCAGACCACGTGACCAGCATTAACACGGCCACGGCAGGCTGGCACCAGGACCTGGGACGTGGAGCAGCCGGGACCGCGCTCGCCCGCATTGCCATCGCGCGCCTCAGCGGCCTCCCCCTTCGCACAACCTCCTCGTGGGTCAGGGCCATGATGGCAGCCCCCGTTAGCGCCAATGCGTCGGCGAGCTTGTTCCACGGTGCCCCGTCTGTGGCCTTCGTCCTGCACACCGCAGCGGACGCCGCGTACGCCGCCATGCTCGCCACGCTCGACGAGCACGTCAACGACCTCACTGCCCAGAAGCTCGCCGCCGCCCGGGAGCGCATGCACCGCGGTGAGATGACACGGCCGAGCGAGTACGACCTGATCAGCGGGCTGACCGGACTCGGGCTCTACCACCTCGTCCGGCACGGCTCCAAAGCCTCGGGGATGACGACCGCGGTGCTGGAATACCTCGTCGCGCTCGCAGAACCGGTCTGTCGACACGGCGAGTCGCTACCCGGATGGTGGAGCGGCACGGGCCCTGCGAGCCTGCCCGACCCAGCCTGGCCCAGAGGCCATCTGAACCTCGGCATGGCACACGGCGGAGCTGGCATCCTGGCACTACTATCAGGCGCGATGAGAGTCGGCATCCCGGTCAAAGGCCATGCCCAGGCGGTCCGCCATCTGTGCGCGACCTTCGACCAATGCCGCCGGGGCAGCAGCGCATGCCCCTGGTGGCCCGCGATGATCTCCCTCAGCGAGTACCGCCACGAGGCGGCGAGCCAAGAACGCCAGGCCCGGCCCTCCTGGTGCTATGGCACCCCCGGCCACGCACGGGCACAGCAGCTCGCGGGCCTGGCCCTCGGCGACCAGGAGCGGAGGCGCGTCGCCGAGCATGCCCTCGCTCAGTGCGTCCTTGACCGGCAGGTTGCCGACCTCCTCACCGACGCCTCGCTATGCCACGGATGGGCCGGACTGGTGCAAGCGCTCTGGCGGGCCTCCAACGACTCCCCCACCTCACTGCCGCTCCAAATCGCGCTGCGCGAGGCACGGCAAGGCATGGAGGACCATCTCGCGCGCACTGGTCCACCGGCATCCAGCGGACTCCTCGAAGGAACATCCGGCATCCTGCTCGCCCAGAACGACCTGCCCCAGACTGGCAGCCGACCACCATCATGGGACGCCTGCCTGCTGCTCACCATGTGAACCCAGACCTGGCAAGGAGAAGCGATGAACGTGACGGCACCGGCCGCCAGCCCCGAGCACCTCAACCAGCTCATGATCGACGCCATCGCCGACGCCCGGCCGGTCGGCACCAGCGATCCCCGCGTTCTTGACGCGATTCGCACCGTGCCGCGCCACGCCTTCGTCCCCGGTGCCAGCCTGGCCGACGCCTACAACCCCGAACTTGCCGTGATCACCAAACGGGACACCGGAGGCAAAGCGCTGTCGTGCGCCTCAGTCCCCAGCCTCGTCGGTGCCATGCTCGAGCAACTCGACGTCCGAGACGGCCACCGCGTCTTCGAGGCCGGGGCCGGGACCGGGTGGAACGCCGCCCTGCTCGCAACCCTCGCCGGGGCAGGCGGGCACGTCACCACCATCGACATCGACCCAGAGATCTCCGCACAGGCGGCGGCCAGCCTCGAACGAGCCGGGTTCACGAGCGTGCATGTTGCCACCGGCGACGCGGGCCTCGGCGTGCCGGACAACGCTCCTTATGACAGGACCATCATCACCATCGGCAGCCTCGACATCCCCCCGGCGTGGTTCGCCCAGCTCAGGCCAGGCGGCCGGCTGGTCGTGCCGCTCCGCTGGCGGGGCCAGACCCAGTCCGTCGCGCTCGTCCTGGGCCAGGACGGCCTCTTGCGCTCGGACACCGTGTTCATGTGCGGCTTCGTCCCGATGATCGGACAGGGCTGGGAACACTCCGCGGCCCTGGACACCGGCGACCTGGTCCGCCTGTACTGGGACGCCGACCAGGACATCTCACCCGCCCCGCTGACCGGCGTCCTCGAAGGGCGGAAAACACGCATCGACTCCAAGGCCACAGTCGGGCCGATGGAATCCCTCGACCCCATCTGGGTCCGCGCCACCGCCACCGACCCCGCAGTCTGCCGCGTCTCCGCCGAGCCAGCCGCCGTCACCAGCGGGCTATGCACCCCGGTCGTCAAGTCACGCACCCTGGCCCTGGCCGAAGGCGACTCCATCGCCTATGTCACCGTCCAGCGTCTCCAGGCACTAGAGCCCAGCTTCCGCCTGGGCGCGATCGGGCATGGCCCGAACGGCGCCAGCCTCGCCGAGCGACTCTGCCACCACATCGACACCTGGGGCGCCGACCGCGCGGCCAAGCCGCGCATCACTATCTACCCCTCGCACTCCATGCTCCTCCCCACAGGCGCTTGCACCATCAAGCGAGAGCAGTGCGAAATGACAGTCGATTACTGACACGTTGCCATGTCCCCGCCCCGGCAGTACCCACTTCCCGCCAGATCGGTGTCCCGGCCACCGCGACACTCTTGCCGGTCGTCGGCGTCCGCAAGAGCAACCCCGGCACGCCTGCCGTGAATCTGCCGAGAGCTGACTGACAGGCCGCAGCGGCCCCGGAAGCTACGGTCGAAGTATCCGCGGCAAGTTTCTCGCTTAGTCCCGTCCCGCCAAGGACCATCAGCACAGAAGCTCGTTCGCGGACTGACGGCAACGAGACGGGAGCAGCTATGGCACCGACTGCGACGGCACCTGCCTGGAAATCGGGTGCGGCACCGGCGTCCACGCTGCGCAAGTCCGCGAACTGGGCTGGGCTCCGCTCGGCGCCGACCTGTCCGCCGGAATGCTGCGCCACGCCCGTGGTCGCCTCCCCATAGTGCAGGCCGACGCCGGGCACTTGCCGATTCCAGACGACACCCTGCCCGCTGTCATCGCGGTAATGGTGGACACCGACATGCCCGCCTACCCGGCGGTCCTGCGCGAGGCAGCCAGAGTCCTGCGACCAGGGGGGTGACCTCGGTCCCGACCGCAGCACGTCAGGTGCTCAGCGGCCGCCATCGACGCGGTCGGCGAGGTAGTGGACACGGGGGTGGTTCCAGTGGTCTGGCCTACTGGCCGAATGGGCCCCGGAGGGTTTCGGTGACTTCCCAGAGGCGTCGGGCGGCGTCGGTGTCGTATGAGTCCGGGGAGGACCGCGTGGTGGTGAACCGGTTGTAGTACGCGCCTGGTTCGGCGGCCGGCGCAGCTGCGAGCGATACCACGGGCCCGGCTCCCTTGCGAGCTGAGATGGACATGGCGTGCATCGCGGCGACTTGGATGCGAGGCCAGTGCCGTCCGAGGTCGCTGCGGACCATCCCGGGGTGGACGGCGACGACGGACAGTTCGGGGTGGCGGCGCTGGAGCTCGTAGGTGAACAGGAGGTTGGCGAGCTTGGTGCGGCTGTAGGCAAGGAACGGGTTGTACCCGTATTCCATGTTCAGGTCCCCGAGGTCGATGCGGACGGGGCCACCGCCGAACAGTGGCGCCCGGTGGCCTTCAGAGTTGACGTTGACGACCCGGCCGGAGCCGGCCTGCAGGAGGGGCAGGAGCCGGCTGGTCATCGTGTACGGCGCGAGATGGTGGACGGCGAAGTTCAACTCGACGCCTTCGCTGGTTGTCTGCCGCGTGGGGATCATCACGCCAGCGTTGTTGACCAGCGCGTCGAGGTGATCGACGGCACTTTCGATCTGCGTGGCGGCTTGGTCGATCCCCGCGATAGTGGAAATGTCGGCGCCGATCACGACAGCGGCTGGCAGTTGCCCGGCAAGCCGCTCGACTCGCCTGGGGTCGCGGCCTACGAGAACGAGCTTGTGGCCTCCCTTCGCGAGCTGGCCGGCGGCTGCGCGGCCGATACCCGAGGTGGCGCCGATGAATGCGATCGTGCGGACCGGCCTGGTCATCGCGGCGGGATGCCTAGCCCAGCCCGAAGGCGGTCTTGATCAGCCGCTCTCGCAGGCTCGCCGGCAGGTGCGCCAGCACGCCAAAGATGGCGACCCCCGACCCGGCCATGTAGCGACGCTTGGGCTTGCGCGCGGCAACGACGCCAACGATTGTCTTGGCGACCGCCTGAGCGGGGCCGAGCTTCTGCCTGGCGGCTGCCTTGGCGACGGCAGCGAGCTGGTCACTGTAGAGCGCGACCCTGGCCGGGTCAGCAGCCCCGAGGGCTGCCTGGGTGGCGGCATCGGCCTTGGCGAAGATCGCCGTGTCGGTTCCGCCCGGCTCGATCACGACCACGGGGATACCCCACGCGCCAAGCTCGACCCGCAGCGAGTCCGACAACGACGCCAGGGCCGCCTTGCTGGCACCGATCGGCGCCATGAACGGGACCGGCACACGGGCGGTCGGGGCGCCGATGTTGATGATCCGCCCCTTGCCCTCGCGCAGCAGCGGCAAGAACGCCTGGATCACATGGGCTGGCCCGAGCGTGTTGACCTCGAACTGGCGGCGCAGTCCTTCGGCTGGCACAAGCTCAAGCGGACCCTGGACGATCACGCCAGCGTTGTTGATGACGGCCCGCAGCCCGCCCCTGCTGCTGACTTCTTCTGCGACCACCTTGGCGGCGCTCTCCACGCTGACCGGATCAGTGACGTCGACCGGGACGGGCCGAACACCGGGGATGCCCGCCAGCGAGCCCGCCTCGGTGTGGACGCCGGCGAAGACCCGGTAGCCGGCGCGGGCAAGTCGCTGGGTGGTCGCCGCCCCGATGCCGGTGGCTGCTCCGGTGATGAACACGCTGCCCTTCGTTGCCTGCGGCACCGCAGTCCTCCATGCGTTGGCTTCGACATGTTATAACGAACATATGACGTCAGCATGGCAGGTAGCCCTCGACATGTCAATAAAGACATGTCGTTATGAACAGGAGGCCATGGCATGTCGCTGAGGCACGCGCTCATCGGGCTGCTGGCCGAGCAGCCGGCGAGCGGCTGGGACCTCGCCCGCCGTTTCGAGGACCTGCTTGGCACTGTCTGGCCCGCCGGGCACCCGCAGATCTACGGCGAGCTGCGCAAGCTCCAAGACGACGGCTTGATCGAGATCGACTCCGAGGGCCCACGCCGGCGCAAGACCTACCGGGTCACGGAATCGGGCCTCGAGGAGGTCCGCCGCTGGCTGACCTCCGTCGAAGTCGATCACACGCTGCGGCTGGAGCCCGTGCTGCGCTCGGTGTTCTTCTGGCTGATGACCCCGGAGGAACTGGCCGCCCATCTGGAGAAGGAGGCCGCCTTCTACCTCGACCTCGCTCAGAAGTACCGCGAGCTTGCGGCGGCCAAGGACCGAGGGGAGTACGGCGAGAGCCCGCAAGCCAAGTCCATCCGCATCGCCGCCGAGGCCGGCGTCCGACTCCACCAGGCCCTGGGCGACTGGGCGACCTGGGCTGAAACCCACCAGCCCAATGCGCCCGAGGACTGAACCTGGCTTAGCTGGCGGTCACCGCGCACCACGGAGCCATCAGCGCGTGATGTCCGGGCTGGCCGAGCACCGGACGGTCCAGCAGATCGGGCGGCTCGTTCGGCACCGTAATCCTGGCGGCCATCCTCGAAAGCGCCATCGCGGCCCGCCCGCCGGCCCTGCGTGCCAGGAGCGGCCGGCTGGTCAGCCTTGCTCGGATGACTTGCTCGCGCGGGCGAACTGGCTGGGCGTCTGCCCGTACTGCTTCTTGAACGCGCGGGCGAAGTGGCTACTGTCCGCGAACCGCCAGCGGGCGGCAACCACGGAGATGTCGGGCCGGCCCGGCCGCGCGGCCAGTTCCATCCGGGCCTGCTCAAGCCTGCGCCGCCGGATGTAGGCCGCAACCGGCTCCCCCGCCGCGGCGAACGCCCGGTGCAGCGTCCGCACCGAGACGTTCAGCTCGCCCGCGAGCAACGCCGGCGACAGGTCCGCATCAGCCAGCCGGTCATCGGCGGCCTGCATCGCGGCGCGGGCCAGCGCCGCTGCCAGCCGCGGCTCCGCACCGTCCAGTCCTCCCCACAGCACCGCCCTGGCCAGCTCAAGCAGCGCATCGCGGGCACCCCGCGCGCCGGCCGGGGTCAGGTCGCCCACGGCCTCCCTGGCCATGTCGGCGTGGGCCATCAGCACACGGGCCTCGGCCGAGCGAGCCGAGGCGGTGACGTGCCCGCGGCCGGCCGGGATCCCCAGCGCCGAGGCGGGCAGGTACAGCACCGTCGCCACCGTGCCCGGGTCCGCCTCAAGTCGCAGCGGCGGGCCCTCATGGCACACGGTGAAGGAACCAGCCGGGGCGGTAATGAGCTGGCTCTGGCCGCCCGGCTGGCTGGAGCGCCAGGCACCACGCCTTATCCGGTGCATGAGCACCCAGTAACGGGAGGTACCGGTAGCCGTCCGGGCAGCGAACGACTCGTTGGACACCTCCGAGATCACCGCGTCGCCCACTTGCGCGGCCCTGACAACGAACCCGAACTTGCAGGGCTGGTCGATGCCTGGCACCGCTAGCGGTCCTGCCTCGCTCACCTGCACGTCCCGCTCCCTCTCGCAGCCGCCGCCCACCAGGCCAGCCTCAGCCGGGCATGCGCTAAGCCCTTTTCATCCTACGGGCCGGCCCATGGCAGGGCTGGTGCCGGCGGCTCCCGCGCCGGTTGACATGCCTCCCTACCCGAGCAGCAGCGCGAAGGGGTCAGCCTGCGGAGAGCGTGCCGCCCACCGCCGGGTCGTAAGCTCCGAGACGGGCACGCCAGCATCGAACGCCTCGGCCAGCGCCGCCGCGTCGAAGGTCGGGCCAACCGGGTCCTCGGCGAACTCCGGCCCATTCATGTAGCGTGTCGCCTCGTCGGCCGAGGCGAAGTTGTCGATCTGCAGTTCCACGGCATTACCGTCGGGATCGCGGTAGTACAGCGAGGTGGTCATGCCATGCTGGATGGGCACCCGGGGCTCGATGCTCGCCTCTCGCAGCGTCCGGTACCTGGCCACCAGGTCGGCCATGGACCCGAAGGTGAAGGCGCTGTGCGAGAGCCCGGTCGTGGCGGGTGTCCGCTCGCGAAGCACCTCGGAGGGCAAGGCCAGCAGCGCGAGCCGGTGGTGCTCCTCATCGAAGGTCATGAAGCACGTGGCAGCGTTCTCGTAGACAACACGTGCATCGAGCACCGTGAGGTACCAGTCACGCATCGCCGGCAGCTGGCCGGTCTGCAGGACGAGATGGGACAGGCGCAGCTGGGTCATGGGGATTCCTCCTGGCGTTCAGCGGTGCGGTTTGCCGGCGACGCGGCGGCCCGCGATCTGCCCGAGGCGATGCACGGCCATAGTGACGAGATCGCCGACGCCAGCCTGGATAGCGGTCCCCGTGATGCGATGGGCCGCGCCCGCAGCTCGGCCGGTTCAGCCTGCGCGGCCCTAGACGAGATGATCGCGGGGTCGGTGCCACGCACCGGGGTCGGTGTAACTGTAGGGCGCGGATATGGCAAGCGCCTGTACCTCAGTGCCACTTTGGAGAACCTGCGTGCCAGGCCGGGTCGATGCGCCAGCTCAGCGGTTCCCACGTGAGTCCGGTGCCGGTCCGGCGCACCTTGCCGAAGCCGGCCCGGCGGCGCTTCTTCGTCCGGTCCCCCGCCCGCCCCGAGATGCTTGTCGGGAACTCTCGCCATACAAGCGAAAAAGGCCGCTGACCTGCAGAAGTGGGCGTAACTGGGTTCGAACCAGTGACCACCCGCTTGTAAGGCGGGTGCTCTACCGCTGAGCTATACGCCCGCGCGCCGCGGGCC
>Ga0335075_10004262_pt1 | contig 22426 bp, 20 predicted proteins | sample Lox_Sample_24_FD_206723 | JGI IMG/M metagenome (GOLD analysis project Ga0335075, IMG submission 206723) | Soil microbial communities from Loxahatchee National Wildlife Refuge, Florida, United States - Lox_Sample_2.4 | ecosystem: Environmental > Terrestrial > Soil > Wetlands | place: USA...
CAGCAACGCAACCGGGCCAGCCTCCCCGATCATCGAGGCACTCGGCCGGAATCTCCCAGCCCGCCAGATAACCATCCGCTCCATCAGCCTCGTCACCCAGTCACCCGAGCAACGCTGGACCTGGGACCCCATCACCGACCTGCCCCTCGCCGGATCTCAGCGTCATTAAGCCCCCCACGGGACGGTGTACTGCTATGCCGTCATGAGCAGGTGCCGGCGTGCGCCACGCTTCCTGCTCAGGTTCTGGCCGGTCACGGCTCTTGCGGGCCTTGGCCTGTGTCTGGAGCTCATGGCGGTGCAGGCTGACGCCGCGAGTTTGTCCGGGATAGCTGCTGATCTGCCCTCATGGGTTACGGTTGGTGGTGTGCTGGTAACGCGGGCCGCGCGGGAGGTGTAGGACGGGTGTCTGGGCATAACGCCAGCCAGCGGGCTGAGCAGCGCAAGCTGCGGGAGCAGATGCGCGGGCTCGGGATGAGTTATGAGGAGATCGCTGCGGAGATGGCGCGGCGTTTCGCGTTCCGGCCGCGCGCGGCGTGGCGGGTCTCGTGGGGCTGGACACTGCCGGAAGCAGCCGAGCGGTACAACGCGCTGCGCGGGCGGGGGCTGGCGGAGCCGGTGACGGCACTGACCGGGTCGCGGCTGAGTGAGTGGGAGAACTGGCCGTTCAGCGGTCGCAAGCCTCCGGTCACCGCGCTGTGCCTGCTCGCTGAGATATACCAGTGCGGAGTGCTGGACCTGATCGATGTCAGTGACCGCGAGTCGCTTAGTGACGCGGAGCTGATCACGCTCGGCAAGGTCGCCGCGACCCCTGCGGGTGACCAGCATGGCAGCACCGGATCAGTCCCGCACGAGCGCGCGCAGAGCCACACGACGGGGGTCCCGGAGCTGTGGGATGACCTCATGCTCCGCCGTGACTTCCTGTACAAGTCCGGGGCCGCCGCCATGATGGTGGGCCCCCCAGTCTACTGCGCTATTCCGGGGTCGCCGCACGCGGCCGAGGCAGCCGCCGCCTACGCGGAGCTGACCGCCGGGTACCGGCGTGTGGAGGCCCTGCTCGGTCCCGGGTCGGTCTACGCTCAGGTCAGCGAGCATCACCGGCACCTGACGGCCCGGCTGCCGCAGATCCGCGACCGGACGGCGTGGCACCAGCTCGCCCAGGTTACCGCTGATACGGGGATTCTGCTCGCCTGGCTGTGCTTCGACCTGGACTGGCTTGACCAGGCAACGATGCTGTACCGGCAGACCTTCGACCTGGCACGCGAGCTAGACGACGTGAACCTCGCGGCTTTTCTTGCGGGACGGATGAGCCGGACCTTGTCAGAGTCAGGCCAGCAGCGGGATGCGCTGGAGTTCGCCGAAGCGGCTCATCGCATCGCCGGCACCGCCGCCGCCCCCGGGCTGCGGTCCTGGCTCGGTGTCACCCGCGCATACGTGCACGCCTGCCTGGGGGAGGAACGATCCTGCCGGGAGGCCCTGGACAGCGCGTCGATGCTGATCACCCGGGACCGCGAGGCGATGCCGCCCTACCTTGGCTTCTACGGCGAGCCTTACCTGGACAAGTGGCGGGGCCATGCACTGCTGGCGCTCGCCGAGCGCAGGATCGGCGCATCGGCTGGTGAGGGCCGGGCTGCGGTTGACCGGGCGCTTGCCAGCTGGTCGGGCAGCGAGGTACGGGAATCGGGCGAGGTGCTGGTCGCCGCCGCCCGGGCCCGCCTGGCGCAGCATGAGACTGAGGAGGCTGAGCGCCTGGCGGCCAGTGCCTATGACATCGCGACCGCGACTGGCTCGCCGCGCATCATGCGGTACGTGACCGGCCTCCGCAGGCAACTGCAGCCAGGACCGGAGGCGGCGTCAGTCCCTGACGCTCCCCGGCGCCTCCCGCTGGGCTGGTAACCGCTGTCATGACGCGGCGGGATGCCGCACTGCTGATCCTGCTGGGCGCGGCGTGGGGATCGGTCTACCCGCTGACCACGCTCGTGCTCCGCGAACTGCCCGCGCCGACGGTGGTCCTGGCGCGAACCGGGCTGGCGGCCCTGGTCCTGGTGCCGCTGGCTGTGCGCAGGGACGTCCTGCGGCCGACGCTCGGCCGACTGACGGCGGTACTCGGCGCGGCGCTGCTGCAGGCCACATTCCCGCTCATCCTGCTCACCACCGGCCAGCAGCACGTCTCTGCTGCCCTGGCCGGCATCCTGCTCGCCACCCAGCCAGCCTGGGCAGCCATGCTGACCTGGATCGCCGACCGCGGCCTGCGGATACGGGAACTCGCCGGCGTGCTCATAGCCCTGGGCGGCATCGTCGTGCTGTACTCCCGCGACCTGCACCTTGACTCCGCCAGCGGACGAGGAGGCCTGGAACTGCTCGCGGCGGCAGCCTGCTACGGAGCCGGGACCGTGTACATCCACCGGATCATCCCGGAGATCCCGCCACTGGCCATAGCCACCGCCGCGATGACAGTCAGCGCCGTGGCCATGGCCCCGTTCGCCGCCGTAGCCGGCTTCCCAGTCCCCGACCCGGTCACCGCCATCTGGCTCGTCGTACTGGCCGTCGCGGCCACCGGGGGCGCCCTGGTCCTGTTCTACACGCTGATCAGCAGAACCGGGGCGATCCGCGCCAACCTTGCCGGGTATCTCGCCCCCGCTTTCGCCATCGCCTTCGGCCGCGTATTCCTGAACGAGCCGATCCATGCCCAGGCCATAGCCGGGCTAGCCCTCATCCTCATCGGCTCCTACCTGGCCGCAACCTGACGGCGCACTCTGCGCGCTCCTAGAGCGGGAGATGCCGGTAGGGTGCCTGTGCCTGTTCCGCGAACTCTGGCATCTCGACTACGGTCACGCCCGCCTGTTCCAGCAGCTCGCAGCCTTGGCAACGAGCGACCGCGTCTCGCTCCCCAGCCTTCCACCCGGCCGCCGTCGCCGCAGCTTCCCCTGGGTAGCCGTAATCGTGGAAGAACTCGGGCTATGGTGAGCACGATCACGGGACGCCGTCCGCCCGAGGGCCGAGGAGGAGAAGCGCCCCTTGGCACCGGTCGGTCTCCTTGCGGTCAGCGGCGCCGGCCAGGTTCGACAGCAGGTATGCGAGGTACATGCAGGCACACGCCAGGTCTGCTCAGCACCGGATTCGTCAGTTGCTGGGTCGCCGACAAAATTCCGACATCTGGCGAGGCTGCTGCCGGGACGCGTTCCTCACTGTGCAGACCTGCGCGCTTCCCGTGCCTGGGGCGGGATCCAGCATCACGAGGGCGGTCTGGGGTTTTCGCGTCACACGATCGTGGAGTGTACTTTGCCCGGTCAGTCGCTACGGTGGAAATGGGCCGGCATGTTCTGGGTATGGGAGCGGCTGGGTTCAGGATCGCGGTAGCGGCGGAGGGAACTTCGGATGCAGTCTTGTGGTCATCCAAGACCAGTTACCGTCATCTGGCTGCCGCCCGTGTGTGCGGCTGGGTCATTTCCGCGGAGCCGCGTGCTGCCGCCGGGGGCGTGATGGCGTGGAGGAGGAAATTCGCACGGCTCGGGCGGCTCTTGGCGTCCGGCTGCGTGACATGCGCAGGGCGGCCGGGCTGACGCAGCAGCAGCTCGCAGCTGCGACTTACACATCCCGCAGTTCTATTGCGTGCATCGAGACTGGCCGCCAGAATGCCGAGCGCGGGTTCTGGCAGCGGGCTGACGAGGCGACGGGTGCCGTCGGCGTCCTGGTTGCCGGCTACGAGAACGTGCGGATGCTCGCCCGACGGCTGGCGCTCTGCGGCGCCGCCACGCCGGGCGCGGCTGGTGCGGGTGAGGTTTCTGGTGCTGGAGAGAGGGGTAGTCCGCTAGGTTTCCGGGGTGACCTCACGGCTGATTTCCGCACGGTGCTTGGGCCCCGCCGTGCCGGTCAGATGCAGGCTGGCAGCCGGTCGTTGCGGGATATGCAGGGGCGATCGCGGCCAAGGTGCCGTAAGCACGGGACAGCCGGTCCGGGCGTGGCTGCATCGGGGCTGGCCGTCTTGCCTGCTGAGCGGTCGCAAGAGCTGTTCGTCCGTGCGCATGCGCTCCTGGCGGCAAATGACCGCCGTGACGTGGAGGCGGCGAAGGCCCTGCTGGATCGTGCGGTGATGCAGGATCCGGGGTTCGCGCAGGCAATTGCGGCCAGGGGGTATGCGAGCTGGCGCCAGTATTTCGCGGGGTGGGCCAAGCACTCGCAGTCCCTCGCGAACGCCATGAGCGACATCAGGGCCGCTCTGGCAGCGGACCCGGACTCGGTGTGGGCGCACCTGACGTTTATCCGGGTCTGCTGGGACATGGGATGGCACGAGCCTGCCCTCGCCGCCGGCCGTGAGGTATTCAGCCGTCACCCTGACAGCCTGGACGCCACGCTGGCGTTCGCGCGTGCGCTGAATAATGCCGGCCTGGCGCAGTTCGCGCTGCCCTTGGTGGAATCGATCCTCGCTGCCGACCCGACCAGCCCGGCGGCGCTGAGGCTCGCGATCTGGTGTCACCTCATGGTCGGCAATTTCGGCCACGCGGCCGGGGCGGCGGCTGACTACCTGCCTGGGCACCCGGCGGACGCGAACACCCGGTGGGCGGCTGCCCTGGCCTGCCGTTACCTGTCCGATGGACCTGGCGCGCTGAAGACGATCGAGGACGCGGCCGCCGCTGACCCTGGCGACATCACCGTCTGGGTGCTGCTCGGATACCTGCGCCGTGACCTGCTTGGCGAGGCAGCTGCCGCCGAGGGCTGGCGGGCAGGGCTCGCACAGGTCGACGGCCGCGGCATATCCAGCAGCCGGGCCATGGCCTGGCTGGCCAACTTGCATGCCGCACTCGGCGATGAGCAGAGAGCGCTGTCGATCGTGCATGACCTGTGCTCGCGTGAGCCGGGTAACGGATACCTGCGGTACCGCCTTGCGCATGTACTGGCTGAGCTGCACCGTGACGACGCCGCCGATATGCTGGACCAGGCGGTGAGCCGGGGATTCCTCTCGGTGCAGCTCGCCCGCCGGGAGGAGATCCTGGCTACCGCCAGGATCAGCGCATCGGGGCGCTACTGCGCTACGATGCAACGACTTGAGCAGCGGGTGGCTGCATGCGGCGCAGCCTATGCCCGTGACATCGTGCCGGTGCCCGTCGCGGCTACTGCCTGAGCCCGCTGGAGCGACTGATGACCTTGCCCCGCAGCAACCAGGACTGGATCGCCGGGATCGCCGGCGACGGCATGGTGACCGTCGGCGACCCGCGGCTGAAAGAGCCGACAGCACTCGTCCAGGACGTCCGCGACGTGCTGACGCTGCTGGACTCCATGACCGGCCGCCTCCGCGACCTCAATGGTGCCGGCCTGGCCGCCCCGCAGATCGGAGCGGCGGTAAGGGCAGTCGTGATAGAGGTCCGGAAGACAGACGTGTTCCCCGACCGCCCGGAAACACCCCTGCTTCAGATGATCAACCCCGTGATCACCGGACGATCCGGCGAGCTGACGGACTGGGAGGGCTGCTTCAGCGTGCCCGGCCTCATGGGACAGGTTCCCCGGGCGCAGCGCGTGACGGTCAGCTACACGACCACGGACGGCGGCCAGGTCACCGAGGAGTACGAAGGTTACGCCGCCCGCGTGGTCCAGCATGAGGTGGACCATCTTGACGGCACCGAGTTCCTCGACCGCATGCGGTCAATGAGCACGATCACGACCGTGCAGAACTACCTCGCGTTTCACCGCGGCGAGATCAGCTGAGCCGGACAGCTCACCAGCGGTCCCCCTCCCCGCGAGTCCCTTAGCCGCTCCGTAGCAGGCTCAGATTGTCGGCGTGCTGTCGGCGTCCAGCGTCGTGCCTTGCCGACGCTCCGCCTCCTTTCTTACGTTCGTGATCGGGAACGGAGCGTGAAGTTCCCGGTCTCATGGGTTATCCGTGCATGTGCCGGCCTGCGCGCCCCGCAGTTCCGCCGCCGGCGATCGCCGGCGACTCGGAGAAGGGAGTCATAGTGAGCGCTTTCACCACATCTGGCGAGGACGGCTTCGACCTCGACGTACGTATCGTTGAGGCCGGCCCGGCCGCGGCCATGCTGCTGGGCAGCACCGACGACGGATGCGACACCGTCAGGGGCAGCGACTGCTGACCGGGCTGGTGCGGCTCGCTCGCAGCTGGCCGAACATGCTGCGGGCGGACCGCGCCGCGCGTATGGCGGAGATGAGAGCAATGGAACGGTCAATGTTCAGGGCGGTCGGCGCGGAGATGGTCCGCGCCAGCGCCTGCGATCCAGGTTTCCTGCCATGGCCTGACGCTGATGACAGCCAGGACAAGACGGCATTGCGCGATTTCATCCGGTCGGCCTGGGCAGTAGATGATCTCGCAGCCGCGGTGGAACTGGCCAGTCCCAGCCTGGCTGCGGCCGTTGCGGTGAGCCTGCGCGGAGAGGAACTCTCCGCAGCCAGGACCGCCCGTGCGGCGATGGCGATGGCCCGCTATGTGGTGCGCATGCGGGGCAGGGCGACCCCGTTCGGGCTGTTCGCCGGGGTCGCGCCGGCGCGGGGCGAGCTGGCAGGCGCCCGGCACCCCGGTCACCGGGTGGCCGCGCGCGCGGATGGCCAGTGGCTGGCGGTGCTGATCAAGACGCTGGAGGAATGCGCAGAGCTACGTCGCCGGCTACGGGTCACCGCGAACGACCTCGTCACTGTCCGGGGTGACCGGATCATCGTCGCCTGGCTCCCGCACGCGAGTTCCGCAGCGCGGACGACCCAGCTCGAAGTCTCCCTGCGCCGGACACCGCCTGCCGAGGCCGCGCTGCGGCTAGCCCAGGCCCCCGTCAGCGTCACCGGCCTGGCCGCCGGGCTTGCCACAGAGTTCGCCGATGCGGACCCCTCGCGGATTGACGCGATGATTGGCCAGCTTCTGGCATGCGGAGCGCTCGTCTCGGACCTCCGGCCGCCATCGACTGTCACGGACGGGCTCGGCCACGTCCTGGACGTCCTCGGCAACGCCGGCGTCGCGGACCTGCCGGGCACCGCAGCAGCGACGGCAGCCCTGACGGACGTGCACTCAGCGCTAGCTGCCACGTCCGCAGCCGGCGCGGACCGGTGCGCTGACCGTATGCATGCTCTGGCTATATCGTCCGCTCATCCGGTCGCAGTCGACCTCTACCTCAGTCACGGGCTCACGGTGGCGGGACGCGTGGCAGCAGAGGCGGCAACGGCAGCGAGCCTCCTGGCACGGCTGAGCCCGCATCCCCGCGGCACCAAGGACTGGCGGGACTACCACGCCCGGTTCCTGGAACGGTACGGCGCCGGGGCCGCAGTGATGGTCAGGGACCTTATCGACCCGGTCACCGGCCTGGGCCTGCCAGGCCACTACGCCGGCAAGCCGGATGAGCGGCCACGGGCGTGGTCGCGGCGCGACGAGCGTCTTGCCGCGCTGGCTCAGCAGGCAGCACTGGAGGGTTCCGCAGAGGTTGTCCTCGGCGACGCGGACATCACAGACCTGGCAGGACCGGCGGCTGCTCCCGTCCGGCCGGTTCCCCACGCGGACATCACCGTGGAGGTACGCGCACAGAGCGATGAGGCCGTCGAGGCGGGCGAGTTCACGATCGTGGTCTGCGGCGCGGGCCGTACCGGGATGGCGACATCGGGGCGCTTCCTTCACCTGCTGGCCCGCGATGACCGTGACCGGATGGCCGGGATCTACCGTGCGCTGCCTACCGGATCTGAAGCCGCTGTCACGGCACAGCTGTCGTTCCCGCCGCATCATCCCCGCACGGAGAACGTGGCGCGGGTACCGCAGCTGCTGCCCTTCGTGCTGAGCCTGGCCGAGCACCGCGAACCCGGACCGGACCAGATCAGGCTCGCGGACCTTGCCGTGACCGCTGACCTGGACCGGTTCTACCTGCTCTCGGTCCCGTGGCAGAAGGCCGTCGAGCCCGTGCTGGCATGGTCTCCCGCCTGGCACGCTGTCCCGCCTGTTGCCCGCATGCTCTTCGAGCTGCCCCGCACCGACTGCGCCAGCGTCGGGCTGTTCGACTGGGGAGCAGCTGCCTGCCTGCCGTTCCTGCCCCGGCTACGGGCCGGCCGCGTGGTCCTTGCACCGGCCCGGTGGCGGATCCGGGCCGGTGACCTGCCCGGCCGGAGGGCTGGCTGGGGTGAGTGGACAGCTGCGATCTCAGCGATGCGGGACAGGATGAGGCTGCCAGCCTGGGTATGCGCGGGGTCAGGAGACCGCCAGCTCCGGCTTCACCTGGATGACGCGATGGATCTTGCCGTGCTGCGCGCGCATCTGGAAACCGCCGCGGATACCGTCGTCCTCACCGAGTCGTGGGCTCCGCAGGACCATGCGTGGTGCGGGGGCCGCGCCCATCAGTTCGTGGTCCCGCTGGCGAGCACCGGCCCGCCAGTTCCGGTGCCGCGGACCCTCACCCGGCGCGGGCCGCTGCCGGTGACCGGCGCGGGACACGGCTATCCGCCCGGGTCAGGAGTGCTGTCCGCCCGGCTTTACAGCCACCCTGACCTGTTCGACATCATCGTGACCCGCTGCCTGCCCGACCTGGCAGAGGGGTGGGATGAGCTGTCCCGCTGGTGGTTCCTGCGCTACCGCGACCCGCGTCACCACCTGAGGCTGCGGCTGCACGTCCGCGACTACGGGCAGGCCGCCGCGCGAGCTGGCCGCTGGGCGGCAGACTTGCGGCGCCGCGGCCTGGCCGGTGACCTGCTGCTGGACACCTACCGGCCAGAGGCGGCACGGTTCGGCGCCGGCACCGCGATGAGCGCGGCTGAGGAACTGTTCGCCGCGGATTCCGCTGCGGCAGCAGCCCAGCTGAGCAGCGCGGGGACCGGGGAACCGCGCGCCCTGACCGCCGCGAGCCTGGCCGACCTGGCTGGCGCGATGCTCGGCGACCAGCACGACGGGCTCCGGTGGCTCGCTGCCCGCCCGCGTCCCGCAGCCACCTCACCGCTGGCCCGCGACCTGCGGCTCCAGGCAATGGCGATGACACTTCCGGGACCAGGTACACAGGACGCTGTTCCCGCCGCCGTCCGCCGGGCCTGGGATGCCCGCGCGGACGCGGCAGCACGATACACCCGCCAGCTCGGCAGGCAAGGCAGGGAACCGGCAAGCGTCATCGCCTCGCTCCTGCACCTGCACCATAACCGAGTCCACGGAACTGATCCCGCTACCGAGGATGCGGTCTACAAGCTCGCCCGCGCGGCAGCGCTCAGCTGCACAGCCCGCGATCTGGCCCCGGCAGCAGGCCGCTCATGACCGCCTCTCCCGGGCACCCCGCCGCTGCCCTGGCCGCGGTGGCCGACCAGCTGAGCGAGCAGCTGGCCACGCCGCCGCTCCCCGGGCCGGGCTTGGACAGCTGGCAGCACCAGTCGCTGTCGGCAGGCGCTGCCGGCATAGCTCTGCTGCACGGCGCCCGGGCACAAGCCAGCCACGGCAGCCTCGAACGTGCTCACACTTGGCTGAGCCTCGCTACCGAGGACGGCGTCAGCGCCGGCCCGGGCAGCGGGCTGTGGTTCGGCGCCCCCGCCGTCGCCTTCGCCATCACGACCAGCGCACCCGGCCAGTACCGGTCCGCCAGCCAGGCGCTGAACCAGGCGATCGGCGACATGGCAAAGGCGCGGCTGGAGGCCGCATACGAACGCATCGACGCTGCGGCACGCCCGGAACTGTCCGAGTACGACCTGGTCCGCGGGCTGACCGGCCTCGGTGCCTACCTCTTGCACTGCGTGCCCGAGCCCAGGCTGCTGCGCCAGATCCTGCGCTACCTAGTCCGCCTCACCGAGCCAGTCCCGGCCGCGGACGCCGTCGGCCTCACTGCTCCCGGCTGGTGGACCAGCGGCAACCCCAGCATCCATGCCAGCACCGAGGGCGGGCACGCCAACCTTGGCATGGCACATGGCATCGCCGTTATCTCGTGTGTCAAGTCGTTAACGCAGGTAGGAGACGAGTTTTTCGTGTAGGGACGTGAGGCACGTTTGCCGTGGATCGTTCACGGGCGGCGCGGAGCCGTTGGCCTGTCTGGCCGCCTGTTGCTAACGGACGCATGGCTTAGCGTGCCTGTGCCTTCGCTTGCCATACCCGCAGCGGTCTCAGGAATAAAGACGTCTCTACAAGCTTTCTTGCTATCGTGCTATCTTGAAGGCAGCTACCTGGCAGGAGGATCGCTATGGCCCAGAAGAAGGAGACGGCCGGGCGTGACGTGCTGACCGTACGGCTGCCCGCCGACCTCCATGACGAACTGCGCACCTACAAGTTCTTCACGAACAGGCCCATCAACGACGTGGTCGTGGACCTGATCCGTCAGTTCCTCGACGGCCCTGGCCGTGAGGAAATCGCCGCTGGCATGACCACCCGCGCCAAGGACATGTACGGCGTGGCGCTGGACAAGCTCGCCGGCCTGTTATTAGGGAGTTATCCGATGCGGTACCTGACAGTCGAGGAAGTCGCCCAGATCAACTCTGACCTGGTTGGCCCCGGGCTGCTGAAAGACCCGGGGCTGCTCGCCTCGGCTGTCGGGCGCCCGCAGCAGACCGTTTTCGGGGAGGAGGCTTATCTGGGCCTGCCCCGGAAGGTCGCCGCCTTGTTCCACTCGCTCGCACGCAACCACGCCTTCGTCGACGGCAACAAGAGGACAGCGGTCGTCGCCGCGATCCACATGCTCAACTGGAACGGCTACGACCTAGTCGCAGAGCAGGGCGATGTCGTGGACATCGCCCTGCTCGCGGCCCAAGGCCACGCGGACGTGGAGAAGCTAGCCGAGTTCTTCGAGACGCATGCCGTCCTGCTGTCTTACCCTCCGGACTCCGGGGAGGTGAGCAGCAATGAGGAAATCTGACTGGAAGGCCCTGGGGCTTGCCGCCTCGGTGATCGGGCTCATCTGGGATCTGGCCCAGGCCGCCGAGCATCAGCGCGCCTGCCCGAAGTGCGTCGGCCGGGACTACCTGGCGGTCGCGCTGGACGTGGTGCATCTCGCCCAGACTGCTTAGAGCCCCGGCCGTGCTGCCCGCGGCAGAGTCATCTAACCGCTCCTCGACGAGGGCGCCGGGCCTGCGCAGCAGCGCATGAGCGCGTAGCCCTTCCTCTCGGCCTCAGTTCCGGGGAGCGACTGCTGGGACGTGGGTGCCCTCGCCTGGAAGGTCCTGGCTATGAGCGTTCTGCTGCCGGGTCATCTGCCGGAGGGCCGTGCGGAGTCCCGCGATCTCGTCGAGGGCTTCGTCCCGTTCTGAGGTGAGTCCGGCGAGCTGGGCGCGGGCCTGGGCGAGCTCGGCGTCCTGCTGGACGGCCTTGGCGGTGAGGTCCCTGATCCGGGCGGCGAGTTCGGTGGTGCCGGCCTGGGTGACCTGGTGGCCGAGGCCTCGCTGGACCTTGGCCTTGAGGCGGTCCCGCTCGTCGCGGGTGCGGCGGAGCTCGTCGCGGGTGAGCTCGAGGTCGGTGGCCAGGCTGGCGGTGCTGGCGGTGGTCCCGGCCCCCTGCTCGCGTGCCATGCGGGTGGCCTGTCCCTTGCGAGCGGCTTCGATGTGCTCGCGGACGCCTTCGGCGTAGACGAGCCAGTTCGAGACCCGGGCGGCGCGGGCAACGCCGAGGAACGTAATGAGCTCGCCCGTGGCCTTCATGTCGTCGATGACGGCGAGAACCCGGCTGCGCTTGGCGAGGCTGTCCTTCTTGCGGGCCTCGCGGAGCACGTCGGCGGGGGTCCGGCTGCCGGTCACGCGGTGAGCCCGGCTGGGCGGACGGCGGGCATGGGCAGCGGGACCGGCCCCGGTGCGGTGACGCCGGCGCGGAGGCGGCGCAGGACCTTGCTGGCCTCCTCGACCTCGCGGCGCTCGGCCTCGGGCATGGCGTCCATGCCGGCCTTCATGGCGGCGATGACCTTCTCGAAGTCGGCGATCTCTCCTTCCAGCCCGGCGATGGTGTAGCCGGCGGCGCCGATGGCGCGGGCCGTTTCCAGGCTCGCCTTCAGGGCGCGGACCTGGTCCTCGATAGCGGGCAGGTGGGACGGGTCGGGGCTGTAGTGGGCGCATGCCGGGCACTGCCAGCGGACCGGGCAGGCCCCGCCGCCGGCCTTCACGTTCGACGGCTCGTTGCAGTTCCCCCACGGGACCGCGACAGACCGCATCTCGTATGCTGCCGCCGAGCCGATGGGCCTCGGAGAGCCGGTGCGGTCGACGGCGAGGACCCGCAAGGTGTTGACCGCCTCGCGCTTCATCTTCTTCGAGACCTGGTAGTACGCGGCTGTCGTGTCTGCTGACCTGTGGTCCATGAGGGACTGCAGGACGTGGAGCGCGATCCCGGCGTCGGCGTAGCGCTGGCAGAAGGTGTGCCGGAACGCGTAGGGGAAGATCTTCGCCCGGTCGAAAGGCAGCGGCGTCCCGTCCGGGCCGAGGTCTTCGGAGTCCAGGACGGGGACGGAGTCGGCCCAGAGCCTGATCGCCCGGGACATGTTGCCGGCGTCCATGTGCTGGTAGCTGCCGGTGATGGCGGGGAACAGGTGAGCGCGGCAGTTCGCGGGGATGTCCAGGCCGGCCAGGGTCTGCTTCCAGCTCTTGATCGCGCCGGCGGTGCCCTGCTCGATCGGGAGCCTGCGGCGCAGCCGGCGGCCTTTCATGTTGTGCCAGACCAGCTGGTACTCGCCCTGGTCGTATTCCAGGCAGTCCAGGTCGAGGCCCGCGACCTCTGCCGGGCGGCGGCCGGTGTCGCGGAGGATCACGTAGACCGCCTGGAACATCGCGGTCACGGCGTCCGGGGGCATGGCCCCGTAGGGGAATCCCGCCCCGAGGAGGGGCATGTGCTCGTCGAGCTGCCGGATGACCGCGTCCGGGATCGCCTTGCCGATCTCGTCCTCGTTGTCATCGACCTGCCTGATCGCATGGTGGCGTGGGTCCCGGGCGAACCGGGGCGAGAGGGCGCCCGCGATCCCCTCGCGGCGCGCGAAGTCCAGCAGGTCGAAGAAGCCGCGCAGCAGGCGGTCCTGGTGGGACGGCGCGTAAAGCTCGCCCTTGCCGCCGCGGGCGGCCTTGAACGCGTCGACCACCATGGTCACGTCCGAGAACCGGAGCCTTTCCGGGCTCGTGCCGCCGTCGCCGCGCAGGTCCAGCGCCCGGGAGACGATGACGCAGGCCTTGTGCCGCTGGTTGAGGTCCTTGCTGATCGGGCCGGTTGTCCGGGCCCAGTGCATCAGGATCTCGCGTATCCACTCCTGGCTTACCTGGCCGAAGTCCAGGGAGCTGGGGTTCCTCAGCGGGCTGATGCCCTTCTTGAGCGAGGGGATCTGCTGGCTGACCGTCCGCAGGTCCCAGACGAGCTTGCGCGACGGGTCGATTCCGCGGAACTGGTCGAACGCCGTGCCGACGTCCCACCGGGCGGAGCGGATCAGCGCGCAGGTGAGCTCGCCCGTCGTGAGCGCGGCGGGGTCCAGCGCGCTGCCGGCCAGCGCGATGGACGGCAGGCCCTCCAGCGCGGCGACAGCGCGCCGGACGGTCTGAGGGCGGATGGCCAGCTCGCGGGAGTCGCGCCGCTGGAGCGCGTAGAGCATCTCCGCCCGCGCCGCCTCCTGGAGCGGGGCGAGGGAGAACATGTGCGCCGACAAGTAGGGCGGCTGGCGCTCGATCCACGCCGTCAGGGACGCTCCGCCCCCGGCGGCACGCTGGTGAGTCTGCCACCTGTGGTCGTGGACCCGGCAGAGCAGGACCATCGCCGAGGCCCGCTCCCTGTCGCACGCGAGCACGGAGCACGGCTCCGGGGGCGTGGCCGCCCCCCGGGCGGCGGTCCACGCGGCCAGGTCGGCTCCGGGCCGGCTCCGCGCCTTCACCCAGCCCCGGTAGTGGGTCACGCACAGCCCGAACCCGTAAGCGTCCCGGCGGCAGGCCGGGACCTCGCAGGCCTTGTCCCGCCGGTAGACGTTCAGCCGGCGGTTGCCGCGCGTATAAGCGGCCTCGAATGCTTCCCTGTCCAGGCCGCTGGCGGTGAACGCGTCATGGCAGGTCTTGCAGTAGCCCGACGCGTGAGGGTCGTTCATGGTCACCCCGCAGCTCGGCAGGGGGCAGACGGCGATGACGGTGGCCGCGCTGGCGGGATCGCCGGTGAACAGCAGGCGGCCCTGGTCCCACTCGCCGGCCCGCCACCGCGGGTCAGTGCGCTTGCGCAGCCAGCCAAGCCAGCCCTCAACCAGCCGGCTGTCCCCGCGCTCGTCCGGGCCTGCCGCCGACAGCAGGGCGACGGCGCCGCTCACGAGTGCGCCCCTCGCAGGCCGGCGACCAGGTTCACGGCCTCGCGCTTCTCCCGGTCGCTGGCGTGGGTATAAGGCTCCATGGACTGCCGCGACACGTGCCCGGCCAGGTCCATGACCACGTAGTCGGGCCTGCCCTCCCGCCGCCAGCGGGTGATCGCCGAGTGCCGCAGCATGTGCGGCCGGGCCGGGAACCCCGCCCTGACCGCGAGCCGCTGGAACAACTCGTAGGCGTTCGGGTACTTCATCGGCGCGCCCTTCGGCGCCGCGAAGAGGTTGACGAAGACCATGTCGCAGCCCGCAGCCTCGGGAACCTGGTCCCGTTCCCACTGGTAATCGGCGTAGAGGCCGCCGATGTCGTCCCCGACCGGAATCCACCGGGGCTTGCGGGTCTTGGCCAGCGCCCCGTTGGCATTCTGCCGCCGCCGGACATGGACGTGCGGTCCCCCGACCGGGCAGCCCAGCACCCTGGAGGCCGACAGCAGGTGGATGTCCTCCCTGCGCAGCCCCAGCGCCTCCCCGATCCTCATGCCCGTCACCGCCATCAGCGCGACCAGCAGCCGGTCACGGGCATGAACCGTAAGGCCCAGGATCACCTGGACCTCCTCGTCGGTCAGGTACTCGTAACCGGAGACGGCGACCTTGAACCTGACCGTCTTGACGTTGACCACCGCGTACTGGCCGTCCTCGCCGCGGTCATAGCCAGGGGGCGCGAACGACAGGTACCGCGGCTGATACAGCCTGGCCGCCACGTCCTCCGGAACCGGGCTGTCGTCCAGGCGCGAGCAGAACCGCAGGAACTGGAAGACCGTGCCCGTGATCGCGTTCGCGGTTCCCCTCGACCGGAACCGCTGCCGGGCCGGGCCGGTGAACCACGGCTCGTCCACCAGCCAGCGCAAGAACGCCGACAGCTGCGCTACCGACGGGGCTGCCCAGTCAACGCCCCGCTGAGCGCAGTACGACAGGTACAGCGCGATCTGCCCCGCATACGCCCGCTCGGTGTTGACCGAAGCGGCCTCCTGCCCCCGCACCGACGCCAGGTACGCCGCCGCGTCCGGCTGCAGGTCGAAGTCCTCGTCCACGACCACCCACATCGGCGACCCGTCAGCAGGCGACACGGCCCGCTCCCGCCGGAACGCCCGGGGAAGAACCCCCGTGCTCTCGTACGTCACTTGAACCCCCCGGATAAGTGTGAGGCACGATGAGCAATCATGTGCGTACCTTACGTAACAAGCTCCTTACAAGAGATGAAGATAATCGCCGGGCCGCTGGCACTTCTCTCGCTGGCCATGCGGCAGGGCGTCACTGTCGCCGGCCAGGCAGAGGCTATCGACCGGATCTGCACCTGGCTGGACGGGTGGCGCCAGCCCGGCCCCGAAGGCCCCTGGTGGCCAGGATGGATCAGCTTGCGTGAACTGCGTGACGGGCAGCCATCCCAGCCTGGCCCCGGGCGGCCGTCATGGTGCTACGGCACTCCTGGCCTCGCCCGCGCCCTGCAGCTCGCAGCCATCGCCCGGCACGACCGGGCACGCCAGGCCGCCGCCGAGAACGCCCTCGCCCAGTGCATCAGCGACCCGGCCCAGATCACCCAGCTGTCCGACCCGGGCCTGTGCCACGGCTGGGCCGGCACCGTCACCGCAGCATGGCACGCCGCCCTCGACGCCACCAGCAGCCACCTCCACAACGCGCTTGACCCCCTGGTCTGCTCTCTAGCCGGATCCGCCCGCGGCGACCACCCCTACGGACTCATGCGGGGGATCGCCGGCGCCGCCCTGGCACTGCACGCGATCACCGCCCAGATTCCGGGCACGTGGCCCGGCTGCCTGCTCATCACATAACCCACCCGGCGGAGGCCCATCATGACCGGCACCATCAGCAGTCCCTGGCGGCAGCTGAACATCACCTGCGACAACTGGCGTGCCGCCGAGCAGGCAGCAGCGATCACCCTTGCACCGCTCATCAGTGACGGGCTCGCCGCCGGGACGACCTCAGGCTGGTGGTTTACCAGGAAGGGCGGCACCTGGCGGGTACGGATCGAATCCCCGCCCGGCGGTTTCACCGAGCATGCAGCAGCATGCCTGCACCGGACGGACGGCGTCCGGGTGGTTGCCGAGACCATCTATGAGCCCGAGACCACCGCATTCGGCGGCCCGGCCGCTATGGATGCCGCGCACCGCCTGTTCTGTGCCGACAGCCGCTGCCTGCTCAGCCGGATCGCTGCGAACCGCCCGGACCTTCACCGCGAACTGCCTGTCGTCCTGGCCAGCCGGATGCTCCGCGCCGCCAGGCAGGACTGGTACGAGCAAGGCGACTGCTGGGCACAGCTGGCCAGTCACCGCGACGACGGCCACGGCACACAGCCATCAGCAGCAACCCTCGATGCCATGCGCACGCTCCTGACCGCCACCGCGGATTCCCCCGCAAGCCCGCTGCATGAACAGCCGGACTGGGGCAGCGCGTTCGACGATGCTGGCCGGCGGCTCGCCGAGCTGGCCAGCCGCGGCATCCTGACAAGAGGGCTGCGGGCCGTGCTCACCCACCACCTGCTGTTCTTGTTCAACCGTCACGGAGTGTCCGCCGCCGACCAGTACCTGCTGGCCTGCGCTGCGTGCCAGGTCATCTTCGGGCTTGCCGGCGGCCAGCATGGCGACACGTCCCGGAAGCCGGGCGGCACCGCTCCCGCTGCCACTACAGTCAGTGCGGTGACGATGACCGCCGACCTCAGCGACCAGGACCGGGCCGCGCAGCTGCGCGCGGCGCTCGCCGACTACATCAAGAGCTGGGGAACCTTCCGCACCCCGCAGGTCGAAGCCGCATTCCGGACGGTCCCCCGGCACCTGTTCCTGCCCGGCACCAGCCTGGACGACGCTTACAGCCGCAACCCCGTCGTCACCCGCCGCGCCCCGGACGGCACATCCCTGTCGTCCGCGTCCAGCCCGAAACTGGTCGCCACCATGCTCGAACAGCTCGCGGTAGAGCCAGGACAGCGAGTGCTGGAGATCGGCGCCGCCACCGGATTCAACGCCGCCCTCCTCGCTGCCCTGACCGGCCCCGCCGGACTGGTCGTGACAATCGAACTCGACGACGACCTCGCTGCCGAGGCCGCCGCTAACCTGCGCAGCGCCGGCTACCCGGACGTCCAGGTCCTGTGCGGCGACGGCGCACTCGGGCACCCCGCCCAGGCCCCCTACGACCGCATCATCGTCACCGCCGAGGCCCATGACATCACGGCAGCATGGTGGGATCAGCTCGCCCCGGACGGGACCATCGTCGTCCCCGTACGGCTGCACGGCAGCGGACTGACCCGGGCCATCGGCTTCCGCCGCACCGGCACGGACACGCTCGTGTCCGCCTCGGCGGCAGTATGCGGATTCGTGCCGATGCGCGGCATCGCCGAGCACGCAGACCAGCGTATCCAGCTGGCCAGCGACGCCATGCTCAACGTCGATGCGGCTGACCGGCCTGACGCCCCCGCCCTGGCCGTTGCCCTCAGCCATCCGGCAGCCCAGTACTGGACCGGCATTCCCGTGCGCCACGACGAGCCCGCGGAGCACCTCGACCTGTGGCTCGCCACCACCACCACCACGGAAGCCAGCTTCAGCCGGCTCAGCGTGACCGCGCAGGCCCGCGACCGGGCGCTCGCTAACCCCGCTATGCGCTGGGCCGGAGCCAGCCTCTACCAAGGCGGGACCCTGGCCTACATCACCGCCCGGCCCATCGACGACGACACAAATGAACTCGGCGTCACCATCCACGGCCCCGCTGCAGCCGCGCTCGCCCATATCGCGCTCGGCCTCCTGCAGGAATGGGACCGCCAGCGCCCGGCTCAGCCATCCATCACCGCATACCGGATCCCCGCCCCACCCGGCACCCCGCCCTATGACGGCACACAGCCCGGTGCTTCCCGGCTCTCTCGTCCCTGCTCCACGCTCACCATCACCTGGTAACCCCGCCATGGCCGCCCCTATGCGCACCGAGACCGGGCAGCTGCACGACCTGGCAGCCCGGCGCTTCCCGCTCGTGCCCCACCCGAAGCCAGCCTGCCGCCCGCTCACCCAGCGGATAGAACGCGTTGCGTGGCTCGCCAGCCAGGCAAGCAGCCCATCCAGTCAGACGCTGATCCACGCAGCGGAAGCCTGCAACCTCGCCGCGCTCATAGCCAGCGACTGCGGCACGCCCAGCCTTGCCCGCTACCTGTGCTGGCAGCAGTACCGGGCGTTCGCCCAGGCCCGGATCAGCGACGAGACCACCGGGAAACTGGCACTCCAGCCGCTCATCAATCTCGCCCGCCTGCATGTCCGCGACGGCGACAGCGACAGCGGCTACCACCTGCTCGAATCCCTCTACAACGCAGTGCGGTCATCCCAGCCGCAGGTCACCATCGACAGCCGGGTCGTCAGCCTCGCCGCGCCCACCGCCCCCGGTGACCACCACAAGGCCATCGTCCAGTGGCTCTGGACAGTCCTGCTCAGCGACGGACTGCGTGCCCTGTGCCGGGCAGGCCGCTGGACAACCGCGCACCGCCAGGCACAACAGCACAACGGGATCGGGCAGCGCCTCCTCGACGGCCGCCAGATCGCCGTCCTGGCTCACATCACCAGCGGTCAGCACGATGAAGCCGGCCAGTTCCTGCGCCAGACCACCAGCACGGAGCCATGGGAACAAGCCGTAGGCGCCTGCCTGCACACCATCAACCGCGCTGCAGAGGACCCGGCCAGCATGCCCGGCATAGTCGCGCAGGTGGCGGACGGGTACCTCACATTCGACGACCCGGGTCAGAGCATGTTCACCACGCGCCTTGGCCTGACTATCGCTGAACTCGCAGCCGGCCACAGCTGCGCATCCGCTGTCACCGGCAGGGTCACCTGCATCGCAATCCAGTCCGATGACGCCTATGTCGCGCGGGAAGTCCTCACCAGCCCGGCCGCTGACCTCATCAGCAGCGAAACCCTGGCGAGGCTCGACGGCAAAGTCCGGGAGGCAGGCCTGGGGCACCCGCTCTCCACAGCGCAACTGCAGCAGCTAACGGACGGCATGACTTCAGCGACGAAGGCCCTCACCGCTGAGCTAGCTTCAATCCGGACCTAAGTCCCAGAGACACGAGCCTTACCAGATCACAGCCGCGCGGTAGTGAAGGATCCCTGCGGCCCCCGTCATCGCCGTGCAGGTCTGAGTTTCTCTGGACCAGATAACCAGATGGGTGTAGCTCGTTTGGAGTGAGCAGGATGATCATCTGTCTTCCTGGCTGATGGTCTAGTACCCACGGGAAATCGTGACTGGTGTCGATGTCTTTAATAGGCAGCCGACTAGCTACGACCGGTCAGCTAGCCACGAATGATGTCGTCTCATGTCGGCAATGAGCGACTGAGAGCAGGTGCGGGTCCTTCCGCGTCTGCGGGACTCCGGTGCCACGCGGCGATTTCCCTGGCCGCGGCGGCGAAGCCGCAGTCCGGGACGAGATCCCGGGCGGGCCCGGCCGGTACCGCGGCCCGGGGGGCGGGCAGTCAGGCGCCGAGCGTGTACTGTCCCCGGACGGTGCCGGGGTAGAGCCGCTCGTGCTCGCGGGCCAGTGGAAGCGCCAGTACTCCTCGAAGTCCCCGTTCGCGATAACGGCCCTCACGGTGAGAATCGCCTCCGCGCCGTCCAGGCCCCACCTGCAGCCTCCCAGGTTGAGGCGGTCGGCGATGAGATGACGGCAGGCTCCCTCGATAACACCGGTCGCGATCGGCCAGCCGGCGTCCAGGGCCTGGTCATAGCGCAGGAACTCACGCTTGTTCTCCAGGTAGCGGACGCACGCCTCGGCCCCGGACCGGCGGCTTCCTTCCAGTCCGGCGGCTTCGGCGGTGATCGCGGCGGCGGCCCGGCCGCTGTCGCCGGCCAGCACCGTGAGGGCCTTCACCGCGACCCAGTCCTCGGCGGCCGGATCGCCGGCCTCGCAGAAGCTCCAGGCAGCGCCCCACAGGTGCCGCTGACGTGAGTCAGGTCGATGACGACATGAATCGTGACATCGCGGCGGGCGGCCTCAGCCCGGATCAGGTCCAGCTGGTGCCCGGCACCGTCGACCAGGACCACCCAGGTCCGCAGGTGACCGGGGTCGCGGGCCCCGGCCTCGTCGAACATGGCGGCGATCATCGCGGCCGGGTCGCGGCGGACGGACCCGGCCAGCCACTTTCCCCGGGCCCGGGGGCCGGCGCGCAGCGGGCGGGTGCCATGCCGGCCGCCGGGCGGGGCGATCACGTCGTGCGGGCGGCGCCACGCCGGGACGGCGTCGTAGACGGTGACCAGGGTGGCCATCCGCTTGCGGTTCGGCTTCTCCCCGGCCGACAGCCGGGTGCGCATCTTCCCGATTTTCGCGGCGGCCCTCGCGGTCGCCGCGCGCAGCGCTCCGGGACGCATCACGACGCCCTTGGAATCGCAGGACAAGATCAGCAAGGTTCCGGCCGTGCACGGCTCAGGGAGCCGGGCGGCGTAGAACGCGGGAATGTCGGCCGCGGAGTGCACGACGGACTCCCCCAGCTGCCGCTTGCCCATCACCTTCCCGCAGCGGCGGGTGACCGCGGCGTGCGCGCCGTCGTACGAGCCCCGGGCCGCCTCCAGGCAGGCGAGTTTCGCCAGGGAGTGCGAGTGCCGCCCGGTCGGCAGGGACAGGGCGGCGTCGGCCGGGCAGTAATTCGGCGCTCCCGGCTTCCGCCAGGCGCACCGGGTGACCGGCACCGTGCCGAACACGGTGGCCAGCGCCCGGCCGTGCCCGGTCTCCAGCCGGGTCCGGGTGATCCCGTCGGTGCCCGTCACCGGGGTGCCGGGCACAGGCACCTGCTGCTCTTCCCGGGCAGCGCGCAGGGCGAGGTGGTCTTCCAGCAGCTGCCGCAGGACCTCCCGGCCCCGCTCGCCCACGAGCTCTTCGGCCTCATCTGCGGTGAGCCCGGCCGTGGCCGGGGCGGCGAGCTCGCAGGCCAGGCCGGCGAACATGTCTTTGGAGGCGGCGAACGGGTCATCAGGCGGGAGCGTGGCATACGCTGCCATGAGGGTTCTTCTTTCTTCAGGAACGGATTGGGTAAGCACCTCCGAACCTAGGAAGAAGAACCCTCTACTGTCCGGCTTTCCCCGTTTTACCTGCGTGATCATTGAGCGTGAACAGGCCGCCGGGCACCGCGGCCAGCCAGCCCCGCGCGGCCAGCAGCTTCAGCTTCGACCGCAGGCCCTCCACCTTCGCCTTCTCCGTGGACTGCCCGGTCGCGGCCGCGAACTCCGCCGCCCGCAGCGGCCGCCCCGCGTCCTCAGCCGCTTCCAGCAGGTCCTGGTACGACCGCGGCAGCACCAGCGGATCCGTGCCTTCCTCCCATGGCGGGACTGTCACCGCCCCGATCGGCGGGGCCGGACGCGGTTTCCGCTCAGAGCCGCCATCCAGGCCGGCGGCATCCGCCGCGGGCGGCTCCCCGAGGATCTGAGTGACTTCCTCCCGGGTGATCGCCAGCCGCGTGACCTGCTCTTCCACCCGGGCCAGTTCCTCCGTGAGCTCCTCGATCCGGGCACGAAGCCGGTCCGCCTCAGCCCGGGCAGCCGCCTCCCTGCGCGCGAGTTCCTCGATCAGCGACCCCACCGGCCTCCTTCCCCGTACACGACGGTAGAAGACCACATCGACAGTCAACCTGCAATCAGGCAAAACGCCAGGCCAGAGGTCCCTTCAAACGAGCTGCACCCAATGGAGGTGGTCTGCCGTCACGTGTATTCGCGTAGCTGTTGCCATATCTGGCCCCATGGCTGGAGCGGGCCAGTGCAGATGTAGACGTGGCCGCCCCATTGCTGGTTGTGGATGCCGTACGGGTTCGACAGCGTGGCCGCCACCCGCACGCTGGTGAAGAATTGCCCGAGGAAGGCACCGTAGCCGGTGCCGCCGCCGAAGGGCCCCGGTGCGACCGCCACGACGGTGATGGCGCGCGGGTTACCGGACCCCCACCACCACTCGCTGTTCTGCCTGCTGACCGCGGTCGGCAGCCCCGTTCCCCGGCCGAGTTCATTGATGGCCCCGGCCAGGCCGTAGTTGTCGGCGAAGAGCACCGCGCTGGCCCGCTGGCTGGGCGGCAGGGATGTCCAGACCGCATCGACGGTACGGACGACCTCGGGCCAGCCGATGGTCTCCAGCGGGGTCGGGTTCGACGTGTAGACGGTCCGGGCGAGGTCTGCGGCCGGGAGCACCGGCAGCACTTCCGGCAGGGTCAGCGACGTGATGACCGCGGTGGCGATCA
>Ga0335075_10004263_pt1 | contig 22425 bp, 23 predicted proteins | sample Lox_Sample_24_FD_206723 | JGI IMG/M metagenome (GOLD analysis project Ga0335075, IMG submission 206723) | Soil microbial communities from Loxahatchee National Wildlife Refuge, Florida, United States - Lox_Sample_2.4 | ecosystem: Environmental > Terrestrial > Soil > Wetlands | place: USA...
GTCCCGCCACACAATGGAACGGCTGTCGCAACCTGCGTATCGACGTAATGTTTTGTTGCCGCTTGGGCCGCCGACGTAGGGTCAGCCGCGAGCGATAATGCCCCGGTCAGAGTTCCACCGGTAAGCGGCAACGCTGTTGCGACTTGGGTGTCAGTATAACCCTTGGTAGCCGCCTGCAGCGACGAGGTCGGATTGCCAGCCAGAATGAGCGGTCCTGCCAACGTGTCTCCCGACCGGAAGACTCGGGTATCCACGTATTCCTTTGTCGCTGCCTGCAACGCAGCGGTCGGATCTGCGGCAAGCATCAACGCACCGGATAACGTTCCTCCGATTCTGGGCAGCAGGCTCGCAGTCTCCGTGTCAACGTAGTTCTTGGTCGCCGCCTGGAAAGAAGCGGTAGGGTTATTGGGAAGCGTCAGCGGACCGGTCAGCGTGCCGCCGGACTTGGGCAGCACTGTCGCCACCTGGCTGTCAACATAGCCTTTGGTGGCGGCCTGTAGTGATGCAGTCGGGCTGGCAGCGAGCGTCAAGGCGCCAGTCATTGTTCCGCCGGCCCGTGGCAAGGTCCCGGCCGCGAAATCGGCCAACTTTTCCGTGGTCGGACTACCTGTGGGCGTAACCAGCAGTTGCGAGCCATCGAGATTGGCAACTTGAGACAAGCCGCTCATAAATTGGCTATAGGGAACGGAAGTATTAGCGCCCCCTTGACTCAGCGCCACAAGATCGCCGGGAGCCGGAACAGTACCGGCCAACAGTCCACCGACCTGATATGGCGATGCGAGCGCCAAAAGGGTGCCATTGGCAAGTATAAGGTTGTTCCCCACGTACACTGGCTCGGGCGCGCCCGTGCCCGAACTGCAACGGCCCAGCAGTTCGCCGCTCTCCAGTGCGATTTGTGGCTGGACACCGGCCAATATCTGGGCGCGGGTCATCTTCAATACTGTGCCCGACTGGCTGACGATGTGCTCGTCGGTATCGGCAGCAGCAGTCGCCGGTGCCAATTGGTCAATCGTCGGCACTCTATTATACTCCGTTTCGAGAACCGCTACGACGCGTTGTACATACGCGACGAACTGCCAGTGTTGCCGGGGCCAATCACGTCAGGATTGGATTTCCATTTTGATCCGTCAGCACCATGCCTGCGCTGATATCGATGGCATCTGCCGGGACCGGAGGCACTGACAATTCAAGGACAGGCAGCAAGACGCTGCGTTGCAATGTACGTCCATTTATGGTCGTGATGAGAATAGTGATGGTATAAACAGTACCGGTCTGTCCCCCGGACAGCCACAGCACCGCGCAATGCCCATCGGCCTGGGCTTCATTCAACGTCAAGTCGCCTGGATTATCAGGCGTTATGAAGACGTCCAGCGTTGAGATCGAGTCTCCTTCGTTCCCGATCAACGCGGGCGATATACTGAATCGGTAGTCGAGTACGTCGCTAGGGTCCTTGGTCGGCCAATTGAGGGGTGGCGGAGGCACTGCCGTCGATCCCCTTGGAACCGGGATGAATGCATCCAAGACGACCGTGCGCGACGTGCTAGGCTTTTGAACGTGTGTAGCGGGAGTGCCCATGTTGTCTTCGACCGATGTTCAAGATTTTTGTATTATGACGTTGGGTTCGGCGTGAAATCGCCAAAGTGGTGCTTGGACAGATGGTTTAGGATAGCGCTGCGTGGAGACGGTTCAGTCAATCTGCTGTTGCTGGCGTCGAGCTTGCAGGTGGCTTGATCGCTTGCATTTTGACGCGAGTAGCTTCCCGCACATCACCACCTTACCACCACCAGTCCCGAAGCCCCGGCGGCACCGGCATACGGTGTCGTGCCGTTGACGCCCGTACCTGCTCCGGCCGCGCCACCGCCCGGAAAAGTTCCTGCAACGCCCGACGTTCCACTGTTCTGGCTGCCGCCCATGGGTGCCGCGCCGCCCATTCCTCCCATGTTTAGCGCCGCCGACTGGCCCGCCGAACCTGCGAGGTTCACATCGCCACCCACGCCAATCCCTGCTGGCGTCGCGCCAAGTTGAGGGCTCGAGGTGGTTGCAAGACCGTTGAGACTGCCGCCTGTCGCACTAAGGTAAGAGCCGAAACTCGACGTGCCTCCAGCAGTGGCGGCGCCGCCTTGTATGGTTCCACCGACGCCACCCGCGCCCACGACCACGGCGATAGATTGACCTGGGGTTAGTCCAGTGATGCGTTTTCGGGCGTAGCCGCCCCCCGATCCGCCGCCGGAACCACCATAGGTTGGCATGTCGGAGATCGAAGCGAAACTTCCTGATCCGCCCCCCCAAACCTCCACTTCAACCTGGTTCACGCCGGCTGGGATGGTGAACGCGCCTGATTGTGTGAAGCTTTGGACGCCCGATCCGAACCCAGGACGCAACAGCGGCAATTTCCACGAGATAAACGGTGCCGTCGGGAGGGTTGTAATGTTGGCAGCGGATATGGCGGTCTGCCCATAGGTCACTGTCACGACGTAAAGCCCGATCCATCCGTTGTCCACGGGCGGCGTAAGCTGGGTGCCTGTGGCCGCAGACGTTCCAGCCTTCATCTGCAATTGAACAGTTTGCGTTCGGAGGGTGTTCTGAGACGTACCAGAATTTGCCGGCCCGCTGTAAGGCTGGGAAGGAGAGGCCGCGTTGTAGTACGGCAAAACGATGGGGTTGACGTCACTTTCCTGAAACGCCGCCTCGATGAGATAGTTCGCCGATTGGCCGGACGCCGTTGGGGCCGTCAAAGTGAAGCTGGTCGGCTCGATGTTGATTCCCATCTTCAGCAGCGGGTCGGTCGTGTCCGCGGGCAGGGAACCGTATGGGAGTCCGTCTATCACAGATAGCTGGCAGATGGTGCCCGGCCCTATGGTCACCGTCAGCGAAGGCGGAACGGTCGGCGCGCAGGCCAATCCGTCCACGGCGGGAGAAGTCCCTAATACCGCTTGGGCCAAATAGCCCAAGGCAATCATTGCATTCCGGTTCGCAGACAGCAAATCGGTATCAAGTGGAATGCTCCCAGGGTAGACGATGTTCCGATCCATTTTGTCCTCGTGTCGCCAGGGAAGGATCTAGCTGCTAATGTTTGTCCAGGCGATGACGCCGATTGGAAGAACGCCGGCAATCGCGGTAAAAATGGCGGCGTCAGTGACTTGTGTCTGCATCATGCTCAGACTGGCGTACTCCAACGCGCCCTCGCCGTATCCGCCGTCGCCGCAACACCAGCCGGAAACAGATGCTATTCCCTGACCCACCGGCCTGTAGGCCGTGACAAAAAACTGAAACGGCAGATTGAGATCGCCCCAGCCACCGGCATATCCGTACGCCAACCCGGTCACCAATTCACCCGCACCTCCGTACCCGCCGGTATCAGACGTGTTGGCGGGCTCGAACAAGGCTGGGGGTCGTCCGGTAAGATCGGCCAGCGCCGAGACGACCGCTTCTCTTGTTCCCCGCTCGCGTATCAGTTCGTCCCGTATGCGCAACAGATAGGCGCTATCCGTCTCGCCACTCCGCCGGCATAGCCTGGTGCCGAAATAATCGGCCGCTATCAGGTCCAGCCACATTCCGGTCGCGGTTGAAATACGAGTCTGGGCTTTGACCGTCTGTAACAATGCATATACCCAAGCCCACGCCCAAGCAACGCCACTAAGAACGGTATCAAGGACCGGCGTATCATCCGGGAACCATCGCAACGGCAGTACTTGCTTCATCCGCCAAAGCATATCCTGCTGATCGCCTAACATGGCTAGGACACCACGACCGCGCCGGCCATCACCACGCCGGACGGTGAAACTGCGACGTCTGATGCCTGGTTGTTAAGAAGAATGTTCGTGACGTTCGCGACGTTTGATGCCGCATCATAGGCTATCTGGGCGATTCTGCTGGCGGGAAGGGAGACACCAACCGGGAGTGCATTTATATAGTCTTGGACACTCGCGACGATTTGCGGTGCCACAGTCGTAACGTCCGAGCCATCAGAAGTAATGACCGACAGGGAGACATTGACCTGAGTTACCGCGGGAGCAAACACTGCAAACGTCGACCCAACGGGCCGGACTTCATTGATTGCCTGTTGAACTGCCGACAAGAGACTGTTCGACGGATAGCCAGAGCCGTCGTCGACGACGACAACGAAGTTCCCTAATTGGAACTGTCCGGTGGGATCCTGATTCTCCTGTATCACGTAACTCAGCCCCTGCTGCACGGTGCCAATCGCATACTCCACTGCAGCAATTGTCGCACGCGAGCGGCTTGCCAGGAAATTCTGAAACCGTAACCTGAATGCTGCGTCCGACTCCGCATCGATTCCGTCGACGAACGCTGCTGCGTTGGTCACGCTATCTATCCCTGCAAGCGCAGCGGCCAGCACCGTTATCATATTGGCCAGTACGTTGCCGCCAGATCCTGGGGTCTGGGCGACCACCGGAACGTTCAGGGACGCTATGCCGACCCCCAGGACGTATCCGCCAAGCTGCTGATTCCAGCCGTTCACACTTGAGTCTGCATATACGGCAAAGGTCTCGCTGCCATCGATTGTCCTGACCAGCGTCCCCACCGGTACCAGAGCCGTTGCGCCCGTATTGTAACGAGAAAACGTAACCGTTCCGGATGCGGGACTGGCAGGAAGGCGTGACAGCGAAAAGTCGGCCATCCAGCTATCAAGATCTGACCCGCTGCTTGTAGCGGCACGCGTCATCTGGAGAACAAGCAATATCAGCCATTGCATCCAAAGCGCCACGGATGCGCTTGCCTCAAGCAGGGCTCTCATCGTTGAGCCTACCGTCAGGTCAAGAAGCTGGGATGCCGCCGCCTGTACTGTTGCCGCCATCCCCTGTACCAGGGTCGAAAAGGTCTGTAGCGAAAGTTGCACTGGTTTATGAACCTACGGAGAGGGTCAGTACTTGAGTCTGTCCGGTGATGGCATCCACATACAATACTTGCACGTACACGTCGTCCATCGAACCGCCCGGATCGATGGTAATATTGATTGTGGGCTCCGGGTCTCTCGCCACCGCCGACTCGTTGAATATTTGGCTGCGAATGACGGCTTGGATACGAGTGGCGGTGGCAGGTTCGCCTACAAAGGTTGCGAGACCGGCGCCATAGGCAGGTTGCCAAATGTAGTCGAGCGGATTGGTAAGCAACCGGCGCAGAACGCGCTCCTGACCCATGGCTGACCCGGAAACAAGCGAAATATCGCCAGTCGGTCCAAAGCTCAGGTCGGAGCCCCATTGATGATCAATATCGCCCATGAGGTTTAATCCGGCTGGCTCGTCGTCGTCGTAATTGCGCCACGCGAGTCTGTATGGACATGGGCGTCGTAATGCCCGCGGAGCCTGGAGAGCGGTCCTTGGCCGTCATACACATCGCCGCTCACATATAGGCTGCCCCCTATCCGTACAGTTCCGTCATTCAACAGCTTCAGATAGCTTCCTGAGCTATGGACAAGCCATAGTTCGCCAGAAGGAGCTGCCGGGGGAAGCTGTTGGGTTGAGAAAACCCGCCCAGCGATCACTCCATGCTCCGCGTGCCCCTCTTGTGCCAGGACAAGCACCTGATCGCCGGGAGCCGGCGGACACACCATCCCCCAGCCTGCTCCAACCCAGGGATAGAGGATCGGCATCCATCCGCTAAGTACGCCTTCCGGTTGAAATGCAACCCGGGCGGTACCGCTATTAGGATCAACCGACGAAATGGTACCGAACCTCGGCTGAGCCTGCCCCTGAATAAGCGCATTGGCCTGCGCCTTGAAGGCGTTCAGGATGCGGTCCATCGATCAGCTAGCCGAACCAACAGTTGTGATTGTTCTGGGCGAGCTATTGCTTGCCCCTACGTGCTGCAGAAAACCCGTCTTTACCCGGAACGTCCGGCGTATCGAGTCTATATAGTATGCCTGATCGAAGTCCGTTCTGGTCCCGTTTAGTAGAATTACATTGCCTGGGGCGAGAACAAGATCTCCCGGCATTGAAAACTCAATCGTCCTTTCGTGGCGGGTAATTTCCGAAAGGCATTGCGTCGCCGCGGCCAGCGCCTTGTCGGGGGTCAAATTCGGGCGAATAAGGACGTATTGCGATGCGGGAGAATTGCCGTAGGACATATCCGACGAGCGTCCCGCAATGGTCCCACTTACCTGGCCCGTAAATCCCGTTTGTAGCTGGGTGTTCCAGCTCTTGACGGTGACTTGTACTTGGCCGGCAAGATTCAAGGCACGTTCAAGCCTGAGTTCGATAGCGTCCGCAGGCTCGATCACGCGGGAAATCGCCAGTGGAGAAGCGATGGGTTGAAAATAGAGGCTATTACCGCTTACAAAGACGTTGAAGTTTTCTTGCTGAGCCAGAGAGACCAACAGGTCCCATTCGCTGGTGGCTCGGGAAAAGCTATTAAGCATGACTTGTTCATGATCGCTCTCGTAGAAGCGACCCACTGGCGTGGTGGTAGCCGTAACAATCGGGGCAAGACCGTGGCGGCCTGCAAAAATGGTTGCAATCTCGCTGGCAGTCCGGTTCGCAAACGTCTCCTGGGACTGGGCTTCGATCAACGCCGCCGTCAGATCTCTGCCTTGGATGTGTACCTCTTTCTCGATGGGATCCAAGGATGCCATATCTGCCATGCCTTGGATGAGGCTCGTAAAATTCCTTCCCCCGTCAGTACTTAGCTGGACATCGACTTCCATGTTGGTTTCAGATGACCAGAATTCGGCGTCGGCCCACTCATCAGGCCCAAGAGCGACAAGCACGCCAAATGTGTTCGCCCCATAATGATTGTTCGAATTTATCTCCGCTTCGTATGCCCCTACTAGAACCTGACCGTTAAGTATCACCCGAAGTCGAGGTGTTCGATACAAATCGAATCCGTTATTGGGACGCAATGCCGCCTCCGGCGTTGGGATCTGGATCAGGGATAACAAGAATAGTGACGCCAGAGAGAAAGGGATCATTGATGCCGTTGAGCTGGGCAATCCTCAGCCATTGCGTGGCATCATTCAAGTACTCTGCCGCTAGTCGAAACAGGTTGCCGCCTGCCGTCGGTATAGTCTGCAAGGTCAGGAACTCGCATTCTGCAGGTTACGAGCCACCCGGCCAACGTATGAGTTACCGTACACCAGGCTAGCCAACTGCTCTGCGGCAACAGTCGCTGATAGCAGATCGCTTGCCAACGACCCCGGCGATGTTTCGTCCGAGAGGAGAACGGCCGTCACCGTGGTTTCAGCCAGCGCTAGCTGGGAGGCTATGGCCGACTGGGTAGCGATGATGGCAACTTGCGCCGCGGTATACGCGGCGCTGCCCAAAGTTGTCGCGCCCGGAACCGTTAAGGCAGCCTGTACTCCGGTAAAGTCTACCTCCATGTCACCACACTGAGTCGCTGCTACGGTCAGATCGGACAAAACGGAAGTGCCCAGCGATGGCGCGGGCGCGAGCACGGGAGCAGCGTCGTCTCCCAATACTGCGCAGGATAGACGGTACGGAATCCAGGCAGCGTTTTCATATTCGGCCTCAAAACGACTTACGACTACCGTATAGCAGAAAACGTCCCAGCTCAGGCTAAGCTTCGCACCCGCTGCGCGTAATGAGTTCAATAACCGTGCACGGAGCGTTGCGGTTGGTCCCGAAAACGCCCCGGAGAATGAGAGTTCAGACTCTGCAGCTCCAATACTGTCGATGACCCTCCGTCCATCGGTCAGTTGATGGACGGCCATTAACTGTCGCCCACCGAAATTTATTCCTGCCGGAATTTCAAAGGAAGAAAAAGCAACAGGCCCCAGTTCCAATACTACTTCCGACATTTCACAGCGGTCCAGTGTCGCGAGAACGGCATGCCCTTATGGCAACATTTGTATTCGATCAACGGCACACCTACATCCCAATATTTGGAACGCTCCAGGGAGGCGTAGCTCGAAGATCAACCGCCATGATACCGGTACAGGGACGGCCTGCCTCCTGACCTAGACGCGTGATTAGCCATTGGCTGAGCGCAGAGCCGTCCAGGTAAAGCGTTCCACCCATGTGTTTATTCGGGTGATTACTGCGATCGTCGGGCTTAGACCAACCGCGCTGGATGGCGCGGATGCGGATATCGGACCCGAACACCGCTGACGAGGTGCGCCGATCCGACGCCCCCTGCTCCAGCGTCTGGCCAGGTGCCTCGCCGCGGTTCGCTGTGGCGGGACCTATATGTCGGCGAGGAGCGACCGATCCAGGAAGACTCCTTCGTCCCGGAATTCCGCCCGGCCTTTGTGCGTTCGCCACCAATCTCTCGCTGGCAGCCGGGACGGCAAGCGTGCCAGTATCAAATGCGTGCTCGCACAGGAGCAACCGTTTCAGGAACCGTTGGGCTTGGAAGGATCCCGGTTGAACTGAACGACCGTCCCTCAACGTGGGGGCCCGCGCCCTGGTTGGTACGGGCGGCATGCCCCAGGCGGCGCTCCGGGCATTGTTGCGCCCTATGTGCCGGCCCCACATTCGTACGGGCGCTTCGAGTTCCTGTTGGTGCTCGGCTTTCGCGTCAGGTTCTATTCTACGCCAGGAGATTACGGCTCCCAGTCCTCCCCGGCTAGTTGGAGGCCAACTGCGGTCGGCCTTTCCAGTGGGTCGGTTTAGGGCTCGCGGCGATATCAGCGTGCCACCGCGAAGCAGGCGCTCAATGTTTAGACCTGCGTTCCTGGGCTCCGACGATCCGTCTCTATCAGCGCGGCCCTCTAGCCGACGCGCCAAAACCTTGGATCGCGCCCCTGGCCTGGGCAGCAAGATCGGGGCCAAAGGTGTGCCCCTCCTGTTACCCAGAATCCTTGGGCGCCATATAACGGCACCTATGTCCCCGGGGCGAACTATATACGGCCAAATTGCACGATCCGTTCTCGCATCGCGCCTGCCGGGGATAGGTACACGAGACGTGCCAGATCTGTCAGCCACAATGCGACACCGGGTAGAATCCGACAATGCAGATCGTCATGCAGGCAAGCGCCATTGGAGCGACTGCCAATCGAACTGATAACCATCCAAAGTGCCAAGAACGATCACGTAGGCCATTCGTTCATCGGACGGAAGTGAGAATGCGACATCGAACGGCACCCCATTTCTAACCAGATAAAGGCAGTCGGTTAGCTCGGGGTGCCGGACAAGTTTCCCGCGGTCGCAGCCAGTACTGCCTCATTGGTATCGATCGACGGGCCTATTATGTCGGCGACCGCCTCGATCCCCTCATCACCAAGGCGCCCTACCAAGGCTTCAATCTGAGCTTCCGTCGAAGGTCGCGGAATAGGCACGTCATCGATTGCAGCGACGGAGACAGCGAGCATTGCCATGGAAAGCCAGGGTTGGTTCATCGCAAGCTCTGGGCCCGCTGCCTTCAGCAAGCGGAGCTTATCCAGCGCCGTGAGCTTGCGAAGAGCCAGCCGCCGCCCCAATGTGTCTAAGACTGACCGTTCCTCGACCGCATCAGCCAGGATGGTTGCCGACGGGGTCATCAGATTCGACGCCTGCGGGAACTAAAAAACTCGAGCTTCTGCTTCACGCTACTATCGCCTTTCCAGGTTCCAGCACTAGACAGCTTAAAGCTCACGTTATCAAACTGGTAAGTTGAGGTCGACCCGTCCGTTTCGTTAATATATTGATACATAGTACTTGCCATGAACGTACCGCCGTTGTAGTACGCCTGCTCCGCGGAGGCGATGAAATCTTCCACGACCGAGTTGCCGCGTTCGAGCTCGAAGCTGCCTTCCCACCCCTTCGGAAGTTCGGCTCCCATTTGGGTCCCATCGAGCTGGCTCACACGGAGGGACTGCGTGAGCTGACGGCTTTCGAATGCTGTGACGAATTCCAGGTCGACTTGACCGTTCGGCGCCATAACAACAAGCTGTGTGTCGCGGCCGATTGAAAATGCTGTGAAAGACATGTCTCGTCCTTATCAGCTTGGCTGCCCAGTTGGAAGCGTCTGTACCGATACCTGCACAGTCTGGCCACCTTCAATATTGACGATGAATTTCTCGTTAATTGCCTGATATTGTACCTGGGCGTCCGATTGAACATAGCCGAGGCCAGTCATGCTGGGAGGATTATTTGACGTATCGCAGATGACACTGAATGGCAGGCTTCCGTCAGTGCTTCCCAGCATACCTTGATTCAGCATGTTCTGTAGAAAAGCAAGTTGAGCAGACCGAACGCTCTGGAACAGATCGGAATTGATCACCTGACCCACAAATTGACCCATGCCGGCGGCAAGTGTCGCAGCAATGTAATTCGTCAACCTCGTGTAGTTATCCCCATCGATAGCTGCGTTCGAGGATGTGTTGTTTCCACCCCGCACGCCCCAATAGCTCCCACCGGGCTGAGGATTACATATCACATCGATTCCTGCGCCGAGAAGAACCGCAAGCTCTGCTGCCGAGTACGACGTGCTCTGGCCGGAACCAGGTGTACCGGACGTCTGGCTGCCGATCACACAATAAATCTGCTTGTTGAGACTGGATTGTTCAGGAGAGAGATTTGACAGTCGGCCGGCGGTAAATCCCTGAGGCGAAACCAGCCGAATCGTATTGTTCACCTGATCGGACCACCACAGCCAGTCGCCGAACATCAGCTTCGCGGAATAGCTGTCGAGCCCTGCCTGCTGCTTGACGTTGACCGCGTCCTGGATGGTGTCGCCCGCCGGGCCGGTAAGGATCATATAGATCCCCTCTTGCAGCCCGAATGCCGCTTGTGCCGTCCACTGGGTGGGATCATCCGAGTCGGCCAGCAGAGCAATCCCACAGCCTTGGCCGCACAAAGCGTACATCCCGGTTCGCGGCGGCGTGTTGTTGCCAACCAGTTGCGCCGCGGTCACGCCCGACGCTCCGTCAGAACCCGGCGTACTCGCGCCGAGCGTCGTGTTGAACGCTACCGGAGTCGCTGTTGCTCCGCCAGCATTGGCCGTAATCAGTTGCGAAGGTCCACGCTGCGGACCTTGTCCCTGGTTCACTGCTGCGGTGAGCGAGAGCCAAAACGATGCACCGGTCCCTCCGATGTTGTCATATACCTCCGGCTGTAACCCAGGGAGAGCCGCGATCAACTGCCATGTGTTTATTGCGGAGCCCGCCTGCAGGGTTAGGTTCACCTGGTTGCCCAATGAACCGGTATAAAGGGCGGTGAAGGTAACGGTCGTCCCGGGAACTACCACTTGCGCAGCAGTGTCAGTGCCGTCTGTAACCCGGACGCAACGGAAGTTCTGAGCTCCTTGTTGGACCGCTGTAGCAACCTGGGTCCCCATGTCATATTTTCGCGCAACAATTGGCCCGTAACTTCTTGCGAAATCGGCCATGGTCGCGATAATAACCGGCTGCGCCACCGGTCCCCATGACGCTGTTCCTACAACGCCAACGACGTTCGTCGGGACCCCGTTCAAAACGAGGTTCTGCGGCGGAACGATCTGAACATAAAGATCTGGAACCACAAGTGCGGTGGTATTGATGCTGCCTTGTTGGATGATAGGCATCGCGGTCACGCCTTCCCAGGCTTTTGCGCCGCAACGCGCACGACGAAGCGGGCATGCTCGCTGCTAAGAATTGCTGAAATACGAGTTGGGTCGGTAATGATATCGCCGCGTGCAAGCCCGTCGAATGGCTTCACGACTACTAAATGCATTTCCATAGAGTCTCCATCATCAAGCAGCGAAGGTCGCGGCATTCAATATCAGATCGCCGAACAGCATGGCAGGTTGAAGTGCTGTGAGCGTCATCGCGTATTCCACGTCGTAAATCAGATCTCGCCGGTATAGCAATGCGTCCTGGGATTGGTCAAAAACCAGGGTGCCGCGATAATGGAGGCGTCCCTCAGTTCCGTCGACAAGCCTGATAAATTGGAAACCAGCCAGGTACAAGTCGATGGCCGATGCCGATGCGTCTCGAGTCGCCGGGGTCGGGCACCAGCAGGTAACGCGGAACCCTTGTTCTTGACGGCGGATCTCCTGAATGACAGTAACGTCAGCAACGACCCGAGCCGTAATCTGGCCGGCACCAGGGAACGTCAGTACACTTCCCATCAAATTGACAATTTGATTGGCCCGGGCGGAGGTGGCCAACTGGGCCGCGATGGTCTCTGGCGTATCACCCGTTTGCGTACGGTAGACATAACTGATTCCCTCGATCAGGATCCCAACCAGTTGTCCCGCATTTGCTGTGCCGCCGATCGTCACTGTAAGCCCGGCCACCGAGGCTGTGAGTGCGGCCTGTACCGCAGTCCCCAGCCAACGCTGGCGGTAACGCGTAGTATTCCGCCCCGGCTCCGGCATTGGAAAAACCGTGACGTTAATGCGCCCGGCAGCAAGATCGCTGTCCAGTGCCGTTGAGGTCGGCCACCCAGGGTATATAAGGCAATCCGGTCCGGGCACACTGGGCGCCGAAGTCCCATTCGGATATAATGCATTAGCTGCCAGTGCTACCAGCGCATTCTCAACATCCGACTGATCCGCCATCAGGTTGTCACCTGTCTGACCGCGAGGCGCCAGCCAAGGTCTGTCAGTTCAGTCGTGGCAACAACACCGCTACGCCCGAGGTCGTCGGACATCAGATCCGCAGATTTTAGTACAACGCCTGGACAGGCCGGAAGCAGCACGGTCCAAAGCGATACGGATGTGTCGCCGGGAAGATTGGCAAGTGGGCGCGGCTCTCTGGTTGCTGCCAGGACAGTTGCCGGCCAGCCAGTCATAAGGGGAGTGAGATTGGCCGCAGTAACGCCACCGTAGCTGTTCACCCCTGTCGTGGTTTGGGCCGCCGGGCGAGTAAACGAGACCTTCCGATTGGTCCGCACACATAAGGCGGACAGAAATTTCGGCTGGGAAGCAATGAACCAGACGGCATCTTCTTGTACCAAATAGTCGCCAGGCTGAGTATATGCCGCATCAAATATACCGCGCCACAAAGCATTCCCATAGGCGTTTGGTCGATTGAATTTCCCGTCAATGCCGCTGAAGGCGGCTCGGAGGCGAAGGAACCGGTTCTCCGGTGCGAGAGGGTATTCGGCCCCACGGGGACGATATGCGCTTGTTACTGCGCCGGTCGAGCGCGCGGCAACATTCAACCCCCACCGAATTCGGTCCACTAGGCGGTCGACGTTCATTCTAGACGACTAATGCAATTCCGTGACCCGCGAGGGCAGGCCCGGGAGGTAGGCCAAGAAAGCCACATAGCCGGCGCCGCCAATCATCGAACAATCGGCTCCGGTCGGCAGGTTCCGAACGATTTCTTGTCCAGACCGCTGCCTCGTCCGTATCAAGGTTCTCGCCGGACCTGGGAATAGCACCCTCTAGCACGGTCAGTGTCGCTAGATAGCGACGGATGACACCGAGCTCCGACGAAGAGAGATTGGTCAGTCGAAACTCAAGCAAGCCGTATACCTGGTAAAATCGCCAAGTCTCAAACCCGACCGGAGCGCCTCCATAGGCTGGGTAGCCGCAGAACCGACGGGCGTCCGTCTTTTCGGCATCCGTCAGAGGAGTTCCACTGACGGCCATCAGAGGAAAGATCCATCGCCGCGGGTGAACAGTACGTTGCCGGATCCGCTGATCAGAAATGCCGCGACGTGGGAAATCAAGTTGTTGACCGAAAGCGCTGCCCGAGAGTTCGGCAATACCGGCATATCGCCGGTAGATGCGGCAACCGTCGCGTCTGAACCGAAACGGATGTAAGCTAGGCAAGCTGTCGTGTTCGTGACGACAACCGTTTCGCCGCCGCCGACGAGGGGAACGTTGGCCGACGTGGTCCCTGCGTCCAATGACACTGTTCCTGTCGGCCGGAAGGCGCTGGTGGCTCCGATGGCCATGTCAAGTTAATCCTTCCTACTTCAACCGATATGTTCGACCATCACAGCCCGCTTGAAAGTAGCATTGGTCGCCGTCGGGATCGTTGAAGGGTTGGTTGTAGTGTCGGACGGAGCGCAGAATCCTCCGATCCAGTACCAGGATTGTGCAATGATCTGCTGCAACCTGTCCAAAGGTTCGCGGGTTACCATGGCCACGCCATCGACGACTGACACTATAGAATCTTTCGGAGCAACATCTTCGGCGGCCATGCCAGCAAAATCTCCTTCAATCAGTGCTCCCTGTCCGCAGATGATCGGCCGTCGTACCATAAGGCCAGACAGCGTTGGGTGCGGCTGAACGAAAGCCTCGGTTGTGGACACAAAGCGCAGACCGAGAAAGTCGTTTGTCATGCCTTGACGAAACACCTGGTTGGATGAGGTCGCGCCCTGGAAAAGTTGCTTAAAGTCTGGGTCAGCGAACAACTGGCGCGCGGAGACGGGATCAAGATAGCAATTGTAAGCGCCGTCGATATCAGGCACAGCATTGATGCGCAGGCTTGACACTGCATCAAGAAGGTTGGACATCTCTAAAGTGTCGGTAGCCAGAAGCTGCGAGGTATTACCCCGCTGAGATGGCCGAACGACTACAGAGCCATTCGCGGCAGTCACCGTGTTGCCGGCAGTGCCGTCGCTAACGGAGACGTTGCTCGAGAACGTGAGCGAACCGGAAACTCCATTCGGCGTACTGGACACGTTTGTTGCGTCTGCTGTCGCGGCGATCAGCGTATATGCGTCTGACCCGACTGTGACTGTCAAGGTATTTGAGCTGCTCACGGCCTGCTGCACGCCATTGACAAACGTAGTCTGGAAGCCACGAATGTCGTCAACGGAGACTGACAAGCCCGCACTTGCGAGCGTCACGCGAACCCGTGTGTTGCCGCCAAAATACGCATTGAAGAGAGCATTTCGCGCAATTTCATCCAGGCTTCGTGCAGCCTGCTCTCCATTGACATATGCGTTCTGCAAAAACTGTGAGGCGATGCCAACCCGGGATGTCACCATGTTGAGGTCGGTCGTAGCAGCGTAGTGGTTGATCGTTATAGTGTATTGTTCCACACCCCATGTGGTGGGTATCAGACCGTTGTCGAAATTGGTATTGGTTGCCGGTGAAAGTGGTGTCGTAATCGTGGGTTTCAGCCCGACACGAGTCTTGGTCAACGTCTCGCCAATTCCAACAGAAAATATCTCCCGATCCGCGCAAGCTCTGTAACCCAAACGCGACCGAAGGGCTTGCTCGAACTCGCGCTCCAAAAATCCCTGCTGAATAATAGGTTGAAGTGCGAGCGGAAAGTTCTGAATTCCCATAGGAATATCCTCGACTATCTGAAAATCTGATGGTGTTGTTTAGTAGCGTTGCTTCAGCAGCGCGGCACGGGCTGCACTGTATTCTGTGCTTGTCATCTCTGTCGCATGCTTCTGGTGCAGAGGCCGTGCCGACGGCGGCGCTAGCGGGCTCGAGGATGACAGCGCTCCAAACAACCATGGTTTGGTTTTTTTTAACTTTGCTATTCGTTCCGCTGCATCGGGGACTTCACCCTGGTCATTCAGACTGGCGTCGGAAAGGTCAAGCAGCCTCAATCCATCGAGATCAATTATGCCTGCCCGAACCGCTTCCACTTTCATCTCTGCACGAACAAGTCGCATATTCGACTGTACTTGTAGCTCATCTAGCTTGCGTTCCAGAAGCTCGGCCCGAATGCGCAAGTCCTCGCTTTCCAGGGATGAGGTCCCAGACGTTGTCTCAGTGTCACTCATCAGTTTGACCCGCAGATGCGATATGCTTTAGTTCGCCGGAAATGTCCGTAATATCGAATGCGTCAGCGATGGTGGTGAGGGCAGCCGTCCGACTAATCAGTCCGGCATTGACTAACGTGACTATTGTCTGGGCTGTCTTCTGTCGATCATCTGCCGTAGGCGGATACCATTGCGGCCATTTCACAGATAAATGTGTCGTTGGGTCGAGCTCTGGAACATCTCTACCCATAACCTGAAGCTTAAACACCTGCGCTGCCCGCAGGATCATTCGCGCAAGCGCCAGCAGAGCTGTATTGCCATAACTGATACGCAAATTGTCGGCCAGCCACAGGAGGCCCTGGTTCATCATTTCGAGGGCACGTCCAGATTGAGCAGCCGTAAGACGATCGGCGCTAGAGCGGTTTCCGTGAACGCTCTCCAGTGCCAATTCCCGCAATGTTCGTACGTATTCGATAACCGCGCCCGACGCCGTCCCGCCGATCTCCAGCAGCCTGGCGTCACCTTTTTCACCGACAACCAGCGCGTTTCCCGCACCTTTGATGAGCGGGCCGTCGGTGACTGCGGGTTCTTTTATTAAAAGTGTCGGGTCACTGCTGTACTTTAGGCCGCGCCCTGCCTGGCTTAGTTGGTAGTCAATCTCAATTTGAGCAGATATGGCGGCTTGGAAAGTACAAGCTCCATCATTTGGATCACCGGTTGAGGAAGGTCCAGGGAGATTCCGTACCCATACGACGGGGACAAATCCTAACCCGTGCCGAGTGCTGCGCTCCAAGTCCATCTCAGGTGCCATCTTTTCTGAAACGGCGACAGGAGTGTACCATATCTCGGATTCTGTATCCCACCTACGTTCGAACCAGTAGTCAGTTTCCAAGTCATTGACCTTGTAACCGCTCTCTATAAGTCTTTGACCGCTCACCTTATACCGTTCTCTGATCATCAGTAGAGAGTCTGGTACCTCGGGGTCCCAGACTGGCGTCAGGTATCTAGTATTCAGGACCAGGAAGAACACGCGCCCCCGGAGCACGCGCATGAGAATCGCAACAGAGCCAACGGACCCACACATTGCCGCTTCTGTCATGACCTGATTAAGTGCCGATTCTTCGAAAATCCGGGACAGTGTCTCGCGAACTACGGGGCTTGCGCAATCTACGGTCGGGAAGTGCCCTTCACTAAACAGCAGAGCTACGCTGTCTTCTACAACGAGACGGCAAAGACCGTACCTCACACTGGGGCGTCGCTTGCGAAGGGGAATATATTCGCCCCCTAGGCTGTATTCCTCGTGGAAATGATAGGGCAACGCGTCGTAGAGGGTGCCGTTTAGTACCCTGTACAGAATGTCGATCGATCGCGCTCGCGCGGGATAATCAGGGTCTGGAGGAATTAGACTGCAGATGGTATCGAACATGTCATTTGTCACGAACGGACGATTTGCGATCAGGAAGGCATGCTACCGTGTTGTGTGGGAGATCGGAACCGCTCGTGCTGAAGGTCCGATGTCCAGAAGCAGGGTGAACGCCCGCGACAATGCATCCACTTGATCATCTTTATGCCCAAAGGGAAAGTCCCGGAGTTCCTCCACGAAAGCATGGTTCCAACTGCTGCGGATCACACTGAAGTTTCCCATTTCAATCTGGGAGGCGACAGGCTGGGCACGTGCGAGTTTTGAACCCGTTTCCCGTGATGACTGCACGTGATAACCGGCAAGTTGTTTGGTCAGATAGCTGACTTGGCTCTTTCCAGCTTGCCCAGGATCTTGCGGCAGACCGATTGTAACCTTTGCCCCATCGATGCGGGCAGTTGCGGCAATTTTTGCCTCTACTTCACCCGAACTCCCACGCATGCGGACTACGTCGACTACGGTGAACTGGCCTGTGTCGTGCCGCATTAACTTCACTCCGACTGTCCAATCCGGGTCGTTCCGGCCAAAATCATCCGTTGCGGCCAAGTCCCACGCCCTGACGCATGGCCTATTCTTTTCGAGCGGAAGTGAGTCAATGAATGCCAGGTTTATGGTTTTGAAAAGGCCACTCGTATTCAGTTGAGGCGACTGCTGGAATTGGGCGGCCCACGCGCGTTCGCCAACCGTCAATCGCCGCCGAAGAAGGGCACTGTTGTCTTCCCACTCCGGCCAAAGAGGCTCGCCTGAGCTACGATCAAGCTGATCGAATTCCTCGGCGGATGCCGGAAGACTGACACATCGCCATTCATCGGGATTGTGTGCCAGCAATCGTCCGCAAAGGTCATCTGGGTGCCATCGTGTCATTACGAGCACAATACGCCCGTTTGGCTTAAGCCGTGGGAAAAGCTCAGATTTGTACCAGTTCCATAAGAACTCCCGTCGGACCGGATTGTCGGCGTCGGTCTGGGACTTTATAGGGTCGTCAACGATAGCAATGTCAGCACGCCTCCCTACAATTGCTCCTCGAACGCCGACCGCATAGTAGCTTCCGCGAAAGCAAGTGGACCAGTGATCGCTGGCTCTGTTATCCCCCGCAATCCGGTAACCGAGCCATTCCGGCTCTTCAAGTATCGCGTTGCGGGAGAACCGACCGAAGCTCTGTGCAAGGCCCACCGTATGCGAGGCGGCAACAACTGAGTCTCGGGGGTGTTGGGCTAGCCACCATGCTGGCAACAAGATCGATGCGTAGGTAGATTTAGCTGATCCCGGCGGCATTTGGACCATCAGGCGGTCCGCTTCTCCAAGACTTAAGGCCTCCAATTCCTTCATTAGTAGACGATGGTGCTTTGCAGGGGTCTGCCCGAGACTCCGAAGAGCATCTTCAGCCCAATTAGCCATACTGCAGATAGCGATCATCCAATAAATGACCCGCGGCACCAGGGTAGGTCTGGCGGTGTGCGCTGTAGGAGTTAGAAATCGTATGTCGTTCGCAATGCAGGCCAGTGAAAAGTGGTTGGAGTCAATCCAATGCAGCTTGGTGCCAAATGACCTGCATCTCAGCCGGTTCGCGTCGCATCCAGAACGCAGCAAAATCAATGCACTAGGCCATCTGTTCACATGGTAGCCACAGCCTTCGTTAGGCTGATTCGGACGCAACCCTCCATCATGGCTAAACTTATACATGAGGTTGGGGCATCTGGTCAACAATTTTTTTGCGGTGGACCGTTAGCGGTCGTCGGGGCCGCCTGCCCGGCCGGATTGGAACCTTTTGCAGGCTGCGCAGGGAGAGCGGGCGATCTGGTGCGATCGGCACAGGCGTCCTCTTTGGGTGAGTCAGGGTTTGTTGGGTCGGGATCTTGTCGCCAACCGAAGCCCAGTGGTATGGAGAGTCAAGAGGCCCTGTCACTGTAATTGCCCTACTTTCCAGACTCGCACCGCGGGAATGTGGGAAACTGAATTTGGATAATCCCAAATGCCCGCCATTGAGTAGAGCCCGGGCGAATAAGGCAGCAACGGCAGCCGCGAGATGTTTTCGGGCAGCCGCGATCGTCTGCTTCTCTGGGGCCAGCCGGCTTGGTCCCATACCACCGCCGCATCGCGTCGGATGTCACTCGGTTGTTGGTCTTTTTCGGGTGCTCATTCACCGCTTCTGTGTTGGCCGCCGGCATGACCACCTCCGCGCCGACCCAGCGCGCTTGTCCATTGGCGCCAATCAGGTAGGCCGTATCCCGTCGGTTGCTGCGCACCATTCGGGGAGGTAATCCGATCGGGTCCCAGATATAATCGACCGTCTCCTATTGACCGACCCTGGCTTTGCCTTGGGACCGGATGTTGATCAGTTTGCCTGCAGCCGGTTCTGTATGGCATTATCTCCGCCACCAGGCGTGCAAAGTTTCTTTAAAACCACCTGCGCAACCGCGTCCTTCTACGGTTGGTGGGGCTGTGGCTGCAGCCGGGCATTTTCAGCCGACGCGGCAAACGGCCGGCCATATTGTCACGCAGCGTAGTCGACCGCGGGCGGCAATCGACTTGCCTGGGCGGGAGCACTGCCAGCGCACCACGCCATCGCGATCGGGGCCGTCCAGCATCACCTGCCGCAGCGCTTCATCTGACGCCCGTTGAGAACTGGCGGTCGTCCCGGGCTGTGCCCCGAACTCAGGCTGGCGACACTGGATACAGCGATGCACCCGGCCTCGCAGAGTCTGGCCGCGGCAGCGGTGCATTGATGGAATGGTGCTTCCTAATGCTGCTGCCGGGCTCGGTCGTTGGTAACGGCTGCTTGGTATGGACCGCATCCTGCGCGGGCGGCTCAGCGTTCCCACGTGTCTGGGCCACGATGCCTGGGATAGCATCGCCTGAATCATCAACTTCCGAAGCGAAACCGAGTCTGAGGCCACCGTGATGGCGTGAGGGCATTCCGGCAACATGCCGTACCGCGTTGACAATGACCACCCTGGCGCAGCGCCAACGCGCGGTTGTATCGGCGTGCTGCAGCAATTCGGTATAGCCGTGCGCCGCGGCCCCCCTAGCTTTGAGGCGATCAAGCGTGGCAAATCACTATAGGGGTTGCGTTATATCCGTTAGGCAGTGGAGCAAACGGATTGATGCGGCCGCCGACGCCAAGGGAGCAAACGTCATGGTCGATCTGCTGTGTATGGGCGAGCCGATGCTGGAATTTAACCAGCTTCCGCCGCAACCGGATGGCGCGGTGCATTACCTGGAAGGCCATGGCGGCGACACGTCCAATGCCGCGGTGGCGGCGGCGCGGCAGGGCGCATCAGTGGGCTACATCACGGCGATCGGCCAGGACGCGCCGGGCGACAGCTTCATGGCGATGTGGGCGCGCGAAGGCGTCGATACCGCATCAGTGTGGCGCACCGATCGTGCTCTGACCGGTGTGTATTTTGTCACGCACGATGCGCAGGGGCATCACTTCCTGCATTACCGCGCCAATTCCCCCGCCGCGCTTTATGCAGCCGCAGACCTCCCACGCGACGCGATCGCGGCGGCGCGGGTACTGTTCGTATCCGGCATCAGCCAGGGGATTTCCAGTTCTGCCGCCGACTCCGTGTTCGCCGCGATCGATATTGCCAAGGCGCATGGGGTGAAGGTGGCATATGATACGAACTATCGGCCGCGCCTTTGGCCGCCCGCACGTGCTGCTGCGGTGATGCACGCAGCGATTGCGCAGGCGGACTACGTCTTTCCCGGGATCGAGGACGCGCTGGTGCTGATCGGTCTCGCCGATCCTGACGAGATCCTGGATTTCTATTTGTCCCTTGGATGTCCCGTGGTGGCGCTGAAAATGGGAGAGCAGGGCGCGTATCTCGCCAACGGCGAGCATCGTGTGCGCATTGCGGCCCATAGGGTAACGGCGGTGGATGCGACCGGGGCGGGGGATGCATTCTGCGGGTCGTTCCTGGCACGCATTCTGGCCGGCGATGGGCCGGAAGATGCGGCCCGTTACGCCAATGCAGTGGCGGCTCTTAAATGCACGGGCTATGGCGCGGTAGCGCCAATTCCGCGGCCGGAGCACGTGCTGCGGCTGCTGCGTGGAGAGGCTTGAAGGGCGCATGTCGATGGGTTTGATGGTTCGCCGGTGGTTGATCGTGGCTGCGGTGATCGCGATTGTCGCCTGCTGCGCGGCGTACACGCCGCGCGCGCAGACCCCGGGGGAAATCTGCGCGCAAGTGGGCACCGACGACACGCTGCGTCCGATTCCGGCTTCGCTCGTCCCTGACGTAAATGTACTGTTCCATACCGCAATGCCGCCGGATGTGGCCGTGCGCATGACGGTGTTCCGCTGCGACGGCGGTCATGTGCTGCTCTGCGGCATGGGCGCCAATCTGCCGTGCGGCAAGGCGGATACCAGCACGATCAACATTGGCGGCGAGCAATGGTGCCGGGAACATCCGAATGACGGCTTCATCCCGGCCTACGCCACCGGACATGCAACGATCTTTGAATGGCATTGCCTCGGTCGCCAGCCTGCGGTTGTCAGGGAGGTATTGCACGTCGATCCGCGCGGCTTCATTGCCGAGTTCTGGCGGGAGTTGCCGCCGGACCAGGCGCGATAAAGGCCCGGGCCGGGCCGAATGTCATTGCGACGCGCGGAGCGGCGAAGTGATCCTGGTCGAGCAGAGCATGACCGAAGTGCCCTTATGGGAAGGGGTATTTGGACCCCTCCTTGCGTATTGCCGGCAGTGTCCGTCAACGCAGTATGCTGGAATATTTGTCGTTGCCAGCGCGCATCAGCGCCGGTGGCGAGCGTATGGACGTGGTGCCAGACCGGGATCGGGTATTCCCGCGGGAGCTTGTCCAAGCCTGCCTCTGCGACGGCGGGGGGCATCCGGAGGTAGAGAGGGCCGACAGCGCCGCGATACGCGTGTGTTTGACCTTTGGGGTCTGCTGCGGACGGCGCTTCAGCGAATTGTTGGCGCCAGATTATCGCAGCCCAAAGGCTGGGGCGCCTCGAGCCCCAGCCTGGGCGATCTCACAGCACCGCAACGATCAGCGGCGTCTCAACGATAGAGCCTGGAACGCACTTCTGCAATCCGTGTCAGCTTGGCCTGCCGTTCATGCCGCAGCGACACGTGCGACTCTGCCTCGCGCAACTTCACTTCGTGAAGCGTGCAGGCCAACTCGCCTGTCATCATCGCCACCCAAACCCGCAGGCTGCTGCCTGCCTGCGCGGACCCGAGAATGTTGAGCTGCGGCAATCGGGTTGTATCGACCCACAGGATCTGGTGCCACTGGCTCGCCTCTTCGTTGACGAAGGAGATCACTACTGTCCGAAGTTTTCCGAACGAACAGCTTAGAAATGTCTGATCTATAACGGTTTTTCGCCGATTTTGGGTGGTGTCGGTTTGAAGTTGATGGCGGTTTCCCCGCCCCTTTACCGGGGAGGGCCCGCCCATGAACACCGGAAAGACGCTGTTCTCGCAGCTGATG
>Ga0335075_10004264_pt1 | contig 22424 bp, 21 predicted proteins | sample Lox_Sample_24_FD_206723 | JGI IMG/M metagenome (GOLD analysis project Ga0335075, IMG submission 206723) | Soil microbial communities from Loxahatchee National Wildlife Refuge, Florida, United States - Lox_Sample_2.4 | ecosystem: Environmental > Terrestrial > Soil > Wetlands | place: USA...
TCATCCTGCCGCTCATATCCGGTATCGCGAGTCCGTGAATTTACTGCGACATGTGCCTTTGACCTGCGGAGAAAACCAATTACTGGATATCAGCCGAGCGGTTATCGGGGCAACCTGATGTGCCAAAAAGACGTGAACGGCAATTCGCCGCAGTACATAAGGAGCAGGAATTCGCGTCAGCCGGGTCCCCCGCCGGGCTCCGGCGACTGAGCCGCAGCGGCCTCGCCGCCCGACTCGTCACCACCGGACTCGGCCTTCTCGCCATCAAGACCGACCGACAGCTGGCGCTCCGGTGCCTGCACCGGCCGCCGGCCGTCCAGCTTGTGAATGCCGTAGATCGGCGGCGCGGCCATCCGCGCGAACTGCGCGATCGCCGTACCCAGGATCGTCGTCTCGACCACGTGATCCTTGCCGAAGGGCACGACCGGGCAGCGGCGGTCGGAGATCCGCGTCGACATCTCGCGGACGACCACCCCTTCCGCGCCCATGCGCACGAGATCAAGCTCGAGCTCGTTCCTGGCGTCGGTCCGCATCTGGCGGACGAGATCGGTGTAGCCACCGACTTCCACGTTTCCGGCGGTGAAACGGGTCTGGCCCTTGATCAGCCAGTCATCGTGCCGGTAGCCGACCGCGACGCCGAGGGCCAGGCCGACGGGAACGAAACCGTGCGCGACGAGCTTGGTGAAGTCCTGGCCGGACAGGTCGGACGCGAACGGCTGCGCGCGGCTTGTCACGCCCTTCGCCGTGACCGCAGTGCCGAATGCGCGGAACTCCAGGATGTCCTCGTCGTCGCCGAATGGCCCGATCGTCAGCCGCACGCCGATGACGCCGAGACCGCCCAGCGCTGAGCACTCCGCCGTCATGCGGTTCAGGGCAGCGCGGCGCGCCTGATAGAGCACCGACACCAGCGGGCGAGCCGACCCGATGGCCGCGGCCCCGAACGGCGGGACGATCGAGCCCGGACCGAGCCGGGGCCCGCTCCCCGGCGGCCGGTAGGCGCGGTTGCCCTCGCCACGGTAGACGGCCAGGCCGTACGGGCACTCCTCGTCGCCGGCGTAACCCACGTTGTAGACGGCAGCGCCGAGGACCTGGCCGACAGGCTGGAAGCCGACGCGTGAGATCGACGCGAATTCGCTGACGCCGAGCGAGGAGCCCCAGCTGCGCTTGCTGCGCATCTCGTCCAGCCGGGCCTCGGCGGCTGGCGGCAGCTGTGCTCCGGACGGCTCCGGCTGGCCGGGCGCACCCGGCGGGTCTGCTGGCACCAGCGGCTCCGTCGGGGGTCAGGCGTCCAGGCTGAGCACCATGGTAGGCGTCTGGATGATGTGGTCGTCGCGCAGCGGCCGAACAGCTGTGCCGATCGCGAAGAACTCTGTCGTATGCGAGCCCCAGGTATGACTGTGCTGCCGCAGCTGGACACCGACGATGCCCTCGGCCGCCAGTTCCTCCGCCTCGGCCTGCATCCGGCTCATCGCCAGCTCACGCGCGTCGTACAGCGCCTGGGTGAACTGCTCCAGCTCGACGTTCCGGCCAACGTTGCCCATCTTGCTGCCAAGCCGCTGGTGCGCGATGTGGTACACGCACGACCCCATCACCATGCCCAGCGGCGCGTAGCCGGCCCGGATCAGCGTCCAGAAGTCCTGCCCGGACAAGTCGGAGGTGAACGGCATGGCCTTGTTGTTCCGCCAGTTCGTCACTCCGCCGCCGCCCGCGCCCGGCTCAGCCACGACGGCAGTGCCGACCGCGATGAACTCGGCGATGTCCGCGCCGAACTCCTTCATCTCCACGTCCAGCCGGACGCCCACCACGCCGTCGGCGCCAAGGGCCTGCGCCTCGGCCTCCATTCGGGTCATGGCCAGCTCACGGGCGTGGTACATGGCGTTGGACAGCACGTCCAGTTCCTGGCTCTGGCCCCATTTGCCGAACTGAAGCCCCACGTGATAGATCGAGCTGCCGAGCACCAGGCCGACCGGCCGGAAGCCGACCTCCCGGACGAGGAGGAACTCGTTGACCGACAGGTCCGAGGTAAAGATCGAGCCCGGCTGTCCCGGCCGCAGCTCGGCCAGCCGACGCATGGCATCCTGCGGTACCCCTAGCACCTCGAGATTGGTGCCCTGCTCCTCCGTCATGTCGCTCCTTGGCAGTTTCAGGTCCGGTTCCGGCCGGCTATGTTCCGGCTTGTCACATCTGGCCCGCTGGCGCAGGGCCAAGGCGCACCCGTGCCGCCTGCCGCCGCTGCGGGTCAAGCGACATGATCGCCAGCGGCGGCTTAGCGGCGGCACGGCGCTCGCCGAAGCGGGCGATCGCCGTGCCGATAATCGTGGCCTCCAGGACGTGGTCCCGGCGGCCTTCCTGCACGGGGCACTCGTGCTCGCCGATTCGGATATTCATCTCCTGCAGCACTACGCCGTCCGCGCCGTGCCGGGCGACGTCCTGCTGGAGCTGACGCCGCGCGTCGTGCCGGGTCGCGTTCACAAGCTCGGTATAGCCCGCTACCTCGGTGTTGCCTGAGCCCCAGCGAGTCTGGTTCACCGTTACCCAGTCGTCGTGCCGGGCGCCAATGGAAATCCCGAGCACCAGCCCGACAGGCACCCAGCCGGCCAGGATCAGCTTGGCGAAGTCCTGTCCGGACAAGTCGGAGGTGAATGGGTGCCTCAGCGGGACGCCGCCCGGCGCGCGCACCGCGGTGCCGATGGCCTTGAACTCCAGGCCGCCAGCGGGGAAGCCGTCGATGACGAGGCGGACGCCCACGACACCGTGGCCGCCGAGCTCGGCGCATTCGCGGGTCATCCGGGCGATGGCCTGGCGCCGCGCCTCGTACATGGTCCGGACCAGCGGGGCATAGGACCCGAGAGTGCCGGTGCCCGAGGTCGCGGTCGCGCTCGTGAACGGCCCGCCGAGCATGCCCATCCGGCCATAGCCATAGCTGGAGCCGTAGGCGGGGCACGCGTATCCGCCGGTATAGCCGAGGTTGTACACAGCAGCGCCCAGAACCTGCCCGACTGCCTCGAAGCCCGTGCTCTTAATGGCAGCGAACTCATCAGCGGTGAGTGCCGATCCCCAGGTATGGCTCTGCCGGATCTCGGCCATCCGCGCCTCAGCGGCCGCCGGAAGGCCACCGCCCGGGTCGTCCACGGTCACTTCGCGCCCCCTTGTCGCGCTGCCTGCCGCTGGCCTCAGCGTACAAGACCGGCGAGCCGCCGCCGAGCAGCGGCAGCGCCGCGCCTCACCCACCGGTATCTCAACCGCGGGAGGGGCTGGCTAGCTGTCGTCAGTCTCGCCTGGCCAGCGGTCCTGAGCTTCCCATTCCTCGTTTCGCCGCTGGACCGTCTCCAGGGCGTGCTCAGCCGCGTCCCTGGTGGGGTACGGGCCCAGCCGATCCTTACCCGGGCAGCCCGGGCCCTGCTCCACCTCGTGGTGCTTCAGGCAAAACCACCAGCTCTTGTCATCGTCCATGGCCATTAGACTTCCAGATCATGTCAGCCATCCTCCAGCCCGGCCGGATTTCTCCCCAGCGCGCCGTGCCCGCGAACATCGAGCGCCCGGAATATGTCGGCCGCCGCGCCCCCCGCCTCGGTGAGAGTGACATCAAGGACGCCGAGACCATCGCGCGGATGCGGGTCGCGGGCAAGATCGCGGCGGAGGCGCTGGAGGAAGTCGGCCGGCATGTCACGCCGGGTATCACCACCGACGAGCTTGACCGCATCGGGCACGAGTTCCTGCTCGACCATGGCGCCTATCCGAGCACACTCGGCTACCGCAGCTTCCCCAAGTCGCTGTGCACCTCGCTCAACGAGGTCATCTGCCACGGCATCCCCGACGACACGGTGGTCGCCGACGGCGACATCGTGAACATCGACATCACCGCGTTCATCGGCGGCGTGCACGGCGACACCAATGCGACATTCCTGGCCGGGAACGTGGCCGACGACTCGCGGCAGCTCGTCGAGGTGACCAGGGAGGCGATGATGCGCGGGATTCGCGCGGTCGCTCCGGGGCGGCCGCTCAACGCGATCGGCCGGGTCATCGAGTCCTACGCCCGGCGGTTCGGCTACGGAGTCGTCCGCGACTTCACCGGCCACGGCATCGGCACCACGTTCCACTCGGGCCTGGTGGTGCCCCATTTCGACGACCCGTCAGTCGGAGTGATTATGGAACCGGGCCTGACGTTCACGATCGAGCCGATGCTGACCCTCGGTACCGTCGAGTACGACATCTGGCCGGATGGCTGGACCGTCGTGACCCGGGACCGGAGGCGAACGGCTCAGTTCGAGCACACCCTCGTCGTCACTGCCGACGGCTACGAGATCCTGACCCTCCCCTGACTGCGGCCATGCCCTAGGGCGTTGTCGCGGTCTGCGCCGGGGCGGGCGCAACGCGCCGCCTGAGCGCGCGCCCGGCCGGGCTGCGCGGCGGAGCCGGAGTGCCCTCGCACGCCAGCGTCCGGCCGGGCAGCCAGCTGAGCCACCGGGGCAGGTACCAGGCCCGCTCGCCGAGGAGCGCGAGGGCAGCCGGAAGGATCACGCCGCGAACGACCGTGGCGTCGATCAGCACGGCGGCTGCGAGGCCGACGCCGAGCATCTTCACGTCGACCATTGACAGCGTTGCGAAGATCGAGAACACCGCCACCATGATGATGGCCGCGCTGGTTACCACGCCTGCGCTGCGCCCGACGCCGTCGACGATGGCGTCGCGCGCAGTCGCGCCGCCGGACCACATCTCCCGGATGCGGCTGAGGATGAAGACGTGGTAATCCATGCTGAGGCCGAAGAGCATGACGAAGGTAAACAGCGGTACCCAGGGCACAAGGGCGCCGAACGAGGTGAAGCCGAGCACGCCCTGCAGGTGACCGTCCTGGAAGATCCAGGTGACCAGCCCGTAGGCGCCGCCGACGGACAGCAGGTTGAGCAGGATCGACACCACCGGGATCGTGATGCTCCGGAAGGCGCAGGCGAGCAGGACGAACGCCAGCAGTGCCACCACTCCGAAGACCAGCGGCGTGCGCGAGTCCAGCGTCGAGCGGAGATCGTAGTTGGCGGCGGTATTCCCGGTCACGGCGAAACTGGCGCCCGGTACCTTGCCGATCGTGGCCGGAAGGATCTTGTTCTCGAGCGTCAGCAGCGCGTCTGTGGAGACCTTGCTGGTGCCGTTTCCGGCGAGGGGCACCTCGACAACCAGCGCCTTGCCGTCTGCCACCGGCGCGACACTGACCCGGCCGTCGATCGCGCCGCCGTGCGCGGCATCGGCCCGCAGTGCCGTGATCTCCCGTGCCATGGCCGGGCTGCTGAGGTTCGAGCCGCTGACCACGACGTCGGCCGGCGCTGGCTTGCCGGGGAACTTGTCCTGGATATCGGTGAGCACGCGGACGACGCCCAGATTGCTGGGCAAGTCGACGGAAGGGTTGCCGATCCGCATGCCGAGTGCGGGCGCGGCGAGTACGAGCAGCCCGGCGACCGCGATGCCGCCGAGCAGCAGCGGGCGGCGCACCACCCGGCGCGCCAGGCCAGCCCACAGCCGCGACGGCTGCGGGTGCGTCAGCCTGCGGCCGAGGTACGGGAGCTGTAGCCGGTCGGCCCACGGGCCGAGCCAGGACAGCAGCGCCGGCAGGAAGAACAGCGAGCCCAGGACCGCGACTCCGACGACCATGATCGTGCCGAAGGCGATACCGGTAAAGATGTCGATCCCGGTCAGGAAGAGCCCGGCCAGCGAGATCATGACGGTCAGTCCGGACACCAGGATGGCTCTGCCGGAGGTAGCCGCAGCGATACCGACCACGGCCTGGTTGTCGTGGCCGTTCATCCGCTCCTCGCGCTCGCGGCGCAGATAAAACAGCGAGTAGTCCACTCCGACAGCCATGCCGATGACGAGCACGAGCTCAGAAGTACCGGATCCGACGGGCAGCCACCGCCCGGCGATGCCGAGCAGGGAGACCGCGGTGACGACAGCGGTCCCAGCGAGCACGACCGGGATCCCGGCCGCGATCAGCGCGCCGAACACCGCGAGCAGGAGGATCAGCGTGAGCGGGATCGAAGTCCACTCGGATTTCCGGAAGTCCTGGCCGAGCAGCGCGTTCGCCACCCGGTCGGTGCTGGCATCCCCTGCCTCGCGGACCAGCAGCTCCGGATGCGCTTCCTGGATCTTGTGCACGGCGGCGAGATCAGTGAGCACCGTCGTGTCCGCGCGGGAATTGGGACCGGCCACGTTGAAGGTGACCAGGGCGGCCGTGCCGTTGCTGGTGACCAGGCCCCGGCTGGTGACGCCGGCGGAGAAGGGTGACTTGATGTCGTCGGCAGCCTGCGGAAGCGCGGCCAGCGCAGCCTGCACCTCGCGCGTCACTGTCCTCACCTCGGCCGCTGCCTGGCGGACGCCCAGCCGCGCATCCGCGGCCAGCTGCCGCTCATCGGTACGCGCCTCGATCAGCACGCTCTCGGCCGGCGGCGTGACGACGCCGAGACTCGTGAGCACCTGCTCACCTTTGCCTGCCTGCCCCGGGTCGTACTGCTGCACGCCGGTGCCGCTGGCGAACTGGCCGGCGATAAACGCCGCTGCCATCAGCGCCAGCCACGCTCCGACGGCGGTCTTACGATGCCGCGCACTCCAGCAGGCCATCCGCTCGACGAGGGGTCGGTGACGGACGCGGCCGGCCGGGCCGTCAGAGGGACAGGGAGGGCTAGGGAGCAGGCGCATGGGCGCTCTCTGGCTCGGGTACGGGGCATCGGGGACATCAGCGACCGCACGCCTAGGGCAGGGGGCAACTGGTCGCTGACTGCCGAAACTGTAACCCGGCCAAAGCACTGCGTGAGCCGATATGGCCTGGCCGGCCGGTTTCTTTACCCTCTCAAGCGGCAGTTCTGAGCCAACTCAGGGTTCGCCCCCGGGAAGTCGGCTCCGCGCGGCACGGATGCAGCAGCGCCCTGGCCCGATGACATGATGCTGCGCATGGGTGAGCTGATCTTGATCAGGCACGGGCAGACGGAGTGGAGCCGGGACGGGCTGCACACGGGCCGGACAGACGTCGCGCTGACCCCGGCTGGCCGGGCGGCGGCCGCTGCCCTGAAGCCTGCCCTCTCGGCCCGGCCCATCGTGGCGGTCTTCACCAGCCCGGCAAGCCGGGCGGCCGATACGGCCAGGCTGGCCGACCTGAGCGGAGCCACTACCGATCCTGACCTGTGGGAGTGGGATTACGGCGGCTACGAGGGCCTGACCACCGCTCAGATCAGAGACGAGCGCCCCGGCTGGTATCTGTGGCGCGACGGAGTCATCCCGGGCGACGCCGCGCATCCCGGCGAGACCGTCGCTCAGGTCGGCGATCGCGCGGACAAGGTCCTGGCCCGCGTCCGGCCGCTCCTGCCGCGCGGAGACGTGGTGCTTGTGGCGCATGGCCACCTGCTGCGCATCCTGACTGCTCGCTGGCTCGACCTGGCGGCGGACAGCGGGCGGCTGTTCCGGCTGGACACCGGGACCGTCAGCACCCTGGGCAACGAGCACGACGAGCCGGTGATCAGCTCCTGGAATGTGCCGCCTGCTGAAGCCGCCAGCGCGTCCTGACCGGCCCCGGACGGCACCGGTGCGGCAAGGGCGCGAACTCGCTAGCGCCGCGCGGTCCGGCACGCCAGGCTGGCAGCCATGACAATGCCCTTTCCCTCGCCCACGCTCCCGGTCGCGAGCCGGTCTGAGATCTTCACCGGCTATCTCGACTACTTCCGGTCCCGGCTGGTCAGCAAGCTCCGGTCGCTGCCCGAGGAGGAACTTCGCAGCAGCCGGCTGCCATCCGGCTGGCCGCCGATCGCCCTGATCAGGCACCTGCGCTACGTCGAGCGGCGCTGGCTCGAGTGGGGCTTTTCGGGCGTACCCGTGACGGACCCGTGGGGGGACGAGCGCGACGGACACTGGTACGTCGGTCCCGGCGAGACTCTCGACGACCTCGTGGCACAGCTGGACGATCAGGCCAGCCGGACCCGCGCCATCGTCGCCGAGCACGATCTCGCCGATGTCGGCCAGCCGGGCGAGCGGTGGGACGGCGCCCCGCCCGCCACACTGGAACGAGTGCTGTTCCACCTCCTCCAGGAGTACGCACGGCACGTGGGGCAGCTCGACGTCGTGGCCGAGCTGGCGGGCGGCGAGACGGGCGAGTAGCCGGCGGCGACCCTCAGGCCGCCCGGCGCCGGGCCGCGTCGAGCGCTCCTGGCAGTTGCAGGAGCTGCGGCGGGAGGCGGGTCGTCGATTCGAAAGCGGCCCTCAGCGCAAGCGTGACCGCGGCATCGGTGAGGCCGATCGCGGGTGTCCCGTACAGGCGGCGCGCCCACCGCGGGAGGCTCGAATACGCCAGCACGTTGACCGGCGGCACGATGAGCCGCAGCGGCCGGAGCGCCAGCGGCAGCCGGGGCGCGAACGACAGCACCAGCGCCCGGCGTGCCTCCGGGCAGGCCCGCAGCCGGGGCCGCATCCGCTCGTAGTAGGCCGCGAGCTCCGCCATGCTGGCAGGCACGACGGCCGGGCTGAGGCCGACCACCTCGGCGCTGCGGCGCTGCTCGTCGACGAACGCATCCAGATCCGCCCGGCTCACATGCACGCCACTTCGCCGCGCGATCTCCGCATACGAGCCGATCTCGCCGCAGTGCACCCAGAGCAGCAGCTCGGGATCGTCAAGCCGGAAGGTGGTGCCGTCGACGTCGGTGCCCGTCAGCTTGGCGTGCACTTTGCGCAGGCGGGCGCCGGCCCGGCTGACTTCCGCGCTGGTGCCGTAGGTACGCACTCGCACGAAGTCGACAGTCCGGGTGAACCGGCCCCAGGCTTCGTCGGGGTTGGCGAATGCGGTGTTCTGCCAGGTCCCCAGCATCACCCGGGGATGCAGCGCCTGCACGTACATCGCCCGGACCCCGGCCACCCACATCACCGGCTCACTGAGGATGCGCCACGTCACAGAGTCTGGCCCGAACAGTCCGTAATCTCGGGAATCTCCGCGCACGACCGAGCCCGGCACCGTCTGATCCGGCGATCCCGGGCTGCGTGTCATTGCGGGCTGGCCTCCTCGGCCACCCAGTCCAGGTAGGACTGCGAGCCCGCCACGATCGGCGTGGCGATGATCTCGGGATCGTCGTAGCTGTGCCGCTCGGCCAGAAACTCGGCCAGGTCGTCGAATCGCTCGGCCGGGAGCTTCATCATGATCAGCCATTCCTCGGCCCGCTCGACCCCGTCCTCCCACCAGTAGGTGCTGGCGATGGGCCCCGCGACCTGAGCGCAGGCGGCGAGCCTCGCCTCGACCGCGCCCTGGGCGAGTTCCACAGCCTCGGCACGCGAGTCGGTTGTGGTCTGCACCTGGAGGAACTGCGGCCCGGTACCGGCGGCTCGCCGCTGCGGTGGCATGGCCCGATAGTACGCCCGGCCCGCTCGCCGCATCATCCCCGACGTCTTCGGCGACGGCGCGAAATGGGCTGCCGTTACATTTCGTGCATACGATTTCTCACCGGCTAGCCGTTAGCACCGCACGGAGGTCGCCTTGACCCGTTTCGCGCTGATCGTGAATCCCACGGCGGGACACGGGCGCGCCCGCTCGGCCGTCGCGCCGGCGCTGGCAGAGCTGCAGGCGAGCGGCGCGGACTGCACCGTTCGCGAGTCGGCCAGCCTGCCGGACGCCCAGCAGCTTGCGGCCGCGGCACTGGCTGACGGAAACGCGGTCGTCGCTGTCGGCGGCGACGGCATGGCCGGCGCACTTGCCGGCATCGTCGCCAGTGCGGGCGGCACGTACGGGCTGATCCCGGCCGGCCGGGGAAACGACTTCGCCCGCGTCCTGCGCATCCCGTCCGACCCGGTCGCCGCCGCGCGCCTGCTGGTCGCCGGCGCCACCCGTCAGGTGGACCTGATCGGCGTCTCCGCTGACGGGCAGGCCGAGGTGACAGTCGCCGGAAGCGTGTATGCGGGCGTCCCCTCTCAGGCCGGGGAGATCGCCAACGCGACCCGCTGGCTGTCCGGCCCCGCGGTCTACCCGGTCGCGGCGCTGCGCGCTGTCGCCGGCTGGAAGCCTGCCCGGTTCGGGATCGACGGCACGGCCGGGCAGCACGACTTCCCCGGTTACGCGGTCGTCGTCGCGAACTCCCCGTACTTCGGCGCGGGCATGCTCGTCGCCCCGCCCGCGCACGTCGACGATGGCCTGCTCGACATCGTGCTGATGCGCCACGGGCCGAAGCTCGCTTTCGTCCGCGCGCTGGCGCGCATCAAGGACGGCTCGCACACGGAACTGCCCGAGGTCAGCCTGTACACCGGCACCGAGCTGAGCGTCACCGTCGACCGCCCGATGCCGGTAGCAGCGGACGGAGAGACGCTGCCGTTCGCCCGGCCGCTGCCAGCCGGGCAGACACTGCGGATCCGTGTCCTTCCGGCCGTGCTGACCGTGATCGCCCCCCCGGTCCCGGCGGCCGGCTAGGCCGACGACGACCCGGCAGGCGGGCCCACCGCCGTAGCGACCGGTCGCTCGCCCAGGATCCGCCGGTCCGCGTCCTCGCCGAGCAGCGCGTGCGACAGCCGGTCCAGCATCGCGGCCAGATCGGCGTGCTGCTCGGGTGACCAGCCCGACAGCAGCCGCTCCAGGCCGTCCCGCCGGGCCGCGAACACGCGGTCCGCTGCCGCCGATCCGGCCGGCGTCAGCCGCAGCACATCGCCGTCGCGCCAGACCATTCCCCGCTCCACCAGCGCATCGACGTACGGTCGCCCGTACTCGACGGTGACGCCCGCCTCACGGGCCAGCGCCGGCCCGGCAACGTCGCCGTGCTTGGCGAGGCGCGCAAGTACCCAGCACGAGCCGCCGGGCACGCCGAGGCCGGCCAGCTGGGCAATCCGCTCGTAGCCCTTCCTGCGCATGTCGCCGTTGGCGAGCCGCAGCAGCGCGCGCTCGATCTCGTCGACCGACGTCCGCTCCGCCGAGCCGGCACCGAGACCCTCGCCCAGGTCAGCAGCGCCGGCCGTCTTGCGCAGCGGTACCTCGCGCAGGAACCAGGAGAGGACGAACGCCGCGCCCGCCACCGGCAGCGCGAACAGGAAGATGCGGTCGATGGACGCGGCGTACGCGTGCAGCACCGCGGCGTGCGCGGCTGGCGGCAGTGACTTCAGCAGCGCCGGGTTCGCCTGGGCTTCCGTGACGTGGAACCCCGGCGGGAGCCGGAGTCCGGCCAGGCTCGTGGCGAGTTCCGCCGCGAGCCGGTTGGAGAACACCGAGCCGCAGATCGCGACGCCGAATGCGCCGCCGATCGAGCGGAAGAAGGTAGCCCCGGACGTCGCGGCACCCAGGTCCCTGTAGTCGGCCGAGTTCTGTACCGCGATCACCAGCACCTGAAGGATCAGCCCGAGGCCCAGGCCGAGGATGAAGAAATAGGTGTTCATGACCAGTGCGGAGGTGTGCTCCGACAGCGTGGACAGCAGGTACATCGCGAGCGCCAGCAGTGCAGTGCCGATGATCGGGTAGGCCTTGTACGTGCCGAGGCGGGAGATCAGCTGGCCGCTGCCGACGGAGGTCAGCAGCAGGCCGAGCACCATCGGCAGCAGGTAGACCCCGGAGATCGTTGGCGAGACGCCGCGCACGACCTGCAGGAAGAGCGGCAGGAACGACAGCGCGCCGTACATCGCGAACCCAGCCGCGAAGCCGATGCCGGCGGCGACAGAAAAGACGGAGTTGCGGAACAGCCGCAGCGGCAGGACGGGCTCAGCCGCCCGGCGCGCTGACCACCACCACGCCAGCGCCAGGAGCACCGCGAGAACGCCGAGGCCGATGATGACCGGCGAACCCCAGGCGTACTCGGTCCCGCCCCAGGAGGTGAGCAGCACGATCGCGGTGGCGCTGCCTGCCAGCAGCAGCGCGCCCTGGTAGTCGATGGTGTGCTTCTCGCTTGTCGCGGTGGACGGAAGCGCAACGGCGATGACGGCGAGCGCGACCAGGCCGATCGGCACGTTGATGTAGAACACCCAGCGCCAGCTGAGGTTGTCCACGAAGAATCCGCCGAGGAGCGGTCCGGCCACACTGGCCACGCCGAAGACAGCGCCGAAGGCGCCCTGGTATTTACCTCGTTCCCGTGCGGGTACGACGTCGCCGATAATCGCCTGCGCCAGCACGATCAGGCCGCCGCCGCCGAGGCCCTGCAGGGCGCGGAACGTGATCAGCTCGATCATGCTGTGCGACTGGCCGCACAGCACCGAGCCGGCCAGGAAGATGACGATCGACGCCTGGAACAGCGTCTTGCGGCCGAACTGGTCGCCGAGCTTGCCCCACAGCGGCGTGGAGGCCGTCGTCGCCAGGATGTACGCGGTGACGACCCAGGACAGGTGACTGAGACCCCCCAGGTCTCCCACGATCGTCGGCAGCGCGGTGGCAACGATCGTCTGATCGAGCGCCGCCAGCAGGATCGCCAGCATGAGCGCGGCGAAGATGATCAGCAGGCCGCCGCGGGGCTTGACCGGTGCTGCGGGAGACACCGGTGCTGCGGGAGACCCAGTCATGACTGCTTATTACCCGGATCGGGCGCGGTCTTCCCCGGCCGGGCCCTGCAACGCCCGGGCCCGGCCGGATTCTCCTGCTGCTAGTAGCCGCCCCCCGAGCTTGCGGGCGAACTCGAGGACGAGCCCGCCGGCGCGGCCGACGGCTTGGTACCCGTCGGCGTCATGGCCCACCACAGGCCGCCGGAGGCGTTCAGATCGTTGCCGCTGACCTGGCCCGGACTGGTGTCAGCGGCGTAGGTGTACAGCGGGTGACCGTCGTAGGTAGCCTGCACGCCGCCGGACCGGGTGATCGTGCCGAACCCGTGGGGCAGCGTCATGCCCGCTGCCGCGACTGCCTTGCCCATGACCGGCGGCCAGTAGGTGGCGCACGAGCCGGTGCAGTTTGACTTTGTCGACGTGTCCAGCGCGAACCAGTACAGGGTCTGGCCCTTCGCGTTCGTCAGCACGGTGCCCAGCTTGGTGCTGTGCGTCTCAATCCTGACAGATCCGGCGGCCGTGTTCGTACCCGAGCCGCTCGATTGCTGCGTCGCCGGCGCGCTCGATCCGCTGCTGCTCGACGGGGCCGCCGAGCTGCTGCATGCTGCCAGCACGGCGGCGCCCCCGGCCACGACCGGCATCGCCCACCATCGGTTGCGCATGATCGTTTCTCCGTTTCTCGCTGCTCCTCGGGCCCCTTAACCCTGGACACGTAGCACCTGCGAGAAACGTTCAGCGGCGTCAGAAAAGCCTCCTGACCTGGGCGTCAGGAATCCGTCAGACGCTGGCAGAGCCACCCGAGCGACATCGGGTAGCGGTAGTCGATCGCCGCATGGGTGGCATCGAACAGTTCGAACCTGATGACATCGTCGTGAACTCCGGCAGCGCGCAGCTCGGCTCGGAAGGCCTGCGCGCCGACGTCCAGGAAGTAGTCGTCGGCGGAGCCGGCATCGATCCAGATCGCCCGCAGCGACCGCAGCGCGTCGCCGTAGCGAGGTGCCATCCGGACGGGATCCCAGTCGAGCCAGCGCTGCCAGGTCTCCGGCCGGATGACGCCAGTCCGCGGGTCGAAGGGCAGGTCAATACTTCCGTCCTCGTTGGCCGAGAAGGCGGCGGCAGCCCCGAGAACGCCCAGCAGGTCAGCATCGGCCGGGCTGGTGAAAGCTACCCGCGACCGGAAGTCCGACCACCAGGCCCAGATGTCGCCGTCGTAACCGCGCAGCGCCCGCACGGCCGGGCCGAAGTCGCGGAGATAGCACTGCTCGTACAGGGCATCACCGGCATGCGTGGCGAGCGCGCCGAACAGATCGGGCCGTAGCATCGGCGTGATCATGGCGCCGAACCCGCCACTCGACTTGCCGGTGATGGCCCGGTGATCCCGGTCGGCGATCGTGCGGTAGCGCGCGTCCACCCACGGCACGATCTCCTCGCACAGGTAGGAGTGGTAGCGCCCGGTGCCCGGCGAGTCCACAAACTGGCTGCCGCCATACGCGGTCCAGGCGTCGACGTAAACGACGATCGCGGGCGGCACCTGGCCGGCGCCGAACAGGGCGTCCGCAGTCTCGGGGAATGGCTGCCGGAACGGTGGCCGGTTCAGCCACATCGTCAGGTTCCCGGTGAAGCCCTGGATCACGTACACCGACGGGTAGCGCCGGGCCCCTTCGGCCGCGTACCCCGGCGGCGTGTACACCCAGAGCGGCCGCTGCCAGGGGTCCCCGAGGGGATTGCCCTGCAGCAGGTCACTGCTGATCACGTGCTCGTTCAAAGTGCCCGCCAGCTCGGCAGACCATGGCAGCATGACGTCCCCCGGTAGGTCACGATGGTCCGGCCGCCGCAGCGCGCCGGTACTGTCCAGGCCATCACACCACCGCCAGGCTCGCTCACGCAGCTGGCTGTGCTCCGGCGGCCTTGGTGGCTTACGGTCAGATAGTGAGCGCCGACGTCGCAGGATCGCAGGATCCCGCCGAGCAGCGCCTCACTCAGGCCATCGCCGGGCTGATCTCATCGCGGCCCGGTGTCCGGCCGGCGCCGGAGGACGCGGTCCGGCCGGGTAGCGGCCTGTCGGTCGCCCGCGCGCTCGAGCTCTTCGACGCGCAGCTCGCCAGCAGGCACCTGGATCTCGCTGCCCGCTGGCTGCGAGCGAGCGGCGCGGGTTACTACACGATCGGATCCTCTGGCCACGAGGGGAATGCCGCCGTCGCTGCCGCACTCCGGCTCACCGATCCGGCGCTGCTGCATTACCGGTCGGGTGCCTTCTACCTGGTGCGCGCCGCGCAGTCGGCACCGCCCCGCGATGGTGCGGCTGATGTCCTCCTGGGCCTCGTAGCCGCCGCGGCCGAGCCGATCGCCGGCGGGCGCCACAAGGTGTTCGGGCACCCTGAGCTCCACGTGATCCCGCAGACATCGACCATCGCCTCCCACCTGCCCCGAGCGGTCGGGCTCGCGTTCTCGCTAGCGCGGGCCGAAAAACTGGGCCTTGCGACTCCGTGGCCCGACGACGCCGTCGTCGTGACCAGCTTCGGCGACGCGTCGGTGAACCACTCCACCGCAACGGGCGCGCTCAACACGGCTGCCTATTGTGCCTACCAGGGGCTTCCGCTGCCGCTGCTGCTTGTCTGCGAGGACAATGGCCTCGGCATCAGCGTCCGCTCCCCGGCCGGCTGGGTCGCGGCAGTCAGCTCGGCCCGTCCGGGCATCAGGTACTTCAGCGCTGACGGCGCCGATCTGGCGGGCGCCTACGACACCGCACTCGCGGCAGCGGACTGGGTCCGCAGCCGGCGGGCGCCCGGGTTCCTGCATCTGCACACCGTGCGGTTCGGCGGCCACGCGGGTACCGACGTGGAGTCGGCCTACCGGACGCGTGCCGAGCTCGCCGCGGATGCCGAGCGCGACCCGCTGCTCGGAACGGCACGCCTGCTGGTGGAGGCCGGGGCGCTGACGCCCGCGGAGGTGCTGGACCGCTACCAGGCCTCTCGTGCCCGGCTGCTGGCCCTGGCCGGTGAAGTCGCCGGCGCGCCTCGGCTTGCGACCGCCGAGCAGGTAATGGCACCGCTCGCGCCGCGCCGCCCGGCCATCGTCGCCGCGAACCTCGCCGACCGGGCCCGGCAGTCGCCCGGCTCGAACCGCGGCCGCGCGTTCGGCTCTCAGCTCCCCGAGGACGCAGGCCCGCTGACCCTTGCCCAGGCGATCAACCGAACGCTCACGGACGAGATGGCGCACCGGCCGGGAATGCTGGTGTTCGGCGAGGACGTGGCGCGCAAGGGGGGTGTCTACGGAGTCACCCGCGGGCTGCTCACGGCCTTCGGTCCCGGCCGTGTCTTCGACTCGCCGCTGGACGAGCAGTCGATCCTGGGCGTCGCACTCGGTGCCGGCCTGGCCGGCCTGCTGCCGGTGCCGGAGATCCAGTACCTCGCCTACCTGCACAACGCGGCGGACCAGATCCGCGGCGAGGCGGCAACGCTGTCGTTCTTCTCTCGCGCCCAGTACCGCAACCCGATGGTCGTGCGGATCGCGGGGCTGTCGTACCAGCAGGGCTTCGGCGGCCACTTCCATAACGACAACGGCCTCGCCGCGCTGCGCGACATCCCCGGTCTCGTCGTCGCCTGCCCGGCCCGGCCGGACGACGCTGCGGGCATGCTGCGCAGCTGCCTTGCTGCCGCCGAGCTCGACGGCAGTGTCTGCATGTTCCTCGAGCCGATCGCTCTGTATCACGAGCGCGATCTGCACGAGGCCGGGGACAACGCCTGGCTCGCCGGTTACGAGCCTCCCGAGCGGTGGGCTGCCGCCCACGTCCCGCTGGGCCGCGGCCGCGTGTACGGCAGTGGCTCCGATCTGGCCATCATCACGTTCGGAAACGGACTGCGGCTGAGCCTGCGCGCCGCTCGAAACCTGGCGGCAGACGGAGTGCACTGCCGCGTGCTCGACCTGCGCTGGCTCGCCCCGCTGCCCTACGAGGATCTGCTCCGGGCAGCCGGGGCAACCGGCGTGGTCCTGGTGGCGGACGAGACGCGGCGCACGGGCGGGATCTCAGAAACAGTGATCACCACGCTGGTGGATGCCGGGTTCACCGGCCGGGTCGGCCGAGTGGCGAGCCACGACAGCTTCGTGCCGCTCGGCGACGCGGCGGCCACCGTGCTGCTGTCGCAGGCCGCGATTGAGGATGCCGCCCGCGACCTGCTGAGCTGAAGCGGACGGCGGCGTCAGGCCCGGACGAACACCGGCACCGCCTCGAACTCGTCACCGGCGCGGCGGAAGTCCACTCGGAGCCGGAGCCCCGCGACCAGGCCGGCCGCATCGGCATCGTGATCGTCGCCGACGAGCTGCGCCCACCACCACGGACCCTCGTCAAGCTCCCCGATGACCAGCACCGTCCGGAGCGGCGGCTCGTCGCCGACCGACCTGCTGTAGCTGACCACCCAGCTGATCAAGGTCGCGCCGCCCGCCGCCGGCACCCAGGCCAGGTCCATGCTCCCGCACGTGGTGCACTGCGCCACGGCAGGCTCGCCGAAGTGGCCGGCCGGGCAGCGGCGCAGCAGGAACTGGCCGGCCGCAGTGCCGTCGAAGAACTCGGCGGTCGCCTCGTCGCGCTCCACGGGCCCGACTGTCATGCCGCCGCAGCCGCACTGCCGAGGACCAGCGTGCTGTGGTGGTCGAGCACGCCGCCGTTACCAGAAACGAGGACGACGTCATGCGCCGCCGCCTGCCGCTCACCGCCTTGTCCGCGAGCCTGGATGACCGCCTCCGACAGCGGAGTCATGCCCCACATGTAGTAGCCGGACAGCTGGCCCCCGCCGGTGTTGAGTGGCAGCTTGCCGTCCGGCCCCAGCACACCGCTGGCGACGAACGGCCCGCCCTCGCCCTTCGCGCAGAACCCGTAGTCCTCCAGCGTCACCAGCACCGTGAAGGTGTAGCAGTCGTACAGCTCGGCGACGTCGACGTCGGTCAGGCTGACGCCTGCCATGCCCAGCGCCGCCGGGCCGGCTGCCGCCGCTCCGGTCACCAGGCCGAGTTCCGGGTTGCGGCGCAGGTAACGGCCGGGATGGGACTGCGCCCAGCCGAGCACCGAGACCGGCGGCTGCGCGAGATCGGCGGCGCGGTCCGCGGTAGTGACGATCACCGCGATGCCGCCGTTCGAGACCAGACAGCAGTCGAGCAGGTGAAACGGCTCCACGATCCAGCGTGACTCCTGATGGTCGGAGAGCGTGATCGGCGAGCGCAGCTGCGCAGCCGGGTTGCGCGCGGCCCAGCCCCGCTGCGCAACGGCGATGTGGCCGAACTGCTCGCTCGTGGTGCCGTAACGCTCCATGTGCCGTCGCGCCGCGAGCGCATACATCGGGTTCGCGCCGACCACTCCACTCGCGCCGAGCATTCCCCACCAGCCGGCTGGGGTGCGCCGGGTGCCGTAGACCGCGCCCGCTCTGCGCTCAGGCTTCAGCGGGCTGTCGGCGAAGACGCACGCCACCGCACGTGCCATGCCGGACTGGACCGCCATCGAGGCGAACTGCACCATGGCACCTGCAGTCGAGCCATAGGCCTGCAGGTGCGACAGCAGCCTGAGATCGGTCAGCCCGAGATCTCGCTGCAGGTCGATCGAGATTCCGCCGCTCACGCCGGAGGACGTCAGCAGGCCGTCGATCTCCGCAAGCTGAAGCCCGGCGTCGGCCGCCGCAAGGCGGACGGCCTCGGCCGCGAACTGCGCCGGCGTCCTTCCGTAGACCTTGCCGAGCTCGGTCATGCCGAGCCCAGCGATCACCGGGCGCCGCGCCGCCGGCCAGAACCGCGGTCCGGCGTCCTGCACTGCCGGGGACGGAAGGGGTGATTCAGCCACGACTGAATCATCGCAGCGCGCTGGCTGGCCTGGCCAGGCCGGGCAGGCCAGCCGGCTGCCACTGGGCCAGTTCGGATCAGCCCTTCGACCCGCTCACCTGCGGCTGAGCAGGTGCTGACCAGGACATAAGTAAAATCTGGCCGGCCCGTGATCCGGTCCGGCTGCCGGGGGTACAACCCGGCACGAAGGCATCGACTCGACAGTTCAGACCGCACAACTCGCGCAACCGGACAACCGTTCAGCAGCGCGGCGGCAGGTCGACAGCCGGGCGCCGTTCCGCGCCTAACTCTGCAGCCGATCTCGGCAACCGATCTCGGCAACCGATCTCGGCAACCGATCTCGGCAACTCAGCAACGCAGTCATCCATCTCTCGCTGGCCGGAGGCCAGCCGAGGAGGATTGCTATGTCGCTCGGTCGCACAGCGTCTTCCGGTCCCACAGCGTCGTTCGGTCGCAGTGGCCGCAACGGACACGGCCGAGTTGGCCGTCTGAACGCCGTCGCCGTCTTGGCGATCCTTGCGCCCACCGCGGTCGCGGTTCCAGCCGTGGCCGCGAGCTCGAGCACGACTTCGAGCGTGCCGACCATCGTCCTCTGCGGCGGCTATCGCGGTTGCGACCAGGCCGGATACAACAGCTACGGCTACAGCCAGCACAGCCGCACCTCGTACTGGCGGATGTACGCCGGAGACGAGTGCACCAACTACGTCGCGTACGTCGAGGCCACGCATTTCGGCGTGGCGACGCCGCGCTATCTGCTCGGCAACGCCTATCAGTGGCCCGCGTCTGCCCGCGCGCACGGCGTCCGGGTCAACAAGACGCCGGCGGTCGGCTCTGTCGCCGTCTGGCCAGGCGGCGCGTACGGCATCGGGCCGGACGGCCACGTCGCTGTCGTCGAGAAAGTCGGCCCGCATCGCAGCTACATCGTGGTATCGCAGCAGCACCTGCTCGCAGTCGCCAACGGCTACGAGTGGACGCGCATCAACGCCGGCTTCTCCTCTCGGGTCTGGGAGCCGTGGCCGAGCTTCTTCATCCATTTCCGGCTGCAGCGCCACCTCCCGGGCCCGCCGATCACCGGCCTGCACCGCCAGCGCGCGAAGAGACGTGGGCACGCGCAGAAGCGGCACCGTGCTCGCCGCCACCAGCGGAGCCGTAGGCGCCATACCGCCCGCCGACACCATGCCCGCCGACACCATGCCCGCCGACACCATGCCGCCCGCCGACACCACTCCCGCAACCGCCGCCGCGCAGCCCGCCGACACCATGCCGCCCGCCGGCACCACTCCCGCAACCGCCGCCGCGACGGCGCCCGTCGCCACCGTGCTCGCCGCCGCGACGGTGCCCGTCGCCACCGCCATGGTCACCATGCCCGCCGTGGGCGCCACCGCCACCGCCACCAGCACCGCTAGCTCCTGACTGGCCAGTCAGTTCACGACGCTCCCAGCGGACGGCCGTCCTCCCGGCGGGCTATTGTCACTGCTATGAGCCCACATTCCGCCCCGGCCGGCGGCCCGTCGCTGCCCCAGCATCGCAATCTGGTCACCGAGATTCCTGGACCGAGATCGCGCGAGCTTTTCGAGCGCCGACAGCACAGCGTGGCCCGCGGCCTCAGCCACGTCCTGCCGGTCTTCGTGACGGCGGCCGGCGGCGGGGTACTCGTCGATGCGGACGGCAACTCCCTCATCGACTTCGGCTCGGGCATTGCTGTGACGTCTGTCGGCAACAGTGCCGACCTCGTCGTCAGCCGCGTCACCGAGCAAGTCGCTCAGTTCACCCACACCTGCTTCATGGTGGCGCCCTACGAGGGGTACGTCGAGGTATGCGAGCAGCTCAACCGGCTCACGCCCGGCACGCATGAGAAGAGGTCGGCGCTGTTCAATTCCGGCGCCGAGGCCGTCGAGAACGCCGTCAAGATCGCCCGGCACGCCACGGGGCGGGACGCCGTCGTAGTGTTCGATCACGCTTATCACGGCCGCACGAACCTGACCATGGCCATGACGGCGAAGAACATGCCATACAAGGAGGGCTTCGGGCCGTTCGCCGGCGAGGTGTACCGCGTCCCCATGGCGTACCCGTTCCGGTGGCCAGGCGGCCCGGCCAAGTGCGCCGAGGAGGCCCTGAGCGTCATCACGGGCCTGATACATGCCCAGGTCGGCGAGGAGAACGTCGCAGCGGTCGTGATCGAGCCGGTGCAGGGCGAGGGCGGGTTCATCGTGCCGCCGGACGGCTTCCTGCCGGGCCTCGCGACGTTCTGCCGGGCAAACGGGATCGTCTTCATCGCCGACGAGATTCAGTCCGGCTTCTGCCGTACCGGCCAGTGGTTCGCGTGCGACCACGAGGACGTCATACCGGATCTCATCACCACCGCGAAGGGCATCGCCGGCGGGCTGCCACTCGCCGGAGTGACGGGCCGGGCCGACATGATGGACGCAGTCCACCCCGGCGGCCTGGGCGGGACCTTTGGCGGCAATCCGGTCGCCTGCGCGGCCGCTCTCGGCGCGATCGACACCATGGAGAAGGAAGACCTGCCAGCAGCTGCCCGCGCGATCGAGTCGGTCATGCTGCCGCGACTGCGGAAGCTGGCCGAGGACAACCCGGTCATCGGCGACGTCCGCGGTCGTGGCGCGATGCTCGCCGTCGAGCTCGTCCGGCCTGGCACGCTCGAGCCGGACGCCGCGGCGGCCGCCAAGGTGGCGAGGACCTGCCACCAGGCCGGAATGATCGTGCTGACCTGCGGAACTTACAGCAACGTGCTGCGGTTCCTGCCGCCGCTGGTGATCGGCGAGAGCCTGCTCACCGAGGGAGTCGGCATCCTGGAGGACGCTTTCTCGGCACTGTGAGCGCCGCCCCGGCTGTCGAATGGCCGCGCGGCGTTCCTAGGAGTGGATGATCTCGGTGTCGTGGCAGAAGTGGACCCGGTCCGGTGCCGAGGACCGGATGCGCTCGACCGAGTTGCGCCAGGCGGAGACGTCGCTGGCCTGGCCATCCGGCAGGTCGTCGTCGCCGGGTTCCAGGTACTGGCGCGGCGTGTAGACGGCGTCACCTACCAGCACGTCGAGCAGGCCGTCGGCCGAATCGACCACGACCGACTGGTGGCCGACCGTGTGGCCCGGTGTGGCGATGACGCGCAGCCCCGGCAGGATCTCGGTGTCGCCGTCGAGCAGCTCAAAGCGGGCGTTCATGAAGTCGAACCAGCTGGCGAGCTGTGGTGTCTCGCGTCGCGCCCGGTCCAGCTCAGCCCGCTGCACGTAGAAGGCCGCGTGCTTGAACACGGCGTTCTGGCCGCAGTGGTCGAAGTGCAGGTGCGAGTTGATGACCATGCCGATGTCGCCCGGCGTCATGTCCAGTTCCTCGAGGGCGTCGGCGACCGACCGGTTGACGACGCGCCAGTCGTCCAGCCACTTCTGCGGCCCGCCGACTCCCGAGTCGACGAGCGCCGCGCCACCGGGGAACCGCACGACGAACCCGTGCACCGGCCATCGGCCGCCGTCCACGCCCCGCAACGTGGCCAGGGTCAGCCGCGTGATCTCCAGTGCCACTAGGCCCGTCCCTTCCTTCCGCTGACGTGGGTGTTTTCACCTGACAAAAAGTGCTTCTTGACGACTTGCAACACCGATGTTACTCAGACGTAGACAGCTCAGTCGCCACACCCGCAGCAGCAGGAGCGCCGATGCAGACGCATGTTGCCCGCCATTCCCGACTCATTATCACCAGTCTCGCCGCCTGCGCGGCCGCTCTCGCCACCCTGGCGGCGGCCGGGCCGGCGCGCGCCCAGACCACGGTCAACTACGTCGCGCTGGGTGACTCCTATTCCTCCGGCGTCGGAGCCGGGAGCTACACCAGTTCAAGCGGCTCCTGCGACCGCAGCAGCAACGCCTACTCGCAGCTGTGGGCCGACGCCAATGATCCGGCCAGCTACGTCTCAGTCGCCTGTTCCGGCGCCACCACCAGCTCTGTGATCAGCACGCAGCTGTCTGCCCTGAGCTCGGCGACGACCCTGGTGTCGATAACGATCGGCGGCAACGACGTCGGCTTCTCCAGCGTGATGGAGACGTGCGTGCTGGACTCTACGAGCAGCTGCGTCAGCGCCGTGGACACCGCTGAGTCGGAGATGACCAGCGAGCTACCCGGCAACCTCGACG
>Ga0335075_10004265_pt1 | contig 22419 bp, 22 predicted proteins | sample Lox_Sample_24_FD_206723 | JGI IMG/M metagenome (GOLD analysis project Ga0335075, IMG submission 206723) | Soil microbial communities from Loxahatchee National Wildlife Refuge, Florida, United States - Lox_Sample_2.4 | ecosystem: Environmental > Terrestrial > Soil > Wetlands | place: USA...
AGGGATGCGGTCATGGCGCGTATCCGTACACCTCGCGCACTGCCGCGGCGATACGGTCCGGATCGGGAATGTAGAGCTTCTCCAGCGACGGCGCGAACGGCACCGGCGTGTGCGGCGCGGTGACCCGGCGCACCGGCGCCTCCAGCGCAGCGAACGCCTTGTCGGCGACGAGCGCTGCAATGTCGGTCGCAATGCTGCAGCGTGGTGTGGCCTCGTCCACCACCACCAGCCGGCCCGTGCGTTCGACGCTTTCCAGGATGGTGTCCTCGTCCAGCGGCGAGGTGGTGCGGGGATCGATGATCTCGCACTCGATGCCTTCGGCAGAGAGCTTCTCGGCCGCTTCACTCGCATAGTGCACCATGCGTGCCAAGGCGACGATGGTGACATCGTCGCCTTCGCGCACCACGTTCGCCTCGCCAAACGGGATCGTGTAGGCCTCGTCGGGCACCTCGGTGCGCAGGTCGTACATCAGCTTGTGTTCGCAGAATATAACCGGATCGTCGTCACGGATCGCCTGGATCAGCAAACCCTTCGCGTCATAGGCGTTCGAAGGCACGACCACCTTCAGGCCGGGGACCGACGTGAAGATGTGATACGGGCTTTGCGAGTGTTGTGCGGCAGCGCTGCGGCCGGCGCCGATCATGGTGCGGATCACCAGCGGGGTGCGCGCCTTGCCACCGAACATGTAGCGGAACTTCGCGGTCTGGTTGAAGATCTGATCGAAGCAGACGCCAAGGAAGTCGGAGAACATCAGCTCGGCCACCGGCCGCAGTCCGGTGACCGCGGCACCGGCTGCCGCTCCCATGATGGCGGATTCGGTGATCGGCGTGTCGATCACCCGGGATTCGCCGAACTCCTTGATCAGGCCCTTGGTGACGCCGAGCACACCGCCCGCGGCATCGCGCCCGCCTTCGGTGCCGGCGCCGCCGGCGATATCCTCACCGATCACGATAACCCGGGGGTCTCGGCGCATTTCGTGCACCAACGCTTCCTGCAACGCCTGACGGATGGTCTTCACGGTCATGGCGCCATCCTTTCAGTAAGACACATAAACGTCGGTCAGCAAGGCGGCCGGGTCGGGCGGAGGCGCGGCGCCCGCCGCCGCCACGGCCTGATCGATCAGTGCCGCGATCTCGGCATCCACGGTGTCCAACTCGCGGACTTCGAGCAGGCCCGCCTCAGTCACGCGGCGGCGGAAATTGTGCAGGCAGTCGCGTTGTTCGCGCAATCGTTTCACTTCATCCTTGCCGCGATAAAGCTGCGCGTCGCCTGAGTGGTGACCGAAGAAGCGGCAGGTATCGACTTCGATCGCGCTGGGGCCGCCGCCGGCACGTGCGCGCTCGACCGCCTCGCCGGCGGCGTCGTGTACGGCGAAGAAATCGTCACCGCTGACCTTGACCGCCGGCAGGCCGAAACCCGCGGCACGGGTAGCGATATCGCCGCTGCCGACGGCATAGGAGGCAGCGGTATATTCGCCGTAACCATTGTTCTCGAACACGAAGATCGCCGGCAGTTGCAGGACGACGGCCATGTTCATGGCTTCGAATGTGGTGCCCTGGTTGGAGCCGCCGTCGCCGGTGAAGGATACCGCGACGGTGCCGGTGCCGAGGGTCTTGGCGGTCAGGGCCGCGCCGATCACCAGCGGCGGCCCGCCGCCGACGATGCCGTTCGCGCCGAGCATGCCGTGATCCAGATCGGCGATGTGCATGGAGCCGCCCTTGCCGGCGCATAGCCCGCCCTGGCGGGCAAACAGCTCCAGCATCATCGCCTTCACGTCGCATCCCTTGGCGATGCTGTGGCCGTGGCCGCGGTGCGTGCTGGCGATGTAGTCCGTGGGGCCAAGATGGGCGCAGACACCGACGGCGCAGGCTTCCTGTCCGGCGTAGAGGTGTACGAAGCCGGGGATTTCGCCTTTGGAGAACTCCTCCTGCACCCGCTCCTCGAAGCGGCGGATCGTGCACATCGCCCGATAGGACCGGAGCAATTCGTTACGGTTGAGTTGCATTGGCGTCCTCCCGCTGGCCGTTGTGCTTTGCTTTGCTGTGTATCCGGCAAGGCCGCGGGTCGGTGGTCAACTGCGCCCGTGCCTGCTTGCACAGCCATGACGGGTGAGGCTAACCACCCCCGAAGCACTCCGCCAGAGGAGACACGATGAGCGTTCCCTCCCCCGACCGTGCGGCTGCTGCGGAGCAGGCGCGCATCCTTGCGCTCGCGCTGCCGTATCTCCGCCGGTATGCCGGGGCGACCGTGGTGGTGAAATACGGCGGCCACGCAATGGGCGAGGAAGAGCTGGCGGAACAGTTCGGGGCCGATATCGCCATCCTCAAGCAGGTCGGCATCAACCCGGTGGTGGTGCACGGCGGCGGGCCGCAGATCAACGCCATGCTGAAGCGGCTCGCCATCCAATCGACATTCGTGGACGGACTGCGCGTCACCGATGCCGCGATGGTCGAGGTCGTCGAGATGGTCCTGGCCGGGACGGTCAACAAATACGTGGCCGGGCTGATCAACCGTGCGGGCACGCTGGCGGTAGGCGTTTGCGGCAAGGATGGCGGGCTGATCCGGGCGCGCAAGCTGACTCGTACCAGGCGCGATCCGGACAGCCGGATTGAGAAAGTGCTCGATCTCGGCTTCGTCGGCGAGCCGGAGCGGGTGGATGTGCGTGTCATCCACGCGCTGACCGGCGCCGGTCTCATCCCGGTGATCGCGCCTGTCGGCGTCGGGGAGGATGGGCAGACCTACAATATCAATGCCGATACCGTGGCCGGCGCGATTGCCGGAGCGCTTTCCGCCACGCGACTGCTGATGCTGACCGACGTGCCAGGCGTGCTGGACGGGGAGCAGCGGCTGATCCCCGAGATGACGGTGGCCGAGGTGGAGCAGGGAATCGCCCGCGGCATGATCACCGGCGGCATGATCCCAAAAGTGGAGAACTGCATCGATGCGGTGCGGCGTGGCGCCAAGGGGGCGGTGATCCTGGATGGACGGGTGCCGCATGCCTGCCTGCTGGAACTGTTCACCGAGGCTGGTCCGGGGACGATCATCCGGCCGTAGGGCGGAATGAATTCCGCCCTACAAGAACACTTCCGGCTCGTTGCCCAGCATGACGGCGCCCACCGCTTCGAAATGCGCCGCCCGCGCCTGCGTCTGCTGCGACAGCGTATAGATGTCGCGGAACCGCCGTTCGAACGCGCTGCCGGCAAAGATCGCATCCGCGCCGGCACCGCGATAAGCGGCTTCTGCAACTTCGATGGAAGCATCGATTGCCAGCGTGGTCGCCAAGCGCAGCCGCACCCGCGCGGGCACGTCGAGCGGCGTGGTCTCGCCCGCCCCGGACCAGATCGTCTGCAACGTGTCCAGCAGAAAGACACGCGCCGATCCAAGCCTGGCCTCCGCCCGTGCCACGTTGGCCTGGACCGCGGCGTTGCCTGCCAGCGGTGCGAGCGCGCGTGGCGTCTTGCGTCGCGCCAGTGTCACGAACCCGTCCAGCATCGCGCGCGCGAGCCCCAGCGCCACGCCAGCCGCACCCACCGCGTACAGCCCCTGCTGAGTGAACGCATAGAGTGGCCCAGGTTCGAGCCGCAGCGCCGGATCCTCGCGCGTCGTGCTGAACGCTTCCGGCACGAACAGGTCGGTGACGGAATAAGCATCCGAGGCGGTCCCGCGCAGCCCGATCACGTCCCAGCTTCCGTCGATCAGCTTCGCGTGTTCGGCCGGGAACAGCAGCGACCGCACGGTTGGTCGGCCGGCGCTGTTGAGCCGGAGTGAGCCGTCCGGCTCGATCACCTGGCAGTGTGCGCCCATCCAGCTCGCGTGGCGGCAGCCGCTGGCAAACTGCCAGGTCCCGCTTAGGCGATAGCCGCCGGGGACAGCGTGCGCTTTGGTCGCGTTCGGCGGGCCCCAGGCGACCACGGCGCGCGGCGCGCCCCAGATCTCCCGCGCTATGTCTGGCGGCAGGTAGGCCGCTATCAGCGCGCTGCTGTTGCCGGTGAACAGGCACCATGCCACCGAACCGTCATGCTGCGCGACTTGTTCAACCGCGCGCAGATAGAGGGTGGGTTCCACGGCATCGCCGCCGACCGAGCGCGGCAGCAGCATGCGGAACAGCCGCTGCTCGTGCAGCCGCGTCAGCAGCGGTTCGACGATGCGCTGGCTTCGCTCGATGTCGTCGGAGGCGGCCGCGAGCTCGGCGGAAAGCGCCTGCGCACGTGCGAGCGGATCGGTGCCGGTGAACTGGTCCATCCGGGCGAGGTTGCGCCCAAGGCCCGACGGCTGGCAACCTGCCTGGGTCAAACCCAGCCTCTAATGGAAAGGCAGACCGATGCTCGACGTGCACTACTGGCCGACCCCGAACGGCAAGAAGGTGACCATCTTGCTCGAGGAATGCGGCCTTCGCTACAATATTATCCCATGTAACATTGGGCGGGGCGATCAGTTCAAGCCCGAGTTCCTGAAGATCAACCCGAACCACCGCATGCCGGTGCTGGTCGATCACGAACCAGCGGGTGGCGGCGGGCCAATCAGCGTGTTCGAATCCGGCGCGATCATGATGTACATCGCAGAGAAGGTCGGAAAGTACTGGCCGCAGGATATTCGCGGCAAATACGAGGTCGCCCAGTGGGTGATGTGGCAAATGGCGAACCAAGGCCCGAAGCTCGGCGAATGTGGCCACTTCCGGCGATTGGGCGACAAGCAGGGCGATCAGTCCTATGCGGTGCGCCGTTTTACCGATGAGGCGAACCGCCTCTACGGCGTGCTGAACATGCGGCTCTACGACCGGCGGTATCTCGCCGGCAACGAGTACACGATCGCCGACATGATCTGCTATCCCTGGACGGTGAGCTGGAAGAACCAGGGCCAGGAGATCGAGGAATTCAAATACTTCAAGCGCTGGTTCGAGGAGATTGGTGCCCGCCCCGCGGTGCAGCGCGGACTCGCGGTCGGCGCCGACCTCTCCGAAGACCCATCGAAATTGTCGCCCGAGGAACAGGAACGGCGGGCGAAGCTGCTTTACAACCAGCGCGCCCGGCCGGTGCCGGCGTAGCGCCAGGTGGAGCGCCTCCGGTCACACCGGCGGCGCTCCAGGCCGCCTGCGCGAAGCGCATAAATTTCTTCTCAGTGAAACTCCGTGCGAACTCGGTGCACTCCGTGTCCACTTGATTGTTCACGACTGTTGGCAGCTCCACCGCCTCGAGCCGATATCACGTGGCGATCGCCTCCAGCGTCTGCCCCGGCTCGATCTTCGGCAACAGCAGTGCCGTCCATTCGCCAAAGCCAAGAACGACCGCAATGACCAGCCACGTGACCGCGGGTGTCGTAATGCTGATCAGCACGGTCCACAGGGCGGTGCCGATGATCAGACCGGCGGTGAACATCGCGCCGAGCCAACCGATCGCGGTGCCGCGCACGCGGGTGGGGAAGCACTCGGCCCAATACGCATAACCGGCGCCCGACCATGTCCCATTGGTCGCCTGATAGATCAGGAAATAGATGATCGCAACGGCCACTGTGCCGTGCAGGAACATGAAAGCGAGGTTCAGCGGGCCGGTGACAATGCCGGTCCACACCAGGACTTCTCGCCGTCCCCAGCGTTCGCCAAGCCAGCCGCCAAGGATGTAGAAGAAAAAGCCGATACCGCCGCAAATCAGCAGCAAACGGCCGGCGCCGTCACCTGTCCAGCCGCGGTAATGCGTGAGCCAATAGGCGATGTAGACGTTGGTCGCCACCCAGGACGTGGCATAGAACAGCCAGACCATCGTCAGCAGCCCGATGCGGCGCCGGACCACGCCCGGCGTGCCGAACAACTGACGCAGCGTGACTTTCGTTGCCTCGGAGACATTCACCTCATAGCGGGCCAGCAGGCGCTGGACTTGCGCCTGATCGCCGGCAGCGGCCGCCGATCGCACCTCGCGCAGATGCTGGAACCGATCGGACTCCTTGACCCAGTAACGGCCTATAATGACGCAGATGATCGGGACGACGCCGAATGCGAACACTACGCGCCAGCCGAGGTGGTTGAACAGCAGAAACACGCCCGAGGCAAGGAACACCCCAACCGGCCAACCGCCCTGCACGATCGAGTAAAGCAGCCCCCGGCGTGCCGAGGGCACCTGTTCATTGACCAGCGTTATCGAGATCGCCAGCTCCGAATTGGCGAACCCCGACGCGAGCGCGCGTACCACGGCAAGCTGCCAGTAGTTCTGCACGAAATAGGTCACGCCGGTGAACACCGCGGCGGCGGTCAGGCAGAACATCCACATCCATTTGCGGCCGAGCTGATCCATGCCGTAGCCGGCAAGGAAGGTGATCACGAACATCGCCGCATAGATGATGAAGCCCAACAGCCCGATTGCGGCGGGCGCCAGATGGAGGCTCTTGGCGATGTCGGGAAAGGTCAGAACCAGCAGGTTGAAATCGTACGACGCCAGTGACCATCCGGCGAGTGCCACGCACACGAGATACGTCGTGTAGTGCCGTTCGACGAAAGCCGGCACGAAGTGCTTGCTGTCAGACCACGGACCGACGTGTCTGTCGCTGGCGTACACGGACCGCACATCATCAACAAACAGGAATTGCGCAAGTGGATGATGGCCACGGCAAATTCAAAACATCCGGAGGGAGGCACGCAGCGTGCCACAATATGGATTACAGCTTTCGTAGCAATGACGAGGCCTTTGCCCGGCCCCTCCCGCAAGGGGAGGCGGGAGAATCAGCCCTGCGGCATTCCGCGCTCGGCGCGTGTCTCTTCGAGATCGTCGTCCACGAATGCGCGGACCACATCTACCAACTTCTCGTGGGGAGAGAAGCCGAGCGTGCGGGCGCGCATCGGCTCGAATGCAGCGGGCCAGGTCTCCACGATGGTAGCGATCGCCGGATCCGGAACGTGGCGGACCAGACGGGATGCGCCGGGCCGCACCTCGTCGAGTGCTTGCAGCATGTGCGCGACCGTGGTGCTGATCCCCGGCAGGTTGACGCTGCGATCGATCCCCATCTGCTCGGTGTCCATCGTCGCCGCGTGCAGCAGCCAATCGACCGCACGGCGCGGGCTCGCCACCCAGGCGGCGAAGGCGTCACCGACCGGCAGCTCGGTTTCCAGGCCGAGCAGCGGCTCGCGGATGATCGCCGAAAGGAAGCTGCTGGCGGCACGGTTGGGACGCCCGGGGCGGACGATGATGGTTGGCGAACGCAACAAGACCGCATCCAGGAAGCCGCGGCGGGAGGCGTCGGCGAGCAGCAGTTCGGCCGCCGCCTTCTCGGCGCCGTAGCTGTTGGCCGGCACCTGGCGGGCGTCGTCGAGCAGCTTGGCGTCCTGGCCGCCGCTGAACGTGGCTATCGAAGACGTGAAGACCACCCGCGGGGGCTTGCCCCCCGCCTCGACTAGACGGCGGCAGGCGCCGATCAGCGCCTCGGTGCCGTGTAGGTTCACCCGCATGCCAAGGTCGTAGTCCGCCTCAGCCTGGGCGCTGACGACGGCGGCCAGGTGGAAGATGACGTCGGTGCCCGGCGGGGCGGCCTCGGCAGGCAGTTCCGCGATATCGCCGACCAATCGCTTGACTGGGAAATCCGCGTCGAGCCAGTGCGGGGACTCCACAAAGTCGAAGGAGACGAGGCCGGTGACTGCGTTGATCCCCAGCCGACCGTGCGTCGTCAGATGCCGGGCCAGCCTGCGGCCCAGGAACCCGGCGCCGCCCAGAATAGTGATCTGCATGGAATGCCGCTCCGTGACAGGGCGTCGATCAGGGCGTGCGAACTGCTGCCCCGGTTGGTTCGGAGCGAGGTAGGCTCTGCTTCCTTTCCGATCAAGCCGGCCGGTGCCAGGCCACCGCAATGGTCCGACCGTCGGTGGTGTTCTCAGCGTTACCGATCAGTGGATCGTCTCGCACACCTCGATCGAGCGTGCCAGGATGCGGGGGAGATGGCCGGCACAAGGCCGGCCATGACGTTGGGGAGGCTGGGCATGACGATGGGGCACGGATCGTCCTTGCAGCCCGATCAGGTTCTCGCCGCGTTGTGGAGCGAAGTCGCTCTGCCAGCCGATGCGCTCGACGATGTGCGTCTGAGCGGCGCTGATCCGGTGCTGCCATCGTCGTTCGCCGTCGGCACGGCGGCGCAGACGGCGATTGCAGCGTCCGCCCTCGCCGCGGCGACCATCGGCCGGCTGCGTGGCGGACCGCGCCAGCAGGTCGGCGTCGATATGCGGCACGCCGCAATCGAATACCATTCGGAGCGGTGGCTTTGGGTCAACGACGAGTCGGCCGCGGGACCGTGGGACAAGATCGCGGGTACTTACCCCTGCGGCGATGGCCGCTGGGTGCTGGTGCACGCCAATTTTCCTCACCACCGCGCGGGCGTGCTGAAGCTGCTGGGCTGCGACAACGATCGCGCGGCGGTAGCGGCTGCGCTCCTGCGGCGTCGCGCCTTCGAGTTCGAAGATGAAGCTGCCGCCGCTGGCCTGTGCGTGGCCGCGATGCGCAGCTTCGCCGAATGGGATGCGCATCCGCAAGGCCGCGCCGTGCAGAGCGAACCACTGATCGCCATTACCCGCATCGGCGATGCACCGCCGCAGAAGCTGCCATCAGCGGAGCGCCCGCTCGGCGGGGTGCGCGTGCTCGACCTTACGAGAGTCATTGCGGGACCGGTGTGCGGGCGGACCCTTGCCGCGCACGGCGCCGACGTGCTGCTGATCACCGCCCCGCATCTTTACAACCCGCAGCCGCTGGCGATCGATACCGGGCGCGGAAAGCTGTCGGCGCAGCTCGATCTGCGCGACGACGCCGCGCGCGAGACGCTGTTCGATCTGTTGCGCGGGGCGGACATCTTCGTGCAGGGCTACCGTCCCGGCGCGCTCGCCAAGTTCGGCCTGACACCGGAGCAGACCGCGCGGATCCGGCCTGGCATCGTGCACGTTTCGCTGTGCGCCTATGGGCATACCGGCCCGTGGTCCGGACGTCGCGGCTTCGACAGCCTGACGCAGACCGCGAGCGGCTTCAACGCGGCGGAGGCGCAGGCAGCCGGGCAGACCGCGCCGAAGCCGTTGCCGGTGCAGGCGCTGGATCACTCTTCGGGCTATCTGATGGCGCTCGGCGCTTTGGCCGCACTGCATCGGCGCGCCACGATCGGCGGAAGCTGGCACGTGCAGGTATCGCTGGCTCGCACCGGGCATTGGATCCGTAATCTTGGGCGCGTGTCGGGCGGGCTTGCTTGCCACAATCCCACCCGCGACGAGATCGCCGATCTTCTGGAGGAAAGCAACTCAGGCTTCGGACGTCTGTCTGCCGTGCGCCACGCGGCGCAGATGTCAGCGACACCTGTGGGGTGGGATCGGGCTTCGGTGCCTCCGGGCACTCATGCGCCGCGGTGGCCGTAAGCCGCATGAACGAGCCGGTCGTCTTCGGGGCGGCATACAGCGTCTATGTGCGCTTCGTGCGGCTTGCGCTCGAAGAGAAGCAGATGCCGTACAGTCTCGTTGAGGTCGATATCTTCGCTCCGGGCGGACCGCCGTCAGACTATCTCCTGCGTCATCCGTTCGGCCGGATTCCCGCCTTCGAGCATGAGGGATTCCGCCTCTATGAAGCGGGCGCCATCACACGCTACGTGGACGATACGTTCCCTGGGCCGGCACTGCAACCAGGCCAGCCGCGGCCTCGTGCCCGGATGAATCAGGTGATCAGCATTCTGGACAGTTACGCGTATCGGACGCTGGTCTGGGACATCTTTGTGGAACGTGTCCGCGCGCCGCAGCAGGGCCGGCAGCCGGACGAGGATCGGATTCGCTCCGCGCTGCCGGTTGCCGGCAAGTGCCTCGACGCGCTTCAGGACATTATGGGCGACGGACCGTTCTTATGCGGCGCCGAGCTGAGCCTGGCCGACCTGCACGCGGCGCCGATATTCGCGTATTTTGTGCGCGCCCCCGAAGGCGCAGCACTGCTCGCCGAACGCACCGGGCTTCACCGCTGGTGGGATCGGATGCGTGGGCGCGCGGGCATGACCGCAACCCGCTCGCCGTTGGAGGATTCAACATGACGGGCACGTCGGTCCGTTAGACGGTCTCCCCAAGGCCGATCACCAGACCTGCCCATCGCGTGCTTGCGAGTTTGCTACGCAGCCGGCGATCAGCGGTCACCAGGCGTGCGTCGCGCGCCTCAGCCAGTGCGACATAGAAGCAATCATATGAGGGATGGTCCAGGTGCAGCCGTTGCCTGTTCGGCCACGATCTCGCCGCGTCGCAATTTGGTTCGCGCGATATTGCACACTTCAGGCACGATCAGATCAGGGGCGATCCGAGCGGATGGATCGACCAGCAGCAATCCGGCATGGTCCGACAGCGTTTCGGAGATAAACCGTTTGCAGGCGACGCCGGCATCGATAACCGGCGTCAACGCGTGTCTCGATCCTGCCGGATAAATATCGGCGCTATCGGTCTGTTTCATTTTTGGGGTCATCGCGCGGACGCGCCGCGAGAGCGCGACCCGCTCCTCCGGCCCGAACCGTGCCGCGGCAATGAGTGCGATGCGCACCTCCTGCTCCAGCGATCGGCCGCGCAACTCCGCCTTCCGGCGCAGTGCGGTCTGATCATCCAGATTACGTACCGGCACCTGCGCCACGTTGGATCACCCCTCGCTATCGAATTTGATGGCGGGCCTCCTCTCGACCGTCAAGTCGCAGCGTGAGGATTGAGGCCGCGCCCGCTCCGGCGCAGACTCGCTGCCGCGGGGCATGAGGCAAGGGCCGGCTATGGCAGTAGTCCCCATCCGCGGCCTGTTCGAAGCGCATCTGACGGTGCGTGACCTCGATCGTTCGATCGGGTTCTATCGTGACGTGTTGGGCCTGCCGTTGGCGCATGTGATCCGGGCCCGCAGCGTGGCGTTCTTCTGGGTCGGCAGTCCGGGACAGGCGATGCTCGGACTTTGGTCGATCGGCACCGCGCCTCTGTTCATGCGCCTGCACATCGCATTTGAAACGACGTTCGAGCAGGTGATCGCCTCGATCGAACGACTGCGTGACGCCGGGCTCTGCCCACGCTCGGGCGACGGATCACCGATCACCGAGCCGGTCGTGCTGACGTGGATGCCGGCGGCCAGCGTGTATTTCGATGATCCGGACGGGCATTCGCTCGAGTTCATCAGTATGCTGCCCGACCAGCCGCAACCGGAGTTGGGGATGATCCCGCTCTCAGAGTGGAGGAGACTGCAATGACCGACCTGGTGCTGGTCGCCCGCTATGACGGGTGGCGCAAGATCACGCTGAACCGGCCAGACAAGCTGAATGCGGTGAACGCGGAGGTGCTGGACGCGCTGTCGGCGGCGTTCGACGCGATCGAGGCAGACCGCTCTTGCCGGGCGGTGCTGCTGACCGGCGCGGGCCGTGGGTTCTGCTCGGGCCAGGAGCTTGGGCCCGCCATCATGCCAGGTCCTGCAGGTCCACCGGATCTTGCACCCATTGCCGATGCGTACCACCGCCGGCTGGTTCGGCGAGTGCGTGCGCTGGCTCTGCCGGTGGTCTGTGCGGTCAACGGCGTTGCAGTCGGGGCCGGGGCGAACATCGCGCTGGCATGCGACATCGTGCTGGCCGCGAACAGCGCGAGTTTCGCGCAGGCGTTCGTGCGCATCGGGCTGGTGCCGGATTGCGGCGGCACGTTCTTCCTGCCGCGGCTGGTCGGCGATGCGCGCGCCCGGGTCCTCGCGATGTTGGGAGAGCCGGTGTCCGCCGCGCAGGCCGAGGCGTGGGGCATGATCTGGAAGGCGGTGGATGACGCCGCGCTGATGCCGCAGGCGGAAGAGTTGACGGGCCGGCTGGCGACGGGTCCGACCGAGGCGTACGCCCTGATGAAACGTGCCTTCGCCGCGTCGGCATCGAACGGACTGGATGCACAGCTCGATCTCGAGAAGGAGCTGCAAGGCGCCGCCGGCCGAACCGCCGACTACGCGGCAGGCTTGCAGGCATTCGCGGCCAAGCGGGCACCTGTTTTCACCGGCGGCCGGTGACTGGCGCGCGGGCGGACGATCCGGCCCGCCTCGCGCGTGCCTGCGCCGAGGCGATGTGGGCCGAGGATCGCGCCAGTGCCGGGCTCGGGATGCGGCTGGAACGCATCGCACCCGGTCAGGCGGTCATGGCGATGACGATCACCGAGGCGATGGTGAACGGGCACGGCATCTGCCATGGCGGGTTCATCTTCGCGCTTGCCGATTCCGCCTTTGCTTTCGCGTGCAACAGCCATGGCGAGCGCGCGGTGGCGCAGTATGCTTCGATCTCTTTCCTGCGCCCGGGCAGGCTCGGCGAAACGTTGCGTGCCGAGGCGGTCGAGCGCGCACGTAGTGGCCGGTCCGGCATCTGCGACGTGCGCGTGACCGGCCTGGACGGCAGCCTGATCGCGGAGTTCCGTGGGCATTCCCGTTTGGCGGGCGGTCCTTTCTTCCCGCCCGGGGACACGCGGTGAGTGGAAAGCTGATCGCCGGGCTCGACCCGATCGAGACCGCTTCGCGCGACGAGATCACCGCGCTGCAATGCAAGCGACTCGCCTGGACGCTGCATCATGCCTACACGAACGTACCGCACTATCGCGCCGCCTTCGCCGCCGCCGGCGTGCATCCGGACGATTTCGACCGCCTGGAGGATCTGGCGCGATTCCCGTTCACCACCAAGCACGACCTGCGCGCGAACTATCCGTTCGGCATGTTCGCCGTGCCGCGCGAGCGCATCGCGCGGATCCACGCCTCGTCCGGCACCACCGGAAAGCCGACCGTCGTCGGTTACACACGGAAGGACCTGGAGACCTGGGCCGGCGTGGTTGCGCGCTCCATTTATGCCGCGGGCGGGCGGCCGGGGATGATCCTGCACAATGCTTATGGCTATGGGCTGTTCACCGGGGGGCTCGGGCTGCATGAGGGGGCGGCTCGGCTCGGCTGCACGGTGGTGCCGGTGTCGGGCGGCATGACCGAGCGCCAGGTGCAGCTTATCGCGGACTTCCGGCCCGACATCATCACGGTCACGCCGAGCTATATGCTTGCCATCCTCGATGAGTTCCGCCGGCAGGGGCTCGATCCGCGCGCCACGTCGCTGAAGATCGGCATCTTCGGCGCGGAGCCCTGGACGAATGCGATGCGGCGCGAGATCGAGGACGGATTCGCGATGGACGCGGTCGATATCTATGGCCTGTCGGAAGTAATCGGCCCGGGTGTGGCGAATGAGTGTGTTGAAACGAAAGATGGCCCGACGATCTGGGAGGACCATTTCTTTCCGGAGATCATCGATCCGGAGACCGGCGCGGTGCTGCCGGACGGTGAGCCGGGCGAGTTGGTGTTCACCACCCTGACCAAGGAAGCCATGCCGGTGATCCGCTATCGCACGCGCGACCTGACGCGCCTGCTGCCCGGCACGGCACGGAGCATGCGGCGGATGGAGAAAGTCACGGGACGCTCTGACGACATGCTGATCGTGCGCGGCGTGAATTTGTTCCCGACGCAGGTCGAGGAGCTGCTGCTGCAAAGCCGGTTGCTGAGCGGTCACTATCGGTTGGTGCTGACACGCGAGGGGCGGATGGACGATGTCACGATCGAGGTCGAGGCGCAGCCGCATGTGGCAGAGCCTGCGATGCTGGAAGCCGAGGCGTCGGCGATTGTCGTGCGGATCAAGGAGCGGATCGGGTTGACGATGCGGGTGGCGATTCAGCCGCCCGGCACGCTGGAGCGGTCGCTGGGAAAGGCACGCCGCGTCGTGGATCAGCGGGGATAATTGGAGGAGACGGGGAGATGACGGGGGTGACGACTCGCCGGGGATGGGTGGAATCGAGACGGCGAGTGCCGGGTGGGCGATAAGCGTAGGGCGGACGCAGTCCGCCGTTGGTGCCGGCGGACTGCGTCCGCCCTACGACAGGGCACTGCGTGGCCAGCAGAACCAGCGACCCAGCGCAGTGGTTTGTGACGGCACCCTCACCCGCCGCGCTATGCGCGGCGACCTCTCCCGTACGGCGGGGAGAAGTGTAGTCTCTAGCCAAGCCGTGGATCGGGCACCCGCGCGGCAGCCAGCACATCGACCGCAATAGCCCCGGCCGCCAGCAACACCACGGCGCAGGCATTCGCGGTAGCGCCCGACGTCATCACGTCATCCACCAGCAGCACGCGTCGGCCGGCGATTCCCTTGGTACGAGATGGGCGTATTTCGATCGCACCGGCCAGCACCGCGGCACGCTCCTCGGCCGACTTGGCCCCGAGCGGCGCGGTTCCACGTACCCGACGAAGTGCATCGAGCAGCGCCGGTCGGCTTGCCCCGCGACCGAGGGCACGCGCCAGCACCGCGGCTTGGTTGTAGCGGCGGCGAATTAGCCTGCTGCGATGGAGCGGCACGGGAACCAGGATGTCCGTCGCTGCCAGCAATTCCGCGCCGGCACGCGCCATATATGGCGCCAGCACCGCTGACAGCTCCACGCGATCGGCGTGCTTGAACGGCAGGATCAGCCGCCGTGCCGCCTCGTCATAGCGCAATGCGGCGCGCGCGCGACGGAAGACCGGCGGCGCCTGGATGCAGGATGGGCAGAGGCCGGCAAGAGCGGCCGAGCCGAAGGGAACGCCGCAGCGCGCGCAACAGGGCTCGGTGATGAAGCTGACGGTGCGGAAGCAGGCCGGGCACAGCAGGCCGTGCAGCGCCACCGGCTCGTCGCAGGCGGCGCATTGCGGCGGCAGCAGCAGATCAAGGGCGGCACGAAAGAGCGACGGCAGGGGCAGGATTCCTCAGCGCCCCTCTGCGTCTCTGCGGTTAAGTTTAAGAAAGTCTAACCGCAGAGACGCCGAGCGCGCAGAGACAATCGTCAAGCCTCAGAACTGACACCAAATCGCACCGTACCGTCGCGGGCGATCTCGCGGACCAGGTCGATCTCCCAGGAGAGATAGGCCTTCATCGCGTCCTCGACGCCGGAATTGCGGTCGTAGGGGCGCAGATAGAAATCGACGCAAGCCTCGTCCGGCGGATTGGTGCGGTCCTTTACCAGTGGGCGCCCGAACGCGTGCCAGGCGGCGGTGCCGCCCTCCAGCGCCGCGACTTCGCCCCCGGTCAGCGCCACCATCTCGTGCACCGCCAACCGCGCCAGCATCCCGTCCGGCGACGTTGCGACCACATGCCGCGCCGCCGCCAGCACCGGGCGCAGCACGTCCAGCCGGGTGCGGATACCCCAATGCGCGCCGGGGATATGCCCCTCGCGGTAATCGATGCTGCGGCCGAGATCGACCACCACGGTGCCGTCACCGGCGTCCAGCAGCTCGGTCAGGCGCGGCACATCGATGCTCGGGACCGCCGCCGAAAATTCCGGGATCGGCGCAACGTCAACCCCCGAGCCACGCACTTCGTCCAACCCACCCTCCACCACGAACACGTCGCGATGGCCCATCTGACGCAGCCATCCGGCCGCCATCCGCGCGCGCACCCCGGTATCGTCCAGCAGCACGATCCGCGCGTTGCGCACGCCAATCCACTGATCGGTCGCCTGCACCAACTGCCCGCCCGGCGCGCTGCGGCTACCTGGACGATGGCCGGCGCGGAATTCCGCCGGGTCGCGCACGTCCAGCAGGTAAAGCGTGCGGTCCGGGTCCTCCTCGAAACGGGCCAGATCGAGAGCGCCGATCACGCCGACCCCCGAGGTTTCCGCAAACCTTTTGGCACGCTCCAGCGCCAGCGTCGCGGTCTTCGGCGTGCCTGCCGGAAAGCTGTCCGTGCGGCCACGCTCGCAGCGCAGTCCGGCCAGCTCCCACCCCATCGTGCCGTTGCGCAGCGCCACGACCTTGTTGGGGATGCCGGCGCGGCGCAGGCTTTCGGCGCCCAGGATGCTGCGCGTCCGACCGGCGCAGTTCACCACCACCAGCGTCTTCGGATCGGGCGCGAGATCGCCGATCCGATATACCAGCTCGCCGCCCGGCACGCTGATGCCGGACGGGATCGACATCCGCACGAACTCCTCATGCGTGCGACTGTCCAGCACGACCATGTCGCGTCGGGCGTCCAGCCATGATTTCAGCTCCGCGGCATCGACGCTTTCGGTGCCGTAGTGGTGCTCCACCCATTCGCCGAACGCCTTCGAGGGAACGTTGACGCCGCTGAACAGCACATAACCGGCGGCCTGCCACGCGGCGACGCCGCCATCCAGCACTGCGACATTGGTGCAGCCGTCGCCCTCCAACCACTCCGCGAGGCGCCCGGCAAGCCCGCGGCCGTCATCCATGCAGACGATGCGGACCGTCTTGCGTGGCAGCACGGCGCGGGCTCGGATCTCACGCTTCGACAGCGGACAAGGTATTGCCCAGAACAGGTGAGAGGTGCCGAACTCCCCCTCCTCCCGGGCATCCAGCAGGGCGATCTCCTGGCCGTCGGTCAGCCAGGCATGCAGGGTTCGGGCGTCGATCCGCTTCATCCCGGCACTATGCGCGCGCTGTCGCGGTCGGCGCCATGAAGTTCTTGTTGTACGGCAAAACCTCCCCGGTCTTCATGTCGAAGGCCCGGCGATCGTCCAGCTTTTCCAGCGCCATCCCATACATGTGCAGATGGCGCGTGGGCACTTTGCCGGTGGTGTGGATCGAGTGGATGTCGTCTGGCATCAGCGCAATTCCCCGCCCAGGCTCGACCAGCACCTCATGATCGACGCGAAGTTCGCAACGCGAGGGGTCGCTGCCGTCGTCGGTCCGGCGGTACACCCTGTTCAGCTCTTGTCCTTCGACCGCGACCACCACGGCCCAGGTGGTGTGATCGTGCGGCTTGGTCTCGTTGCCCGGGTTCAGCGCGTTCAGATAGAGCGCGAACCGGTTGTCCGGGTCTTCCTGCAGCAGATAGCGGTTGGCTCCGGTCTGGCCCGCGGCCGGCGGCGGAAACTCGGCGCTGGGAAACAGGTGCTCCTGCGCCGCAAGTTGCATCATCTCCGCCTTCACCGCTTCGAGCATTCCGCAGCTTACACCCCGGCTGCGCTCTATGCCTCGGATGCGATCAATGGTGGCGGCGACGGCAGCGGCGCGGGCGGCCCTGATGTCGGCGGCATTCATGGCGTTCTCCATTCCTGGCCATTGGGGAAAGAACTTGCTCCCAGGCTAGCCCGCGGGGGTGGAAATACCAAGCTTACGCCGGCCGGGGTCGGTCCGAACGGCTGGACTGGCGGTTGTCGCGACTGCCGGCACTATTCCATCATGCTCCGGTTGCACGTCGGGAGAGCGGGGAATGAAACGATGAGAGCCGGCCGGTTCCGCTGGTGGATGGTGTGGCTGCTGATCGGGCCGATCACCTTCGTGATGTCGCTCGACCGCACGGCGATCGTGGTGGCGGCGCCGGTGATCCAGCACGAGTATGGTTTCTCGCTGGTGCAGATGTCGCTGATCCTGACCAGTTTCTCCTGGACCTATGCGTTCCTGCAGATGCCGGCGGGCTGGCTCGCCGAGAGGATCGGGCCGCGGCGGGCGTTGTATTGGGCAAACCTGTTGTGGTCGTTGCTGACAGCGCTGACTCCGGCCGGCTTCAGCCTGGGCTCGTTCGTCGCCATCCGTGCCGCATTGGGCATCGGGCAATCAGCCGACTGGCCGGCTTCAGTGCTGGCGTTGCGGCGGTGGTTCCCGAAGCGGGAGCGGGCCAAGGGCAATTCGGTGCTGCTTGGCGGGTTGTATTTGGGCCCAATCATCGCCGCGCCGATCACCACGGCAGTGATGCTGAGCTTCGGCTGGCGCTTCGTGTTCTATGGGTTCGGCGTGCTGGGCATCGTGCTGGGCTTCGCCTGGTGGTTCGCGTTCCGCGACAACCCGGCCGAGCACAAGTTGGTATCGTCCGAAGAAGCCGCCCTGATCGCCGCGGAGCGCGAACCCGAGGCACCCGCCACCCCGCCCGGCGCGCTGCCGATGCTGTTCCGCTCCGTCCAGTTCTGGGCGATTGGACTGGAGTATTTCTTTCTGATCCTGATCCAGAGCTTCTACGGCTCGTGGCTGCCGACCTACCTGGTGCAGGCACGGCATTTCTCGCTGAAATCGATGGGCATCTTTGCCTCGCTGCCTTGGGTGGCATTGTTCTGCATGGTGTTCATTGCCGGCGGGATCGCCGATCGGGTGCTGCGGGCCAGCGGGTCAGTGTGGCGGGCGCGGGTGCCGGCGGCGATCGCCGGGTTTGCGATCAGCGCCGGGGGGATGATTCTCGGGGCGGAGACGGCCAACATTCCACTGATGATGGCGCTGCTTTGCGTTTCACTGGGCGCGATCGGGCTGACCCAGGTCTCGATTTGGTCGGCGTGCCAGGATCTCGGTGGAGCGGCTACCGGTGTGGTTACCGGGTGGACGAATTTTCTCGGCAACGCGTCGGGGTTCGTCGGCCCGGTGGTGATCGCGCTGCTGGTAAAGTGGACCGGTGGTTGGTCCGGCGCGCTTCTCGGTATCGCGCTGGCTGGGCTGTGCGGCGCGGTGCTCTGGGTGTTCGTGCATCCAGAGCGCCGGCTGGAGCTGCCGGCCGAGCTTCCCACCGTTACCGAGGCAGCGCCCGGCCGGTAAAGGTTGCCGCGGGACCCTTACCCACCTCGCTTCGCGCAGTGGGCTTTCTCCCGCATTAGCGGGAGAGGTGAGCTTATCCGCCGCCGTTACGCGGCTTTTCCGCGGGCCAGAGCGTGCACGTCAGCGGTTGTCAGGGCGTTGCCGCCGATTCCCCAGTCGCCGCTTTCCACTTCCTCGACCACGCACCAAGTAACCCCACGCATGTTCTCGCCCTCGATCGAAACCATTGCGTCGGTGAGCTTGCTGATGATCTGGCGCTTCTGTTCCTTGCTGAACACGTCCTTGATGACGCGAACCTGAATGAGCGGCATTGGTTTTCTTCCTCCCTGTCCTGGTCAGGTGCCACAGCGGGACCAGCCCGCTTGCCGGCCGTCGCTTGACACACGCATCATGGTGCCGAACACTTGGCCGGACAGTAATAGACAGTTTCAACGTCAGTTCGCATGACTGTACCGGCCCGGCAACCGGGCCAATACGAACGTGGAGCGGAACCGGCGTGCTTCCCTTGATCGTCAGCGCGAAACGCGGTCAGCCACTCGCCGACCAGATCGTGGCCGGCGTCAAACGGCAAATCGACGATCGGCATCTGCGGCCAGGCACCAGGCTTCCGTCCATCCGCAGCTTTGCCGAAACCCACAATGTCAGCCGGTTCACCGTGGTCGAGGCGTACGACCGCCTAGTCGCAATGGGCTATTTGCAGTCCCGCCGCGGCGCCGGCTTCTTCATCGAGGCTGCGCCCGCGGCGGCGACGCATCCCGCCCCGTCTGATAACCACAAGCGCAACGAGCAACTCGTCTGGCTGATCCGCCGATTGCTCGCAGCGGACGAAGGCACCATGCTCGCCGGCGGTCCATGGCTGCCGAATTCGTGGCTGGACGAATCGGGCATCCGACAGAGCCTCAACGTGCTCGCGCGCAAGAACGGCACCCATCTGCTCGAATACGGCCATCCATTCGGCTACCTGCCGTTGCGCGAACATCTCGCGCTGATGCTGGCCGGGCTCGGCATCACCGCTCATCCAGGCCAGATCCTGCTGACGGAAGGGACCAGCCAAGCGCTCGAGCTCGTGATCCGCTACTTGCTCAAGCCCGGCGATGCGGCTCTGGTGGACGATCCCGGCTACTACAACCTGTTCGGCAATTTGCGCCTGCACGGCGTCGAAATGCTGGCGGTGCCGCGCAACCCGGACGGCCCCGACGTCGGCATTCTCGATAAGCTGGCCGCGGCACACCATCCCAAAGTGTATTTCACCCAGTCAGTGATGCAGAATCCCACCGGGACCGACATGAGCCCGCACGTGGCGTTCAAGGTGCTGCAGGCCGCTGAACGCCACAATTTCGCGATCGTGGAGGATGACATCTTCTGCGATCTGCAAGTGAAGCCGACGCCTCGTCTCGCGACGCTCGACCAGCTCAACCGCGTGATCTATGCGCGCAGCTTTTCCAAGACACTGTCAGGCAGCTTGCGAGTCGGTTTCGTCGCCTGCGCCCAGGACATCGTCGACGAGCTCGCCGACATCAAGATGCTCACCAGCATCACCAGCTCGCAATTCACCGAGCGGCTCATCTATCTGATGCTGGTCGATGGTCATTACCGCAAATATCTGTCCCGTCTGCATGAGCGGCTGGGTGAGGCCCGCCTCAATGTCGTGCGGGCCTTCGAGCGCATCGGACTGGAATCGTTCGTGGAGCCCACGGACGGCATATTCATCTGGGCGCGATTGCCGAATGTCGACGACTCGCTGGCGCTGGCGGAAGCGTCGCAGCGCGACGGCGTCATGCTCGCGCCTGGTGCGGTCTTCCGACCGCATCTCGAGCGCTCGCCGTGGATGCGGTTCAATGTTGCCGTCTGCGACGATACGCGTGTGCAGGGCTGGCTGCAGCGGCTGGCGTCGAACCCGATGGCCGGGGGGCCCAGGTGATTCCCTGACGCGCATGTTCACTGCATTTGAAGGAACGGAGGCAAATGGCGAAATACGAGATCGGGTCGATGCCGGCGCAGATCAGCGCCGAGGTCGTGGCGCTTCTGGAGAAGACCGAGACCGCGACGGTCGGTCATTGGCGACACTGGGGTTTCTGCGACCGGGCGATCCACGCGCTGCTGCCGGGTCGCCGGGTGGCCGGCACGGCGGTCACGCTGGCGGTGCCGGGGCCGGATTCGACGTTGCTGCACCATGCCCTCGGCCTGCTGCGGCCAGGCGACATCCTCGTGGTCGATCGGCTTGGCGATGACCGGCACGCGTGCTGGGGCGGTGGCGTCACTGTGGCCGCCAGGGCTGCCGGCGCGAAGGCCGGTGTGGTCGATGGCCCGTGCACCGACCTCGAGGAGATTGCCGCGTCGGACTTTCCGATCTGGTGCCGCGGCCTGGCGCCGATCACGACGCGGATCTACGACCTTGGCGGGCGGCTGAACTGTCCGGTGGCGATCGGCGGCGCGGTGGTGATGCCGGGCGATGCGGTGCTTTGTGACGAAAACGGCGTGCTGATCCTTGGGCCGCAGGAAGCCGAGGCTGAAGCACGCCAGGCAATCGCTCGGCAAGAGAGCGGCCTGGCGACGCAGGCGAAGGTGGCAGCGGGCGCGAAACTCGGCGAGCTCAGCGGCGCGAGCGCGAAGGTACTCGCCGCGTCGTAGCCGGGGCTGGGTGGCGCCGCCACGCGCCGATCCCCTCGCGAGTCATCGCAAATCTGCTTGATCGGCGGGATCGTGGCACGATCTTGCCGCGAAGTCACGGCTGACTGCCCGCCGGCAGAGACCCGGAGGTGCTGATGCGTCGTCGTGAGCTTCTGGGGACAGGCGTGTCCCTGCCGTTATGGTCTACACTCGGTCGGTCGGCCAGAGCCGCCGCGGCTGACACCGCCACATCCACGCCGTTCGACAGCGACACGGTGCCTGCCCGCGCCCGCAGCCTCGCCGCCCAAGCCTACAAACCGCCCGACGCCACCTTGCCGAAGGAGCTGACGAATCTCGACTACCAGCAGTACCGTTCCATCCGTTTCGACAAGGCGCATGCGCTCTGGCTCGGTCAGGGCGGCAATTTCACCGCCGAATTCTTCCATCGCGGCTTCCTCTACAAGGACCGCGTGGACATCTTCGAAGTCGCCAACGGCCAGGCGACGCCTATCCGTTACGATCCAAACCTATTCGTCTGGGAGAAGCTGAAACCACCGACAGGCGATCTGGGATTTGCGGGCTTCCGGCTGCACTACCCGCTGAACCGGCTCGACTATTTCGACGAAGTCTGCGCCTTTCTCGGCGCCAGCTATTTTCGTGCGGTCGCGCGTGGCCAGGGATACGGGCTGTCGGCGCGAGGTCTGGCTATCAAGACCGCCGACCCGTCCGGCGAGGAGTTTCCCCTGTTCCGCAGCTTCTGGCTGGAGCGTCCGGCGCCCGGCGCAGACGCGATCACGGTGTACGCCTTGCTCGACAGCCCGAGCGCCGCCGCGGCATTCCGCTTCGTCATCCGTCCCGGCCAGGCAACAATATTCGACACAGACGTGGTGATCTATCCGCGCGTCGATATCTCGCTGTCCGGTTTGGCCCCGCTGACCAGCATGTTCTTCTTCGGTGCAAATGATCGTGGCAACATCGACGACTGGCGCGCAGCGGTGCACGATTCCGGCGGACTGGCGCTGCGCACCAGCCATGACGAGCGCATCTTCCGGCCATTGAACAACCCGCGCACGCTGCAGATCAGCACGTTCTCAGATGTTGGGCCGCGCGGCTTCGGCCTGATGCAGCGTTCTCGTCACCTCGCCGACTACCAGGACCTGGAGGCACATTACGAGAAGCGCCCCTCCTTCCGTTCGCGGTGAATAGGCAGAAGTGAGGGGTGGGTTTTGGTACAAAGCGTTGATTTGCTTGCAATCTGAACCCGTAGTTGGCGCCGATCAGCGCTAAAACCTAGACACACGACTGGTCGTAA
>Ga0335075_10004266_pt1 | contig 22417 bp, 22 predicted proteins | sample Lox_Sample_24_FD_206723 | JGI IMG/M metagenome (GOLD analysis project Ga0335075, IMG submission 206723) | Soil microbial communities from Loxahatchee National Wildlife Refuge, Florida, United States - Lox_Sample_2.4 | ecosystem: Environmental > Terrestrial > Soil > Wetlands | place: USA...
CGTTACCTCCGCGAGATGCGAGCCGGCCCGCAGCCACGCCCGGCGCCGCGGGGCGACCGGAGACCGCCCATTCGATCGTGTCGTCCCCGGGCAGCCGCCAGACCCGGGCCGCCAGCCGGGCCACCTCCCTGGCCAGCCGCGTCCCGATCAACCTCGCCAGGCTGGACCCGGACACGCCCTCGGCCCACCCCGCTAGCCGGATGGATTCCACCGGCAGCCCGCACCACTGAGCTACGCCGTCGACTCTCCCGGACCAGGCTCGCCACCGCGTCCGGCAACAGCGACCTGCCGCGCTGTGCAACTGCCTGAACCCCGCCGCGATCATCCCCGGCGGCGAACTAGGAGCCGCCAGCCACCTCTTTGTCAGCGGTGTCCGCGAATCCATCGATCGCTACGCCCTTCCCGACACCGCTGAGGCCTGCTGCACCTGCGGCTGCTGCGCGCCCGCGGCCTGCGGACCATCATCGGGGTGACGCGCTCGGCGTGGAAGCGTGATCTCGCACGGCGTTTCGGAGCCAACGCGACGGCGGACCCCGATGAAGCGGCGGACGTGGTGGCGGAAGCGACGGACGGCCGCGGCGCCCGCTTCGCGATCGACTGCGCCGGAACCTCCGCCACCCTCATCCAGGCCATCCGGCTTGCGGGGACGGGCGGAACGGTGGTCGCCTTCGGCATCACCGCGCACGCCACCGACATCACACCCTACGAGTGGCACATCAAGGAACTCACGATCCACAGCCCGCGAGCCGCCCGCCCTCGTGACTGCGACAGCGCGATCGAGCTCTGCGCGCAACGTCGGCGAGATCTCGCCTCGCTGGTCACCGCCCGCTTCCCGCTGGCACGGCTGCCCGACGCGCTGGCCGCAAGCCGCGACCCGGCACAGCTCAAAGTGGTGATTACCGTGGAAGGTGAGACGTGTGGCTGAGCGACTGATATTCAGGGATACCAGCGGGCGAGAGCTGACCTTGCGGGATCTGGAGGGGTTCACCGGCCGGGTCCGCTGGGAGATCATCGGCAGCGCCGCTGTTTCGCAGGAGGCGGTGCGGCTGCACCAGGAAGCGCGGGAAGCAGGCGGACAAGGTGATTATGCCCGCGCTCTTACGCTGCTTGATCAGGCCCAGGCCCTTGCGCCGGCCTGGCCGTATCCGGTATATGACGCTGCGTTCACCTATTTGCTCCAGGATGAGACGGCGAAGGCAGAAGAGCTCTACGCACAAGTCGACCAGATGGCGCCACGAGGATTCTTCACCTGTAAAACCACCCTCGACATCCTGTGGCGCGAGCGTGCGGGGGAGCTGTTCCCGGGCTTCGGCAAAGCCTATGCCACGCTCGAATGGCTCGGCCAGCCCAGGAGAAAGGCACTCCTGGAAGGCATCACGGTCGAATACCCGTCATTGGCCCCTGCCTGGAAAGAACTGGCGGCGCTGCTTCAGGACGACGCTGACCGGATGCACGCGATCGAGCGGGGACTCGAGTGCAATCCCGACCCGGATACGAAGGGAATGCTGCTGATCAGCAAGGCCAGCGTGCTAGCCCGGCGCGGAGACCGGGACGGCGCGATGTCCATCCTCGGCGAACTGGCGCTGTCGCCCGAATCTACGCTGGCCACCGAGCACCATGCCAAGGCCGCGCTAGCGCTTCTGATATCGCAATAGGCGGCCGGACGCCCGCTCCATGCCACAGCACCAGGCAGACCCTCCTGGAGTGAGCGCGTACCGCTCTAGTTGCGCGTTAGCACTAGGGATGTGAGGCTGCTAGGAGTTGCGGTGTTCTTCAGGGAGGTGGTGGCATGCCGCGGATCTACCGGCAGCTGACCGGTGAGCAGGCCGAGCATTTCCTGGAGCGGGGTTTTGTGACCGTGCGGGGCGCCTTTGACGTCGCCGACGCGCAGCAGTGGCTGGACGATGCGTGGATCCGCTTCGGGTATGACCGTAACGATCCGGGGAGCTGGACGGAGAAGCGAATCCACCTGTCGGCACGGTCGCATGTGGACGCGCGGACGTTCGCGCCCGCCGCCTGGCGTTCGGCCATGGAGCTGGCGGGCGGCGAGCAGCGGGTGCGGCTGCCCTGGCAGTGGGGCAACAGTTTCATCGCCAACCTCGGGGTGGGGGACGACCGGCCGTGGCAGCCGCCGTCACCGGCGGCCGTCGGGTGGCACAAGGACGGTGATTTCTTCCGGCATTTCCTCGATTCCCCGGAGCAGGCGCTGCTGACCTTCGTGCTGTGGACGGACATGCTCCCCAAGGGCGGGGGGACGTTCGTGGCGGCTGATTCGGTGCCGGTGATGGCTCGCTTCCTCGCCGAGCACCCGGAGGGGGTGCTGCCCGGCGATTTCGATTTTGCCGAGCTGATCGGGCAGTGCCGTGACTTCGTTGAGATGACGGGCGAGGCTGGTGACGTGGTGCTTTTGCATCCGTACACGCTGCATGCCACGTCGCAGAACGTGCTTGGCGTGTCACGGATGATCACGAACCCGGCTATGGCGCTGCGCGAACCGATGAACTTCAACCGGCCGAACGCGGATGACTTTTCCCTGGTGGAGCAGGCAGTCCTGCGCGGTCTCGGCGTCGATCGCCTCGACTTCGTCCCGACCAGGCCCCGGGAGGGTGTGGTGCCCGAACGGGTGCGGAAGCAGCGGGCGCGAGAGGCTGCGGAAAACGCGCGACTGGCCGCCGCTAACCGCACGGCTGATGGCAGTGCCACCGTGCCGGATGGCGCCACCGGATGAGCCCGGTGCCATTCCGAGTCGGCCCGGTCCCGGTAAAAGGGCAATTCGCTGAAGGTATTCCTTCGGCTAATGATCGCGAATAGATTTTTCCTAGCGTAAATAATTTATCGTATACGCACACAAAACTTACGCTGAAAAATAAGTCTTCGCGATCACGCCCGCCATCGATGACCGGAACCGGGGCCGGGATCGCGTCGCCGTCGGGGCCGAAGTACGGCGGATCGAGCACGGTCACGGAGACGTCCGCGCCGTCCGGCCGGGAGGGCAGGCGGCAGGTGAACGCCGCGTCCCCGGCGAGCAGGGCTGTTCCAGGTTGAAGGCGACCTGCTGCGCCCGTGCACCTGGATCGGCTCGACCGGTTCAATGACGATCTCATTACCATTCTCAAGTATCCCGGCAAGACGAACGAGCAATTCACCAAGCTCATGCTCAACGTCACGTTGATGTCGTCACATTTCGCGCCGGACATGCTTACCCGACGGTTCAGCGTGCTGGACCCGCTGTGCGGTCGCGGGACTACCCTGAACCAGGCGCTCATGTACGGGTTCGATGTCTATGGCACGGATATCGATAAACGGGACATCGAAACGTATGCTGTCTTCATCCAGCGGTGGCTCAAGGACAAGCGGCTTAAGCACCAGGCGGATTTCGGGCCAGTACGCCGGAACCGCCAGGTCGTGGCCTGCCGCCTGCGTGTGTCCTTCGCGGCCGCCAAAGAGGAATACAAGGCGGGACCTGCTGCCCGCAAGCCGTTTGACGCGCCCTAGCTGTCGGCAGTCGAAAGGGCCAGCTTCGAGCTGTGGTAAGCGGTGCGCCCGGCTAGCTCGGGACTGTACCGGGCGATGATCTGCCGTACGCGGCGGGCGGCGAGCGGGCCGAGCAGGTCGTAGCAGCCGATGAACAGCTCCCGGGCGGCGGCGCGCGGCCAGGCCAAGGGCAGCAGTTCGTCGGGCAGGTCGGGGTCCATGGCCGGGAACGCGCGCCAGGAGTTCATCACCCGGGTCCTTGCGACGAGCGCGTCCGGCGGCGAGACCTCGCCGGCGGCGGTCTGGTCCCGCAGCAGCCGCGCGAACGCGATGAACTCCTCGTACCGCGCGCGCAGCCCGTCCAGGTCCCAGGCGCGAGCGGGGATGCCGGCCACCCCGGCGCCCGGCACGGCCGTGGCGCGGAACGCGGTCGCAGTGGTGATGCCAAGTTCTGCCAGCCGGGCCATCACCTCGGCGGCGTGGTCGCGAGGCGCCACCCACAGCCCGTCGTACAGCGGCGCGAAGCCGAGCCAGCGCAGCGCCTTGCGCAGGTCGTCGCGCAGCGCCCGGCTGTCCTCCGGGATCGAGAACGCGACCAGGGACCACATGCCGTCCCAGGAGGCGGCGCTCGCCCCGAAGGAGAAGATGCGCCGCGCGCCGTCATCCAGGACGCCGGCGGCGCGCGTGCTAAGCCGGACGAACGTCCGCCGTCCGCTCCGCGATGTCACCAGCAACCCGGTGCGGGTCAGCCGGGACAGCGCGGCGCGTGAGGCGGAGTCGCTGATGCCGAACTCGGCGAGCAGGGCGACGATCGCGGCCGAGGGCAGCGGGTCGGTCCGCTGCCACCAGTAGTCGCCGAGCAGCGTGAGCAGCAGCCGCGGCGGCCGCTGCGCGACCGGGCCCGGCGCCGTCCACGGCTGCGGATTGTCGTCCGCCTCGACTAGGTCGAGATAGGGAGAAGCGCTGGTCACGGCAGTCAAGGATAACTTCGGTGGCTCGACGCCGAGGAACCGGAAGCAGTTATGCCACAGAATGTCCGCCAGCTCCGCGTCCGAAAGCCCCATCGACCGGAGCGTCTTGCCACATGGATCCTCGCGGGTCATCGCCGGGAAGTCGGAGCCGACGAGCAGCCGGTCCGCGCCGAACATGTCGACGAGGTACCTGATGGCGCGCCGGTCGAACACCAGTGAGTCGTAGTAGAAGCGGCGTGCCAACTCGATCGGGCCGTGTTCCGCGAACCAGGAGCTGGCCTGGGACCGCTGTTCTTCCGGCAGCGGAGGTTCCTCGTTCCAGGTGCGGCCCCAGAACCACTGGGCGCGGGTGAGGACGAGCGGGAACCCGCCGCCGGCGTGGCTGAAGGAGATCTTCAGCCCCGGGTACTTTTCCGCCACCCCGCCGGTGATGATCGCCGCGGCGCCGAGCGTGGCCTCCGCGCCGACGCCGAACGTCGCGCCCGCCGGGCCAGGGAGCCGGTCCGACGGCACCGGCATGCCGTGCACGAAGACGGCGGAACCGAGCCGTTCGGCCTCGGCCCAGAACCCGTCGAACTGGGGCTCGTGCAGCGACTTGCCGTTGACATTGGAGCCGATCTCGACCCCGGCGAGGCCCGCCTTGGCCACCACGGCCAGCTCGGCCGCCGCCAGGTCCGGGTCTTGCAACGGCACCGTGCCAAGGCCGTAGAACCGCGTCGGGTACGCGGAAACCAGGCCCGCGATGTACTCGTTGGTGACCCGGGACAGCTCGCGGCCGACGGCCGCGGGCGTCCGGTAGTTCAGCAGCGCGGGGAACGGGGAGAGCAGCTCGGCGTCGAGGCCGCTGGCCGCGGATGCCTCCAGCCGCTTTTCCGCGTCGAACCACACCGCCTTCGCCGGGAACCGCATCGGCCCGTTGATCAGGTACCTTGCGTCCTCGGCGACGTCGGGCGCCGAGGACGTTGACGGCCACGAAGCCGGGTCGCAGTCGGCCGGCGCCGGGCCGAAGTCACCGGGGAAGATGTGCGCGTGCGAGTCGATGATCGGCATGAGTCGTCTCCCTTACCGGTCCGGCATGACCGCGACGTGGATGCCGTCTTCGCCGGGTACCTCGCCGGCCAGCAGCTGGATCGCGTGCTCGACGCCGTCCAGCCCGAACTTGTGCGTCTGCATCTTGTGTAGCGGGAACTTGCCGGACTCGATCAGCTTGATCGCGTTCTCGTAGCCGGCCGCGTCCACCGAGAACGCGCCCTTCACGGTGATCGCCTTGTTGATCAGCTTGTCGGTGACCAGCTCGATGGGGCGCTGCCCCTTCAGCCCCGCCAGCACGATCGTGCCGCCCCAGCGGACCGCGTCGATCGCGTCGCGGATCGGCTGCTGGGCCATCGGGGTCAGGTCGAGCACCACGTCGACGCCATCCCCGCCGGTGAGCTCTTGAACCCGCTCGACGGTGTCGGTGGTTTCGACGTTGATCGTGTAGTCGGCGCCGAACTCCGTCGCCAGCTCCAGCTTCTTCGCGTCGCGGGCCAGGCCGGTGGCGATGATCGTGCCCGCGCCCACATAGCGGGAGGCGAGGATGGCGGCGAGGCCGCGCTGGCCGGCGCCCATGACCAGGACGGTGGAGCCGAGATGCACCTGCCCGTAGTGCAGCGCCCAGCGCACGCCGGCTCCCAGGGGGTTGTACATGACGGCGATCTCGGCGGGGATGTCGCTCCTGATCGGGTGCACGATCGAGTTCGGGTGCAGGTCGATGTACTCGGCGTAGCCGCCGGTCAGCCGGCCCTTGCGCTCGGGCGGGTTGCCGCCCCCGTGGCTGCCGACCCGGTTCCGGCAGTTCATGTAGCTGCCTGCCAGGCACCGGGCGCAGGACCGGCACGGGATGAGGATCTCCACGGCGACCCGGTCGCCGGCCTGCACGCCCCAGCGGGCGGCGGTCTCGTCGGTGATCTCCTCGATGACGCCGAGCGGCTCGTGACCGGGGATCATCGGCAGCCCGCGGGTGCCCATGGCCCCCTTGTACTGCTCGACGTCGCTGCCGCAGATGCCGCAAGCCTCAACACGCAGCAGCGCGCCGGTGTCCCCGCCGAGTTGGGGCCTGGGATACTCGCGCAGCTCCATCTGCCGTGGTCCGGTCTGCACTACGGCGCGCACCATGTCAGCCATCTGGCTCAGGCCTCCTCGTCGAGAAAGGTGTCCACGGCATGCGTACCTTTCTGGCCGTGGTTGGGGTCGGCAACAGCGGTGGGCCAGAGGATTTCAGTGCTGGTCATAACCGCATCTCGCGACCCACGGATCACGATATATGACACTTGGCGCGACGAGAAGCGCGTGATATGAAATCTAATGTCGCGACAGTCGTGGGACGGCTTGTCACAGGTCAGGCCACAAATTCAGGGCCATAAAGCCGGAGGCGAATGATGAAGACCCGGGCCGCGGTACTGCGGAAGGCCGGGACTCCGTGGGAGATCACCGAGCTGGACCTGGACGGGCCCAGAGCGAACGAAGTACTCATCCGCATGGAGGCGGCCGGGCTGTGTCACTCCGACGAGCACATCCGGGCCCGCGGCGCCGGGCGGCTGCCGATGGTGGGCGGCCACGAGGGCGCCGGCGTCATCATGGAAACCGGCCCGGGCGTCACCCGGGTCAAAGTCGGCGACCGGGTGTCGTGCTCCTATATCCCGGTCTGCGGCAAGTGCCGGTACTGCTCCACCGGCAAGCAGAACCTGTGCGACGCTGGCAAGTGGGCCGGGATCGGCTGCCTGCAGGACGAGACGTTCCGGTTCCACGGCGGCGGCGAGGACTTCGGCGGCATGTGCGTCGTCGGCTCGTTCGCCGAGTACTCGGTCCTGTCGGAGTACTCCTGCGTGCAGGTCGAGGACTACGTCCCGATGGAGCTCGCGGCCCTGGTCAGCTGCGGCGTCACCACCGGCTTCTGCTCGGCTATCTACGCTGGGGACGTACGGCCCGGCGACGTGGTCGTGATCTTCGGCACCGGCGGCGTCGGGATGAACGCCGTCCAGGGCGCCCGCCACGCCGGCGCCAAGCACGTCATCGTGATCGACCCGAATGAGTGGAAGCAGCAGCAGGCCCTGACGTTCGGCGCCACCCACGCGTTCGGCGACCCGGTGAAGGCGAAGGACGTCCTCATCGACCTCACCCGCGGCCAGCTCGCGGACAAGGTGATCTGCACGGTCGGGGAGATGAACAATGAAGTCCTCAACGCGGCCGTCTTCATGACCGGCAAGGCGGGAACTACCGTCATAACAGCCGTCGGGTACTACGACATGGCGCTGGAACGTGGCGGCGGCCTGACCGGCTACCATCGCCGGATCCAGGGGTCGCTGTTCGGCGGCGCCAACCCGCTGTACGACATCCCGATGATCCTGAGCCTGTGGCACGAAGGCCACATCAAGCTCCCTGAACTCATTACCAAGCGGTACTCGCTGGATGAAATTAATGAGGGGTATCAGGACCTTATGGATGGCAAGAACATCCGTGGCGTTATCGTCCACCAGCATTCGTAAGGACACGAAAATGCCCAACGCGATCCTTGACCCCACCGGAACCACGGCAACTGGCACGTCCAAGCCGGCCGCCCCTCGCGCGCCGCGTCCCGCCAGCCTGGATGGCAAGCGGGTGGGCCTGCTCATCAACACCAAGCAGAACGCCCGCCCCTTCCTCGACGAGGTCGGCCGCCTGCTCACTGAGAAGTACGGCGTTAGCCTCACCAAGCGCACCAAGCTGAACTTCGCCATGCCGGAGGCGGACGAGGTTATCAAGGAACTGGTCGCGAACAACGACGTGGTCATCACCGGGGTCGGCGACTGCGGGTCGTGCAGCGCCGCGGCCGCCACCGACGGCATCGTGCTTGAGGCGGCCGGGGTGCCGGCCGCGGTGATCGTCACCGAGTCGTTCCGCGCCACGACCGAGGCGATGGCTGAGCTGCGCGGCGCGCCCGGTTACAAGTACGCCGTCACGGGGCATCCGGTCGCGATGCTCACTGAGGACCAGGTCAAGGAGCGCGCCGCGGGCGTGCTCGACGACGTGGTCGCCCTGCTGACCGACCAAGCGCAAGCCGGCGCATGACCGACGCCGTCGTCGACGCGGCGCCCGACCCGGACGAGGCGCAGCGCGCGGTCGAGTACTGCTATGACCAGGGGTGGTCCGATGGGCTGCCTCTGGTCCCGGCGACCAAGCCGCTCGTCGAGAAGTTTCTTGCCACCACGGACAAGGAACCGGACGACATCATCGGCTCGCTCGAGCAGGTCGGCCGTGACTGCACGGTGTATACCGCGGCGATCAACGCGGCAATGGCCGGCTGCAAGCCGGAGTACTTCCCGGTGGTGCTCGCCGCGTTCGAGGCGCTGATGCGCGAGCGCGCCGCGCAAGGCGGCGGCTTCCAGTCCACGTCCGGCCCCGCCCCGCTGATCGTGGTCAACGGCCCGATCAGGCACGAGCTGGAGTTCAACACGACCGGCGGCGCGTTCGGCCCGGGCTTCCGGCCCAACGCCACGATCCCGCGCGCGATCGGGCTGATCGTGCGGAACGCGTTCGGCATCCGGCAGCATGTGCTCGGCCAGGCCACGCAAGGCGTGCCCGGGCGGTGGTCGATCTGCATCGCGGAGAACGAGGAAGAATCGCCGTGGGGGCCGCTGGCTGAGGACGCCGGCGTGCCGGGCGGGGTCAGCGCGGTTTCCGCCACGCTCACCCGCACCTGCGAGTTCATCGATAACCGGAGCACGCCGGTCGCCGAGGAGGTGCTGGCGGACTTTGCCGACACGATCGGCCGGCTCGGCCCGCAGATCTTCCCGCAGACCCCGGTCGCCCTGGTGCTCTGCCCCGAACACGCGCAGCAGTTCGCGGGCGCGGGCTACTCCAAGGCCGACGTGCAGAACTGGCTGATCGAGCGGTCCGGACGTACCGCCGGCGAGCTGCGGCGCGCGGGCAAGGGCGCGGTGCTGCGGCCGCGCGGGAGCGAGGACGCTGAGCCCGTCAGCGACGAGCACTTCCACCGCGTGCTGTCGCAGCCGCAGCAGATCCCCGTCATCGTGGCCGGGGCGAAGAACGCCGGGATATCGATGGTGGTGCGCATCTTCGGCGAATGGTCGGGCACCGCGGTGCCGATAGGGGAGAAGAAATGATCGACACCGAACGAACGGCGGCGCTTGCCGTCAGCCTGGAGGCTGACGGCTATCGCATGGCCATCGGCGAGGACGGCCCGCGCGTCTCGGTGGTGATCACCGCCACCCCGGAGGCGTGCGCGGACTGCCTGGTGCCGAAGGACTTCATGCGCGGCATCCTGTCACAGGCACTCGGCGTATCCGGCGACACGATCGACATCACCTACCCGACCTACCCGCGTGACCTAGAAGAGAAGGCGGGTTGACCGCCCAGGGCGCCCGGGGCACGCTGACTGCCCGGGGCACGCTGACTGCCCGGGTCGCGCTGGTCACCGGGTGCGGCAAGCGGGACGGAATGGGCCGGGCGATCGCCCGCACGCTCGCCGCGTCCGGCACGGCGGTGGTGGTCACCGACAAGCGGCCCGGTGGCGTGCCGAACATGCGCCAGGAGATCGTCGGCTCGTCCGATGGCGGCTGGGGCGGCCTTGACGCGCTGGCCGCGGAGATCGAGGGTTCCGGCGGGACCGTGATCAGCGTCCTCGGCGACATTTCGGCCGCCGAGGACGCGCGGCGCATGGTCGACGAGGCGGCCGCCTGGCGGGGCCGCCTCGACATTCTCGTGAACGTCGCCGCCGCCCCGCAGGGCCTGGACCGGCAGGACATCGAGGACGTCCCCATCGAGGTATGGGATCAGGTGATCGCGATCAACCTGCGCGGCACGTACCTGATGGCGCGGTTCGCCGTGCCGCACATGCGGGCGCAGCGCTGGGGCCGGATCATCAACATCTCGTCGCAGGCCGGGCAGGTCGCCGCGCCCAGGTCCACCGCGTACTCGGCGTCGAAAGCCGGCGTGCTCGGGTTCACCCGGGCGCTGTCCGCCGACGTGGCGCCGTGGGGGATCACGGTCAACGCGATCGCCCCGGGCATGGTCGCCACCAGCAGATCGGTACTTTCCATCGACCCGTCGCTTGACGTGGACGCGGAGGTCAAGCGGCGCGGCTCGATGCTGGCCGTGGGCCGGCCGGGCTATCCCGAGGACATCGCGAACACGGTCGCGTACCTGGCCTCGGAAGGCAGCGGGTACATGACCGGGCAGGTGCTCGTCCTCGACGGCGGCGGTTCGTCGCCGTTCGCGACCCGGCCGCCCGCTTCCTGACAAACCGCGCGGCAGGGCGGAAAGCGGCAGGGCCGGGGAAAACGACGCGGTCCGTAGCGATAGCCTCTTCCGTACATCTAATGTTCATATTTATCCGGATTTACCGCATGTCCGGTGACAAGAGAAGTGAGGGTGACGATGTCGCCGAGGACCAGTCCTCCGTTCCGCGCCGACCACGTCGGCAGCCTGCTCCGCCCGCAGCGGCTGCTGCGGGCCCGTGCTGACTTCGCCGCGGGGAAGATCACCGCCGCGGACCTGCGCGGCGTGGAAGACGAGGCGATCCGCGAGGCCGTCGCGCTGCAGCGGGACGTCGGCTTGCAGTCGGTGACCGACGGTGAGTTCCGGCGCGCGTCGTGGCACATGGACTTCATCTACCAGATCGGCGGCATCGCCAAGGCGCCGGGCAACATGGCGGTGAAGTTCCAGAACGCCGACGGCAAGATCGAGTTCACCCCCGCCGCGATCCACGTGAACGGCAAGATCGCGCTGGATAAGACGATCTTCGGCGAGGACTTCGCGTTCCTGCAGTCGATCGCCGGCGCTCTGCCGCCCCGGGGGGACAACCCCCCGGACCCCCCGGTGGTCCCCAAGCTCACCATCCCGTCGCCGAACATGGTGCACTACCGCGGCGGGCTGGCCGCGATCGACGAGGGCGTGTACCCGGACGTCGAGGAGTTCTGGTCGGAGCTGGCGGCCGCTTACGCTGAGGAGGTCCGGCGGCTGGGTGAGCAGGGCTGCACCTACCTGCAGTTCGACGACACCAGCCTGGCGTACCTGAACGACCCGGCGCAGCGCGCGGAGATCAGCGCGCGCGGCGAGGACGCCGAGCACCTGCACCTGCGCTACATCAAGCAGATCAACGCCGCCGTTGAGGACAAGCCCGCCGGGATGGCGATCACCACTCACCTGTGCCGCGGTAACTTCCGGTCCTCGTGGGCCGCGTCCGGCGGCTACGACTTCGTGGCCGAGGCGCTGTTCAGCGAGCTTGACGTGGACGGCTTCTTCCTCGAGTACGACGACGAGCGGTCCGGCGGCTTCGAACCGCTGCGTTTCGTGCCCAAGGGCAAGCAGGTGGTCCTGGGCCTGGTCACCACCAAGCGGCCGGAACTGGAATCCAAGGACGACCTCAAGCGCCGGATCGACGAGGCGGCCAAGTACGTGCCGCTTGACCAGCTGTGCCTGTCCGGCCAGTGCGGTTTCTCCTCCACCGTGGAGGGCAACGTCCTCACCATCGACGAGGAGACCGCCAAGCTCCGCCTCATCGTCGAGACCGCTCACGAAGTCTGGGGCTAGCCTCAAAGGGGCTCGCTCCCGTCCGGGCTGACCGAGGTGTCGGCTGGCAGTAATCCCTGGCGTCACATCAATCCCTGGCGTTGGCTTTGTATGCTTCCCGCATCCCCATATCGGGACAAAACGGGCGCGAAAGTGGTCGGGACGCATACAAAGTGAACAGGAGAGGCTCCTGTGGCAACGGCTAATTAGCGCTTGGCGGGCGTGCGCCAGGCGCCCTGGCGGGTAGCGGCGGCGGCCGCGCCGATCGTGGTGACCGCGAGCAAGGCCGCCGCCAGGCTGAGCGCGGCTATCGCGCTGACGTCGAGGACCAGCCAGGCGGAGGTCATGCCGCCGGCGACCATCGTCGCGATCGCCAGCAGGCGGCGGCCGAGGGTTGCCCTCGCCACCGTCCTGCCTTCGCCCTGACCGGTGACGAGTGCCCGGAAGTCGGCGCCGAGACCGGTGATCGTCATCGTAAGCACGGTCGTGGTCAGCTCCGGCACCGCGAGCTTGCGCGCGACCGCGTTCTGGATGCCGAGCGCGGCCGCGAGCAGCGCCGCCAGGGCGTCCATGGTGCCCGCGCCGAACGGAGCGCCGGTGATCGCCGTGGTGCCGTGGCTCACGGCGGGCGCGCCAGAAGAGGCGGCGAGCGCCAGCGCCGCGGCCGCGAGGATCAGTTCGCCGGCGGTTCCGGCGCGCAGCAGCGTCCCGCGGTCCTGCCCGGCCCGGGTGATCAGCGCGCCGCCGATCGCCGCCCCCACCAGGAACCCGGCCAGGGCGAACAGCGAGGAACTGAGCGAGAACCCCGGCGCGCCCACGATGGCGAACCCGGCGAAGACCACGTTCCCTGTCATGTTGGCCACGAAGACCCGGCCAAGCGCCAGGATCGACACGGCGTCGACCATGCCGGTGACGGCGGTCAGGATCAGCAGCAGCGTCGGCATCGGTCCGTAGCCCGAATCGGCCCAGGGCAAGCGCGGGACCCGGGTATCGCGGGCCGGCGGACGGGTCGTCATAGTGCTCACGGTTCTCTCCAGCGGGTGTGGCATCTATACCTGGGAACCGGCGGAAGGGCCGCGGCCATGTCAACTTGCCGATAGATATCCATGATTGTGGTGATCTGTAATCGTGATCGACACCGTGCGGAGCGGCGGCTAAACCCTGTGCCACGCCGGCTTGTGGTTTAACACAAGGGTGGTGTCCGGCCGGGCATGCGCGGATACAAGCGTGCACGTAAGACGCCGGTGGCGGAATTTCCGCTCTTGCAGCGTGATCACACGGGTGAGAGTATCCAAGACAAATCTCTAGACGCTCGACTGACCATTTGTCACATGCCAGCGAACGGATTATCACGAGTAGGTGAATGCCGTGAGTTTTCGGCTAATGTCAAAGCGGACCGCCTGCCTCGCTGGAGCGGCCGCTATCGTTCTGACGGCTGCGGCGTGCAGTAGCTCCCCGTCGTCGTCGAGTTCCAACGCCATCTCCACCTCCGCCCCCAAGGCCGGAGGCTCGATCACGGTCCTCGAGAGCACCGGGTACTCCGGTGCCTGGTCGACCCTTGACCCGGCACAGAACAAGGAAGGCGCCGCCACCCAGGACTTCATGACCGCGATCTACGGGCAGCTGTTCGAGCTCGGCTCGGGCGGAAAGATCATCCCCGACCTGGCCACCGGCTACACGTATAGCCCCAACGCCGAGACCGTCACGATCACGCTCCGCCAGGGCGTGAAGTTCACCGACGGCACGTCGTTCAACGCGCAGGCGGTGTACTACAACTGGGAGCGGGATCTCGGGCCGATAGCCATCAAGAACGGCCTCAACCCGCCGTGGCTCGTCGCCGAGCAAAAGGCCCCGAAGGGCAGTCCTCCAGGAACGGCAGAGCCGCCCCTCCCGGGTGATATCCAGGTCACCGGGCCGTACACGATCGTCGTTCACCAGATCCTGCCGAACGCCGCCTTCATCGACCAGCTTTTCGACTCGATCCCCAACTGGATCGCATCGCCCACCGCCTTGCAGAAAGAAGGCGCGTCGTTCGGCCAGAACCCGGTCGGCGCCGGGCCGTTCGAGGTAGTGACCAACACTCCCAACGACGAGCTCGTCGTCAAGAAGAACCCGAATTACTGGCAGTCCGGCCACCCGTACCTGAACCAGATCACGTTCAAGACGGTCGGCAGCGACGAGGCGGCGTACGAGTCGATGCTGGCGGACCAGGGCCAGGTCTACGAGGACATGTCCACGAACTCCCTGATCGACGAGTCCGCGGCGCACTTCAATGTGGACAACAACCTCGGCACCTCGCCGTACGACCTGCAGCTGAACACCGCCGTCCCGCCGTTCAACAACCCCAAGGCGCGGCAGGCGATATACGCCGCGACCAACTTCACGCCGATCCTGGACCACCTGTTCGGCGGCAAGTACCCGATAGTCCAGGGCTTCACAGGGCCCGGTGGCATCTGCTACGAACAGAACGTGCCCGGCTACCAGGGGTATGATCCGACACTGGCCAAGACGCTGATCCAGGAGTCCGGCCTGAACAAGGTCACGATCCAGCTCGGCACGATCGCCCTGTCCACAGCGCAGGAGTCCACGGAGGCGCTGCGCACGGAGTGGGAGGACCTCGGCCTCAAGGTCAGCCTCACGTCCTGGCCGCTGTCGGGGCTTATCGCGGCATTCGAGGCCAACCACGGCAAGAGCTGGGAGGCGATGGTCCAGACCGCGGGCGCCTACGACCCGGCAGGCGGTGTCGGCGTGGGCTTCCGGTTCGACTCGGACTCGCCGTTCAGCGGGGTGCACGACCCGAAGCTGGACACGCTGCTGCAGGACGCGCAGGCGCCCCCAGGTGACCCGACGAGCCAGTCCGGCCGGTGCAAGTACTACGACGAGGCGGCCGAATACATCGCCAAGAACTACTACGGGCCGTTCTACTTCGCGTTCTCGCCGGCCAACATCTCGGTGCACGGCATCGGAGGGCCCGGGCTCACCACGCCGCTGGCATCCGTCGCGGTCGTGCCGACGATCCCGTGGGAGGACGTGTACTACAACCCGAGCTCCTGACGGCTGATCCCGACGACGGGAGGACATAAAGAGTCATGGTGCTGGCCCAGCAAATCCTGATCCAGCAGAGCGGCGGAACCGGCGCGCGCGACCGCGCGCGCCGGTTCGCCGGCTCACCGGCCCTTCGCATGGTGGGGCGGCGGTTGCTCGCCCTCATCCCTGTGCTCATCGGCGTCACGTTCCTGGTGTTCGCAATCATGAGCGCGCTGCCCAACGACACCGCCCAGGCGATACTCGGGTTGCATGCGAGTGCCTCGGCGGTGGCCGCGCTCAACCACACACTCGGCCTGGACCAGCCGTTCTGGCAGCGGTACTGGCACTGGCTTGACGGCGTGCTGCACGGGAACCTCGGCACGACCCTCGAAGGCCAGAGCGTCAACCACGAAATCGCCATCCACGTGCCGACCACCATGCTGATGCTCGGCTACGCCCTGGTGGTCTCGGTGCTGCTCGCCGTCATCATGGCGACGCTCGCGGCGCGCCGGCCGAACGGCGTCATGGACCGGATCAGCGCCACGATAAGCATGCTCGGGCTGTCCACCTCGCCGTACGTGTTCGCGTTCCTGCTCATCATCCTCTTCGCGGTCAAGCTGACCTGGTTCCCCGTCCTCTCCGGCCCCGTCAACAGCCCCGCCTCGTTCTTCAGGAACCTGACGCTGCCCGCCTGCGCGATCGGGTTCGGGCTGTTCGCGATCTACACCCGGATCCTGCGGGCCGACCTCGTGGACCAGATGCAGCGCGAGGACTACATCGTCACCGCCAAGGCCAAGGGCGTCGCGCCGTGGCAGGTCCTCATCAGGCACGCGCTGCGGAACTCGTCGTTCACCCTGATCACCGTGGTCGGGCTGAACCTGGGCGGGCTGATCGGCGGGGCGGCCATCATCGAGACCATATTTGAGGTGCAGGGCATCGGCAACGACTTCATAACCGGCATCAGCAACCACGACGTGCCCCTTGTCGAGGGAATCACGCTGGTCTTCGCGCTCGTGACCGTGCTCGGCAACCTCCTCGCAGACCTGCTATACGCGGTACTCGACCCAAGGATCCGGTATGGCCGCTCCACTTCCTGAAGTCACGATCGCGTCCGCCGTCCCGCCGCCGCTGCCTGACCTGGTCAATGCACGGCAGCTGCGGGCGCAGCAGCTGGGCCGCGCGCTCCGGTTCTGGATCCCCGCCGGGTTCCTCATCCTGATGCTCTTCATGTGCTTCGTGTACCCACGGATCGTCTCGCTGCCCTCGCCGACCAACGGGAACATCATCCAGGCCTCCGAGCCGCCGTTCTCGCCGGGGCACTGGCTCGGCACCGACCAGATAGGCGTCGACATCTTCTCCCAGCTCCTGTACGGCGGCCAGGTGGCGTTCGAGATCGCCACTAGCGTCACGATCATCGGCATCGTGATCGGCGGCACGCTGGGGGTCGTCGCCGGCTACTTCGGCGGGTGGCTGGACCCGGTGATCTCGCGGGTGCTCGACATGCTGCTCGCGTTCCCCGCCCTGGTGCTTGCGCTGGTGCTCGCCGAGGCGCTCGGGCCGAGCGAGCTGCACGTGATCTGGGCGCTGTCGGCCTTCAGCATCCCGGGCTTCGGGCGGCTCGCGCGGGGCGCCACGCTGACGGTGCGGGGGCTGCCGTTCATGACGGCCGCCAGGCTGTCCGGCACCCGCCGCTGGCGGGTCATCGCCCGCCACATCGTGCCGAACATCTTGCCAGGCATCGTGACGTTCAGCCTGCTCGGCTACGGCATCACGATGATCCTGGAGGGTGCCCTTGACTACCTCGGCTACGGGATACCGGCACCGGAGGCGAGCTGGGGTTCCATGATCGCGAGCGGCCAGCTGGTGCTGTCGGCCCAGCCGGAGTACGTGCTGATCCCCTCGATCACCCTGCTGATCACCGTGGCGTCGCTGAACTTGCTGAGCGACGCGCTGCGCGAGCGATGGGGGACGCGATGACCGATGCCCTGCTGCAGGTGGAAGACCTGCGGGTCTCCTTCGCGGTCGGCCGCGGCGAAATCCGGGCCGTCGACGGCGTCAGCTTCTCGGTCAGCCCCGGCGCCACGCTCGCCATCATTGGCGAGTCAGGATCGGGGAAGACCGTGTGCTGCCGGGCGATCATGGGGCTGCTGCCGGCCCGCGCGGCCATCAGCGGGTCGGCCCGGCTGCGCGGCGGCGAGCTGATCGGGCTGCCGGAGGCGGAGTTGCGCATGCACCGCGGATCCGACATCGCGATGGTGTTCCAGGATCCGGCCAGGTCACTTAACCCGACGATGCGGGCCGGCGCGCAGATCGCCGAGGCCATCAGAACGCACCGGCAGGTCAGCAAGCGGGAGGCGCAGGCGCAGGCCGTCGAGCTGCTCCGCATGGTGCGGATGCCGTTGCCTGAGCGCCGGTTCCACGAGTACCCGCACCAGCTCTCCGGCGGCATGCGGCAGCGCGTGATGATCGCGATCGCGCTTGCCTGCCGGCCGAAGCTGCTGATCGCCGACGAGGCCACCACCGCGCTTGACGTCACCACCCAGGCGCAGATCATGGAGCTCCTGCTCGACCTGCAGCAGCAGATGGACATGGCGCTGATCATGATTAGCCACGACCTCGGCCTGGCCGCGTCCTACGCCGACGAAGTGGTCGTGCTGTACGCCGGGAAGATCGTGGAGCAGGCGGCGGCCGTCCAGCTCTTCGGCACGAGCGGCGCAGTCCGGATGCGGTACACGCGGGCGCTGCTCGACGCGATCCCGCACCTGGAACGGCCGGCGCACGCGCTGCTGCCCGTTGTCGGCGGGCGGCCGCCTGACCCGACCGCGCTGCCGCCCGGCTGCGCGTTCGCGCCACGCTGCTCCCACGCCGCCGACGACTGCCTGGCGAAGGCGCCGGCGCTGCTCGAGCATGCCGCGGGCCACCGGTGGGCCTGCTGGCATCCCTGCGAGAACGGAACGGGAAGCGGAAATTGAGCGAGCAAGCCCAGGCGCTGCTTTCGGCGCGCGACGTCGTGCAGGAGTTCGTGGTCCGCCAGGCCGGCGGCGTCAGGGGCGGCGTCGTGCACGCGGTCTCCGGCGTGTCCTTCGACGTCATGCCCGGCGAGACGCTGGGTGTCGTCGGCGAGACCGGCTCAGGCAAGTCCACGCTCGCCCAGGCGATCCTGCAGGCGCCGCGCCCCAAAAGCGGAAGCGTCATCTTCCGCGGCACCGACCTGACGAAGCTGCGCGGCAGGAAGCTGTTGCGGGCCCGGCGGCACCTGCAGTTCGTGTTCCAGGACCCGTTCAGCTCGCTCGACCCCAAGTGGCGGGTGCGGAGCATCATCGAGGAGCCGCTGATCGCCTACCGGACAGGCGACCGGGCCGCCCGCCGCAAGCGGGTCGACGAACTGCTCGACCTGGTCGGCCTCGACCCGGCGCGGTACGCCAGGCGGCACCCGCGGGAACTGTCCGGCGGGCAGGCGCAGCGGGTCGCGATCGCCCGCGCCGTCGCCCTCGAGCCATCGCTGATCATCTGTGACGAGGCGGTCTCCTCGCTCGACGTGCTCATCCAGGCGCAGGTGCTGAACCTGTTCGAGCGGCTGCGCGGCGAGCTTGGCCTGTCCTACCTGTTCATCGCCCACGACCTGGCGCTTGTCAAGCAGGTCAGCGACCGGGTGGCGGTGATGTACCTGGGCAAGCTGTGCGAGGTCGGGCCGGGGGAGTCGGTCTACCAGCAGCCGCTGCATCCCTACACCCAGCTCCTGCTCGACTCGATCCCGTCCACCGAGCCGGGCGCGGCCCGCGCCTCGGTCACGATCAAGGGCGAGCCGCCGTCGCCGATCCACCCGCCGAGCGGGTGCCGGTTCCGCACCCGGTGCCCGCGCGCCGCGGACATCTGCGCGTCGGAGGCGCCGCCGATGCGCGAGCTCGCGTCCGGGCACATGGTCGCGTGCCATTTCCCGCTGGCGGCGCCGGCCACGCCGGCGACGTCCCTGATGAAGGAGGCCGCACAATGAGGCTGAGGGTGCTGCTCGAGCCGCACCATGGTGCGACCTACCAGCAAATCCTCGCCCTGGCCAGGGCAGCGGAAGAAAGCGGGTTCGACGCCTTCTTCCGTTCCGATCACTATCTGGGCATCGACGCCGAGGACACCACGTACCAGCCGACCGACTCGTGGACCACCCTAGCGGGGCTGGCGGTGCAGACCAGCCGGGTGCGGCTCGGCACGCTGGTCACCGCGGCCACGTACCGGCTGCCCGGGCAGCTGGCGGTCGAGGTGGCCACCGTCGCGCAGATGAGCGGCGGGCGCGTCGAGCTTGGCATCGGCACGGGCTGGTACGAGCGCGAGCACCAGTACTTCGGCATCCCGTTCCCGCTGGTCGGCGAGCGGTTCGACCGGCTTGAAGAGCAGCTCGAGATCATCACCGGGCTGTGGAACACCAGGCCAGGCGAGAAGTTCAGCTTCGACGGCAAGTACTTCCAGCTCACCGAGTGCGCGTCCATCCCGCGGCCGGGGGAGCGGCCGCGGGTCATCATCGGCGGGACCGGGCCCAAGCGCACCCCCACGCTCGCCGCGAAGTACGCCGACGAGTTCAACAGCGGGTTCGGCGGCGGGGACCGCGAGCGGTTCGACAACTTCCGGCGGATCTGCGAGCAGGTGGGCAGGGACCCGGCGCAGGTGCGGCTGTCCACCACGCTGCCGGTGCTGATCGGCGCCACCCCGGCGGAGCTTGAGCGGCGCGCCGGCGCGCTCGGCGCGCCGGGCGCCCGGATGCTCGCCGCGGGCGTGACAGGAACGGCGGGCGACGTGGTCCGGCGGCTTGAAGAACTCGCCGCGGCCGGCATGGACACGGTCTACTTCCACCTGTACGCGCCCGGCGACACCGACCACGTCCGGCTGCTCGGCGCCGAGGTAGTCAGCAGGTTCCAGCCGCACCGCGCTTGTGCGGCGACACAACGGCCTGTCGGCAAAGCTTGTGGACCGGATTGATGCTTACGAGCTGCCGCTAAGGCACCATGGGGAGCGTGGGACATGTCACCAGGCGCCCGTTGCGCCTGTGGGAGAACACAAAAGCTGCTTACCCGCCGGCCCCGGTGCCGGTCAGGCCGCGGCTGTCCGCCCGGGTGTCCTACCTGCTGCAGAAGGTGCTCCGCCCGAACCCGGTGAACCGCCGGCTCGGCGCGCTTGTCGAGCGGTGGCCGACCGCGCGCAAGCTGTTCACCGAGGCCGAGCGGACGTCCAAGGAGCGGTTGTTCGGCTGCCGCATGTGCGGTCAGTGTGCGCTGCCGGTCACCGGGTACTCGTGCCCGATGGGCTGCCCCAAGGAACTGCGGAACGGCCCGTGCGGCGGTGTCGGGCCAGACGGCGCCTGCGAGGTGTACCCGGAGAAGAGGTGCGTCTGGGTGGTCGCGTACGAGCGTGCCGCGAGCCAGGGAGCTGCCGCGGACCTGCGCCGCCTGCAGCGGCCGGTGGATCACCGCCGCTGGGGCGAGAGTTCCTGGCTGAACTACTGGCAGGGCAGGGACGAGGGGCTGTGGACCGGTGACGACTTGGTGAGCCCGCCGCTGTGAGCCTGCGCGAGCGGCTGGCGGCCGGCGAGTTCACGGTCACCGCGGAGCTGAGCCCGCCGCGCGGGGCGTCGGCCGCCCCGGTGACGGCCCGCGCGGAGCTGCTGTGCGGCTGGGTGGACGCGGTCAACATCACCGACAACCAGGGCTCGCACGTGCGGCTGTCCAGCTGGGCGGGCGCGCTGGCGGTGCGGGACGCCGGGCTCGAGCCGATCATGCAGATGACGTGCCGGGACCGGAACCGGATCGCCCTGCAGTCCGACCTGCTCGGCGCCGCCTCGCTGGGCCTGCGGAACGTGCTGTGCATGTCGGGGGACCACCCCAAGTTCGGCGACCATCCGGGCGCCAAGCCGGTGTTCGACCTGGACAGCACGCAGCTGCTGTGGACGCTGCGGACCATGCGCGACGAGGGCACGCTGATGTCCGGGCGGGAGCTTGACCCGCCGCCGGACATCTTCCTCGGCGCGGTGGAGAACCCGTTCGCGCCGCCGGAAGGGTTCCGCGCCGAGCGGGCGGGGAAGAAGATCGCCGCAGGCGCGCAGTTCATACAGACCCAGTATGTGTTCGACGTCCCATTGTTCCGCCGGTGGGTCGCCGGGCTCGGCGAGCTGGGGCTGCTTGATCGCTGCTCGGTCCTGGCCGGCGTCGGGGTGATCCGTTCGGTGCGGGCGCTGGACTTCATGGCGTCCGGCCGGGTCCCCGGCGTGCAGATCCCCCAGGACGTGCAGCGCCGGCTGCGCGGGGCGGGAGAGGCGAACGTGGGCGCCGAGGGGGCGAAGCTGGCCGCCGAGGTGATCGCCGCGGTACGTCAGATCCCGGGCGTCGCGGGCGTGCACTTGCTCACCGCTGGATACGAGAAGCACATACCGGAGCTGCTCGGGATGGCCGGCGTCGGCCGGCCGGCCGGTCGGCCGGCCACAGTCGGAAAGGGGCGAGGTGGAGATTGACGTCCGCCCGGTGCGCAAGCTCCGGGAGTCGGCGGGAGCACAGGCGGCGTTCGGCCCGATGATCGAGGCGCTGTGCGCGTCAGAGGCGGACCTGGCCGGGCTGCGCGTGGTATGTGACTGGATCCAGTACAAGAACAACTTCCGGGACACGGTCATGCTGCGGCCGGTGATCGCCGCCGGGGCCGGCGGCATGGACCTCGAGGCCAGCGCGCCCGCGGAGTTCCACGAGCTCGCCGTCGACCTGCGCCGCTGCGCGCAGCCGGGCACGGACGTCGCGGCGCGGGTCACCGCGGCGCTGGCTAACACGGCGCTGGCTAACACGGCGCTGGCTAAAGACGCGGCGGGCGAGGACCAGGTGTGGCTTGAGCCGTGGGTGCCCGGCTCGGCGAGCTGCGTCTGGCGGTTCAACGGGCTGTACTGGCAGGCGCTGTCCGCCTGGGAGAAGACCACCGGCCGGGAGTACGAGCAGTCGCTGCCCGGCGGGGAGAGCGACGCCCGCAACACGGCGGCGGCCGGTGAGCTGATCCTCGAGCTGTTCAAGCTGTGGGACGAGCTGGCGGCGCGGCGCGCCCTGCCCGAGGAGCTGTACGTGCTCGAGCTCGGCGTGGGCAACGGCGGCCAGGCGCGCACCTGGCTGGACGAGTTCGTCGAGCTGGACCGGCGGCACGGCCGTGACTACTACCGGCGGCTGCACTACCTGATGGGCGACTACTCCGCCCACGTGCTCGACCGGGCGCGGCAGGAGGTCGCGCACCACGGCGATCACGTCAGCGGCCTGGTGCTCGAGGCGACCCGGCTGTCCGGGAGCGTGGGGTTCCTGGCCGGGAAGGCCTTCCTCGTCTACATCTCCAACGTCTACGACAACCTGCCCACCGACGAGGTGGCCACGATCCGCGGCCGGGTC
>Ga0335075_10004269_pt1 | contig 22414 bp, 18 predicted proteins | sample Lox_Sample_24_FD_206723 | JGI IMG/M metagenome (GOLD analysis project Ga0335075, IMG submission 206723) | Soil microbial communities from Loxahatchee National Wildlife Refuge, Florida, United States - Lox_Sample_2.4 | ecosystem: Environmental > Terrestrial > Soil > Wetlands | place: USA...
AGCAAGGCCGCGACATCCTCGACGCGCTCGCCCGCCTGGCGCACCACACCCCCTGGCTACCAGCCGCCGCCAGCCCATAACCAACCCGACGGCGACCTGAACAGTCACGAAAACGTTGGGTTTCGCAGGCGCCGATTCGCTTGTGTTCGCGACTGGTCAGTGGGTTCGGTGACCGCAAAGTGGCCGCAGGGCGCCTGCTGCGGCCACTTTGCGGCCGGTTTGCCGACCGCATGGACGCACCGACGCCGGATCGCTGGCGATGCTTGGATCACAGGCATTGCCCCCGACTACGAGGATGAGATCCCGCAGGTCGGGGTCGTGCTCTGCTGGGATGCGGACCGGATCGATCCGCTCAGCTCCACGCTGATAATGCGGACCGAGCACGACGGCGTGCGGCTCTTGGTCCAGAGCATCCGTATCTCGGGCTTGCCCGGAGATCTTCGTACCTACGGTCCCGCTGCTAGCATCACTGCAAGCTCGCCGTCTGCCGCAAGGACATCGTTCGCTGCATGCTCGTGATCGGCTACAGAGGCATCGACAAGGAGATCGTCTAGCTGATCCGGGAATCAGGGCGCGGTATAAAGACGCTTACGATTGTCGATCGCGGTGAAGACGCCGCTCTCGCCGTAGCCCAGCGGATGGCGCAAGAAGGTGTTGGCTCCGAAGATACGAAACCATCGCCGGACAGCTTCGACACAGGGGTCCGGGGCGGCGGGCTAGCTGCCGTCGTAAACGAAATGACAGGACAGCCGTTCTAGCCGATGGCGATCGAACTCGGTTCGCGACCTCTAGTTCTTCTCGGAGCAGGAGCCTCGGTAGAGGCAGGCGTACCAGCGACGTTCGACATGACCGAGAAGCTAGTTGCAGCGATCTCGGAGAGATTCGACTACCCGCAACTTACCAATACGCTCAACTTTGTTTGCGGAGCACTCATCGCTTACGACAGTGCGAGAGGCAGGAGCGTTTACACGCGACTCGACGTCGAGCGCGTCTTCGCGGCTATTGAACTGCTCGCCGAACGAAACGAGTTGGAGGTAACTCCATTCGTCGCGTCTTGGCATCCGGCTGTGGATGTTTGGGATCGTGTGGGTTCAGAACCCTTCTTCGACCAACATCTAGCGAGTGCTCTGCGCGAGCCAAAAGGTGGCGAGTCCGCAAAGCGCCTCATCGAATACCTGATCGAGTCGAAGACTGGTGCTGGAAGGGGCTGGATCTACAGGAACCTAGCCAAAGAAATGATCGTGGAACTCCGGGAGATCCTGACTCCGCCTTACCGCTCCTTGGAGTACCTAACTCCGCTGCTCGATATGGCCCGCTCGCGTGACGAATTGACTATCGCCACGCTTAATTACGATCGCACTATTGAGTCGGCTTGCAAAGAGGCGAACGTCCCCGTTGACACGGGGATTGGTCACTGGATCGAGCATCGACAGTGGGATTGGGCCAAGAGCGGAGTGCGACTAATGAAGCTCCACGGCTCGATCGATTGGCATTGGGAGCAGCCGCACCCCGAACCGGGAGAGATGCGAATGAGGACCGTGACGCAGTCCTTCGACGAACCCATGTCGGAAGATGATCAGCCCGTTCTTGTCTTCGGTCTCAGGAATAAGCTAAGCCCCGACGGTCCATTCCTCTCGCTGCTGAGAGAGTTCGAAGACAAGCTCTCCGAGTGCGATCACTTGATTGTTGCTGGCTACTCATTTCGAGATGAGCACATCAATGAGATAGTGCGACGGTGGACGCGTGACGATCAGACGCGACTTATTACGCTGATAGATCCCCGTCCGCCGACCTCGCCCTTCGCCGTGGAGCTGATCGACAGCCTTAATCCGAGTTCGCGGGACCCCGACGAGGAACGTCCGCCACGGGTCGACGTTCAACCAGAAACTGCCGGAGAGGCCTTCGCTCAGCTAGTGCAGAGCTAGGGCTTCGGCTGATCGCGCCCGTAGTGCCCGAGGACGGGAACGAGAAACGGGACCAAAGGTCTACGCGCAAATCCAAGCTAATGAGTGCAAGCGCTACGCACGGATCTTCTCCGCAAAGCGCTCGCGGGCTGCCTGACGAGACACGCCGAGCGCGATCCCGACTTCGCCCCAGGACCGTCCGTTGGCGCGAGCGCGTGCCACCAGCTCGCGAACGCGGGCCTCGCCGGCGCGCACCGCATCGACGGCCTCTGCGAGCGTACGCAGGTCGGTCGTGTCGTCAATCGGCACGCCGGCCGGGTCGAACGCCTCGGCGAGCTTCGCCGCTCGCTGGATTTCCTCTTCACTGCGCATGATCTTCGCTCCGCTCATCGGTGGGGCAGGTACTCGGGACGGGCGCGCATGGCGTGTACGATCACGGGATCGTCGGTGTTGATGCCCAGCACGCCGATCTCGGGCAGGGCGCCGTCGCGGGCGGGGCCGACGCGCATCGTGAACTCGTCATCGAGTCGCCACTGCGCGATGGTGTGCGGACGGCGTGGTGCATGTCCTCGTCGTCGATGCCGTGCCTTCGAGCTGTCTGCCGGACGCGCACGGTGACAAGATGTCTTGTCGCGAATGGCTTGTCAAGGAACCTTGTCTTTCAGTGCCTGGGTCGCCATGGTCTGGGGAACCGCAAACAGACCGCAGAGAGCGCGAAAACGGCTCCAGAAAGCCAATCCGAACCGTTCGCCCCGATTGCCTTCAAGAACCGCGAACAGCCGCGAATAGCAGCAAAAAGTCCCGAAAACGCTGGGGCGGTGAAGGCGATATTCGCGGGGATTCGGGGATGTCCGTGGGGATTGGGACCGCAAAGGGACCGCAGAGGCAGCCTAAACAGGCCGCAGGAGGGCCGCAGACGTTCGGGAGGAGAGCTACTCGGTCAGCTCAGCCCGGCTCGCCGCGGCGACAAGTCCCGCGGACAACGAGGAGGAAGACTCATCCGCAGTCGCGGGGACTTCCGAGGGAGAACGTATGATCGATTGCTATGAGCGTCGCCCCGATCCAATCCCGCCTCTTTGCTGCCGCGCCACGAGCAACAGTGGCTAACTCCTCAGTCTTCACACCGAATATGACGTTGCCAGTCCATCGCTGGTATAGGTATTCGGCTGGGTTCTCTGCCGCGTGGGTAGACGAGATGGTGAGAAGCCGATCTCTGCGTGAGCGGCTGAACGTCCTCGATCCGTTTGCGGGCTCGGGGACTACGCTTCTCGCCGCGCGCGCGGCCGGCGCCGACTCGATTGGCATCGAGAGCCATCCATTCGTTGTTCGAGTCGCGCGTGCGAAGCTCCAGGCTTGGGGTTCGGCCGATGAGCTCGAGGACCGCGCAGCGGCCGTTCTGGCTGAGTCCAGACCTTTGGCGTGGGCAGATCCGCCCGCACTGATGGCGAAGATCTATGCGCCGGACGCGCTGACCGCGCTTCGCGGTCTTCGCGACACCGTGGAGCGGCTGGCGAGGAATGATGCGATCGACACCCTGCTATGGCTTGCGCTCGTCGGTGTCTTGCGCGTCTGCTCACCGGTTGGCACCGCCCAATGGCAGTACGTATTGCCCAACAAGACCAAGCGACGCACCGCTGAGCCCCTTGCGGCATTCGCCGCACAGGTTGCCCTAATGGTCTCCGACATGCGCGGGTTGGGCGAGGAGCCAGATGCCCGGGCAACGCTCTATGAGGAAGACGCCAGGAGCATAGCCAGCGTAGAAGAGGGCTGGGCGGACCTGGTGATCACTTCGCCTCCCTATCCCAACAACTACGACTATGCCGACGCAACCAGGATCGAGATGACGTTCTTGGGTGAAATCGTCGGTTGGGGGGACCTCCAAAGCGCCGTTCGCTCACGACTCGTCCGCTCTTGCTCGCAGCACATGGTCAGATATGACGTCACGCCTGTGCTGGTCTCCCCGGACGTTGCACCGATCGCGAGTGAGCTTCGACTGGCCTTCGAGCGCCTGGCTGAGGAGCGCCAGCACCACGGCGGCAAGAAGAACTACCACTCGATGGTCGTCGCCTATTTCGCCGACCTATCGCAGACGTGGCAGGCGTTGCGTCGCGTTTGCGCTCCCGGCTCCGAAGCGCTCTTCGTGGTGGGTGACTCGGCCCCCTATGGGGTGTATTTGCCGGTGGATCGCTGGTTGGGCGAACTCGCCCTGGCCGCTGGATTTGAGTCATACGATTTCACTAAGCTGCGGGATCGCAATATAAAGTGGAAGAACCGCAAGCACAAGGTTCCGCTCCACGAGGGCATTTTGAGAGTGAGGGGCTGATGGCCCAATCTCCTGCGCACCGGCTCGGCCAGATGCTCGGTGAAATGCTTGAGCAGGCCTTGGAACCGGCGCTCGCCGCATTTTGCGCCAACCACGAACTCTACCTCGATACGGCACGTCGCCGCCCTCGTCGCGCAAGACCCGCCTCCACGGTGACGTGGGCAGACGGCCTTGGGAACCAGCACGATCTCGATTTCGTAATTGAGCGAGGCGGAACCGACCGGGAGATCGGCATCCCCGCCGCGTTCATCGAGACGGCGTGGCGCCGATACACAAAACACTCCAAGAACAAGGCCCAGGAGTTGGAAGCTGCGGTCCTCCCCGTAGCGGCGAAGTGGAGCCACGTCAAGCCGTTCGCGGGCGTCGTGCTGGCTGGTGAATTTACCAGCAGCTCGTTGGAGCAACTCCGCTCAAACGGCTTTGTCGTTCAGCGTATTCCTTATCAAACGGTGGTCGACGTTTACGCTAGTTTTGACATCGACATATCCTCTCAGGAAGGTACGGCCGAGGCCGATCTCCAGCCCAAGGTAGATCGCCTGGAAGCACTCTCAGACGACGAGAAGCACTCCATTGGCGAACGTCTGCGAGATGCCGCAAGCACTGAGATAGAGACCTTTATAGAGGACTTGAGCGCCGCTATTCTGCGGCGCATCGACTCCGTCTCGATCCTGCCGCTGCACGGTTCGGAAACGGTGTTCTCTACCGTCAAAGCGGCGATCAAGTTGCTCGTCGGGTACGCGCCGCCGCAGACACCGGGTGCACTCATCCGCTTCGAGGTGGTCGTTCGATACGACAACGGAGATCGCATTGTCGCCGACTTCGCAAATGCTGCCGACGCGATCGGTTTTCTGGAATCGTTTGAGTGTTGACGAGGGGGCAGCCGTTGCCTACAGTCAGCGCCGCGCCGCCACGAGCCTCGTAACAGACGGCCCACGGGCGCCCGACGTCGCCACTCGAGCACCGCGTTAATTGATTGGTCCTGTCCGCCAATGTCGATGACCTAAAGCGCTCGATCGCTTCTACGACCTCACCGTCGAGAGCGTCTGCAAGGACCGGCAGCGCTCGGTGTTGGCCGCGCTCCAGAGTGAGGGGGCCGAGTTGATGGTCGCGTGCAACGCGCCCGTTGGGCCGTACCGCAGGAACGCCGCAAACGACCTTCGTTGGTCGTGAAGGGATTTTGGACTCGCAAGCTCGAAGGCTTGCGGGCAAACATCGTCGTCCGTGCGAGCGCAGGCGCTATGCGTGCTTATCGACGTTCGTCCTCATGTGATGGACGGACGACGACTGGCATGCGGCGCACGAGCGAGCCCAGCAGTATGGTTTGGCGCTGATACAGGCCCACCAATAGAGCAGCGTACGATGCCTCCTGCGACCGTCTGCGGCCTGACGGCCGGGATCGCTGCCGAAGCCGACGTCCGGTACGCGGGACGGCCCTTGATTTGGGACTGCACAGGATCGCAGGAGCCTCGAAAACCGCATAACTAAGCCAACCTGAACCGTTCACCCCGATTGCCTTCAAGAACCGCGAATATCCGCGAATGCGGGCGCAAGGCCCCGAAACGCTGGCGGTGGCGGAGGCGGTATTCGCGGGGATTTGGGGATGTCGCGGTGATCGGGCATCTCGATCGCGGCCATCGTCCCTGCAAGGTCGCGCGCGGTCTCCCGGCGGCGATCGCAAGCGCGCCGAGCAGCGCCGCCGGTGCGCCGAGGAGCACCGCGAGACGCGGCACCCCTGCGCGTCGCGACTTCTGATAAGTTCGGATCTCTAGGCCCTGGCGGGCTCGAAGCTGGTCTCAGGGCATCTACAACGGGTAGAGGGGTCTCATGAGACTGCTGGATGGTTTCTCGCGAGCAGGCGCAGTCAGGCTGACCGGGGCGTTGGTCGCGACGGTTGCCGTGGTGGCATGCTGCGTCGGCGTGTCCTCGGCGGCCGGCGAAGGGCTCTTCCGTGCGATCCCCGTCGGCAGCCACCCCGAAGGCGTGTCCGCGTATGGCGGCGAGGTGTGGGTTGCGAACCGCTTCGAAGATACGGTCAGCGAGATCGAAGCGTCCAGCGGCACCGTCATCAACACGATCCCCGTCGGCAGCGCCCCCTATGGCGTCTCTTCGGACGGAATCCACGTGTGGGTCGCGAACGAGTCCGAAGGCACTGTCAGCGAGATCGAAGCCTCCAGCGGCACTGTCATCAGCACGATCCCCGTCGGCAGCGGCCCTATCGGCGTGTCCTCCGATGGCACCCACGTGTGGGTGGCGAACTTCTACGAAGGTACGGTCAGCGAGATCGAAGCGTCCAGCGGCACTGTCATCAGCACGATCCCCGTCGGCAGCCACCCCGCTGGCGTGTCCTCGGATGGCACCCACGTGTGGGTTGCGAACTACTTCGAAAATACACTCAGCGAGATCGAAGCGTCGAGCGGTGACGTCATCCGCACGATCCCCGTCGGGAAAGCGCCCGAAGGCGTGTCCTCGGATGGCACCCACGTCTGGGTCACGAACTCCCGCGAAGATACGGTCAGCGAGATCGAAGCGTCCAGCGGCACTGTCATCAGCACGATCCCCGTCGGCAGCGCACCCGCGGGTGTGTCCTCGGATGGCACCCACGTCTGGGTCGCCAACTCCGGCGGAGATGCGGTGAGCGAGATCGAAGCGTCCAGCGGCACCGTCATCACCACGATCCCCGTCGGCAGCGAACCCGCGGGCGTGTCCTCGGATGGCACCCACGTGTGGGTCGCAAACTTCGACGAAAACACGGTCAGCGAGATTCCGACTGGGCCGAAAGCGTCGATCGAATCTCCAGCGAGCGGCGGCACCTACGCCCAGGGCGCGGCCGTCACGACGCAATTCTCGTGCACGGAAAGCGAAGAAGGTCCAGGGCTCGAATCGTGCACGGATTCCAACGGCGGGTCCGGCACCGCGGGCGTACTTGAAACCTCGACCGTGGGGCCGCACACCTACACGGTGACCGCGAAAAGCACGGACGGCCAGACCGGCACGGCATCGATCAGCTACACCGTGGTCGCGCCACGAGCGGTGATCGAATCTCCAGCGAGCGGCGGCACCTACGTGCAGGGCGCGCTCGTCACGACGCAATTCTCGTGCACAGAAGGCGAAGACGGGCCGGGGCTCGAATCGTGCACGGATTCCAACGGCGGGTCCGGCACCGCGGGCGTGCTCGAAACCTCGACCTTGGGGCCGCACACTTACACGGTGACCGCGAAAAGCACGGACGGCGCGACCGGCACGGCATCGATCAGCTACGCGGTGGTCACGCAGCCGACGTGCACCGGCAACACCGGGAAGGTCACGCTCTCACCGGGCCTGACAGACACACCGGCGGTGCAGACGATGAAGGTCAAGGGAACCCTGACCGGGTGCATGGGCACACCGTTCACACGAGCGTCGTATAGCGCGACCCTGACCACAGCCGGTCCGGTGTCGTGCTCGGTGCTGACAACAGCTGGTGAACCGGCAGTCGGGGCCGCGAGATACAAGTGGACGCCGAAAGCGAAAGCGTCGACAGGGACACTGAGTATGCCGCTGACGGAAACGCCGGATATCGCATTCTCGGGCGAAGTGACGAGCGGCTCCTACGCGCCGCTGACGCTCACAGGGTTCGTCACGGAGAGCTTTGCCGGCGGAGCGGCATGCGGCGAAAGAGTCGGCGCAAAGGCCGCGAAGGCAGTCAAGAAAGGCACATTCAGCCAAGCAGCGGTCAGCTTCGAATAGACCGCCATCACACAGCCAGGAGCTGGACAGTCCCGCACTGTCAAGGTGGGCAAGCGGGGACGCTGCGCGGAGGGTCGCCCCTCGTGGGCGCTCCCACATGTGATCTGATCAAGACGGCGGGCGCCAACCCCTGGCCAGGGTCGTTTGACCTACCTCGATGATGTAGCCGTCCGGGTCGCGGATGTAGCAGCGGATCTCGGTCGCGTGCTGCTTCGGCGGCGTCAGGAATTGGGCGCCCCGCGCGCTCCACTCGTCGTATACCGCTTGGATGTCCGCAACCCGGATGTTCAGGAAGCTGCTCACCCGATCTGGGTCGGGCGGCGTCTCGAGCGTGACGGTCGGCTTGTCGTCGGTCGGACCTCCTCCGACGTTGATGATGACCCAGCTGTTGGCCAGCGCTACGTACGTCACCTCGTCGCCCGCCTCGCCTGGGATCACGGTCTTGCCGCCCAGGACCTCGGTGTAGAAGCGGCGGGAACGCTCGACGTCATCTGAGACGATGAAATGCGCCAAGACCATCTGCTGCTCGATCGCGCTCATGCTGACCTCCGTTGTTGGGATGACTGCATCCTCGCGTCTTGCACCGCTCCTCGCGCCCGTGTATGTCCCTGGTCGTGCCGCGCGGTTACTGCCAGCGGGTGCCAGCCAAGGGATGAGCGTTCGAGCTGCGTGCCTGGGCGAAGGTGACCAGGCGCTTGCGATCCTCGTCCCACAGCTTGAGCGTCACCGCGCGCAGGCCGTCCCGCAGCGACAGCGTCGGCACGTCGTGGAAGATCGCGTTCTCCTCGTGCGCGCGCTGCAGGTTGTAGTTGGGGATGCGTGCGTTCAGGTGGTGCACGTGGTGAAAGCCGATGTTGCCGCTGCAGAACTGGAGCACCTTGGGCAGCTTCAGGTACGAGCTGCCGCGCAGCGCCGCGTCGGCGTAGCTCCACTGCTTGCCGCTCTCCCAGTAGGCGTCCTCGAACTGGTGCTGGACGTAGAACAGCCAGATCCCCGCCGATCCTGCAAGCAGCGCCGGCAGGCCCGCGACGAGCAGGTAGTCACGCCAGCCGATCAGCCAGCAGAGGCCTCCCACGAGCAGCGCGAGCACGACGTCGGTGGCGAGCACGTTGCGTCGCATCCGCGGGCGGGCTCCCTTGGCGACGATCCGCGGGCCGATCATCATCGCGACGATCGGTCCGAGTCCGAACATCAACAGCGGGTTTCGCGCCAGCCGGTACGCGAGCCGGCCCCGCCGGTCCAGGGCGTGGTATTCGGCGACCGTCAGCGTGCGAATGTCGCCCACCCCGCGCCGCTCCAAGTCCCCGGCGGTGGCGTGGTGGACCGCGTGGTCGTGTCGCCAGCGCAGGAACGGCGCGTACAGCAGCAGTCCCAGCGCCATCCCGAGCCACCTGTTGGCACGTCTGGAGTGAAGGAAGGACCCGTGTGAGCAGTCGTGGAAGACGATGAACGTGCGCACGAGCAGCGCCGCTGCGGGGATCGCGAGCGCGATCGCGAGCAATGCCGACACGCTCAGCGCCAGGTACATCGCGAAGGACAGCAGCAGATAGGGGAGCGCCGAGGTCGCGAGGTCCACGAGCGCGCGTCCGGTGCGCGGCTCGGCATACGGGGTGAGCGTCGCCTTCCAGGACGCCTCGGGCGCGCTGGTCGCGGTCTCGCAACCCGGTGCGTCGGGCCGCGCCGGCGCGCGCACCCAGGCGCCGGCAACATCGGGGGGTGTCTCGGGGATCATCGTTCCCCTTTCTCTGGTCGCGCGCGCAGCCGTTCCGACAGACGCACTCCCAGTCAGGAACGCCAGCATACCCTGGCGTTCCCTCGTAATGCCCGGCACGTGGACGGGAATTCGTCGAGTTAGCAGGCCCGGCGCCACTCGTGTCGGGCGCCGATTCGCCGTGCGCGTCGTGTCTCGGTGGGGCTTGTCGGCGAGCTCGCCGCGGCGCCGCTCACCGCCCTGGCAGGCGTAGCGCCGCGCGCCAGCCGACCCTCGGGCCACCGTGCAGCAGCGCGCCTGCGTAGATCCGCGAGGCGATCCTGGCGACGGCCAGGATCGAGGCGAGCATCAGCAGCCCGTCCAGCGGCAGTTCCCACCATGCGATGTGGCCGAGGGCGATCCTCGCCGGCATCAGCGTCGCGCTCAACGGCGGCAGCAGCGAGGCGACCCGCAGCCAGGTGGCGTTCGGCGATCCGACTGCCGCGAACACGAGCAGGTAGCCGAGCACCAGTGGCATCGCGACGGGAATGATCACCGCTTGCACTTCCTCCTGGCGGGAGACGAGCGCGCCCGCAGCGGCGAGCACGAACGCGTAGAGCACGAAGCCGGCGAGAAAGAACGCAAGAAAAGAGGGCAGCAGCGCCCACACGCTCGCGGGGATGCTCGCGCTGTGGAAGACCGCGTTGGCGATCAGGCCGGCGCCCGCGGCGATCGCCAGCTGGCCGAGCCCCGTCAGCCCGATGCCCGCCACCTTGCCGGCGAGCAGCTGCCCTGGGCGGACCGTCGCGAGCAGCACCTCAGCGGTGCGCGAGGTCTTCTCCTGGGCGACGCCGGTGGCCACCGCGGTGCCGTAGAGCGACAGGCTCATGTACATCAACAGGCCCGCGGCGATCGCGGCGACGATGCGCGCGTCTTCGTGCGGCGCGCTCGGCTTCACGACCGCGACCGCGATTGGCGCCGTCGCGAGCGCCGGCCGGACCTTCGACGCCGGCACGCCGGCTTCGGCGAGCACCGTGTCGAGGCGCGCCTGCTCCACGGTCGCGGAGATCAGCGCGCCGATCGTCGCGGAGAGCGTCTGCTCGACCTCCACCTTGGCCGTGCGCGAGAGCTTCGTCAGGCTGAGCAGGACATCGAGCTCGCCTTTGCGCAGCTCCGTGCGTCCCTGGGCTTCGCGCGCGGGCTCGCTGAGCGAGACCTTCACCTTCGCCGCCGTTGCGCCCCGCTGCAGCGTCGGCGCGAGCGAGCGGGCCGCCGGACCGACCAGGCCGATCCGCGTCGGCTTGCTCGCTTCTTTGATCAGCCCGGGGATCGTTACCGCGCCCACGACGAGCAGCGCCGTGACCACCGTCACGAACCGCGTGGTGCGGCTTCGCAGACGCTCGCTGATCTCGCGCCCCGCGACCAGGCGGACGGCCTGGGTACGGCGGCTCATTGGGAGATCATCCGACGATAGAGGTCGATCAACCCAGCGGACTCGAACGCAAAGTGTTCCACCGGCCCCGCCTGCTGCGCGGCTCGCAGGATCGCTTGCGAGTCGACGCCGGGGTCGACGCGCAGCAGCACGCCGTCCTCGTCGCTGCGCAGCACACTCACTCCGTCGAGCCGCGCCGCCCAGTCGGTCGCGCTGCCCACCTTCACGCGCAACTGCGCGGGGAAGCGCTCCCGCAGCTCCGCGAGCGTGCCCGCGGCGATCACCCGGCCCGCGTCGAGTATCACCACGCGCCGGCAGATTCGCTCGACGAGCTCGAGCTGATGGCTGGAGAACAGGATCGAGCGCCCCTCCGCGCCCTGTCCGCGAAGCACCTCCGAGAGCGAGTCCACGGCCTCGGGGTCGAGTCCCGCGAAGGGCTCATCGAGCACCAGCAGCAGCGGATCGTGGACCAGCGCTACCGCGAGCTGCACCCGCTGCTGGTTGCCATGCGAAAGCGTCGCCAGCAGGTCCTGCGCCCGCCCGCCCAGCCCCAGCTGCGCCAGCCAGCTCCGCGCAGCCCGCGCGGCAGCGTGCCTCTCCACGCCGTGCAGGCGCGCGAAGTAGGCCACCTGGTCGCCGATCCGCATCTGTGCGTACAGCCCCCGCTCCTCGGGCATGTACCCGAAGCGCAGCCGCTGGTCCTCGCCGATCGGTGCGCCCTGCCAGCGCACCTGCCCGGAGTCGGGCGCCAGGATGCCCATGATCGCCCGCATCGCCGTCGTCTTGCCAGCGCCGTTGCGCCCAACGAGCCCAACGAGCTCGCCCTCGCCAACGGCGAGCGTCACGCCATCCAGCGCCACGACATCACCGAAGCGATGGTGTAGATCCAGGACCTCCAGCACCAAGACTCCCCGCGCCCACTCACGCGAGCGAGGGCAGCACCCCGGTGTTGGCACGCTGCGCCGAGGCGAACAACGCGCCTGCGCACGCGGCTCGCTGCATGCACGCCGACTCCATCGCCTCGGACCCTGACAGATCACGGCGAACAAGGCGCGCCGAACACGCCGAGGAGCGCTCCTCGCAGCGCGGGTGGAGAAGGGCGATGAGCCGCTGGGACGCTTTCGGCGAGCGGCTAGTCGATGTCGATCTCGGGTTCGCCCGTTCGGGGTGTGGCTCCAGACCCCGACGCAGATCGCCCGGCAATATGCCGACGTGCTCAGCGCGCCGACCCGCTGTCGGGGAGTCCACCGGGGATGAGCTTGCGGCAGGCCTGGTAGGCATGGGTGAACTGCGTGGAGTGGATGTCGACCAGGTGTTCGAGCATGAGGAACTCCACCTGGCCGTTGGAGAAGCTCGGGTCGGGGAAGTTGGTGATGCCGTGTGAGCGCATGCAGGCAGCCGCTTTGAGGTAGAACCGCTGGTCCTGGGCGGGGATCGTCTGGATGGGCCGCCCGCTCAGCGAGCCTCCAGCGGGGAGCGCGCTGCGGCACTCGCGTTCGGCCGCGTGCGCCAGGGAGGGGCTGACGTCCTGGGTCGCCCTGATGTCGGCTTGCTTTGAAATCCCTTCGTCGCCGCTGGGGTCGGGGAAGTTCGGCACGCCGTGCGAACGCATGCAGGAGGCGTACGCCAGGAGTCCCGTTGCTTGCGTACCGCCGCCGGCCGCGGGGCTGGTGGCGGTCGGCGTCGAGACCGTGGCCACGCTCGGCGTCGATGAGCCACCGCCGCAGCCCGCGACAGCCACGCCGAGCGCGAGCAGTCCGCCTGCCAACAGCGTGGCGCAGCGCAATCGACATCGCCAGCTTGAACGTCCTTTATCTATTATCATAGGACAAGATTACAACATGCAACGGGATGCGCAGCACCTCGGTTTCGGCGGCTCACCGCAGCTCGCACGCGGCCGCCGCCTGCGCGAACGCCGGCGAGCCCGTGTCGATCGACTTCGGGATCGCAATGTAGTACCCGCCGTTGCCGATGACCCCGCTGTTGCCGGCCGGGTTCGATGGGGGCGAGGTGGTCGGGTCGGGGAAGCCCGAGATCCCGTGCTTGCGCATGCATGCTGACACGCCCAGCATCCGTTCGCGGGCCTGTCGGGACGGGGGTTCGGGGCTCGGAGGTCCCTTCGGCAGCAGGCGCTGGCACGCGTGCGCGGCGGACTGGAACGCGGGCGACTGCAGGGTGGCCGCCGAGCCCATCCGCACTTGTTGTCCGCTGACCTTCGGGTCGGGGAAGTTCGGCACCCCGTGCGAGCGGATGCACGTGGCGAACGCGACCCCCGATGAGACGGCCCCCGCCGCGGACGCCGACGTGCTCGCGCTGCCCGTCGGGCTTGGAGAGCTTCCCCCGCATCCTGCCACCAGCACGCCGCTCAGGAGTGCTGCGGCGGTGAGCAGCCGAGCTCGCGGCGGGGCGAGCCGCGTGACATGGATGCTTGCTGGCATTGTTTTCAGTTCTACGCGGCGGGCTGTTTCGTCCCTGTTTCGCTCCCAGGCCGCTCGCCTCGACGACGTTCACGCGACGTCCTCCGCTTCGCCACTCGCGCCCCCGCCGCGGGTGCGTGAGCCGCTGCGGTGCTGATAGAAATCCCGCAGCGCACTGGCGAACAGCGCCACCATCCCGTCCTCGTCCAGGCCGGCCCCGTCCGCGGCGGTCAGCCAGCTCGCCAGCGAGCGGCGAAGCGCAGTCAGCTCCGGGAGCGTGACCTGGCTGAGCGAGGCTTGGATGAACGTGCCCTGGCCGGGCCGGCCGACGGTCAGGCCCTTGGTCTCCAGCTCGCGGTAGGCCTTCAGCACCGTGTTCGGGTTGATCGCCAGCGAGGCGACCACGTCGCGAACCTTCGGGAGCTGATCGCCGGGCTCGAGGTAGCCGAGCCGCAACGCGTGCTCGACCTGATGCACGAGCTGCAGGTAGGTCGGCACGCCCGTAGCCGTGTCGAGCCGGAACTCGATCGTCGACGCCGGCTCGCGCGCGACCGCGAGACCCTCGCGCCCGCCCCGGCCGGGCGCCGTGTCGCCAGCCGAGCCCCCCGCCGGCTTGAGCCCTTTATCTACTGTCATACGACAAGATTACAGGACACCGAAGCTCCGTCGGGTTGCCCGCGTTGACCGGGCCTTCAATCAATGGTTGTGCAGCGGAAACGCGCACGCGGCCGCCGCCCGTGTGAACGTCGGCGACTGCTCGTCGAGCGTGTGCGCGAACACCAGGATCACTCCTTCGATGTCGCTGATCACGCCGGCGCCACCGGAGCCGAACGGGTTGGACGGGACAGAGGTCCGCGGGTCGGGGAAGTCGTAGACGCCGTGCTGGCGCATGCACTGCGCGATCCGCAGAAACCTCGCCAGCGTCTGCGGGGACGGGTTCGTCGACGCGCCGGGGCCGGCGGGGCCGCCGCCCGGCAGGAGCTTGCGGCACTTCGCCTGCGCCGCCTTGAACACGGGCGATGAGGGGTTCTCTCCGCCACGCAGGAAGAACCCGCCGCTGCCGGTCGGGTCCGGGAAGTTCGGCACGCCGCTGGAGCGCATGCACGTGGCGAAGGCGAGCCCCGCCTGCTGGGGGTTCGTCGTGCCTTCAGCCGACGAGCCGCCGCTGGCGGAGCTCGCGCTGCTCGAGCCCTTCCCGGAGGCGAGGTGCGCGACGCTGGGCCTCGACGAGCCGCCGCAGCCGGCGAGCGCCAGCGCGACGCTCAGGAGGGCTGCGGCGGTGAGCGTGAGCCGCCTGTGGTGGATGTTGTTGCGCATCGCGTCTCGTTCTACGCCGTGGGTTGTTTCGGCCGTGTTTCGCTTCCGGGCGCAGGCGGCGAAACAGCGTTGAAACACCGCAGCGCTACCGTCACAAGCAGGAGCTACGGATGCGCGTGCTTGTAATCGAGGACGACGAGGAGCTGGCCGCAACGGTCGCCGCCGGCCTGCGCCACGCGCGGATGGCCGTCGATGTCGCGCTCGACGGCCACGCTGGTCTGACGCGCGCGCTGGTCAACGACTATGACGTGATCGTGCTCGACCGCGACCTTCCCGTGCTCCACGGCGATGAGGTGTGCGCAAAGCTCCTCGCCGCCGGCGGGCGCAGCCGGGTGCTGATGCTGACCGGCGCGGCGGCCAGCGAGGACCTGGTCGACGGGCTTGGGCTCGGCGCGGATGACTACCTGGGAAAGCCGTTCGACTTCCCCGTGCTGGTGGCGCGCATCGGCGCCCTGGCCCGCCGCGCGCAGCCGAGCATCCCGCCGGTGCTGGAGCACGGCGACGTGGTGCTCGATGCGGCCAAGCGCCGCGCGCGGCGCGCCGGACGCGACCTCGAGTTGACGCCCAAGGAGTTCGGGGCGCTGGAGCTGCTGCTGGCGGCCCAGGGCCGCGTCGTCTCCGCCGAGGAGCTGCTCGAACGCGTGTGGGACGAGAACGCTGATCCCTTCACGGGCGCCGTGCGGATCACGATCAGCCGGCTGCGCGCCAAGCTCGGCGCGCCCGCGATGATCGAGACCGTCGCGAAGGCCGGCTACCGCATCGGAGGCCAGTGATGCGCTTCACGCGCCTGCGGCTCGCACCCCGCTCCTGGTTGCGACTGCCTCGCCGCACCGCCCGGCTGCGGCTCACCGCGCTCTACGGTGGCCTATTCCTGCTGTCCGGCCTCGCGCTGCTCACCGTCACCTACGCCCTCTTTGAGCGCGCTACCGAATACAGGGCGCCACACCTGCCGAAGGTCCCACACACCGGCGCCATCCAGAGCCTCCAGCTTCCGCTTGTGCCTGGGTACGCTTCGTCGCCCGATGGTGGTGCCGTTCAAGTTCTCCAGCGTGCGCCTCAGCTGGTTCAGGCTCAGCAGGAGTTGGGACAGGCGCAGCTAGAGCTGGGGAAGGCTCGGCCCCGGCTACTCGTGGGCCTGCCGACTCAGCTGGCACGGGTGCAGCATCAAGTCACACAAGCCCAGCACCAGCTGGCCCAGGACCAGCATCAGCTGGCAGACGCCGTGCATCAGCTGGCGCAGGTCGGGCCCGTCCAGGCCGCGCAGCGGGCTGCCGACTCGCACGAGCTGCTGGTCAACTCGGGGATCGCGCTGGCGATCGTGGCCGTGCTCGCGGTGCTCGCCGGCTGGCTCGTTGCCGGCAGGATGCTGCGACCGATCCGGACCATCACCAGCACAGCCCGACGGATCTCCTCCACCAGCCTGCACGAGCGGCTGGCCCTTGGCGGCCCGCAGGACGAGCTCAAGGGACTCGGGGACACGCTCGATGAGCTGTTTGCGCGGCTCGACGCCGCGTTTGAGGCACAACGTCAGTTCGTCGCCAACGCCTCGCACGAGCTGCGCGCGCCGCTCACCCGCCAGCGAGCTCTGATCCAGGTGGCGCTCGCCGACCCCGACGCCAACCTCGCCTCGTTGCGCGCCGCCCACGAGCGCGTGCTCGCCTCCGAGCAGCACCTGGAGCAGATGATCGATGGCCTGCTCGCGCTCACGCGCGGTCAGGCAGGGTTGGAGCGCCGCGAGCGCGTCGACCTCGCGACCCTCGCTGCCCAGGTGCTACGGATGCGCGACGCGGAGATCACAGGTCTCGGCCTCGACGTCCACGCGACGCTCGCCGCGGCACCGACGGCCGGCGATCCGCGACTTGTGGAGCGCCTGATCGCCAACCTGATCGACAACGCCATCCGCCACAACATCCCGCAGGGACGGGTCGAGATCACGACCGGCATGCGGCAGGAAAACGCGTTCCTGGCGGTCGCGAACAGCGGTCCTACGATTCCCCCCGAGGAGGTGTCGCGCCTGTTGCAGCCGTTCCAACGCCTTCACGGAACCCGCACCAACCACGCTGGCGGTAACGGGCTCGGCCTGGCGATCGTCGACGCGATCGCCGCCGCCCATCGCGCCACGCTGGTCGCCCAACCGCGGCCAGGTGGAGGGCTGACCGTCGAGGTAGCCTTCCCGTCCACAGCCCGCGACACGCGGCCGATCGACGAGGCCACACTGCGGCCGGCGCTAGAGCCGGCGTGAGCTCGCTCGCCCCGGACGCGAGCGCTCCAGGGCGAGCGCCCGTCTCAGCGGCACTCACCGGTAGAGCCCCTCGATCTCCTCGGCGTACTTGTGCGCGATCGGCGTCCTGCGTAGCTTCATCGTCGGCGTGAGCTCCTCGCTGCCGGGCAGCCACTCCTCGCCGAGCACGCGGAAGCGCTTGATCTGTTCGACGCGCGCCAGCTGCTCGTTTGCCGCCTCCACGGCTGCGCCCACCTCCCCGAGCAGCCGCTCGTCGGCGGCGAGCTCGGCGACGGATACGCCCGCGAGCCCGTGCTCCGCCGCCCACGCCCCGACCGCCTCGGGCTCGAGCACGAGCAGCGCGACGTTGTACGGGCGCCGGTCGCCGATGCACACCGCCTGGCCGATCAGCGCGTGCGCGGACTTCAGGCGCGACTCGATGTTCGACGGCGACATGTTCTTGCCGGCCGAGTTGATGATCAGCTCCTTCTTGCGGTCCACGATCGACACGAACCCGTCGGCGTCGATGCGGCCGATGTCGCCCGTGTGCAGCCAGCCCTCGCCGTCGATCGCCTCGGCCGTCTTCTGCGGCTCGCCGCGGTAGCCGCGCATCACCAGCGGCCCGCGCACGAGCAGCTCGCCGTCGTCGGCCAGCGCGAGCTCGGCGCCGCGGACGGGCAGGCCGACGCTACCGATGCGATGCGCGTGCAGGCGGTTGGTCGTGACGATGCACGACAGCTCGGACATGCCCCACACCTCGCGCACCGCCAGCCCCAGCGCGCAGAAGAACTCCAGCAGCTCCGCCGGCGCGGGCGCCGCGCCGATCGCCAGCCACTCCGCCTGCTCCAGGCCGAGCCGCGCGCGCAGCGGCGCGAGCACGCGCTCCTGCGCCTGCGCGTGACGCGCCGCGAGCTCGGCGTCGAGCGCCACGCCCTCCTGCTCGCGGGCGACGACCTCGCGCCCCACGTCGATCGCCGCCGCGACGGCCGCCCGCCGCGCCGCGTCGGGCTCGGCGGCGAACGCGGCCTCGAGTGCCGCACGCAGCTTCTCGTACACGCGCGGCACGCCTCCCCACACGGTCGGGTGCACCTCCTGCAGCGCCGCGGCGAGCGTGGTCTGATCCGGTAGGTAGGTGACCGACAGGCCGTGTGCGATCGCGGTGTAGAGAGTCGCCCAGCGGTCGGCGATGTGCGCGGAGGGCAGGTAGGAGATGGTCCGCCCACCGGGCGTCAGCGGCAGCGCCTCGGCGGTCGCACGCAGCTGGGCGAGCATGTTGGCGTGCGTCAGCTCGACGCCCTTCGGCGGGCCGGTCGTGCCCGAGGTGTAGATCAGCGTCAGCACGTCCTCGGGTGCGACGGCCCGCCAGTGCTCGGCGAAGTCGAACCCCGGCGCGGCGGTCGCCTGCAGCTCGGCGAGCGAGAGCGTGCCGGGCACGCCGGGGGTGACGCAGACGACGTGCTCGACGCGCGTGCCCTGGGCGGCCCGCTGCACGTGCGCGACGAACTGCTCCTCGCACACGACCACGCGGGCGCCCGCGTTCGCCAACAGGTGGGCGATGACCTCCGCGGGGAAGGTGTTGTAGATCGAGAACGGCGTCGCGCCGAGGTGCATCGCCGCGCAGTCCACGAGCGCGAACTCGTGTCGGTTGAGCAGCATCAGCGCCACCGGCTCGCCGCGCTCGACGCCGAGGCTCGCCAGCCCGCCGGCGATCGCCTGCACCCGCTCGCCGTACTCGCGCCAGCTCAGCTCCGGCGGGCCACCGAAGGTTCGCAGCGCCGGCTGCTCGGCGCGCTCGGCCACCGTCGCTTGGAAGAGCTCGCACAGCGAGCCCGCACGCTCCAGGCGGCTGACCGTGTCATGCGCCGGGGAGAGGGCGAACTCCATGTTGCCGACTGTACGCGATGGTCGGGGCCCGCGTCACGACGGCTCTTCGCGCGCTAGGTCCCGCTACGGCCGATCACGCGCCGGGCGCCTGACCCTGAGGTCGGCCGACACCGTCACGCGCGCTTCGCCCTGGTGGCTGGGCACGAACTGGACGCGCACGGCGAGCTGCAGACGGTGGTGCTTGCGTAGCGCGCTCAGGGCGTCACGCGTAAGGGGGACGTCGAGCGTCGTGGTGGATGCTTTGGCGAATCTGTGAACGACGGAGCGCAGGTCGCTTCCCCGCACCCGTACACGGCCTGCCGCGAGCGTCTGGACCTTCAGAACGAGGGTGTGTCCGACGATCCGGTGGGCGAGGATCCTCACGCGACGGCGACTGCGGGCCTTGCCGGCGCAGCCCGCGACGGAGATCCTCGTGTTCTGCTTGATTTGCGCGCCGTCCTGGGCGGTGATCGTCGTGGGCATGAACAGTGTCTTCGCGCACAGGCTCCCGTACGCGCCCAGGGCGGAGTTGGGGCCCATGGGCAGGTCCAGGGCAAAGCTCGACACCGGCGCGTCGGGGATCGAGGCGAACGTCGAGGTGGTGATCCCTTTTGAAATGTTCGTGTTGCCCACCAGGATCACGCGCACGCCGCTGTCTTCCAGCACGAGGTCGAGGTCGGGGAACGCCGCGCTGCCGTGTGAGACCAGATAGGCGGGTCCTTTGAGCTTGCCCGGCAGCGCGGGCGTGGCCACGATGGCGCTGCCGACCTTCGAGCCCGGCGGGCAGCTGCTGGGAGCGGCGGCGAACGTCGCTTCAGGACACGCCTGCTGCAGGGTGCTGAAGCGCGAGGGTAGCTGGGAGGGAAGCTGGACGAACACAGAGCGGATGTTCGCCTGGTGCGCGCCCTGCGTGAGCGCCACGTGCAGCTCCGCGCCGTCCGGTTTGGAGGCGTGCGCGTCGGTCGAGGCAGTGAACTTGGGTGTGAACGCGAGGGCGTCGCAGTTTGTCACCTGGAACGGGCTCGACAGAGTCTGGGTCGCGCCGAATGTGGAGGTCAACGTCGATTCGCTCGCCAGCGCCCCGCAGTTGGTCGGGTTGAAGAGGAAGTTGGGCCGGTTGACCGCGATGCTCACCTCCCGCAGGCGCAGCGGGACGCCCTTGACGATCGTGGGCAGCGCGCTGGTGGCGATCACGCGGGCGGTGTACGGGTCGAGGTTGAGAGCCGCGCGGGTGAGCACGCAGTCGCACGGCCCGCTGCCAAGGTTGAACGGCCCCGCTGTGGCAGCCACTGGGATCGACAGGCCGTAGGGCGCTCCTTCGTAGGGGCCCGTGAGGTACACGGGACCGGAGAAGGTGAACGGTTCGCCGCCGGCGCCCGCGTTCACCGTCGCGGTGCCGATCTGGCTGGCCGAGGGGCACGTCCCTTCGCCGGCCTGTGGTTCGCCGCACAGGGGGACCGACGGGATCGCGCCGAGCAGGCCGGCGGGCAGCACGGTCTTCACTTGCGCGAGGTACTGCTGTCCGTCTTCCCGGCTCAGGTTGAACGTGTAGGCGGTGTAGGCGCCCGCGTTCGCCGTGGAGTCCTGCGTGCCCTGCGTGAGCGAGAAGGGCAGCGGCGAGGGGCAGCCGGTGGTGGCGAACGGCGTCGAGCTGAGCGCCGCCGAGGCGCCCGTGTACGGGGTGAAGAGGGCTTCGAGCGGGGTGCTCCCGCACGTCAGCGGGTTGGCGAGCGGTGCCTGCGCCCCGCCGTCGAGCCGCAGGGCCAGGGCGCTGAAGGGGAGCTGGGGGTTGTCCGCGAACGTCACTTCCAGCCTGCCGGTGCTGGGGTTGGGCGTGACCGAGCCCTGCAGTCTCACCGACACGCCGTACGCGCTCTCGGCGTCCAGGTAGATCGTGTACGGGGGTTCGGTGATCGGGCCGCCGCCGGGGCTGGCGAGGTAGACGTTGCCCGCGAGCGAGCCGGGAGGCAGATCGGTTTCGATCGCCACGGTGCCCACCTTGGAGGCCGGCGGGCACGCGACGGGGGCGGTGCTGCCGATCCCGATCTCGGCGGCCGTGCACGCCTGCAGCCCACGGGCCGCGGACGGGTCGAGCGTCAGCCCTGCGGGCAGCGTCGCGCGCGCGTCCCTTATGTCCGCGGTGTTGACTTCTTCGGGGCCGGTGTTCTGTGGGACCTTGATTTCGGTGGTGACGCCATCCGGTTCGTCGGCTTGAGTAGTTTCAGGTCGCACTTCGGCCGTCGGCTTGAAGGGAACCTTCCCGCAGCCTTCCACGCCCACCGGGGTGTGGGTCTGGGTCCTGGAGACCTGCCCTTCCCAGGATTCCACTTCGAGGTATGAGGTCGTTGTGGCGGAGCATTCGCTGGGCAGCGTCAAGAAGTCGCCACTGCCCGCCCGGCCGTTGAAGATCAGCTTGGACTTCAACACCGCCAGCGGGACTTTCACTCCCAGCAGTTCGCCTTCCTTGGGGACGTTGTGAATTTCGAAATACTCGTGGTAGTCGCTGTTCCAGCTGACGTGGCCTTCGAGGTAGAGGTGGACGCTGACCAGCGGTTCGACGGCCACGTGGATGCCGAAGTCCAGGGCCAGGCCCGGCGGCTGTTCGAGGTCGTAAACGGTGCCCGAGACCGTGAGGTCGTTGACGCCGTCGAAGGCCGTCAGTTCGGTCGTGCCGACCTGTGTGTCTGGATTGCATTCGTCACCCTGAAACGCTGCGATCGAGCACTTTGGCAACGCCTGTGGGTTGCCCGCGAGACCCGGCGGGAGATCCACGCGGATGCGCCTGACGGCGCCTTCCGGTTCTTCGCCGAGGAGGCCCCCCTGGTGGTTGACTGCGAAGGCCGTGATGCCCACCGGAGGGTGGCCGGATGCCTGGGTGAAGGCTTCTTTGCGGTCTTCTTCGACGCTTGCGTACGTGCAGGAGGATGTCATGCAGGTGCCGGCTTCGAAGTTGTGTTCTTCCACGCCAAACGCGGCCTGCGCGGCGGGCGCCGAGATGGCCACGGCCGCGCTTGCCAACACCGTGGCAGCTGCGCCTACCAAAAGCGCCGGTAGTGAAATACGCGCGTGGTGCATTGCTCCCAGCATTTCTGTACCCGCTCTCCAGTCGGGTAATCGCGGGCGCGGGGGCCGCGCTACGCCAGCTGGTGTTCGTGCGCGTAGCGGATCGCCTGCGCGCGGTCGCGCGAGCGGGTCTTGGTGAACACGTGGTTGATGTGGGTCTTGACGGTGTGTTCGCTGATCACCAGCGCGGCGGCGATCTCGCTGTTGGAGAGGCCGGCGGCGAGCAGTTTGAGCACTTCGGCCTCGCGCGCCGTCAGCTCGTCTGGCAGCTCAGCGGGGAGCGGCGGCTTGGCCGGCTGGGCGTTGGCGGCGCCGGTGAGCAGCATCGCGGTGACCTCGGGCGGGAGGATCGTGTGGCCCGCGGCGGCGCTGTGCAGCGCCTGGGCGATCTCGCGGCGGTCGGCGTTCTTGGTCAAATAGCCGCGCGCCCCCGCCCTGAGCGCGGCGATGATCGTCTC
>Ga0335075_10004270_pt1 | contig 22412 bp, 20 predicted proteins | sample Lox_Sample_24_FD_206723 | JGI IMG/M metagenome (GOLD analysis project Ga0335075, IMG submission 206723) | Soil microbial communities from Loxahatchee National Wildlife Refuge, Florida, United States - Lox_Sample_2.4 | ecosystem: Environmental > Terrestrial > Soil > Wetlands | place: USA...
CTCGTCCACATCTGGCACCTCTTGAGTCGGTGCCTCGCGATGAATCATAACTCGTCGAGCCGTATCAAGCCCGCTTCGCTAACCGACTCAAATGACTCGCAGAGTCCTCGGACGGACACTAAGGCTAGAGGGTGCCATGCCCGTCCCGATGAGTTACTGAGAAGAAAGAGCCTTCTTTTTCTGAAGAAAAAGAAGCAAAAAGACTTTCCCGTTTTCGTTCCTAAATCCTGGGATGGTGCCGGGTCCGGAAAACGGGGAAAAGTTCTTTGGTTCTTTCTTTCAAGAAAGAACAGCCTTCGTCGCTCATCGGACGAAAGGCCCCGGCAAGCTTCATCGCACGCTCCAAGCCGCCGCGACTGCTTGCGGGATCCGGCGCACCGGACCATCTTCCCGTCCGACATCTCGTTCACGGACGGAGGAGGTCGGGCATGATCGCGCTGCCGGAGCCGAAGGCGGCTATCATGGCTCGCCGCGAGGCCATTCTCGCCGACCTGGCACGCCTCGTCGAGCCTGACGCTCTGATCTCCGAACCGCATTGCCTGCGCGCCTACGAAACGGATGGGCTCGCCGTCTATCGCCAGCCGCCGCTCGCCGTCGTGCTCCCGGCAACCACCGAAGAGGTTGCCGCCGTGCTGCGCTATTGCCACGACGGCGGCATCCGGGTCGTGCCGCGCGGCGCCGGCACCAGCCTTTCGGGCGGCGCGCTGCCGCTTGCCGACGCAGTGGTGATCGGCCTGATGCGGATGAACCGCATCCTCGCCATCGACTATGCCGACCGTGTGGCGACCGTGCAGGCCGGCGTGACCAATCTCGGCATCACCGGCGCGGTCTCCGGCCAGGGCTTCTTTTATGCGCCCGACCCTTCGAGCCAGCTTGCCTGCATGATCGGCGGCAATATCGCCATGAACTCCGGCGGCGCGCATTGCCTGAAATACGGCGTGACCGCCAACAACGTGCTCGGCCTCACCATCGTCACCATCGAGGGCGAAATCGTCCGCCTCGGCGGCACCCATCTCGATGCCGCCGGCTACGACTGGCTTGGCATCCTCACCGGCAGCGAAGGGCAGCTTGCGATCGTCACCGAAGTCACGGTGCGCATCCTGCGCAGCGCCGAGGGCTCGCGCGCGATGCTCGCCGCATTCCGCTCCAATGAGGTGGCGGGTGCCTGCGTCGCGGCCATCATCGGCTCCGGGATCATTCCGGTCGCGCTTGAATTCATGGACCGCCCCGCCATCCACGCCTGCGAGGACTTTGCCCACGCGGGCTATCCGCTCGACGCCGAAGCCATGCTGATCATCGAGGTCGAGGGAAGTGCCGCGGAACAGGAAGATCTGCTCGCCCGCCTCGGCGAAATCGTCGGCCGCTTCGATCCCCTCAGCCTCAAAATCGCGACCACGGCCGAAGAGTCCGCCGCCATCTGGAAAGGGCGCAAGGGCGCGTTCGGCGCCATCGGACGGATCAGCCCGGATTATCTATGCATGGATGGCGTCATCCCGACATCGGAGCTTTCCTCCGTGCTGCACCGGATTGGCGAGATGAGCCGCAGCTTCGGCCTCGGCGTCGCCAACATCTTCCACGCCGGCGACGGCAATCTGCATCCGCTCATTCTGTTCGATGCCAATGACCGCGAAAGCATGGCGAAGGCAGAGAAATTCGGTGCCGAGATCCTGAAGCTCTGCGTCGCCGTCGGTGGCTGCCTCACCGGCGAGCACGGCGTGGGCGTGGAAAAACGCGAACTGATGGGCGAACAATTCTCGGCCGCGGATCTCGACCAGCAGCGGCGCATCAAATCTGCCTTCGATCCCGAGTGGCTGCTCAATCCGAGCAAGGTCTTCCCTCTCGGCGCCCCGCCCCCCGTCATCCACATCGCATGACCGCAGCCGAATGATGGCAGCCACTGCGCCGTCGGACGAAGCGGAGCTCGCCGCCGGGATCGCCGCTGCCCGGGCCGCCGGCGAGCCGCTGCTCATCTCGGGCAATGCCAGCAAGGCACCGATGCTGCGCCCGGTGCAGGCAGCGCGCACGCTCTCCACGCGCAATCTAACCGGCATCACGCTGCATTCTCCTGCCGAACTCGTGCTTTCCGCCCGCGCCGGGACAACCCTCTCCGCGATCGAAGAGGCGCTGGCCGCGCATGGCCAGCACCTGATCGCTGAACCGCCGGATTTGCATGCCCTTCTCGGAACGAACTCCGCGCCCACCATCGGCGGCACGGTCGCGGCCAATCTCTCCGGTCCGCGCCGCATCGCCGGGGGTGCGATGCGCGATCATGTGCTGGGGATTCGCGCTGTGAACGGGGAAGGAACCGCCATCCGCTCCGGCGGCCGCGTTTTGAAGAACGTCACCGGGCTCGATCTTTGCAAGCTGATTGCCGGCAGCCACGGCACGCTCGCCGTGATGACGGAGATCACGCTGAAAGTACTTCCTGCACCGGAACGAACGGGGACGATCGCGGTCGCCGGCCTCGCCGCCGTCGCCGGGGTCGCCGCGCTCGCGGCCGCGCTCGGCTCTCCCTACGCGGTATCAGCCGCCGCCTATCTGCCGGACGGCGCCGCCGAGGCGCTGCCCGGCCTGGCCGGCCTCGTGGTGCATCCGGGCGTCGCCCTGGCGCGGATCGAGGAGTTCGCCTCGAGTGTCGCTTATCGCACCGAACGCCTCGCCGCCGAGCTTGCCCGTTTCGGCACCACCCGGGCGATCGACGATTCCGCGAGTCGCGCCCTCTGGCGAACGATCCGCGATGCGCTGCCGCTGGCCGCCGGCGTCGGCGAGGCGGATGCCGTCTGGCGCATTTCCGTTCCGCCTTCGCAAGGGCCTCGCCTGGCCGCCGCCGCCACCGCCGTCGGTGGACGCTGGTTCATGGATTGGGGTGGCGGCCTCGTCTGGGTTGCCGCACCGGCCGACGAAGCGAGACATCGCTCGCTGACCGAGGCAGCGCATGCTGCCGGCGGGGTCTGGATGCTGCTGCGCGCGCCCGATGCGCTCCGCGCCAGCCTCTCCGCTTTGCCGCCGCTCTCGCCCGCCCTCGAACGACTGACAAGGCGTGTGAAGGCGGCATTCGATCCGGCCGGAATCCTGAACCCCGGCCGCATGTACGCCGGCATCTAGAGGATATCATGAATCCTGACGAAGGATTGAAAAGGAAGACCCTTCTTTTTCTGAAGAAAGAGAAGCAAAAAGACTTTTCTTCGTTTTCCGGACCCACCGCCGCCCTCGGGACTCCGAACGAAAGGATGGAAGTTTTCTGGTTCTCTTTTTCAAAAGAGAACAATCTTGCAGCCCCGAACCGGTGCGACGCATGACCGTCTTTGCCTGGCTCCTGATCCCGATCCTGATCGTCGGCTTCTTCTGCGGCACCGCGGCCTATTACCGCACCCGAGAGGATCGCACGCCTCTCGCGCGGACCATCCTTGCCTACTGCATTTTCACCTTCGTGTTCCTTATGTATTTCGTGATCCAGGTCAATCCGTACCAGCAGCCGCTTTTTGTCACCCTGCTGTTCTTTGGACTCGGGCTGCTGCTGTTCGTCATCGGCATCTGTTTCCTGGTGTTCGTGCCGAGCGCCGCCAAGCGGCTCAGCCTGGGCGAGGTCCGCGCACTGTTGCCGGAAAGCATCCTCGAACTCTCGCAGTCTGAAATGCGCGAGTTGCTGCCGACCCGCTTCCAGGGACATGCCGGTCAGGAAATCCAGGTATTCGTGATGGTCGAACTCTCGCGGATGGCGCCCGAGACGATCCGCAAGCTGACGCCTGAGTCGCTCAAGGCCGCGCTCCGGCGGAACATCCCCCATTCGATCCTGGACGCGAAGTAGGCGATGCAGACCCGCTTCACGTCCGCCCAGCTTGCCGATCCGGATCTGTCCGTCTGCAATCAGGTGCTGCGCACCTGTGTGCATTGCGGCTTCTGCACAGCCACCTGCCCGACCTTCGTCCTGCTGGGTGATGAACTCGACAGTCCACGCGGCCGCATCTATCTCATGCAGGAGATGCTGGAGTCGGGCACGGCACCCGGCAAAGACGTGGTCACGCATGTCGACCGCTGTCTCTCCTGCCTCGCCTGCATGACCACCTGTCCTTCCGGCGTGCACTATATGCACCTGGTCGATCATGCCCGCACTCATATCGAGCGGACGTATCGCCGCCCGGTCATCGAGCGACGGCTGCGGGCGATGCTCGCCGCCACACTTCCCTATCCTGCCCGCTTCCGCGCCGCCCTCCGCGCGGCCCGCGCCGCGCGTCCGTTCCACCGTTTGCTTGGCGCCCGTCTTTCCGCGATGCTCGCCCTGGTGCCGGCCCACCTGCCTGCCCCCGGCACCTCCGGACAGCCGCACGTTCACCCGGCGATTGGCCCGTGTCGCGCGCGGGTGGCGCTGCTCGCCGGCTGCGCGCAGCAGGTGCTCGCACCTTCCATCAACGAGGCCACGATTCGCCTCCTCACGCGTCTCGGGGTCGAGGTCGTGGTGGCACCCCATTCCGGCTGCTGCGGCGCGCTCGTCCACCATCTCGGTCGTCATGCCGCGGCACTCGCCGCCGCGCGCCGGAACATCGGCGCCTGGGAGCGCGAGATCACCTCCGAAGGGCTCGATGCCATCATCGTCAATGCCTCCGGTTGCGGCACCATGGTCAAGGACTACGGCTTTCTTTTCCGCAACCAGCCGGAGCGCGAGGCAGCCGAACGCATCTCGGCGCTTGCTTTGGACATCAGCGAGTTTCTGCATCGTCACGGCTACGAACCGACACGCGCATCTCCCGGAATGCGCGTGGTGTATCACTCGGCCTGCAGCCTCCAGCACGGCCAGCGCGTGACCAGCGAACCGAAGGCGCTTCTCGCGCGCGCGGGGTTCACCGTTCTCGAACCCAAAGAGCCACATCTCTGCTGCGGCTCCGCCGGCACTTACAATCTCCTGCAGCCGGACATCGCCGCGAAGCTGCGTGAGCGCAAGCTTGCCAATCTCGAGGCGACGGAGGCGACGGTCATCGCGGCGGGCAATATCGGCTGCATCACCCAGCTCGCGCCTTCGCGCCTTCCCGTCGTGCACACCGTCGAGCTGCTGGATTGGATGGCCGGCGGTCCGAAGCCCGCCGCACTCTGAGCGGATCGCGCCCGTTAAAGACCCGGAGTCCGAGGACTGATCACCCGCGCCAGACTGCCGACGGTTAACCCTTGCTCTTTCAAGCCCGGTAGCCGTCGCGCAGAGGACCCTGACAATTTCTGCCCGCAGTCCGACCTCCCTACAACAACCCCGCGCCATGCCGCTTCATCCTCGCGAGCCACTCGCCGCGCCGCGTTTCACTGGCTTCTCCCACACTGCCGAGCAGAGTCTCGCGCACCGGCCGCAGCCCGACGAAGCGCAACACATTGCGCTCGAGCCCCCGTACCCCGTGCGCGCCGAACCACCATCGGTAGATCGGCGCCGGCATCCCCATCGTCACGACGATCCGCGCCGAGCGCCCGCTGAGCAAGGCACGCGGGAACCCATGCGCGCGGTATTCGAAGGCAACGCCCGGGCGCATCGCCTGCTCGAGAAAGGCCTTGAGAAGCGCGGGCATCGTCCCGAACCAGAGCGGGAACACGATGACGAGATGCCGTGCCGAAACGATGGCGTCCCGCGCCGGAATGAGCGCTTCTGGAAGCACGCTCCGCTGGAAATCCTCCGCTGTTCGCAGGATCGGAAAATCGAGCTGCGCCACTTCGATCCGTGACACGGCGTGCCCTGCCGCGGTCGCACCCTCGGCATACGCGTCCGCGAGCGCATGGCAGAGATGCCGCTCGCCCGAATCAGGATGCCCCTGAATAATCGCAGCGCCCCGCGCTCCTGCCCCTCCTCCGTGCCCGCTCATCGCTGTCCGCATTTCAGGTTTCCCACCCGGAAACCGCTCCGAGCTGAGCATCCGCACCGCCGGGCGCTCCGGGCATTGACCTCGATCAACTGCACTCTGCAGCGCGTATCCTGCCCCGGAAACTCGCCGCCTTTCGCGACAAATGGAAGGGATCGGCAGGCCACTGAAAACCTCGGGCTGGCGTCCCGATGCCGTCCGTATTCCAATGCAGTGAACGGTCAAGGCCGACTGGCGGAAGGTCTTCCGCGATGTGTATCCGAGTCAAGCCAGGACCGACCGGGCTCAGCTTTGCGGTGTGATCGACCAGTTCTGGTTTCCGGCACTAGCCCGCGATCGCCCGAGGCGGAATCGTCGGAGGGTGTGAATCGCGGGCTTGAATAAACCGCTAGACCCGTATCGGGCTGCACAGTCAGCCCGACACGGGTCTAGGAATGGTCGGGCCGGATGTGTGTCGTCGCCTCGGGCATGACGCGCGCGGAATCGAGTTCGACGACATGATAGCGTCCGCCCCGCCAGTCCTCGAACTGGTCCTTGTAGTGCGGGCTGCCTGGCACGCCTGAATTGCCGATGTTCTGCACCGCCTGAAAGCGGCGCGGCTCCGTGAAATCGACGACGATGCGGTATTCCGCACCCGAGTTCGCCTCGTGCGGCGCAAGCTCGCCCCCGGTGTTGCGGATGGTGTGCGAGCCGCCATCGACGGCGGCCGGACCGATATCGAAGCGATCGCCGGCCTGGGATCCCGACAGCGGATGCCGCCAGCGCACCAGATGCACCCGTTCCCATCGCCATTCCTGCGGGAGCGGCCCGAGCCTTTCCGTGAGCTGATCGACACTCGCCCTGGCGGCGGCGACCGCCTGTGCGGCCGTGCCCTCGCGGAAATAGCCGGGCTCAGCCCCTTCCAGCAGCGCTGAGGCAAGGCCGGTCTGCTGGATCGTGAGATCGGTCAGCCGGGCCGGCAAATGCCGCGCCAGCACCGCGCGCTGAAAATTTCCCATGAAGGTTTCGAACACGGTCGGCGCCGCGCTCGTTCCCCAGTAGCTGCCGTCCCAATCGCCGAGCACCGCCACGACGATGCGCGCCGCCGGTTCCACGCTCGCGGCGAGGAAACGGAGGATATGCGGACAAAGCCGCCTCGCCCGCGCGCTGACGATATCGTTCTGCAACCGGATGCTCGCCGCGCGGTCGATCGTCGCGGGCTCAGCAAGCACTTCCTCGATCCGCGCCCCGCGATGCCCCTGCGAATAGGCGCCGTAGATCGGATAAGCATAGCTTTCGTCGACGATTCGCTGATTGGCGGTGGCAACGAACCCGCTCGGAGGGTCGGCGATGTGCGGCATCGCCTCGAAGGGGATGGTGCCTTGCCACCGATCTTCCGAATTGTCGGCATCGCGGAACCCATGCACAACCCGCCCGCGAACGGGGATCCGCCCGGCCATCTGATAGCCGATATGCCCCTCACAATCGGCATAGGCGAAGTTGAAGACCGCAATCGCCCAGTCCCTGAGGGCTTCACGAAAGCCGGACCAGTTCCGGGCACGCGAAAGCGCGATCATCGCCTTCAGATCGTCGAGATGCTCTGCCCCGACCCAGCGCAGCGAAAGCGGCGGATCGCCCTTCTCCGAGACCGCGGGTATGAGCGCATTCACGATCGGCCCACGCACCGTCGAGCGGATGAGCAATTCTTGCGCCTTCTCACCGCGCACCGGAATGCTGACGCGCCGTTCCGCGAACGCCCGCCAGGTTCCGTCGTCGCGGTAGAGCGACGCATCGTCTGGCTTGACGGTCTCCCGATAGAGATCGCGCGTCGAAGCCGCATTGTTGGTGATGCCCCACGCGATCGCCCCGTTGTTGCCCCACCACAGCCCGGGCAGCCCGGGATGGCCGGCACCGCCGGCGTGATCTTCGGGTCCCTCGAGGACGAATTCGTACCAGCTTGACGGCACCCAGAACGGCTGATGCGGATCCCCTGCCAGGATCGCGGCCCCCGTGCCGGTGCGGGCCGGGCTCAGCGCCCAGTTGTTGCTGCCGGTGGCATCATCGGCGCCAACGGCAAAGCCATTGCCTGCCGTTCCAGCCAGGCCGCGGAGAACCGGTTGCTCGGACGCCTCCGGGGTCAGATAAAGCCGCCGCAATGCCTCACTCGGCAGGAACCGCGCGGCCTCGGCAGCAGCCAGTCGATCGATCCGCCCGTTCAACGACCACCAGATTCCCCGCCCGATCGCCACGATGTCCCTGACCGAAAAAGGTTCCGGCGTGTATTCGAGCAGCTGGAACTCGATCGGCAGATCTCCCTTCGTCGTTTCGATATGGCGGTTGATCCCGGCGACAAACGCCTCGACGATGCTGCGCGTCGCCTCATCCGTCTGCCGCGCATCCCTTTCCGCGATCTCGTCGATCCCGACGGTGAGATGCGCCCGGTCGCTGGCCGCATAGGCCGGCCCGAGAATCTCCGCCTGCCTGCCCAGCGCGCGCCGGCGCAGCCGATCCATCTGCCAGAGCCGGTCCTCCGCCATCGCCACGCCGAGCCCGAAAAAGAGATCTCGTGTCGCCGCTGCACGCACATGCGGTACGCCCGCAGAGTCGCGCTTGATCTCGACCGGCTGCCCGACCGCGCCTTCAATCATGCGATCCTGCGGCCTCGCGCGCGGCGCGAGAAGCGCATCCTCGTTCACGGCGCGGGGGCTCTCAACTGTAGCGCTCTTCCAGCCAGGGATCGGCGTTGTTGTTGTAGCCGCGCACTTCCCAGAATCCGGGCTGGTCCTCTGCTACGAATTCGATTCGCCGGATCCACTTCGCCGACTTCCAGAAATAAAGCCGCGGTATCAGAACGCGGAGCGGCCCGCCGTGCTCGCGCGGGATCGGCTTGCCTTCCCACCGATGCACCAGGAACACATCCGGCTGGTCGAACTGATCGAGCCGCACATTGGTCGTGTAGCCATCATAGGAATGAAACACCACGTGGCCCACATCCGCGTTCGGCATGACGCGTTCGACCAGCGTGCGCGCCGCGACACCCTGCCAATGATTGTCGTAGCGCGACCACTGCGTGACGCAATGAATGTCGGAGACGCTCTCCACCTGTGGGAGGGCGAGAAATGCCTCCCAGGACAGGCTCTCCTTGCGCGCGACCGCGCCGTCGAGATCGAGCCGGAATCCGCTCAGCGCCACGTCCGGCTGCACGCCGAGATCGAGTACGGGCCAGTCGCGAACAAGCCGCTGCCCCGGAGGCAGGCGCTGTTCCGGGGTCGCCGTCTTGCCCGTGAGCAGCCGGCCATCACGCGCCCAGTCCTCCTTCCGCTCGATCAGCTTCTCCTTGATCCGGCCCAGCATCGTCACCTTTCCGGCGTCATCCGTCTCGGCCATGCCGATCTCCCGTGTTGCTGTTCTCCAAGTTGGGCCCGTCCCTCCCGACGCGCAAGCAAGAGCGCCATTCATCGCTTCTTCTTCACCGCCGCGCCTCGCTTCGCCGCCAGCGCGCGACGCAGATTCGGCTGCACCTTCGCCGGTCGCGCGGTCGCCCGAAGATCGGCAATCGTCGCACGGGTCGTGATCTGCTCAGGGTTGGTCACCAGCTCAATCACCGCCGGCCGCCCGCTCGCGGCAGCGCGGCGAAACGCCGGGGCGAACCCGGCAGTCTCCGTCACGGTCTCGCCATGCCCGCCGAACGCCTCGATCAGTCGCGCAAAGTCTGGATTGGTCAGCGCGGTTCCTGAGACCCGGCCGGGAAATTGCCGCTCCTGGTGCATCCGTATCGTGCCGTACATCTGGTTGTTGAACACCAGCACGATCGGCGCCACACCATGGTGGAATGCGGTCGCGATTTCCTGGCCGGTCATCAGGAAACCTCCATCGCCGACGATGGCGACCACCATGCGCTCGGGATACGCGATCTTCCCCGCCACCGCCGCCGGCACCGAGTAGCCCATCGCGCCATTGCAGGGCCCAAGATAGCGCTGGCCGTCGCTGAAATTGATGAAACGCGGCGCCCAGGTGGCGCAGTTGCCGGCGTCCGTGGTGACGATTGCGTCAGGCTCGAGCAGCCCCTCGAGATCGCGCATCACTTGGCCGAGATTGAGCGGGCCGACATAGTCCGGCACCAGCCTTGCCGCCTCGCGCAGCGCCCGAAGCTCGCGTGTCCAGTCACGCCACGCGATCCGTGGCGCCGCCAATGCGGCGGCGGCTTCGGCGAACGCGTTGAGTTCGGAGACGATGCCGAGCGCCGGGCGGAACACGCGCCCGATTTCCGCCGCATCCGGATAGACATGGACGATCGGCACGTCGCCCGCCATATCGAACAGGGTGTAGCCCTGCGTCACAGCCTCGCTGAGCCGTGCGCCGATGGCGAGTACGAGATCCGCTTCCTTCACCTTGGTCACCAGCGCGGGATCCGGCCCCACGCCCAGATCGCCAACGAAATTCTCGAGCCTGCCGTCATACAGCGCCTGGCGGCGAAAGCCCACCGCAACGGGGACATCGTGACGCGTGAGAAAGGCCGCCAGCGCCGTCCGACCTTTCTCGCTCCAGCGCGAACCACCGACGATGGCGATCGGCTTGCGCGCCCGCGCCAGCAATGCGGACAGCCTCTCGAGCGCCGCCGGGTCGGGCAGCGGCTGGGCGATCGGCGCCGGCCCGATATCCGGCACGTCCACCACCTCGCGCTGCATGTCCTCCGGCAGCGCAATGACCACCGGTCCCGGCCGGCCGGACATCGAAACGTCGACCGCATGGGCAACGATCTCGGGAATCCGCCGCGCATGGTCGATTTCCGTCACCCACTTCGCCACCGGCGCGAACATCCGCCGATAGTCGATTTCCTGAAATGCGTCGCGGTCTCTCTGGTCGCTCGGAATCTGCCCGATGAACAGCAGAAGCGGCGTGCTGTCCTGCATGGCGATGTGCACACCGATCGCGCCGTGGCACGCGCCTGGCCCGCGCGTCACCATGGCTGCGGCAGGGCGGCCCTTCAGCTTGCCGAACGCCTCGGCCATGTTCACGGCACCTGCCTCGAAGCGGCAAGTGATCAATTGCAGCCGCTCACGCACGGCATAAAGCCCGTCCAGCACATCGAGATAGCTTTCGCCCGGCACCTCGAAGACATGGTCGATCCCTTGCGCCACCAGGGCATCGGCGAGAATTCTCCCGCCCTGCCTTGGCCTTGTGCGCGCCTTCCGCGCGCGCGCCAGTTCCATCACTTCCTCCGCCTCCCCCTGCCCTCGCCAAACATAATCAGATCATGCGGCGCACGCCATCCGTTCCTGGCGCGATCTTCACCGCCGTTGCATGCTCGCGCTCAGCACCCGACGTCACGGAACAAGGAGAACCCGGATGCGCGCGATATTCGTGCAGATCAAGTGCGAGATGGGAGCCGCCTACCGCGTCGCCGAGCAGGCTGCAAACGAGCTCGCGGAACTCTCGGAGCTTTATTCAACCTCCGGCCAGTATGACCTGCTCGGCAAATTCTACCTCAACGAAGAAGCCGATATCGGCCGATTCGTCACCGAACGCATCCAGTCGCTTCCCGGCGTTGCGGATACGTATACTCTGATCACCTTCAACGCGTTCGGCACGCGCCGCAATGGATGATCGGCCCGCCGTCTCGAAGCCTCAGCCGAAGCCGATGAAGCCGGGGCTTGCGGCAATGGGCGGCGCGCCTGCCAGCCGCCCGAGATCCGGAACCGGCCGCGCCGTCCGCGCATCCGACGCAAGCATCGCTTCAAGCGCGGCAGCCGCGGCAAGCAGCATCGAATCGCCGCCGCGCGGACCGACGATCTGCAGCCCGAACGGCATTCCCGCCCGATCGCAGCCCACCGGAAGAGAAATCGCCGGATGGCCGGACAGGGTCACCGTGTAGGCGAGCGCCAGCCAGTGGAAGTAGCTTTTGGTTTTCCTGCCGTCGATCTCGGCCGGATAAAGCTCGCTCCAGGGCCGCGGGGTGATGGTGATCGCCGGTGACAGGATGAGATCATAATCCTCGAAGAATCGCTGCCAGCGCCGATAAAGCGCGGTCTGCAACGCCTCCGCACGGGCGACGTCCGCGGCCGTATAGCCAAGCCCTTCTTCGACATTGACAACCACGTTGGGCCCGACTTCAGCGCGGCGCGTCTTCACTTTCTCCAGATGGGCGGCCAGGAACGCGACCGCGCGCAATATCGCGAACGCCTCATCGGCGCCGCTGCAGTCCGGCGTCGCATCATCGGCGCGCGCAAAAACATGACGGAAGAGGCCGGTTTTTTCGGCGAATACGTCCCTGATCGCCTGCTCCGTCGGCGCACACCCGAAATCCGCCGTCACCGCCACGCGCAATGAGGAAAGATCGAACGGCTTCAGCGGAAAGAAATCGCCCTCTGCGCGCACATTCCGCCCGTGGATCGTCGTGGCCAGCGGATCGGCCGAATCGTCGGCCACCATCACGGAGAGCAGAAGCGCGAGATCCGGAACCGTGCGCGCCATCGGGCCGAGGACCGAAAGGTTCGACCAGCCCAGCGGGCGCTTCTCGCTCGGAACGAGGCCCGGGCTCGGCCGGAACCCGACGATGCCGCAAAAGGCCGCCGGGTTGCGCAGGCTCCCGCCCATGTCGGAGCCGGAGGCAAGCGGCACCATTCCCGTCGCCAGCGCGACCGCCGAGCCGCCCGAGGAGCCCGCCGCGGATTTCTTCGGGTCGAACGGATTGCCTGTCGCGCCGTACACGCTGTTGCGGGTGTTCGCTCCGGCACCGAACTCGGGCGTATTCGTCTTTCCGATGACGATGCCGCCACCGGCGCGGACGGCGCGCACCAGCCGCTCGTCCTCCGCCGGCACATGATTGGCAAAGAGCGGGCTTCCGTATGTGGTGCGAAGCCCCGCCGTATCTTCGAGATCCTTGATCCCGACAGGCAGTCCGGCGATCGGCCCGAGTGCCTCCCCCTTCGCCACGGCGGCATCGATGGCCGCCGCCTGCTGCTTCGCCCGCGCATAGTCGGTGGCAACGATCGCATTCACGGTCGGATTCAGCCGCTCGATACGACGGATGCAGCTCTCCAGAAGCTCACCCGCGCCGAGCCGCTTCTCGCCGATCAGTTTCCGCGCCTCCAGGGCCGTCAGATCGCAAGGTTCGCTCATCGCCTCAGTACCCAAGTGCCATGCCGTCTTTGCGCGGATCCGAAGCCCCCGCAAGCACGCCCTTTGCACGATCGATCCAGATCGCCTGGCCCCCGCCGTGCGGCCGATCGACCACGCTCAGTCGATGGCCGCGCCGCTCGAGCCCCTCCAGCGTCGTGAGCGGCAGCCCGCGCTCGATCTCCAGCCTCCCGCCCGTCGGGAAGGCGCGCGGCGCGTCCAGCGCCTCCTGAAGATCGAGCCCATATTCGAGGAAATTCGTCAGGAACAGAGTCTGGCCCATCGGTTGGAAATGCCCACCCATCACGCCGAACGGCATCACCGCCTCGCCTCCCTTTGTCAGCATGCCGGGAATGATCGTGTGCATCGGCCGCTTGCCCGGCGCAATGCAGTTCGGATGGCCGCGCTCGAGACGGAATCCGAAGCCGCGGTTATGCAGCATCACGCCCGATTCCTCCGCGAGGATGCCACTGCCGAAACCCTGGAACAGCGAGTTGATGAAGCTCGCGGCGTTCCCGTCGCGGTCGACGACCGCAAGATAGGCGGTATCGGCGTGTACCGGCACCAGAGCCTCGCCAGCCAGCGGCATCACATGCATCATCCGCCGGTCGTCGATCAAGCGTCTGAGCCCGGCGAGGTACGCTTCGCTCAACAGGTTCTGCACCGGCACCGCCGCGTGTGCGGGGTCGGCAACAAAGGCATCCCGGTCCCGGTAGACAAGCCGTGCCGCCTCGGCATGGCGGTGCAGGCGAAGCGCGCCGCGCGGCCCATCGCCGGCACTCGCCAACCCGCCCAGTATGCCGAGCAGCATCAAGACCAGGATCCCCACGCCATTCGGCGGGCACTGCCACACCTCGAACCCCCGCCAGGTCGTGCGGATCGGCTCGACGAATTCCGCTCCCCTCAGCGCAGCCGCGAAATCCGCTTCGGTGTGCAAGCCTCCGCGGGCTCGCAGCGTGGCAACGATGTCGGCGGCAATCGCTCCTTCATAGAAGGCGCGCGCGCCACCCTTGGCGATCGCACGGAGCGTTGCCGCGAGGCCGATCGGGGTGAACCGATCGCCCGCCGCCGGCGCCTTTCCGGCTGGAAGGAATGCGCCGGCTCCGTTTTTGCGGAGCTTGTCCTCGAGCCGCTGCCAGTCGAAGGCAACGCGCGGATGAACAACGAATCCCTCCTCCGCATGGCGGATCGCCGGCCGCAACAGTTCGTCGAGCCCTTTTGTGCCGTGGGCGGCGAGCAGCGTCTCCCAGGCGGCAACCGCGCCGGGCACCGTCACGCTGTGCGCGGAATCGTTCTCGATCTCCCTCAGCCCTCTGGCCTCGTACCAGGCGAAATCCGCAGCCGCCGGCGCTCGCCCCGAGCCGTTCAGCGCCACCACCCGCCCGGTCCCCGCCGGGGCATAAAGGCAGAAGCAATCCCCGCCGATCCCCGTTGACTGCGGCTCGACCACGCACAGCACCGCCATCGCCGCCACTGCGGCATCGAGCGCATTGCCACCCGCCCTCAGCACATCGAGCGCGGTGAGAGTCGCCGCCGGCATCGAGGTCGCCGCCATGCCGTGCGTGGCAAAGACCACACTGCGTCCCGGCAGATGAAAGTCCCGCATGCCGCTTTCCCGTCTTTCCAACCGCGGGTACGCTGGCACGAAGGCGGAGCCCTGGCAACGCACGCGCGTCCGCCCCGGTCGTTATGAGGCGCCCGTGCTGGCGGGGCCGGACCACGAGGGGAGTGTCGGATGAGCGCAACCATTGAAGATTTCAACCGAATCGAGATCCGTATCGGCACGATCGTCGAGGCGAGCCACTTCGCCGAGGCGCGCAAGCCGGCCCTCAAGCTTGTCATCGATTTTGGACCTGACATCGGTCGCAAACGCTCCTCGGCGCAAATCACCGAGCATTACGTGCCGGACAGGCTGATCGGCCGGCAGGTCCTGGCGGTCGTCAATTTTCCACCGCGGCAGATCGGCCCTTTCCATTCGGAGGTGCTGACGCTTGGCGTGCCCGACGAAGAAGGTGCTGTCGTCCTCATCCGCCCCGACTTCGCCGTGCCGGACGGCGGACGCCTGTTTTGAACCCGCTTGCGAGCGGGATGACTCATGAAGACTGTTCTCTTTTTAAAAAGAGAACCAGAAAACTTCCATCCTTTCGTTCGGAGTCCCGCAGGCGGCGCCGGGTCCGGAAAACGGGAAAAGTCTTTTTGCTTCTTTTTCTTCAGAAAAAGAAGAGGCTTCCTTTTCAATCCTTCATCAGGGTGCATCACACCCTCTAGTCACGGGCAGGAACTTCCTGCACGAGGGCTTCCGCGGGCTGAGCCGGGGCGGGCAGCGGCGGCAGCTTGTAGCCGAGATACTGCTCCAGGATCTCCTCGGGCGCTCCGTCGGCCTTGATCTTCCCCTGATCAAGCCAGATCACCCGCGAACACCACTCACGGACCGTCGGCATCACGTGCGAGGAGAGAACGAGTATCTCGGCGCCGCGGACCATGAGCTCGAGACGCTCCCGCGCCTTGTCCATGAATCCTGCGTCGCCGGCCAGGAACCATTCGTCCATCAGCAGCACCTGCGGACGAATGGCGGTTGCCATCGCGAAGCCAAGCCGCACCATCATCCCCGAACTGTAAAGCCTGACCGGGAGGTCAACGAAATCGCCGAGTTCGGAGAAGCCGCGTACATTCTCTTCGAGGTTTCTCGTCGCCTCCTTCGAAAGCTTGCCATAAAGGGCGCGCAGCCGGATGTTCTCGAGCCCCGTCAGATCCGGATTCATTCCGAGATTGGGATCCAAGAGCGCCGTCACGCTGCCCTCGATGCGCACGTGCCCGAGAACCGGCTCATAAATCCCGGCAAGAACGCGAAGCAGCGTCGTCTTGCCGGCACCGTTGCTGCCGATCAGGCCAAGCCTGTCGCCGCTGCGCAGCGCGAAGCTGATATCGCGCAGTGCCTGCACCACGACACGGCTTTGCCGATCCTTGCCCACGCGTCCGGAGGCCGCAGCGAGCACCGTCTTTTTCAGACTCCGGCTCGAGCCATGATAGAGCGGGAAATCGACGGAGACGTCGCTTACCGAGATTCTGGCCATCGATGCCGGCGGTCCGCGCTTCTGCCTATACCCAGAACGCCACCCGGTGCCGCGCGCGCACGAAAAGCAACCAGGAGAGCCCCACCACCAATGCACTGTATCCGACCGCGCTCAGCCACACGAAACCGCCCGGTGCCTGGTCAAGCAGAGGTCCGCGCACCACCTCGAGCAACGTATAGAATGGATTGATCGGCAGCAGGTGTCGCCAACGCGGGTTGAGGGTCGTGGGCTCCCAGATGATCGGGCTCACGAAGAATCCGATCTGCATGACGCTCGCGACAATCGGTGGGATGTCCCTGAAGCGCGCACAAATGGCGCCGAGCAGGAAGGCAACGGCAATCCCGTCCAGGAGCCAGAGCGCGAAACCGGGCACCGCATAAAAAGCGGCCATTCCCGGCCGCACCGAAAAAATCAGGAACACCGCCGCGATCACCGGAAAATTGTGCGCCAGCACCAGCACGTTTCGCACCAGCATGCGGCCCGCATAAAGGAAGTACGGCAGCCGCAGCGAACGGATCGTCGCCTCTGCCTGCATGAAGCAGGTGCAGGCCTCGCTGACGATCGTGCTGAGAAACGCCCAAAGGATCATCGAAAGAGCAAGAAACGGCAGGTAGGATTGAAGATTGGTGTGAAAGAGCGCCGAGTAGAGGAAGCCGAGGGCGGCAATCATGATCGCCGTCGAAAGAGTGAGCCAGAACGGTCCGAGAACCGACCCGCGATAGCGGAGCACGATATCGAAGAAGCCGAGCGACCAGATCAACCGCCAGAGCCGCAGGCCCTCGCGCACGTCATGAACCGCGAGCGCCTGACGCATGCCAAAGGTGAGATTGGGACGGAGGTCAATAACCGGCACGTCCGTGCCGATCACTTCCGCCGGCTGGGCAAGCAATATCGAGCCTTCCATGGCGCCCGCGCTAGCCTATTCGCGAGGCCACGGCAACCCGGTGCTTCTCAGCTCTGCGCTTCCGGAGCAATGCGCGTATCCGCCCCGTGGATGATCATCACCCGCGCCCCGGGCTTCAGCCCGACCGTGCCGCCTTGCACCACCGAGATCGTCCGGCCGTCATCGACCCGAACGATGAATTCGGTGGCCCCGCCGGGCGACGTCTCGTCGTCCGTCCCGCCTCCGGCCAGCCCGCTTGGCCCGGCGTCGCCGATCGCCGCGAGAATGCTCGAGCGGACATCATCCCCACCCGCCGCCGGCCCCGCCACCGCGCGCACCCCGTCATTGCCAGCCCCAAGCGCCACCGGGCGTTCAACGAGAACCGTGCCATAGGACACGCCGCCGGCCGCCCGATTCGCCGCCGGCGCGGTGCCGTGGACCGCGACCCTCGTTTTGACGGCGCACCCCGTGAGCGCGAAGGCAAGGAGTAGGGCAACGGACGCTGCTCGCATCGGCGGTTCCCCCGAAATCCGGCGCATTCTACCAGCAATCCCGACCTCCGGCACGACAGACCGCAGCGAAAGCTTGCCGCCAGATGGATATTACGATAAGGATGTTACGGTTGTTTGCTATCTGACTGCCTCAACGACGGCCGCTCGGCCGTTGTCCTTCTGTTTCGTGCTGATGGGCCCGCCGCCGAATGAGACGGATACCGCTCCTCCCATCGTTCCCTCTCCTCGCCGCCCTCGCGCTGCTCTCCGCTTGTGCCAGCCAGGGGCCGCGAATGAACTCCCGCGACGAAGCCGCCCGCTACGCTGCCGTAACCCCGCGGGACTACACGACGCCGGGACCTCCCTGGGATCCCTGGGGTCCTTACATCTCCCTCGCCGCGCAACGCTTCGGTGTGCCCGAAGTCTGGATCCGTGAGGTCATGCGCGTCGAGTCGGGCGGCGAGGAATACATGAACGGCGAACCGATCACCTCCCCTGCCGGAGCGATGGGGCTGATGCAGGTCATGCCGGAAACCTACCAGGAGCTGGAGTCGGAGTACGGCCTCGGCGACAATCCCTACGATCCGCGCGACAACATCCTGGCCGGCACCGCCTATATCCGTGAAATGTATGATCTTTTCGGCTCGCCCGGATTCCTCGCCGCGTACAACGCGGGGCCGGAGGCTTATGAGGAGCACCTGACCCGCGGCACGCCGCTGCCCTGGGAGACCCGCCGCTACGTGGCGATGATCGCCCCCCGGATTCGCGGCATCTATCCGGGCATGCCCGGTGGGAGCGGTGTCCAGTATGCCATGAGCTCCCCGCCGGTGCCCCTGCCCCGGCCTCAGCCGCCGGTCAGCTACCCCGCGCCTGTGATCAGGGTGGCACAACTGCCCGAACCCCCGCGCCCGGTGGTGCAGCCGCCACCGCCGCATCGCGTTGCCCCGCCCCCGCCGCTGCCGCGCCCGCCGGGCGGCTTCCACCTGATCACCCCGGCGCTCGCCAGCACGCTGCCGCCGCGCCCGCCGGGCCCCTTGACCGGCTCGCTCAGGGGTAACTGGGCCATCCAGGTCGGCGCCTTCGATCATATCGACGACGCCCATTACGCCATCAGGGCCGCTCTCCGCGCCGCCCCCGGCCCGCTTCGCTCCGCATGGCAGATGGTGGGCAGCGTGCGTGAACCGCACGGCATGCTCTACCGGGCGCGCCTCGTCGGCCTCTCCCGCGACGCCGCGCTCCAGGCGTGCGAGGAACTCGGTCACGCCCACACCGCCTGCTTCGTGATCTCGCCCGCCGCCCAATCCTGACGTCTCGCTGCCCGCCAACCGCAACAACGTCGCGCGGGTGAGGGAGCGGAGTTACCGGCGGCTTCGTTCGATCTCCACGCCGACCGCGCCGACGCCCGCGAACACTTCGAGTTTCTCGACCCGGACACGCACGCCGGCGACTCGGGGATCCGTGAGCGCCGCCTCCGCAATCCGTTCGGCGAGCGTTTCCGCAAGCGCCACGTGACCCGCGGATACGATCCGCCGCACCGCGGCGACGATCGGCTCGTAATCCACCACCCGCTCCAGCTTGTCTGCGCCGACCGCTGCACAGGCTGCCGGCCCGGCACCCTCGTCCTCCACGGCCAGGTCGATATTGATCCTGACCGGCTGCGGAGCCCGCTTCTCATGCGCAGTGACGCCGATGCTTGCCGCGATGGTCATGTCGCGCACGAAGACATGGCGAATGCCGCGCCCGGCATCGGCGATCCGCCCGCAACGCAGATCGCTCATTCGTCGATCACCGTGTTGGCCAATCCCCATCGCAGATGCTGCCCGCCATCGAGCGCCAGCATCTGCCCGGTGAAGGAGGGGAGTGCCAGGATCATCAAGACTGCGCGCGCGATCTCCTCGGGCGTCGCCCCGTGCCGGAGTGGCAGGCGCGCATTCTGTCGGGCGAAGTCGGCCGCTGTCTGCCGGACACTCGGAAGCGTCGGACCGGGCCCGATCCCGGCCACACGGATGCGCGGCGCCAGCGCCAGCGCCAGCGTGCGCGTGAGCGTCCAGAGTCCGGACTTGGAGAGCGTGTACGAGACGAAATGCGGCGTCAGGGACCACACGCGCTCATCGAGCAGGTTCACCACCACCCCCTCTGCCGCATCTGGCAATGCGCGTGCAAACTGCTGCGTCAGCACGAACGGCGCGCGCAGATTGGGTTCGAGGTGCCTGTCCCAGGAATCGCGGGTGACATTCTCCCATTCATCGCGTTCGAAGGTGCTCGCGTTGTTGACGAGAACGCCGATCGGCCCGAGCGAGGCGGCCCGTCCGAGCAATCCCTCTACCTCCTCCTCTTTGCCGAGATCGGCTTCCAGCACCAGGCTGCGCCGTCCGGCGGCGGCGACTTCCGCCGCCAGCGTCGCCGCCTCTTTCTGTGCGTTTCTGCAATGAATAACCACATCGAAGCCCGCTTCGGCAAGGGCCAGCACGATCGCCCGCCCGATCCGTCGCGCCCCTCCGGTGACCAGCGCCGCCCGGGGCACGCGCTCCGGGATGTCCGCAATCACGTCCGGCGCGGCACCGGCCGGCCGCGGCGCGGGCCAAGGGCGCGGGTTTCGGCCATTCCGCCCCGGCCAGGACCGAACGGCCGCGGTGTTGCATGTTCGGTGCGGCGATGCATCCCCCGTGGCGGGCGCTGGCCGCGCTCACCGGTCGGCGCCTTCAGTCCCAGATCCTCCGCTTCCAGCCTCCTGATCTCGTCGCGCAGGTGCGCCGCCTCCTCGAAGGCGAGATCGGCGGCGGCAGCACGCATCTTCGCCTCCAGATCGCGTATCACGGCCTTCAGATCCTTGCCGACGAACGCATCCGCCTCCGCATCGATGTCCGGAGACACCGTCACGTAATCCTGCTCGAACACGCTTTCCAGCACCTGGCCGATCGCCTTCTTCACCGATTGCGGCGTGATGCCATGCGCCTCGTTCCAGGCCTGCTGCTTGGCACGCCGTCGCTCGGTTTCCGCAAGCGCCCTCTCGATGCTGTCGGTCCGGTGGTCGGCGTACAGGATGACCCGCCCGTCCACGTTGCGCGCCGCCCGTCCGATGGTCTGGACGAGGCTCGTCGTCGAGCGGAGAAAGCCCTCCTTGTCCGCATCGAGGATCGCCACCAGCACGCATTCGGGAATATCGAGCCCTTCGCGCAGCAGGTTGATGCCAACCAGCACGTCGAATACGCCGAGCCGGAGATCCCGGATAATCTCCATCCGCTCGAGCGTCTCGATATCCGAGTGCAAATAGCGGACCTTGACGCCGTTCTCCGTCAGATATTCGGTCAGTTCCTCGGCCATCCGCTTGGTGAGCGTCGTCACCAGCACGCGGCCACCCGCGAGCGCGGCCGCGCGGCATTCGGCAAAGAGATCGTCCACCTGCCGCTCCACCGGCCGGATCTCGACGACGGGATCGACAAGCCCGGTCGGGCGGATCACCTGCTCCGCAAACACGCCAGCCGTCCGCGCCAGTTCCCATGGCCCGGGTGTCGCCGAAACGAACAGGCTCGGCGGGCGGAAACGGTCCCATTCCTCGAATTTCAGCGGTCGATTGTCGACACACGAGGGCAGGCGGAAGCCGAATTCGGCGAGCACGGATTTGCGGTTGAAATCCCCCCGGTACATCCCACCAAGCTGCGGCACGGTGACGTGGCTCTCATCGACGATGAGCAGCGCGTTCTCCGGCAGATACTCGAACAGGGTCGGCGGCGGATCGCCCGGGTTGCGCCCCGTGAGATAGCGCGAGTAGTTCTCGATTCCCTTGCAGGAGCCGGTGATCTCCAGCATCTCGAGATCGTACGTGGTGCGCTGCTGCAGCCGCTCCGCCTCCAGGAGCTTGCCCGTCGCATTGAGCTCGTTCAGCCGCTCGCGAAGCTCGCCCTTGATCTGGCTGATCGCCTGGGTCAGCGTCGGCCGCGGCGTCACATAGTGGCTGTTCGCATAGACGGTCACCTCCTCGAGGCGCGCCGTCTTCTCGCCGGTCAGCGGATCGAACTCGGCAATCTCCTCGATCTCGTCGCCGAACAGGCTGACCCGCCAGGCGCGGTCCTCATAGTGGCTCGGAAAAATATCGACCGTCTCGCCGCGCACGCGGAACGAGCCGCGCTGGAAGGCGGCATCGTTGCGCCGGTACTGCAGCTCGACCAGCGCGCGCGTCAGGCGGTCACGCTCGATCCGCCCGCCGACGACAAGCCTGACCACCATGCGCTGATAGGTCTCGACCGAGCCGATGCCATAGATGCAGGAAACCGAGGCCACGATGATGCAATCGTTGCGCTCCAGCAGCGCCTGCGTCGCGGCATGGCGCATGCGGTCGATCTGCTCGTTGATCTGCGCGTCTTTCTCGATGTAGGTGTCCGTGCGCGGCACATAGGCTTCGGGCTGATAATAATCGTAATAGCTCACGAAGTATTCGACCGCATTCCCCGGAAAGAAGGATTTCATCTCGCCGTAAAGCTGCGCGGCCAGGGTCTTGTTGGGCGCCAGGATCAAGGTCGGCCGCTGCACCGCCTCGATCACCTTGGCCATGGTGAAGGTCTTGCCCGAGCCCGTGACACCGAGCAGCACCTGGTCCCGCTCTTCTCGCGTGAGCCCGGCGACAAGCTCGCGGACCGCACTCGGCTGATCGCCGCTCGGCTCGTACGACGAAACCACCACCAGCTTCTTGCCGGCCGGCCGGGCCGGCAGCTTCTGTGGCATGAAAAGCGGGGATGCGGGCCGCGTGAGGGTCTCTGACATCGGACCTCCACGAACGAAGGTGGGGTTGCGCCTCGGCACTGTCGAGAGCGGCGAACCCCACCTGGCAAATCAGGCGGAAATGCTCACCGGCGCCGGCGGCCTCGGCGGCCACATCGTGTTGATCATCTCCTGGTGCAGCCTGATGGCCTCTTCCGGCGTATGCGGCCTTCCGCGGGAGGCCATGATGCCGGAGGCAAGAATGGCCGCCGTGTTGCGGTTCATCGCATCGAGTATGCGCTGGCTGAGTTCGCGCAACAGCGGCTCGATATCA
>Ga0335075_10004271_pt1 | contig 22411 bp, 18 predicted proteins | sample Lox_Sample_24_FD_206723 | JGI IMG/M metagenome (GOLD analysis project Ga0335075, IMG submission 206723) | Soil microbial communities from Loxahatchee National Wildlife Refuge, Florida, United States - Lox_Sample_2.4 | ecosystem: Environmental > Terrestrial > Soil > Wetlands | place: USA...
TCGAGCCAGCCCTCTTCGATGTCGATGTTGGGCGTGCCGTACTCGCCCATCGTCCCGAGCTTGACCAGGTGGATGTCGCGGTCGATGTCGGCGATCGCGTACATCACGTTGAGGTTGCCGACCACGTTGTTGGTCTGCGTGTAGACGCAGTGGGCCTGGGAGATCATCGAGTAAGGCGCGGCGCGCTGCTCGCCGAAGTGGACGATCGTCTCGGGCCGGAAGTCGCCGACCATCTCGTGCACGAACGCCGCATCGCACAGATCGCCGACGTAGCTCTTGATCGTCTTTCCGGAGACCTCGGACCAGGCGGACAGACGCTCGTCGAGCGAGAGAATCGGGACGAGGCTCTCGACGCCCATCTCCTCGTCGTAGCCGCGGCGTGCGAAGTTGTCGTTGACCGCCACCTCATGCCCAAGAGCGTTGAGGTGGAGGGCGGTGGGCCATCCGAGGTATCCGTCACCGCCGAGAACCAAAATTCGCATGTAGCCGCTCCAATATGCCTGGGTTCGACTGGGGGATCTTCAGCGCGCTCAGGGGGCGAGATCGCGCGTGGTTGGGCCAAGTTCCAGGCGATTCATGGCCCGCGAGCGCACGAGGATAGCCGACGTGCCGTACGCAAGATGTAAGAGGCACCTCGGGACCCCGTCCGCTCTGGGGCCGAAGATTAGAGAACCCTCACCGCAGATGCGGCGTTATATGGGGCCGCTGCGCGGCGTCCGTGGGGCCATCTCCCCCGTCCCGACAGGACCGGTGGCCCCTCGAAGGCGCCGTGAGCGAGGCGGCGGCATCCGTCCTGCGGCACTCGCGATACGACCCCTCCCGGACACCCGCACGCTCCCGGCCAGCGGTGCCACGAGACGGATGTGCCGCCGAAGCGAACTGCTACCGTCCGGGCCGCCTGTCGTGTCTGAGCAGACCCTAGACGCCCCACCCCTCGACGTCTCGCCCGGCAGCCCTCGCCTCCAGCGACGGTCTCCCTCGCGCGTTGACCTCCGCGAACTGGCCCACCGCTACCGGTGGGTCCTGACCGCGGCCGGGTTGCTGATCCTGTCGCTGGCCATCGTCCTGTACGCGCGCACGCGCCCGGGGTATGACCCGTACGGCTGGCTGGTGTGGGGCAAGCTGACGATCCACCTCGCCCTCGACACCAACGGCGCCCCGTCGTGGAAGCCGCTGCCATACCTGTTCACGGTCCCCTACGCGGTCTTCGGCCACTACGCGCTGTGGCTGTGGATGGTGACCGCGGTGGCGATCTCGCTGAGCGGCCCGATCTTCGCCTGGCGGATCGCCTTCCGCCTGACCGACTCGCGCCCCGAGCGGCGCTACGCCTCCTACGTGGCGGGACTGTTCGCCGCGTGCTGCGTGTTCGCGATGCAGGACCCGGTCGGAAACTACAACTACACGCACTACATCCTCAGCGCGGAGTCCGACACGATGATCGTGTCGCTCTGCCTGATCGCGATCGACCTGCACCTCATGGGCCACCACAAGGCGGCCTTCTGGATCTGGTGGCTGGGCGCCCTGGGACGTCCCGAGGTGTGGCCGTTCTACGGATTGGCCGGCCTGTGGTTGTGGCGCTATGTCCCGAGCTACCGCAAATGGCTGTACGCCTCGCTCGTCCTGCTCGCGTTCCTGTGGTTCGGGATCCCGGGGATCACCTCCAAGAGCCTCCTGACTGCCGGCAACGTCGCCGAGAACTCGCCGCGCGAGATTCACGGCAACAAGGTCACGGGCGTGATCACTCGCTTCCATGAGCTGCTCCCGAACACGATCTGGGTTCTCGCGGTGCTGGGCGTGGCCTGGGCGGCCTGGCGGCGGCGGCGGACCCTTTTGGTGCTCACGGCCGGCGTGATCCTGTGGGTGCTGGTCGAGGTCGCCTTTGCCCTTCACGGCTTCCCGGCCGTCCCGCGCTACATGTTCGAGGCCGGCGCGGTGGTCGGGATTCTCGCCGCCGTGTTCGTCGGCAGGATCGTTCACGAGGTGCCCGCGTTCCTGTCGGAGCGAACTCGGCGACTCGGCGCAGGCCGGTTCGGCCCGCGCGTCGCCTGGCACGTCGGCACCTGGGGAACCGTCGTGGTCCTCGTGCTGATCGCCGGCTCGCTGGCCGGAGCCGCGCACCGGCAGGAGCGACTCGAGCGCACCGACCTGCGATTCGAGCGCGAGCGGACGGTTCTGATCGGCCGGCTGTCGGCGGTGGTCAGGATCCTCGGCGCCTCGAACATGTTCAAGTGCGGCCAGCCGAATATCCCGATCGAGTACCAGAGCATGCTCGCCTGGTACGCCGGCGTGAAGACCGGGATCCTGTACGTGAGCCCGTCCTACGTCGCCAAGCATCCGCACCCGCTGGTGAACATGTACCCGATCGCGGGCAACGGCTGGAAGGTCTTCCCGAGCCTCGTCGACCCGGCTCACGCCGCCGCGTGCAAGCGCATGGTCCTCGTCTACCACGGCTAATGCGAGGTGCGGTCCCGGCGTAAGGTGGCCGGCCGCAGGCGCCTGGCGGTGGCGGGCGCCCTCCTCGCCGTTCTGATCGTCGTCCTCGTCGTGCTCGTCAGCTCCGGCGGCTCCTCGCCGCCCCCGCCGCTGCCTCTTCCCGGGATCGGGAAACCGGCCAAGTCGGGCGACCCATTCGCGTATATCCCGGCCCGGGAATCGGACTTCGTGACCCGGGCCACAGCCGGCAACGCCAACGTCCTGTACCAGAAGAGCCCGGACGGGGTGCTCGCCACCGCCGCCCGCGTGGCCGCGTGGCGGCCGCTCATCAACCAGGCCGTCGCCGGCACCGGAATCGACCCGAATCTGCTCGAGGGGCTGGTCTTCGTCGAGAGCGCCGGCGACCCGGACGCGATCGTGGACGGCGATCCGGTCAACGCCTCGGGACTAACTCAGATCCTGGCCGAGACCGGGCAGTCGCTGCTCGGAATGCACATCAACCTGGCCCGCAGCCGCCAGCTCACCGGCCAGATCGACATCGCGTCCTCACAGGGCGAGAACGCCCGCGTGGCCAAGCTGGAGACCCAACGGGAAAGCGTCGACGCCCGCTTCAACCCGGGCAAGGCGCTGGCCGCCACCGTCCGCTACCTCCAGATCGCCGAGCAGCACTTCGGACGCTGGGACCTCGCGTTCGAGTCCTACCACATGGGGATCGGCAACCTGCAAACGGTGCTCGACGACTACGACGGCGGCAAGGCGGTGCCGTACGTGCAGCTGTACTTCGACACCGCACCCGATCACCACGCGGCCGCGTTTAACCTGCTGGCGAGCTTCGGCGATGACTCCTCGCTCTACTACTGGCGCCTGCTCGGCGCCGAGCAGGTCATGCACCTGTATCGCACCAATCGTGCGGGACTCGATCGTCAGATCGTGCTCCAGACCGAGGTCGCGTCGAACGCGTACGCCCTCCAGCCTCCAGACACCGCGCACCCCTTCGCCACGCCTGACGCGCTCGACCGCGCCTACGCGGCGCGCCAGATCCTGCCCCTACCCTCCAACGCCGCGCAACTCGGCCTGCGCTACGACCCCAGCATTGGCTCACTCGCGCGCAGCCTTGGCTTCGCGCCGGCGCTCTACCGAGGCCTGCGCCCCGCGGCGCTCGATTTGCTGATCGAGCTCGCCGCGCGCGTGCGCACGCTCTCGGGCGACCCCACGAGCACCTTGACCGTGACCAGCGCGGTGAGCGACGAGCGCTACCAGCAGCGGCTCGGGGTCAGCGACCTCCCGGCCGCCGCCGGCTGGTCGTTCACGATCGCCCGCCACTACGTCAACGAGTCGCAGGCGGCCGCCTTCCAGGCGATGCTCGATCGTCTCCAGTCGCTTGACCTGATCGCGTGGGAGCGGTTCCCCTCGGTGATCGAGGTCACCGTCGCCTCCGACGCCTCGCAAGCCATCGTGCACGGACCGTGAGGCGCCACGAAAGGGCTGGTCCGGGCGGTAACTTCACTGCATGGAGGCGATCGTCCGCGCGCCCGACAACTTCCTCTCCAACGTCCCGGACTTCCCGTTCAAGCCGAAGTACCGGAAGTTCGAGGGACTGAGGCTCGCGCACGTCGACGAGGGCAAGGGACCCCCGGTGGTGTTCATCCACGGCGAGCCGACCTGGTCGTTCTTGTGGCGCAAGGTGATCCCGCCGATCCGCGACGCCGGCTACCGGTGCATCGCCCCCGACCTGCCCGGGTTCGGGCGCTCCGACAAGCCGATCGACATCGAGTGGTACACGTACGACCGCCATACCGATAGCGTGGCCAGGCTGTTCGCCGAGCTCAAGCTCCAGGACGCGACGATCGTGGTGCACGACTGGGGCGGCCCGATCGGGCTACGCGTCGCGGTCGAACATCCCGATCGGGTGGGGCGAATCGTCGTGCTCGACTCTGGCCTGTACACCGGCTATCAGAAGATGACCGACGCCTGGCTCGCCTTTCGCGAGCTCGCCCAGCGCAGCGAGGACCTACCGGTGTCGTTCCTGATCCGCGCCGGATGCAAGAGCGTGCTGTCGACCGGCGTGATCGCTGCCTATGAGGCGCCGTTCCCCAACCCGGCGGCCAAGGCCGGCGCGCGCGCCTTCCCGCTGATCGTGCCGACCACGCCGCAGATGGACGGAGCCGCCACCGGCCAGCGCGTGCTCGACGCGCTCGCCTCGGACATGCGGCCTAAGCTGATCATCTGGGGCGAGGGCGACCCGATCCTCCCGATCGAGTCGGGGTGGCGGTTCGCCCGCGCGATCGGCGCCGACATCGACCACGTGATCAAGGGGGTCGGCCACTACCTCCAGGAAGACGCCGGGAACCAGGTCGGTCGTATGATCGCGAGCTGGCTGAAGCGCCAGGTCCCGGCCAAAAGATGACAGACGCGATCCGCACGCCCGACGAGCTGCTCGTCGGCCTCCCCGACTACCCCTTCGACGCGGCGTACCGTGAGTACGACGGTCTGCGCTTGGCCCACCTAGACATCGGCGAGGGGGCGCCCGTGCTGTTCATCCACGGCGAGCCGACGTGGTCGTTTCTGTGGCGCAAGGTGATTCCGCCCGTGCGGGATGCGGGGTACCGCTGCATCGCGCCCGACCTGCCCGGGTTCGGGCGCTCGGACAAGCCGACCGACATCGGCTGGTACACCTACGACCGCCACACGGCCACGGTCGCGGCACTGCTCGAGCACCTCGACCTCCATGGCGCCACCGTCGTCGTGCACGACTGGGGCGGCCCGATCGGACTACGCCTCGCCGTGGAGCACCCCGACCGGATCGCGCGCATCGTCGTGCTCGACACCGGGCTGTTCACCGGCCACCAGCCGATGAACGACGCCTGGATGGCGTTTCGCAACTTCGTGGAGCGCACCGAGGACCTCCCGGTGGGACTCCTCGTCCGTCGTGCCTGCGCCCGTGACCCCGGCGACGAGGTGATCGCGGCCTACGACGCCCCGTTTCCCAACGCCGCGGCCAAGGCGGGCGCGCGCGCCTTCCCTTTGATCCTGCCGCTGACGCCCGACGCGCCGGGTGCAGCGGCGGGTGCGCGCGTACTCGAGGCGCTCAGAGACGACACCCGGCCCAAGCTGTTCCTGTGGGCCGAGTCTGATCCGGTGATCCCGCTCGAGACCGGCCGGCGGTTCGCCGCCGCCCTGGCTGGCGAGATCGGCCACGTGATCGCCGGCGCCTCCCACTTCCTCCAGGAAGACGCCGGCCCCGAGATCGGCCGCCTGATCGCCGACTGGCTCGCCTAGGCGGCCTCGGGCTGCTTGGCCGGGGCGGAACCGTTGATCGTCTGCTCCATGCGCGCCTCGTACGCCGCCCGGGCACCATGGTTGGGGGACAGCATCACCTGATCGCCCTTCGTCGCCCGGATGATCGTGTCGACCACCCGCCGGGGCATGACGCCCTGAAGGCGCGTGAGGATCCCCACCTCCCGCGGGACATAGGCCTCGAACTTCCCGGTCTGGAGCAGATCGACGATCGCGTTCGCGACGTCCTCGGGCTCGGGTGTCTTGAACCCGCGTGCCTGCTGGACCCCCGAATAGAGCTCGGTGTTGACGCCGATCGGCAACACTTGGTGGAACTCGATCCCCGTCCCCCGGAGCTCGGCCCGCAGGGACTCGGTCAGCCCGACGACCGCATGCTTGGTCGCGCAGTAGGTGGCGACACCGGGGAAACCACCCTTGCCGCTGATCGAGGCGAGCTGGACGACGTGCCCGCGGCCGCGTGGCAGGAAGCGCTCGATGGCGAGCTTGGAGCCGAGGATCACGCCGTTGATGTTGATGTCGACCAGGCGCTGCGCGCAGGCGTCGGTCTCCTCGATGAACGGGCCGATCGGCATGATCCCGGCGTTGTTGACGAGCACGTCGAGCGGGCCGAGCTGGCGCTCGACCTCGTCGAGAAAGGCGGTGAAGCTGTCGCGATCGGTCACGTCGAGCGCCAGCCCGATCATTCCCGCGGGGTGGGCGGGATCCAATTCATCCGCGGTCTTCTCTGCCAGCGGCGCGTCGATGTCGCCGATCCCCACGCGTGCCCCCTGCGCGATCAGCGCCGCCGCCGTGGCCCGGCCGATCCCGCGAGCCCCCCCGGTGATCGCGACCACCTGCCCATTCAGCGATCGCAGCGTCTTTGCCATGAAAACGTGTCCTCCTCGTCGTTAAACCCGCTCAAGCTGCCAGCCTCGAGAGCAGCATCCCATCACCCGGCACGGTACCGGTCGAGACCCTGCCCAGCGTTGTTTGGCTGGCCAGCCAGTTTAACGCCGACGGTATCCTGGAACTGATGGCGTATTTCCGGTTCGACGGGCACCGGCTGGCGTACACGATCCATGGGCGCGGTGAGCGCACCACCGTGCTGCTCCCCGGTCTGCTGCTCTCGCAGAGGATGCAGGCGCCGCTGGCCGGCGACCTGGCCACCCACGGAAACCGCGTCCTCACGCTCGACTTGCTCGGGCACGGAGCGTCCGACCGGCCTCAGGACACGAGCCTCTACTCGATGCCCGAGTTCGCTCGCCAGACCGTGGCGCTGCTCGACCATCTCGAGCTCGACCAGGCGATCGTCGGGGGCACCTCGCTCGGGGCCAACGTGACGCTCGAGGTGGCCGCGCTCGCGCCCGAGCGGCTGCGGGGCATGATCATCGAGATGCCCGTGCTCGATAAGGCGATCCCGGCCTGCGCGCTCGCGTTTACCCCGCTGCTGTTCGCCCTCACCCACGGCGAGCCCGCGATGAAGGGGCTCGCCTTCGCCGCCCGGCGCGTGCCGCGCCCGTTCGTTCCATTCCTGGCCGAGCTCGTGCTCGATTGGGTGGCCCAGGACCCCGGCCCGAGCGGCGCCGTCCTCCAGGGGATCCTGTTCGGCCGCACCGCTCCCGACCACAAGGTGCGCCGGCAATTCGAGGCGCCGGCGCTCGTGATCGGACATCCGCGCGATCCCGTGCACCCGTTTTCAGACGCTGACATGCTCGCCGCCGAGCTCCCCAACGGCCGGCTGATCGACGCCAACTCGATCATCGAGCTGCGCGTCAGCCCCGAACGCCTGACGCGGAAGATCGCCGCGTTCGTGGACGAGTGCTGGGAGGGAGTGATGGGGAAAGCACGCATATCGTGCTAAATCCATCACACCCTCGGGGGTGGAGGGCCGGGCGGCTCGACGATGTCGCGACCGGTGGGCTGAAGCTCCGGATCGAGCTCTAACTGCCAGTAGTAGCGGGTGAACGTCACCCCGGCCCGGAACTCGCCGACGTGCGGCTCGACGGCCTCGCCGCGCCCCATTCGCACGATCAGCTCCGGATAGGTCCGTCCGGGCAGTGCCGCGTACATCGGCGCCGGGAACGCGCCACCGAAGCGCGTGTTGACGTCGGTGATGCCGAGACCGATCTCGCGGTCGCGGAACGCCTGCACCGTGCACGGCCCGCGCACGCCGAGCGCCTCGACAACCCGCTGACCGAGGGAGATCAGCTCGGGATCGGCGATCACGGTGCCCTTGATCGACTCGCCTCCGCGCGACTCGATCATCGTGCGCGGGATCACGTTGAGGCAGCGCCCGTGAAGGTCACACAACGCGTCCATCGAGAACTCGGGACCGTCCATGAACCACTGCACCATCGCCGGCTCGCCGATGTAGTCGACGAAGAACTCGGCCGCGCGAGCATCGTCGGCGCGATGGATCGAGCGCGCGCCCGACCCCCAGCGCGGCTTGACCATGACCGGAAAGTGCTCGACCGGCTCGCCGGGGAGCACGGTGGGCGGCGAGGGAAGCCCGTGCCGTTGCAAAAGCAAATGCGTCCTGTGCTTGTCAAACGTGGCGCGCGCGATCTCGGGATCGGGGACGAACGCCGGCAGCACACCCGCGGCCTGGGCGTCCGCGAGTACATCCAGGTCGAGATCGGTCAGCGGCACCACCGCCACCACCCCGAACTCTTCGCACAGCGCTCGCAACGCCGGGACATACTCTGGATCGTCGATCCGCGGGACGGCGCGGCGCACGTGGGCGGCGTACTGGGCCGGAGCGAGCGGATTGGGATCGGCCGCCACCACGGTGGCGTGCTGAGCGAAGGCCGAAACGATGTCGTAGCGCTTGCCGACGCCCGTCAGCAGGACGGCTACATCTCGCTCGGGGGGATCCATCCGCCTCGTTCTCCCTTGTAGATCCCGTCGCCGTCGATCACCATTCGAGCCGTCCGAGCCAGGATCCGCAGATCCAGCCACAGCGAACGATGCTCGACGTACCAGAGGTCGAGCTCGATCCGCTCCGGCCACGGCAGCGACGCCCGCCCGTTGATCTGAGCCCACCCGCTGATCCCCGGCCTGACCGCCAGCCGGCCGCGCTGGCGCTCGGTGTACTGCTCGACCTGCACGGGCAGCGTCGGACGCGGCCCGACGATCGACATCTCGCCGCGCACGACGTTCCATAGGTTCGGGAGCTCGTCGAGCGAGTAGCGGCGGAGAAACTTGCCAACTCGGGTGATCCGGTCATCGCCGGCCTGAATGGCCAGCCCGGCCCCCGTGAACTCGGCCCCGCGAACCATCGTGCGCAGCTTGTAGATGGAAAAGAGCTCCCCGTCGCGGCCGACGCGCGTCTGGGTGTACAGCGGATCGCCGGGCGACTCCAACCGGATCAAAAGGGCGAGAACCGCCACGACCGGCGCGGTCAAGACCGTCAGCGGCCCCGCAATCGCGAGATCGAGCGCGCGCTGAACCCTCATCGCGTCCCCTCCGCGGGCTCCCACCCAGCCGCCGTGCCATGCACGAGCCAGTCCCACAGTCCCGCGGCGAGCGACGCCGTGGTCATCACGTAGTAGCGGGCGACCAGCATCGGGCGGGCCGGAACCGCACCCGCCAGCGCCGCCGCCACCAGGACCAACGCCTGGCATGCCAACGCCGCCACGTACACCCACCCCTGCCCGAGCAGCAGGACGTTGAGCACGAAAGCGATGACGTGCAGGAACGGCGTCAGGTAGCGCAGGATCCGGTGCGAGACGATCATCAGCGCGTACACCGGGTCATAGCCGCGGGGCGAGAGCATTCCCCCCCGCAGGACGATCGGCCAGGTGTGGCTCATCATCCGGCGCTTGCGCGCGAACTCGCCCTCGATCGTGGGGACCATCTTCTCGCTGGCCTGGGCCTCGCGGACGGCGACGGCACGCCACCCGCGTTTGACCATGTTGAACGGGAACGACAGGTCGTGGCCCATGATCGGGTCGACGACGAGGTAGGACTCCCGCCGGGTGGCGTAGATCGCACCGTTGCCGCCGGTCACCGATCGCACACGCGACTCGAGCGCCCTCAGCGCGAGCTCGTAGCGCCAGTACAGCCCCTCCTGATTGGTCCCCCGAGCATCCACCAACTGCACCTCGCCGCAAACGTAACCCACCTTCGAATCGGCGAACGGCGCGACCAGCCGGCGGAGCGCTGCCCGCTCCCACGTCACGTTGGCGTCGGAGAACGCGACGATCTCCGACCGCGCCGTCTCAACGGCTGCGTCCTGGGCGCGGATCTTGCCGCCGCGAGGGAGCTCGAGCACGACGTCCGCACCCGCCGCGCGCGCCCGCGACGCCGTCTCGTCGGGAGAGCCATCGCACGCGACGATCAGCTCGATCAGCTGCGGCGGATAGTCGAGCGCCCGGATGTTCGCCACGCGTTCGGCGATCACGTCCTCCTCCGCATAGGCGGCGACGATCACCGACACGGCTGGCAGCTCGTCATCGGCCAGCGCCCGGACCCGGGGTCGGCGCCGCCGTAGCCAGGCGAGCAGACCGAGCAGCACCGGGTAGCCCGCGTGCGCGTACAGGATCAGGCCGACGCAGACCCAGAAGACGATGGCAACGACAGTCAAAGCGCGGGCTATCCAACCAGGTCTCGGTACAGGGCCAGGGTCTCGCGCGCGGCCGTCTCCCACGAATAGGTCCCACGCGCGGCCCTCAGGGCCCCGGAGGCCAGCTCGTCACGCGCCGACGGATCGGCCAGCAGCCCGGCCAAGGCGGCGCCGAGCTCGTCGGGATCGTCGGGCGCGACGAGCCGCGCCGCGCCAAGCACACCGAGCTCGCCGAACCCGCCCACGTCGCTGATCACGATCGGCTTGCCGAAGGCGAGCGCGGTGGCGAGCACACCGGACCAGTCAAGGCGCTCGGTCCGGGTGTAGGGCAGCACGACGACGTCGGCGCGGCGAAACAGCGCCGGCAGCTCGGCGTCGGACACGAACCGGGGAACGAATCTCACCCCGGCACCGGCGCGGGCCCGGAGCGGCTCGAGCGGCATCCGCGGCCGCCCCACGATCCACAGCTCGGCGCCGGACACCCCCCGCCAGGCCTCGAGCAGCGTCTCGAGACCCTTATAGGGCCGGAGCAGGCCGAAGAACAGCACCACGGGATCGCGCACCGCCGCGAGCCCTGCGGGCAGCGGAACCCCGTGCTTGAGCTCCGTCAAGTGCCCGAACGCGCCGTGGTGGATGACCCGCACCTTGCCCGGATCGATCCCGAGCTCGGCTACGAGCAGCTCGCGCCCATAGCCGGAGTGCGTGACCACCGCGTCAACGGCGTCGTACAGCCGGCGCTGCGCCCACGTCTGTCCAGGACGCGGCTCGCGGGGGAGCAGGTCGTGGGCGGTCAGGACGGTGGGCCGAGCCGGGAGCAGCCACTGATCGACCGCCTGCACCGCGAGCCACTGGAAGTGCACGACGTCGGCCGCGCGCGCCACTGTGCGGTAGCGCAGCATGTCGGGGACGTGCTCCACGAGCTTTGACGCGAGCCGCGCCGGCGACCCGGGCGCGCCCATCGCCCGACGGTAGAACAGCTCGCGGACCTGGTAGCCGTTGGGCGACGGAACCGAGCCGTAGGGGAAGCGACTGGTGATGAGCTCGACGTCGGCGCCCGCGGCGGCGAGCGCGGCGGACAGCGCGTGGTCGTAGGGAGGCGTGAACGCCGACGGGTCGACGATGTGGACGCGCATCAGTGGCGCGGCTCATCGAGCGGTCGCCCGGTCAGCCGGGCCAGCCGCCGCGCGGTGGCGCGGACCTCCTCGCCACCGATCGCGTGTACGCGGGCGCGACGGTCGCGCTGGAGGCGAAGCACCGCCGGCGCCAGCGCCAGTAGGCCCGGCGCGCGTGGCTCGCGCACGAGCAGATCGACTAGACAGCGCAGCGGATGGCGCAGGATCAACTTCAGCAGCGCCCCCGCCCGGGCCGCCATTCCGTCGTCCTCGCGGTAGTCGATCCGCAGCGCCTGCGCCACGGCCGGGCCCGGCACGTCCGGCCGGGCGGCCGCCTCGACGCGCGCGTGCCCGAGCGTGCGTGCGAACTCAGCCATGGGGTCATTTCGTACCGGGAATCGGTCGGCCACGATCACGATCTCGGCCGGGGCGGATTCGCGCCCCGCCGCGCGATTGGACAGCGCCAGGCCGGCGAGCTCGTCGACGGACAGCAGGGCGTCGAGAGCCAGGTAGCGGCCCCGCTCGAGTCGGCCGACGCCAGCGGCCGGAGCGCCTCGAGCCGGCACGGCGCCGGGGCCAATGGCGGGTCGTTCGCCGTCCAGCGGGCGCCGGCCCAGGCGGTGCAGTGCCCGCGTCACCGCCGGCTGCGGGGTGAACCCCTCGTACCGGCGCCCCAGCCAGGCGCGCCCCGCCGCGTAGCCGCGCCACTGGCGGCGCAGCTCGCGCAGGGTGGCCCGGTAGCGGTGCTCGACGAGCGCGCCGCGGCGTAGCTCGAGGCGCCAGCCGGCCTGTTGCAGGCGCCAGCTGAAGTCGGTGTCCTCGGCTGCGCGCACGCCCTCGTGGAAGCCCCCGATCTGCTCGAACGCCTCGCGCCGAACGAGCAGATTGGCCGCCACCGCACGCGGGCGGTAGGGGTGGTTGATGTGAGCCTGCTGGGAAAGGAAGCTGCGCGCCGACCCGTAGCGCGAGGCGAGCGTCTCTGCGCCGGGCATCGGGACCACCTCGCCGGCGAGCGCTCCGACGTCGCCGGCAATGGGCGCCGCGAAGTAGGCGTCGAGCAGCTCGGACGGCGCCTGACAGTCGGCGTCGAGGAACAGGATCCAATCCCCGTGCGCCTGCGCGGCCCCGACGTTGCGCGCGTGGGCGGGCGAGCGCTCGCGCGTGGCCTCGATCACCACGACGCCGTCCGGCGACCCGGCCGCGCCATCCAGCGACACTCCCACAACGGAGTTGTCGACGAGGATCAGCTCGTCGCCGGGGCCGCGCGCGAGCGCCAGCAGCGCTTTCACGGCCTCCCGTGCGGCGCGCTCGTCGCCGGCGAACGGCATGACGACGCTCACGTCAGGCCGGCTCACCGGCGGTCCTCCCTCGCCGCGCTCGTAGACCCCGGATGATCAGCCCCCGCGCCTGCTCGAGCTCCTGACGATGGGCGAAGCCCGTCGCCAGGAGCACCAGCGGGATGGCGGCGAGCACCGCCGCCCGGCTCACGAATCCCACCAGGCCGTGCGTGGGCAGCAGCAGGTCGCCGACGGCCGACATACCGCCCATGACCACGGTCAGCTGGATCAGGCGAAGCCATTCGAACGAGGCCGCGAAGGCGCGGCGGATCAGCAGGTGCATGATGCCGATCATGACTACATAGGCTCCGCACAACGCGACCCCAGCGCCGGCGATCCCAAACCTGGGCACGAGCACGAGCAGCAGCACGACGTTCGCGGCCAGGCCTGCGATCGCGGCCGGGAAGTTGCGCGTCGTGACCTTGGCTCGCCCGGCAATGACGAGGAACACGACCCACAGCCCGTACATGGCCCATCCGAGCGACACCCACGGGAGCGCCCGGTAGGCGTCGAAGTAGGCATGCGCCGCCAGCACGCGCAGGACCCAGCGCCCGAGCAGGGTGAGGCCGGCGACGACCATCCCGCTGACGAGCAGGTAGTAGGTGGTGACGAGTCCGTACAGCCGAGCCGCCTCGGCGTCGTCCTTGACCGAATAGGCCAGCGGGGGCCAGGCGTATTGGAAAGCGCGGACGATGAACGCCACCGCGCCGGCCAGCTTGACCGCGATCGAGTACAGGCCCGCGAGCGCCGGCGACCGGTCGTGGTAGATGTAATAGCGGTCGACGATGCTGAGCGCGTAGACCGATGCTTCGGCGGGCACCGTGGGCAGGCCGAAGCGGAGCAGCACTCGGGTCGCCTCGTGCACCGGGTGGCGCGTGATCAGGCGGCGGCGCATCCACCACCAGAGCGCCAGCAGCACGAGCGCCGACGCGCCGTAGTTGCCGAGCAGCAGACCGCGCGCCCCGTCCCCCAGCACCACGACGAGCAGCACCGAGGATGCGATCGTGAGGACCACGTTGGTCAGCGAAGCGGTGGCATAAGCGCGCAGGCGCTCGTCCACGCGCAGTAGCGCGTATGCGAGCTCGAGGTTGGTGAACGCCCACAGGCCGAGCACGGCGATTCGGAATATCGTCGGGTCCCGGTAGCTGAGCACGATCTTCGACAGCGGGGCCGCGAACGCGGCCAGCACCAGCGACGCGATCGTGGTCGTCACGAGCAGGAACAGGATCGAGCGGCGCGCCAGTGCATCGCGCCGGCGCTGGTCCTCATCCGTGAAATAGAAGCGCAGGAACGACTCGATGATCCCGAAGCGGACGAGGATGCTGATCAGGATCACGCCGTTGCCGAGCAGCTCGACGACGCCGTAGCCGGCAGGAGCGATGTACCGGGTGTACACCGGCAGCAGCAGCACGGCCATGAACTTCGAGACCAGGTCCGCGACCTGATAGGCCGCGAGCGAGCTCACCAGGCGCTTGAGGTAACGCGTCACTCCGGCAAAAGGTACGGCGGCGCCCGGCTAACCGACGGTTACGGTCGTGTTCGACGTGCCCGGGAACCGGCCCGTGTTGCAGGCCGCGTCGGTGACCTCGAGCCCGATCACATACGTCCCGGCCGGGGCCACGCGCCGGTGGATCGTGCCGTCCCACATCGCAGTCTGGCCCTTCCACGGCGTCAGGAACGTCTTGACCAGGCGCGGGCCGCCCGGCACGCCCGTCCGGTACAGCAGGATCGTCCCGCCGCGGCCTTCGTTGCCTGCGTAATGGATCGTCACCCGTGTCGATCCCGAAGCGGTCGGGATCAGCAACGGTGTGACGCGCGTGATCACGGGGTGGGGTGGCACCGTCCTGATCCTCACCGTCTCCTGGGAGTCGTCCAGATCGATCGTCCGGCCCTGGTGAAGCAGCGCCACTCGCAGGTGATACGTCCCGTCCGGCGCGACCTGGCCGTTTGACTCGCGGCCGTCCCAGTGAAACACGCCGTCGGGGTGCCGGACGTCCTTGCGCATGTGCCGGCCGATGGCCAGCGTGTCGACGATCGCGCCGTTCGCGTCGCTGATCACGTACACGTCGACGTCGTCGCTGCGGTGCTGCAGGTAAAACGAGATCATGGTCGAGCCGGTGTCGTACTTGCCGCACTTGACGGGATGGACCGGATCGATCACCCCGGGCACGAACGCCGGGTAGCCCTGGATGAGCGGGGTGGTCACCTTCAGGTGCTGCGTGATGAAGAACGCTGCGATCGTCGCCGCGACCAGCGCCGCGAACGCGCCGGTCGAGACCCTGGTAGTCGTCAATGCATTGCCGGCAGGGGCCTGGTCACAACTTCAAGACTGCCACGTTCGGGATCCTGAAATCCTGGAACGCGGCGAGGCCACGCGGATCGCGGCTGCACAGCACGACACGGATCGACCCGCCGTGGCAGACGACGAGCGCCGGGAGCTCGCCCGCCGCCTCGATGTCGCTCAGGGCGGCCAGCACCCGGTCCTGCTGTTCCTGGAGCGACTCGCCCCCGGGGAAGCGCCAGTCCGGCCCGGCGTGCATCCAGGCGGCGTACCGCTCCGGATCCGAACGCTCGATATCCGGAAACAGGTGTCCTTCCCACTCGCCGCGGTTGGCCTCCCGCAGCCGCGGGTCGAGCCGCGGCGAAAGCCCGATCCGGGCGCCCACGATCTCGGCCGTCTCGCGCGCCCGGCTCAGGTCAGAGGACCACAGGGAACGGATCGGCTCGGGCTCGGCAGCGATCTTCTCGGCCAGCTCCCGCGCTTGCGCCCGGCCCGTGTCGTTCAGCGGCGTGTCGCGAAAGCCCTGAAAGCGCAACGGCGGAACGTTGTCGTTCGTCTCGCCGTGACGGGCCAGCAGGATCCCGCGGAATGGATCCTGCTGTTCGGGTGCGCGATCAGCGCCGGCGCTCACCGACCACCGATGCCCAGCGTGTCCGAGCGCAGCCCGAGCCGGAGCGTCTCGAGCGCGAGCACCTCACCTACGGGCACGTTGCTCAGGTTGACCTCGGGTCCGAACCGGCGCACGAACCACACCTGCTGGTCCTTGCGCGGCGCGTCGAAAAGAATCCGGTCGGGTGGGATGTCGTGCACGATCTCGGCGATCAGACCTTCTCGGACCTCGCCGCTGGGCCGGAAGATCCCGGCCGTCCCCGCCTCTCGACCCTCCGCGATCACCTTCCAGGCGCCGGCCGCGAGCTCCGCGCGCATCTGCTCGACCCACACGTAGGGCGGCGTGATCGCCCCCGTGTCGTCTTTGGAGCCGACCTCGGACAGGACAGTGAACTCGCCGGCCAGACGCTCGATCAGCTCGAGCTTTCGTTCATGTTCGAGCGCGATCGTCCCATCGGAGATCTCGAAGTACTCCAGGCCCAGCTCGTGCACCCAGGCGATCAGCTCCTCGAACCGGCCACGCGTGATCGCCAGCTCGGTCAGCGTTCCGCCGAGCACCACCGGGATCTTGTGGCCGCGGTAGGTCTCGAGCTTGCGGTCCAGGTTGCGCGTGGCCAGCGCCGTGCCCCAGCCCAGCTTGACGATGTCGACGAACTCACCGGCGACCTCGACCATCCCCTCGATCTCGGCGATCGAGAGGCCGCGGTCGATGACGTGGGTGATGCCGCGCTCTCGCGGCTTGGAGCTCCGCTCCGGGAGATCGAGCAGGTCGCGCACTTCGATGGTCCGTGGCTACTGCGAGGACAGGTCGCTGCCGACGGTCACGTACACCTGCGAACTGCACCCGACCGGCGCGAACGAGCACGCGATCGTCTTCGTGCCCACGGCGACCTGCTGCACCGTGGTGGTGGGCAGCTTCAGCTCGGCCGCCACCGCGAGCGCGTCGGCCCGGTAGCCCGGCGAGTAGTACCCGACGATGCTCGTCGTCTGGCTCTGGTTCGCGGCGTTCGTGACCGAGCCCTTCTTGAAGCCCACCGTTCCGAGCTTCGCCGACACCGAAGCGGCCAGTCCAGTCTGATCGGTCCCGTTGAGCACGGAGACGGTCACGGTCGTGGGCTTCACGTACACCGTGTGCCCGGTGCGACGGCGAGTCGCGCTGCTCGTGACGGGCTTGGGTGGCTTGTGTGCCTTGTCCTTGTGGGTCAGCACGAGCACGGCCGCGACAACCGCGGCGGCGCCCCCGGCTGCCACCGCCAGCGCCAGGAACCAGCGCCCGGTGCGACGCCGGGCGGGAGCCGGTCGCGCCGGCCCCATCGGACGACCCGTGGCGCCGGCGCGAGGCTGACCGCCACCAGGACGCTGGGCGGCCGCCGGCCGCGCCTGACTCCCGTTGGGGCGACTTGGACCGCCCGCGGCGCGACCGGGTCCCACCGGCGGGCGCGGTCCGCCAGGGCGGGCGGGTACATCATTCTGGGCGGGTCGCTGGACGGTGCCCGCCGACGCTCCCATCGGGACGCGCGACGAGCCGTTCGCGCCGCCACCGACGGTCGCTGGCTGGTGTTCCTCGACCAGAGCCTCGGGCATTGGAATCAGCCGAGTGGCGGCGGCCAGCGCCGGCGCTCCCATTCCGGCGGGTGCCGCGGGGGGCAGGGGCGAGTGACCCGCTCCCACTCCGGCCGCGACGCGCTGCTGAAGTCCGACCGGCGCCGCCGCGACCCGAGCGCCGGCGGCATGGACGGAGATCTCCGCCGGCAGCGCCGCGACCTGGTCGGCCAGGTCGGCGAGCTGCGCCTGAAGGTCCTCCACGCGCAGCCCTGCCTCGTCGGCGCGGGAGCGCAGCGTCGCCGTCTCACGGGCGTGGGCGAAATACAGCAGCACGAGCAGCGCGAGGCCGATCAGCGACGCGAAGCCGGCATCGGCTCCCACCGAGGAGATGAAGTGGTGCACCGATAGTGCGAACGGGACCGATTCCATGCCGCGGCGCCAGTCTACGTCGGCAAGCGATGAATATTTGATTCGCGGGCAGGGCCCGAAGCGGGTCCCGCCGCGACGGCGAGGCGGGAATCAGACAGCTTCGCGACGTGCTTGGCCAGGGCCGCCGCGTCCCCCTCTAGCACGAGCAGGTTGATCTCGCCGAAGATCCTCTCCACCGACTGAGGATCGAGCGGCTCGCGCGCCGCGCGCAGGATCTTCTGGGCGGGCGTCGGCTGAAGTCGCTCGTATGGGTTGAATAGCTCCTCGTGGAGCTTCTCGCCGGGGCGCGCGCCGACGATCTCGATCGCTATGTCGCGCTCGGGCTCGAGTCCGGACAGGCGGATCATCGTCTCCGCCAGCTCGAGAATGGCCACCGGCTCGCCCATCTCGAGCACGAACACATCGCCGCTTCGATCGCTCAGCGAGCCGGCGCGGATGATCAGCTGCACGGCCTCCGGGATCGTCATGAAGTAGCGCTTCATGCGGGGGTCGGTTACGGTCACCGGGCCCCCGGCCGCGATCTGGCGGCGGAAGATCGGGACCACCGAACCCGAGGAGCCGAGCACGTTGCCGAACCGCACCGTCGCGTATTTGGTCTCGGGATAGCGCATCGCGGCCGCCTCGACCGCCCATTCGGCGAGCGCCTTGGAGGCGCCCATCACCGTCGCGGGCTTGACCGCCTTGTCCGTCGACACGTGCACGAACATCCCGACCTGCGTCTCCGCGGCGATTCGCGCCACGACGCGCGTGGCCAGCGCGTTGTTGCGAATCGCCTCGACGGGGTTGACTTCCATCATCGTCACGTGCTTGTAAGCGGCCGCATGGAAGACGATGCTCGGCCGGTGCTCCGTGAGGACTTCGCGCATCCGCTCCTCTTCCCTGCAATCGGCCAGCACCGGGACCGCCGTCCGAACGTGGCGATCCTCCTCGAGCTCGCGCACGATCGCGAACAGGTTGTCCTCGGCGTGGTCGACGAGCACGAGCGACCGCGGCGCGACCCGGGCGATCTGTCGACACAGCTCTGAGCCGATCGACCCGCCCGCACCGGTGACCATCACGATCTGGCCCGACAGGTAGGCGCCGACGCGCTCGATCTCCATCCGGACCGGTTCGCGTCCGAGGATGTCCTCGACCCGCACCTCGCGAAGCTGACGGGTGACGTTCAGATGCCCCATGCTGTCCTTGAGCAGCTCGAACACCGTGGGCATCGTGCGCACCGGGATCCCGCGCCCGCGGCAGGCCGCCACGACACGCGCGCGCAGCGTGCCCGGCGCGGAGGGAATCGCGATCACGACCTCGTCCGGCTCGACCTCGTCGAGCACGCGAGCCAGGTCGTCTGAGTCGGTGGTGCCGACCACCTTCAGGCCGTGCTCGTCCTTCATGCCGAGCTTGCGCGGATCGTCATCCACGAACCCGACGGGGCGAAGGCGGAGTTGCGGGTTGCGGATCAGCTCGCGCACGACGAGGCGCCCACCGTCGCCGCCGCCCACGATCAGCGCGTCGCGTGCACCCTTGGCCGCCCGGAAGCTCCTGACCCGCCCCTCCACCACCAAGTGCACGAGGAAGCGCGCGCCGATCAGGAAGGCCAGCGCGAGCAGCAAGAACAGGGCGATCACGCTCCCGGGCAAGTTCACCGGGGTCGCCTGGAAGGCGACATTAGTCGTGACGGGATGCAGGAACGCGATCGCGCCCACGATCACGAGCGTGGATACGATCACGCCCTTGACCACCGCCTCGTAATCGCGCTGACCCACGAACGTCCACAGCCGCTGGTACTGACCGAAGGCGGCCAGCACGGCCAGCGTCAGGGGAACCACCCAAAAGATCGTGTGGGTGAGGAGATCGCCGTAGCGATCATTGACCCCGGTGAGGCCGTTCTCGAACCTCAAGCGGAAGGCCAGGTAGTAAGCGAGCGCGACCAGGATCCCATCCACGAGCAGCTGGGGCACTGAGTGGCGGTGAACGGGAAAGGCCGCGGATCTGATCCGCCGGCGCATGCGGCCGGGATTGTAGTAACGATCTTGTCAACGCCCCCTAAAGGGCTCGCTTCTCCGTGCCTAGGGGACGCTCTGAGCGGCCGTGCGGGAAAGCACGTGGTTCTTGAAGTCGAGCGCCTGAACCGCGACGTAGGGGCGGGCGGGTGCCTTGATCGCGGTCTCGAACCCGCGCTTGGTTGCCGTCGCCACCGCCGGCATGGCGTCCGGACTGTTGCCCGCGAACACGCGCCACTTGGCGACGGTCGTCGCCCCGTTCCAGCTGGCGTACACGGTCATCTTGCCGCCCCGGCGCGTGGCTGCCACTGAGGGCGGGGTCGCCGGCGTCCCGGTCCAGTTGAAGCGATACGCGCGGTAGCTGATGTTGTCGTCCACGAACCGGCCCTCGAAGATCAGCTTGCCCTGGGGGTTGTACTGGCTGAAGTAGGGCTGCTGGCCCCACCCGACGAAATCGTCGCCGTTGGACATCTCCTGGTCATCGCCCTCAAAGCTCGAGAGCAGCGGCGGGGAGTTCACGTGCTGGCCGACGACTGTCGCGGTCTTGTCCTTGACGTTTAGCCGCAGCTCGAGTGCACGCGACTGCGAGTGGACGTAGGGCGGACCGGCGCCGTCGTCGAACATGCTGACAAGCGCGTCTCCCGCGGACCGGACGCGTACGTCGTGCTGGAACGCGAACGACGCATCCTTACCGAACTTGAAGCTCGAGTACTTGCCTCCGAGGGTCCACATGGTCGCCGCCGTGTCGCGATTGACCTTGTACACCGCCCACGTATTGCGGCCCGATATGAGGAGATTCCCGTCGTCGTCGATCCCGATCGAGTTGACGTGGAAGTAGTCGTAGGGGTCGGCCGCATAATTGGGCTTGACCGGCGCCCCCTTCTTCTTGGGCCGGTTCGGCGGCTTGGTATAGCCGGCAGTCAGCGGGACGTGGTCGAGGCTGTCCCACTGGAACAGGACCAGGCCGGTGGGGATGTCGATCTCCTGGACGACCGAGTCGAGCACGACCTCGGTGCTCGAGGCGCCCACCGCGGACGCATTCACGACGACCGGATACTCCGCGGTGATCAGCGCGCTGTCGCGCCCGGTGAGCTGAAACTCGTGCAGGTCGGCGGATAGGCCATTGGCGGCCGAGATGGTCTTCACCACCTGATAGGAGCTGTTCATGATGATGTCCTCCCCGGTTCCGACGCCAGTGGTCTCGTTGCCCTGCCACCAGGTCAGCACCGGCGCTCCCTCGTAGCTCTGGACGCGGAAGTCCGTCGCGGCGTCGTTCGTCGGCACAGGGTCAAACCAGATCAGACCGCCCTTCGGGCCGATGATCTCGGGGCCTTGCTGGAGCGGCCCGATCTGCGGCGCGACGAAGATGTCTCCCTGCGCGGTCGGGTCGGGCTTGGTGATGGTGACCGCGGCCGGGAAGAAGTCGGGCTGTGACTGGAAGTACCACACGTCCCCCTTGACCCGCGGCAGCTGCGGCCGCTTGGCGAGCGGAACCGACCCCGCCGGAATCGCCACCTGGAACTGGTAGGTGCCGTTGTGCGAACCGTCGATGTTGAGCCCGGTGGCCACCGTCACCGTCTCGCCCGGCGCAAACGGGTCGCTCGGGTTGGGGATGAAGCTGCCCCCGTCGCCGTCGGAGTCGGACTCGAGCGTCCCCGTATGGACGCCGCTGCTCGACCCCGTCACCGTGATCGAGCCGAGCTGCGAGATGGGCACGCCGCGGAACGCGATCTGCGTCTGAGGCGACGCAAAGTGGCTGCCCGGGATCGGGAACACGTACACGGGCGGTGGCCCGCTCGGATGCTTGGTCGTTGGCGCCGGCGGCTTCTTGCCCTTAGCGACCGCGACCCCACTCGAGCAGAGCACCACGACGAGGCACAGCAGCACGACCGGGCAGGATGTTCGGCGGATCAGTCTGCGGTACCGCCGGGGCATCCTGCCCAACCGTTCATTTCGCCGCTCGGATCAATACTCCCCGGGGAGCCCGTTGTTCGAGCCGCTCTGGGTCGGAAACGCGTTCGAGGTGCCGAGGACATGACGGTGAGAGTCGAGCGCCTGCACCTTGTAGACCTTGAAGGAGCTGGTGAGGGGGATCGTCGTCTCAAAGCCGGATTTCGCCACGGTCGCCACCGCCTTCAGGCTATTAGCGCTCGAACCGGCCAGCACCCTCCAGCTCACAACCTGGGTGTCACCATCCCAACTCGCGTAGATGGTGGCTTTCCCATGATTGTTGCGCACCGCGCCGCTCGGTGGGTAGTACGGGATGCCCACCCACTTCTGGACGTAGGCGCGGTAGCTCTGATCGGGCTTGGGCCATACCGCGTCGAACAGGAGCTTGCCCGTCTTGCTCTCCTCGGAGAAGAACGGCTGTGAGCCCCATCCGAGCTCCACGTTGCCGTTGGGGAGCAGCTCGATGTTGCCGAGGTAGGCGGCGTTGTAGGTGCGGGGCCGGGTGTAGCCGTCGACGAAGCTGCCGTCGTGCTTGGTCAGGTTGAGCTTGATGACCAGCCCCTCCATCGTGCCGTTCGGCTTGCCGAACGTCGCCTTGCTGCCCGACTGGCCGGTGATCTTGCAGCAGTTGTCGTTGAACACGGTGAGGGTGTCGCCGTGCAGCGTGACGTCGTGCTGCCAGTGGAACTGCGCCTTGGCCGGGAGCGTGAACGTGCTGTTCCTCGGGTTACCGCTGACCTTCCACACGATCGCGTTGGTGGCACGGTTGACGAGATACGCCGTCCACGTGTTACGCATGGAGACCAGGAAGGTGCCGTTGCCGGTCAGCTGAATCGAGTTGATGTGGTACGCATCCCACGGCACACCCGGGAATGGCTTCTGCT
>Ga0335075_10004272_pt1 | contig 22410 bp, 18 predicted proteins | sample Lox_Sample_24_FD_206723 | JGI IMG/M metagenome (GOLD analysis project Ga0335075, IMG submission 206723) | Soil microbial communities from Loxahatchee National Wildlife Refuge, Florida, United States - Lox_Sample_2.4 | ecosystem: Environmental > Terrestrial > Soil > Wetlands | place: USA...
GATGACCGCCTCCGGCGTGCTGGTGGTGTTGCCGGTCATCCTGTTCTCGTTCGTGGCGCAACGGCATCTGGTTGCTGGCCTGTCGTCCGGCGCCGTGAAAGGATAATCCGAGGAAGGAAACGACGATGACGACGAACGCCAGTACTAAGGGGCCCGGCAGACGCGCACTGATAAAAACCTCGGTGGCGGCTGGAGCCGCGCTGGCCGCCGGCTCCTGGACGCGGCCAGTCCGCGCGCAGGGCAAGCCGACACAGCTTGTATATGTCGGCGACAACGGGCCATGGCATCAGTGCCTGGTGCAGGAAGTCGCACCAGCGTTCGAGAAAGAGTATGGCATCAAGATCGACTTCACCCTGCTGCCGATCGATGCACTGGTCGCGCGCCTGAAGGCAGAGCTTAGCTCCGGTGCGGGTGCGATCGACATTGTGCAATGGGACGCCAGCATGGCCGGCTGGGTGTCGCGACACATGCAGGACCATGCGAAGCTGCTCCAACAGGCGGCGTCGCGCCATCCGGATTTCGATTGGGCCGATTTTCTGCCACGCGTGCAGGGCATGGCCACATACGACGGCAAACTGTCCGGCATTCCGTACCGCGTGACAACGGGCATATTGTTCTATCAGAAGAAACTGCTGGAACAGGCCGGGTTCAACAAGCCGCCGAGCAATTTCGCGGAACTGCTGGCAGCGGCGCAGGCAACAACCAAGCAGGGGTTGCCGCATCGTTACGGATTCGGGGTCATGGGACGCCAGGGGCCGGCGATGCTCGGCAGCTTCACGCCGTTCCTGCGCTCCGCCGGCGGACGTTACTACGATGCCAAGACCGGCGAGATTTTCGTCAACCAGCCGCCGGCTGTCGAAGCGCTGCAGTTCTACGGCGACATGATGACGAAATATAAAGTCATGAACCCGGACTCTCTTACCTGGGAATTCGACGGCATCATCGCCGGAGGTCAGAACGACCAGTTCGCCATGACGGTGACGCTGGCCCCATATGGCGAGGGAATGAGCGACCCGAAGCTGTCGAAGACTGCGGGCAATTGGGGCTGGTCGCTGATGCCGGGCAAGGACTCGATCAAGCAGACCGCGACTTATATGGCCGGATGGATGCTGGGTGTGCCGGAAGGCGCGAAGCATACCGACTGGTCGTTCGAGTTTATCCAGATGGCGACTTCGAAGAAGTGGTTGCGGCGGGCAATCGACCTGGCGGATGCGCCGCCGCGTGTATCGGTCCTTGAAGATCCCGCCGTTCTGGCGAAACATCCCTGGGCGCCGGTGCTGGGCGAATCGCTGAAAACGGCTGTGCTGGATCATCAGGATCCGGTCTGGAGCACGGCGCAACTGCCGCTTCGGACGGCGATCTCCCAGGTGCTGCTGGGACAGAAGACGGCCAAGCAGGCGATGGATGACTGCGCTGTGCAGTGGGAGCGGAGCTTTCGGCTCGCCGGGATGAAGGGGTAGAGCGTCGTGTCAGCACCCTCGCGTTACTCGCTTTCGCGAATTCGCAATTCGACCGGCCCTGCGCAAAAACATGTCAGCCGGCGTGCGCTCGTGGCCGGCTCGGTGGCCGCGGTGGTCGGGGCGCGGGTGCGGCCTGTGCGCGCGCAGGCCAAACCGACAAAGCTCGTCTATGTCGGCGACAATGGCCCGTGGCACTGGTGCCTGGTGCAGGAAGTCGCGCCCGCTTTCGAGAAAGCCACCGGCATCAAGATCGATTTCACCCTGCTGCCCGGCGATGCCGAGACGGTGCGCCTGAAATCCGAGCTGAGCGCCGGCTCGGGCGGAATCGATATCGTGCAGTGGAATCCCAACATGGCCGGCTGGGTGACCCGGCACATGCAGGATCATCAGAAGCTGCTGGATGCCGCGGCGTCACGGCATCCGGATTTCGACTGGGCAGATTTCCTGCCGGCTGTGCAGGCGATGGCAACGTATGACGGCAAACTGTCCGGCATTCCTTATCGGGTGGTGACAGATATCCTGCATTATCAGAAGCCGGTGCTCGAGCGGGCTGGAATCACTCGGCCGCCCGGGAGCTTCGCCGAACTTCTGGCAGCGGCGGAAGCAACGACGAAGCAGGGACTTCCGCACCGGTATGGCGTGGGCTTCATCGCCCGCCAGGGCCCGGCGATCCTCGATCCGTTCACGCCACTGCTGCGCTCGGCTGGTGGCCGCTTCTACGACCCGAAGACCGGCGAGATTTTCATCAACCAGCCGCCGGCGGTCGAGGTGCTGGAGTTCTACGGCGACCTGATGACGAAGTACCACGTGATGAACCCGGACTCGCTCACCTGGGAGTTCGACGGCATCATCGGTGGCGCGCAGAACGACCAGATCGCCATGACCATCACCATGGCGCCGTACGGCGAGCTGATGAACCAGCGCGGACAATCGCAGACGGCAGGCAACTGGGCCTGGGCGATGGTGCCGGGCAAGGATTCGATCGCGCAAAGCCGGACGCATCTGGGCGGTTGGGTGCTGGGCGTGCCGGAAGGTTGCAAACACACTGAATGGGCCTTCGAGTTCATCCAGTTGGCGACCTCGAAGCAGTGGCTGCGGCGGTCGATCGATCTTGCCAACTCCCCGCCCCGGCTTTCGGTGCTGCAGGACCCGGCGGTGCTGGCGAAACACCCTTGGGCGCCGGTGCAGGGCGAGTCACTGAAGACGGCGACGCTCGATCCGCAGGATGCCATGTGGGGCACGCTGCAATTGCCGCTGCGCGTGGCGGTGTCCCAGGTGCTGCTGGGGCAGAAGAATTCCAGGCAGGCGTTGGACGAGGTCGCGCGGCAATGGCAGCGGAGTTTCCGGCTGGCCGGGCTAAAAGGGTAGAAAGCGGGCGCCGTGGCGTCGCCCACCAGTCAGCGCGCCGGTGCGATAGGTTCGTGCTCGCGAGCCAGCGTCCGGGCGTGGCCGGAGGCAGAACGGCCGGTTTTGGGCTGATATAGAGTTAGAAGCCGCGACCGGGTCGGGTAGTTACTGATGGCAGTTCGCCCCCCAAATCGGCCAACCGAGGCCGGCGATTGCCAACCGAGGCCGGCGATTATTGTGGCGGCCAGATTGATGGCAATGATATGTCTTCGGTCTTACCATGGAATGTCGAGGTCACGCACATGTCTGAGGTCGTCGGAACAAATACCAATGGGGTTGGGGTCGCGGGCACCGGGAGCACCTATGGTGTGCTCGGGTCGAGCACGGCCGCATTCGCGGGCGTGGTGGGAACAACAAGCACCGCCGCGCCAGGCCTTTACGGCCAAACTACGGGTTCGGGGCCAGGGCTTCTGGCGATCTGCGGGATCGATGTTCTGGTTGGTAATCTCGATGATTACGCTACGGAATTAACCGCCAAATATTCTGGATATGCGGCGATCCTTGCGGGTAATGTGGCAATCCTGAGCGGTCTGCAGGTTTCACGCATTACCACGCCGGTGGAATTTGAAGATAATGTCGACATGGATGCCACGCTCACCGTATCCACCGGCGGGCAGACGGCCAGTATTGCCGCAACGAATAGCGGAAGCTGGCCGTGCGAAGCGATCAACGGCACAAGTGCCAACGGCCACGGCGTGCACGGCGTCAACCAGACAGGTGCCGGGACGACGCCAGATGCCGGTTGCGGCGTCTGGGGCGAGTCCGACCAGGGCATCGGTGTTTATGGCGCCAGCAAAAGCGGCAATGCCGGACAATTCCAGGGCAACGTGAGCGTCAGTGGCCAAGTAAATGCCACGACCAGTTCTTCCGCTCCCAGCATTTTTGGGACGAATAATGGAGGTGGCGATGCCGGACAATTCCAAGGCAACGTGAGCGTCAGCGGCCAGGTAAATGCCACCACCAGTTCTTCCGCACCGAGTATTTTGGGGACGAATAATGGAAATTGGCCCTGTGTTGCCATCGAGGGCACCAGCACCAACGGCCATGGACTCCACGGAGTCAATCAGGGCGGGGCTGGAAATACCCCAAGTTACGGTTGTGGTGTCTGGGGTGAGTCGGATCAAGGCATCGGCGTTTACGGCGCCAGTAAATCCGGCAATGCCGGACAATTCCAAGGCAATGTGAGCGTCAGCGGCAATGTGGTTGTCACCGGCGATGTGCAGTTAACCGGCGCAGACTGCGCCGAACGCTTCACGATCGCGCCAATGGAAGTAGCCGAGCCCGGCACTGTGATGGTCATCGGCGATGACGGAAGACTACAACAGAGCGCCTTCGCCTATGACCGCAGGGTTGCCGGCGTGGTATCGGGTGCCGGATCATTCGAGCCAGGAATCGTCTTGGACAGGCACGGAAACGAGGAAGCCAGGGCGACCATTGGCCTGGTGGGCAAGGTCTGTTGCAGAGTGGACGCGACAACCGGGCCAATCCGGGTCGGCGATCTGTTGACCACATCGGACACGCCCGGCCACGCCATGAGCGCCAAGGATCCAATAAAGGCCATCGGCGCCATCATCGGCAAGGCCCTGCAACCCCTTCCGGCCGGGCGCGGCCTGCTGCCCATCCTTATCGCTTTGCAATAGCCCACGGCGCGGAAATAAGGATCGCTAACCAATGGGAGGGGCTGGCAATGAATTATTCCTTTCGAGATTTCGTCACAAATTTCCTCGATAAATCGCTCCCTGCCAGTCTGGCGGCGATTGCCGCAAGCCCACGGCCGATATCGCTGCGTGCCGTAATGGCGCAGGCTGCGCCCTATCCGCCCGACACCTCGTTGTTCGGTCTCGTTGACAATTCGGACGATCCAGCCGAGGTCGCTTTTTTTTGGGCCGACGACGCCAATCTGCCGCCTTGGTATCAAAGCTCCGCCAATCCGGCGCGCCAAGCCACGTCCTGGAGATTTCAGCTTTGGGAGGCGGCGAATAACGCATCCCTCGTCGATACGACCATACCCCTCAATGCGGTGTTGGTGGAAGAAGCGGGTGGCCGTGTGCAGTACGACTATGTCGGTGCGCTGGACGGGGATTACGACATCGAAATTACAGCCATCAACGATTATGGCTCGTCAGCGACGGGCAAGATGTCCGTCAACATCCCACTGCCGTTCAATCCCAGGCTCGGGGTCACGCGAGCCTCATTGAACAGCAACAGCTTTGTTTTGAAGGGAACGGGCTTCCCGCCCAGCGCGTCGGTTTCTTTCGAAGTCGACGGAGGGGCGAGCTATGCGCATTCGCTCAACCCGCCCCCCGCCTCGGTCGCGGCGGACCAGAACGGCAACTTCACGACGACAACATTCAGCTGCCAAAGCCTTTGCACCACGGTCGACGGCGGTCTGGGCGGTGGCGGCAGCCTTCGTTTCGAAGCTAAGGTGGATGGTGTCGTTGTGGCGAGCGTGACATCCTCCTGCGTCGCAACGTAAAGACAGATCAGTTGCCATGAACCTCCGGCAGGCTGGCCGAATAACCCTGATGTCTTCGTCGCCAGCGGAATGACCGTTAGCGGATCCGGCCGGTACGAAGTTCCACCTCGGCCCCTGTCCGATGCGACGCTGTCGCAAAAATGGCAGGAGGCGTTCAGCCCGGAAGCCGGCGCCATGATGGCGGAACTCGTGCCATCATCGCGCCCGCGGTCGCATCCGAAAACTGCCTCGCCCATCAATGGCGTGGACAGCGCAAACTGGTCGGGCGTCATCGTCACACCGCCCTCAGGTGCCTCGATCAGTGCCGCAATCAATGGCGTATGGAACGTGCCGGACGTCACGAGCATCAGACCCGGCCAGCAACATGTCAGTGCCTGGATCGGGATCGATGGCCTCCCTTCCTCCGCTCCAGGTCTGCTGCAGGCGGGCATTTCCGTCACCAGCAACCCGAACGGTTCTCCCGCCTGCTCGGCCTGGGCCGAGTGGCTGACCGTGACCACGGTGGAACCGCCTATGGAAATCGCCAATTTCCCGATCAAACCGGGGGACTCGGTAGAGGTCCAAATCTGGGTCACCTCGGCGGAAACAGCAACCGCCGTGATGCGAAATCTAAGCACGAAAGCCGTGCCGGTCATCCTCCCGATCGCGAACAATGCGAATGCGAATGTGGTGGGCGCTACAGCCGAATGGATCGTGGAACGCCCGGCATTAGGTTTCAACGGAAAACTCCCAGTCTACGCGACGCTTGCCGATTATTCACCGGTCACCTTCACGGAGGCCCTTGCCTGGTCGCGACCGGACGGAGCATCGAGCACCATTCTGTCGCTACGGACTTACGCGCAGCGGAAAGGCGCCTCCTCTCCGGTCAGCACGCGCCAACTCGCGGCCGCGGCGGGCTTTCCGATACCGATCTCGTTACGTGCCTTACTGATTCAAACCGCCGCCATTGACGCCGGCTCCGGCAATCCCGTCACCATGCTCGCATCCGACGGCACCACGCTATCCATCGTAACAATTCTCAATGCCCAGGCGCTGCGATGCCAATATGCCGGACCAACGCTGTAAAGCTGTGCCAAAGGTAGCCGGCGAAGCAGCCATACGGCCCGGCAGCGCTGCGACGTTGCCCTGCTTCGAGCGTTCTCGTGAGGGGTGAGGTTTCGCACGAAGCGGATTCCGCTGACTCAAATTCCCTATGCCGGCTTTCCACCCAAAGCGGTCATCGGAGGAGACGGATGGTATCACACGGCAGAAAAAGACAGGGAACTATACAATACCTCGGACCACTGACCCGGCTAGAGGCAAACTGAGCCACCATGCCAGCCGCTCGGTTGACCGCAGTCAACCCCGACTCTACAATATCCGGCTCGGAGGCGACCCATGAATGGTTCCGCTGATGCGGTGATCGACTGCGATATCCACCCTTCGGTGCCCAGCGTGAAGACGCTGCTGCCCTACATGAGTGAATTCTGGCACGAGTCGTTCGTGGCGCGCGGCATCGACGGACTGGACCTGCAAAGCTACCCGCCGGGCGCGCCGATTTCCTGTCGGCCAGACTGGCGCCCCGACAAGGGCAAGCCGGGCACCAGCCTGGATGCCATGCGCACGCATGCGCTCGATCCGTTTGGCCTCGGTGTCGCTATCTGCAACACGCTATACGGCGGCCAGATCGCGGTCAGCGAGACGATGGGCGCGGCGGTCTGCTCGGCCGTGAACGACTGGATCGGGGCCGAGTGGCTGGACAAGGAGCCGCGGCTGCGCGCCTCGATCGTGGTGCCGGCGCAGGCGCCGTTGCTGGCCGCCGAGGAGATTGAACGCAAGGCCCCGGACCGGCGTTTCGTGCAGGTGCTGATGCCGGTGGCGTGCGAGATGATGTTGGGCCGCAGCTATTACTGGCCGATCTATGAAGCCGCGGTGCGGCATGACCTGCCGATCGGGCTGCATGCGGGCAGCATGTATCGCTACACGCCGACCTCGACCGGCTGGCCGTCGCATTTCCTGCACGATTACGTGGCACACCAGCAAACTTTCGAGGATCAGCTTCTCAGCCTGGTGTCGAACGGCATCTTCGTGAAGTTCCCCACGCTTCGCGTCGTGTTCATCGAATCAGGTGTGACCTGGCTGCCCGGCTTCATCTGGCGTGCCATCAAGACATGGCGCGGCGTGCGCGCCGAGGTGCCGTGGGTGAAGCAGTCGCCGGCCGAGATCATCCGCGACCGGATTCGCCTGACGGCGCAGCCGATCGATGCGCCGCCCGATGCGAAGTCGCTCGATCGCATCATCGACCAGATCGGCTCGGACGAGATGCTGCTGTTCGCCACCGACTATCCGCACTGGCAGTTCGACGGCGACGCGCCGCTGCCGCCGGGGCTCAACCCGGGGCTGATCCGCAAGATGCGGCACGACAACCCGCTTGCCACCTATCCTCGTCTCAAGGAGACGCTGCAATGAGTATGACGGCTGACGTTTTGGATCGCCGCCCGGAAACCGACACACGGCTGGGCATTATCGACACCGATATCCACCCTTACATGAAGACGCCGCGCGACTTCGACCCCTATCTGTCGGCGCGCTGGCGCAAGTATCTGCTGGAATACGACAAGTTCGTCTGCGGCCCGTATGCCGCACGCGGCACCTATCCCCGGTTCCAGCCGAACACCTGCCGGCGCGACGCGTGGCCGCCCGGCGGCGGCCTTCCGGGCTCCGATGTCGATTTCATGCGCGAGCAGCATCTGGACGCCAACAACGTCGCCTTCGGCGTGCTGGAGCCGCTGCTGAACGCCAACATCGCCCGCAACCACGACGCCGCCGCGGCCTTCTGCACGGCGATGAACGAATGGCAGAAACAGACGTTCTACGTGCCGGAGCCGCGGCTGCGCGCTTCGGTTCTGGTGCCGCAGGACGATCCGACGGCGGCGGTCAAGGAGATCGAAAGCCGCGCCGGCGATCCGGCTTTCGCACAGATCCAGCTCGGCTCGAAGACCAGCGAGCCGCTCGGGCGCCGGCGCTACTGGCCGATCTTCGCCGCCGCCCAGGCCAACGGCTTCTCCATCGGGCTGCATATCGGCGGCACCCAGAGCAGCGCGCCGTCGGCCAGTGGCTGGCCGCAATTCTACATCGAGGACCACCACATGCTGGTCCACTCGATGCAGAACCAGACCGCGAGCCTGATCCTGGAAGGCGTGTTTGAGGCGTTCCCGAAGCTCAAGGTTGTGCTGATCGAGGGTGGCTTCGCCTGGGGTCCGACGCTGGCCTGGCGGCTCGATACGCACTGGAAGAAAATGCGCGACGAAGTGCCACAGCTCAAGCGCCCTCCATCGGAATACATGCGGAGCAACATCTGGTTCGCCACCCAACCGGTGGAGGAGCCGGAGAATCCGGAAGATCTTCGCCAGACGTTCGAATGGATCGGCTGGGACCGGATTGTCTATTCCAGCGACTATCCGCACTGGGATTACGACGACCCGCGCCAGGCCTGGCGGATCAAGCTGCCCGAAGCAGAGGAGCGGATGATCCTGCGCGACAACGCCTTGCAGGTCTATAATTTCGGCTGAACCGGGATCGGGGGCACCAGACGATGAATGTCGCGTTGCGCGAGCTTCCGGCGGCGGCCCCCGTCACCGCGAGCCGGATCGGGATCGCAGACTGCGACCTGCATCTTGGGCCGCGCTCAATAGCTGACCTTTATCCGTTCCTGTCGGGACGGTGGCGGCGCCACATCGAGACCTATGGCATGGCCCACCGCACCGGCTACGCGGACGGGGCGCCCGCGTTCCCCAAATCCGCGCCGATGGCCGCGCGGCGCGATGCGTGGCCGCCCGATGGCAAGCCGCCCGGCAGCAATCTCGATTTCACCCGCACGCAACATCTCGATCCGTTCAATGTCCAACTCGGCCTGATCAACCCGCCGCAGCCAAGCCAGAACTTCATGAACGGCGATCTCGGCAACGCAGTCAGCCGGGCGATGAACGACTGGCAGATCGAGCATCTGGTGCGTCCCGAGCCGCGGCTGCGCGCCTCGGTCGTGGTGAACTACGAGGATCCAGGGGAAGCCACCGCCGAGATCGAGCGCTGCGCCGTTATCGAGGGCTTCGGTCACGTGTTGCTGATGAGCCGCACGTCCGAGCCATTAGGCGCACGCCGCTATCGGCGGATCTTCGAGGCTGCCGCCGCGGCCGACATCCCGGTGGCCATGCACGCCTTCGGCTTCGCCGGTCATCCCGCGACCGGCAGCGGCTGGCCGAGCTTCTATCTGGAAGACATGCTCGCCCACGCCCAGGCGTTTCAGGCGCACCTCGCCAGCATGGTGTTCGAGGGCGTGTTCGAACGCCTGCCACGGCTGAAATTCGTAATGATCGAAGGTGGCTTCGGTTGGCTGCCGTCGCTTTGCTGGCGGCTCGACAGGCTGTGGCAGCGCATGCGCGACGAGACGCCGCATCTGACGCGCGCGCCCTCGGAGTATATCCGCCGCCAGGTTTGGCTCACCACGCAACCGATGGAAGAGCCCGAGCCGCGTGAGCGTGCGCTGGAGTTGATCGACTGGATCGGTTGGGACCGGCTGCTGTTCGCCTCGGATTACCCGCATTGGGATTTCGATAACCCCGACCACGCTTTGCCTTTCCGAATCGACGAGACCGCGCGCCGAAGCTTCTTCCGCGAGAACGCGCGCGCCGTTTATCGCCGCTAGATGCACGGACGACCTGCCGGGAACGGATCGGGGACGGCGCCCGAGTTGTGGTTTCCCACATCGGCGGCGATGGGGCCTTGTCATTGCCTGGATGTACTGTCATGCAGTACTGATGTACTGCAATCAAGATTCTCTCCGCAGGTATCTGTCCCTCGGCCCCCTGGTCCTCGCGGCGTACGTCGTCGCAGCCGTTCCTGCTTTCGCCGGCGATGATGGAATCGTGACCGACCTCAAGCTTGGCGTGCTGGACCATGACATAGGGATTCTCGGCGGGCACACCGAGCACGGGGCCGATATAAACGCCGAGGTACAGTTCGAGTCGTTTGTCCCCGAATCGGCGGTCAGTGGACTCGATCCTCACTTGCGCTGGCTGCTTCGGCCGGCGCCGAATATCGGCGTCGATGGCAACACGGCTGGCCTCACGAGCCAGCTCTATTTCGGTCTGGCCTGGACGGCGAACCTCGACACTGGCGGCGTGCTTTGGCCGGACCATGCAGTTTTCTTTATGTTCGGCTTCGGCCCCGCGTTCAATAACGGGAAAATTTATGCGCCGGATACCAGCGACCATCTCAGTCTCGGCGGAAGCGTGTTGTTCCATGAGCAAATCGAGGTGGGGTACCGCATTACCCCTCGCTGGTCAGTGTCGGTCTATTTCGACCACAGCTCCAACGCCGGGATCGACCGATACAACGCGGGCCTCGATAATCTCGGCATGCGTGTCGGGCTGCATTTCTAGAGTTTCTCCCTGTGCGCTTCCAAGAAGTGCGAAATGGTCCAGGGAGCTGTGCCTCATGAAAGAGGTTCACACGGAGCGCCACGGAGAACACACGGAGGGCCACCGAGGTTCCCTCGGACGTCGTCTGCCGAGCGGGTTATTGGCCTTCGGCTGAAGGTGGCACTACGGCACTTCTCGCTCCCGTGATCCTCAGTCTCATCCTCCGTGGAACTTCGTGTGAACCACTTTCACGAGGTGCCATTCGTTCCGGAGATATGGGACATCCCTAGCCGCTCGCGGGAGGGCGTGGGTCAGTACCAGCGACGGAAGCCGTGTGCCTCGGCTTGCGCCGTGCCGCCGCCACCGCTATAGAGCCGCCCCTGGAAATCGCGCGCCCGGGCCTGGAAGGGCATGCCCGGCCGCGATGCTCGCCTTGGGCGGGCCGCAACGAAGGAGAACGAAATGCCCAAAGTGAAGACCAAGTCGTCGGTCAAGAAGCGGTTCAAGCTGACCGCGACCGGCAAGGTGAAGGCCGGGCCGGGGATGAAGCGCCACGGCCTGCGCAATCGCACGCAGAAAGCCAAGCGGTCGAACCGCCGCATGCAGGTGCTGACGCCGATGGACGCGCGGACGGTGAAGCAATGGGCCCCCTACGGGCTGGATTGAGGGGATAGACCGCCATGGCACGCGTCAAGCGGGGCACCACCACACACGCCCGACACAAGAAGGTGCTCAAGCAGTCGAAGGGCTTCTTCGGCCGCTCGTCCACAACCTATCGCGCAGCGCTGGAGCGGCTGGAAAAGTCGCTGCAGTACGCCTACCGCGACCGGCGCAACCGCAAGCGCGATTTCCGCGGCCTGTGGATCCAGCGCATCAACGCCGCGGTGCGCGAGCACGGCATGACGTACAGCCGCTTCATCGATGGGCTGAAGAAGGCCGGCATCGAAATGGACCGCAAGATGCTGGCAGCGATCGCCTATGACGATGCCGCCAGCTTCGCGGAGATCGTCAAGAAGGCGGAGGCGGCGCTGAAATAGATTAGCCAATCGGGCCTATGGCCCCCAGGCTCAGGCGGTTCGGTGGATCGGGACAAGCTCAATCACATCTTCGGGAATCCCGGCCATAATCTCGATCCCCTTGTCGCCGAGTTCGGGTCGCAAGAGAGTGCCTATTCAGCGCTACAGGATGTCGGAGGGTATACAAGGGGTATTCGAGATCCAGATTCAGGTGGATTCGCAAACCGTGACGGTAAGGGGTATATCTGTCGGCGGGTGGTTCGTATGGGCACGGCCTTCATGCCATGGTCTTGCTGACGCTCCTTGAACGTGACGTTATGACGCGGCTGCTTTCTGGGCCTGATGAGCCCCTGGCTACGTTGCGCAAACAATACCAAGCTGCCACGGTTGTGAAGCGAGACGTCAGCAGGGCAGGGTTCTTTTTATAATTCGACGTTCCAGAGAGCGTTGAGCATCTTCATGTCACGTCGCTCAAATTCGGCGATGTTACTGCTTCGATCGACGACCTCTGGTTTGGAGCCGGCTTTGTCCTCGATGTCAGGAATGGCGCATTGGACATGCTTGAGGGATATTCATATGAGGAGCCTTGGCCGGACAAGGTATTGCACTATACGTTATCTACTGATCCAAGTCTCGCCGAGAAAAGGCGGCTGCTGCTGAACAAGATTCAGCACTCATAGCGGACGGCAGGCATCCGACCTGATTGGACAAGTCGCTCCCGGCGCATCGTCCCCTACGTTCAACGGACCCAGCCGGTTGACAATCGCCCGCCCCTCTCGCATCCCGCCCGCGCCCGAGCGGCGGATGCAAAGCCCATGACCGACGACCTGCTGGCCCTGAAGGCCGAAACCGACACAGCGCTCGCCGCCGCCGCCGATCTGCGCGCCTGGGACGCGGTGCGCGTTGGCGTGCTCGGCCGCAACGGCAAACTGACGGGGCTGTTGAAGGAGTTGGGCAAGACCCCGCCGGAACAGCGGCGGGAGCGCGGGGCGGCGCTGAACCGGCTCAAGGATGTGCTGACCGAAGCCATCGAGGCCCGGCGGGTGGCCCTGGAACAAGCCGCGCTCGAAGCCAGGCTGACCACCGAGCGCCTCGACCCCACCTTGCCGCCGCGCCCGCGCCCGACCGGCCTGATCCATCCGATCAGCCGCACCATGGAGGAGATCGCCGCGTTGTTCGGCGCCATGGGCTTCGAGATCGCAGAAGGCCCGGACGTCGAGAGCGATTGGTACAATTTCGGCGCCCTCAACATTCCCGCGCACCACCCGGCGCGCGACGACCACGACACGTTCTATCTGCCGCCGCGAGGCAACGGGCCGCCCCCAGTGCTGCGCACGCAGACCTCGCCGGTGCAGATTCGCGCTATGCTGGAACGGCCCCTGCCGCTCCGCATCATCGCGATCGGCCGCACCTACCGTGCCGACCACGACGCGACGCACAGTCCGATGTTCCACCAGTGCGAAGGGTTGGCGCTCGACTGCAACATCACGCTCGGCCATCTGAAGGGGTGCCTGATCGATTTCCTGCGCGCCTTCTTCGGGATCGCCGACCTGCCGGTGAGGTTCCGGTCGAGCTATTTCCCGTTCACCGAGCCCAGCATGGAAGTCGATATCGGCTGGGACCGGAAATCGGGCGAACTCGGTAAGGGCAGCGACTGGCTGGAGATACTCGGCAGCGGCATGGTGCATCCGCGCGTGCTGGCGAACGCCGGCGTCGACCCTCGGGAATGGCAGGGATTCGCCTTCGGCATGGGGGTGGAGCGCATCGCCATGCTGAAGCACGGCATCCCCGACCTGCGCCCGTTCTACGAGTCCGATATTCGTTGGCTGCGCCATTACGGGTTCAATCCACTGGCCCCGGTCATGCTGCACGAGAGCGCCTGATGATGTGCGCCCGAGGTCGTTACGGATGAAATTCACGTTGTCCTGGCTGAAGACGCATCTCGACACCGATGCGCCGGTGGGGCTGATCGGCGAGACGCTCACCCGCATTGGCCTCGAGCTGGAAGGCATCGAGGATCGCGGCGCGGCGTTGGCCTCGTTCCGCATTGCCCGCGTGGTCGCGGCGGGGCCGCATCCGAATGCTGACCGACTTCGCGTCTGTACAGTCGATGTTGGCGACAGCATCATTTCCGTGGTGTGCGGGGCGCCCAACGCGCGCACCGGCATGAAGTCCGTGTTCGCCGCACCGGGCAGCGTCATTCCCGGTACCGGGGATACGCTTCAGGTCGGCAATATCCGTGGCGTCGCCAGCGAGGGCATGCTGCTGTCGCTGCGCGAGATGGGCCTTGGCGAGGATCACGCCGGCATCATTGACCTGCCGCCGGATGCGCCGGTGGGCGTGCCCTACGTTGCCTGGGCTGGGCTCGACGATCCGCTGATCGACGTGAACGTCACGCCCAATCGCGGCGATTGCTTTTCGGTCCGCGGCATCGCCCGCGACCTGGCCGCAGCCGGGCTCGGCACACTGCGTCCCTGGACCCCCGCCACCGTGCCGCCCGCGTTCGAGGGCGGCCTGCGCTGGCGGATAGATTGGCCGGAAGCATGTCCCTGGATCCTCGGGCGCACGATCCGGCACGTTCGCAACCAACAAAGCCCGCGTTGGTTGGCGGACCGGCTTACCTCGGTCGGGCTGCGGCCGATCAACGCCCTGGTCGATATCACCAATTTCCTCACCTTCGACCTCGGCCGCCCGCTCCATGTGTTCGATGCCGACAAGGTTGCGGGTGATACTTTGGTGCTTCGCCCCGGTCGTGGCGAAAGCTTCCGTGCGCTGAACGGCAAAGACTACACGCTGACGGACCAGGACTGCGCCATCGTCGATGCCGTCGGCGTGCAGTCGATGGCCGGCGTGGTCGGCGGCGAGGCGACCGGCTGCGACGAGGCCACCACGGCCGTGTTTCTGGAGTGCGCGCTGTTCGATCCGGTGCGGGTGGCGCTGACGGGCCGGCGGCATCAGGTGGTCTCGGATGCGCGCCAGCGGTTCGAGCGCGGCATAGATCCTGCGATCATGCCGGCGGCGGTTGAAGCGGCCACGCGCATGGTGCTCGATCTCTGCGGCGGCGAGGCGGGCGCTGTTGTTTCGGCTGGCGCGCCGCCCGACTGGCGCCGAAGTGCGACGCTGCGTTTCGAGCGGCTGGCGGGGCTGGGCGGACTGGATGTGCCGCCGGACGAGGCGGTGGCTTCGTTGCAGCGTCTTGGCTTCGTGGTCGAGCGACGCGACGCGGCGCAGGTTACCGTGTCCGTTCCTTCGTGGCGCAACGACGTGGCCTCGGTTTGGGTCGATGGCGAGGCTCTGGAGCAGGCGTTGGACCTGGCCCCGGCAGCGGCAGCGAAAGCGGCTGAGGGCTGCGCATTGATCGAGCCGGAATGCGATCTGCTGGAAGAGGTGTTGCGGCTGCGAGGGCTGGATTCGATACCACCGGTGTCGATGCCGCCGCTGGCTCCGGTGCCGCTGCCCACTTTGACCAAGCGGCAGACGCGGGCGGCGTTGGCGGGACGGACGCTCGCCGCTCAGGGGCTGACGGAGTGCGTGACATTCAGCTTCATGGCGGCGCCACAGGCGGTGCTGTTTGGCGCTGCGCCCGAGAGTTTGCGGCTGACCAATCCGATCGCGGCTGATCTGGACCAGCTTCGGCCGACGCCGGTGGCGACGCTGGCGCTCGCGGCGCAGCGCAATGCGGCGCGTGGTTGGCCTGACGTGGGGTTGTTCGAGATTGGGCCGGGGTTTGCCGAAGACGGGCAGCGTCCCGTGGCGGCGGGACTGCGCACAGGCTCCACGCCGCGGAGCTGGGTCGAGCCGGCGCGCGGTGTCGATGCGATGGATGCGAAGGCGGATCTCTATGCCGCGCTGGCCACGCTCGGGGTGCCGATGGATGCGCTGATGGTGGCCGCCGACGCGCCGGGGTTCTATCACCCCGGTCGGTCGGGCACGGTGCGGCAAGGACCGAAGACAGCGCTGGGCACTTTCGGCGAGCTGCATCCGCGCGTGCTGGCGGCGATCGGTCTCCCCGGACCGGCGGCTGCTTTCGAGCTTTACCTGGATGCGGTCGCCGAGCCGAAACGGCGGCGGCGGGCTCCGCCCGACCTGCCGGCGTTCCAGCCGGTGCGGCGTGATTTCGCGTTTGTCGTCGATGCGGATGTGGCGGCGGATGCCGTGCTGCGTGCCGCCCGGGGTGCCGATCGGGCGCTGATTGCGGGGGTGATGCTGTTCGACGTGTACGTGGGCGAGACGCTGCCGGCGGGGAAGAAGTCGCTGGCGATCGAGGTGGTGTTTCAGCCACGCGAACGCACGCCGACGGAGGCGGAGATCGAGGCGGCGGCGCAGAAGGTGGTTTCTGCGGTAGCCAAGACGACCGGCGGAGTTCTTCGCTGATGTCATAAGCGGCCGGCACCAAATGGGCGACCCGCTCGCGTCTGGCACTGGAAAGCCTTGCGTGACAATGCCCCGTGCCATGTTAAGGTGAAGCCCATGAATGTCGTGCTCCGGAAATCTTGGACTCCCGAACGCTTCCTCGCCTGGGCCGAGACTCAGGAAGAGCGCTACGAATTCGACGGCATCCGACCGGTCGCGATGACAGGCGGAAACGCCGACCACAATCGGATCACCACCAACATCCATGCGGCATTGCGAAGCCGCCTGCGTGGCACGCCCTGCTCCTATTATGGCCCCGATCTCGGTGTGCAAACGGTCGGCTCGAAAATCCGGTACCCGAACGCTCTGATCACCTGCACGAAGTTCCGCGGCACCGAAAAACTCGCACCGAACGTCGTAGTCGTCTTCGAGGTCGTCAGCCCGACTTCAGGTTGGCTCGACCGGATCGAAAAGGTGCGCGAATACCAGGGCGTCCTTTCCATTCTCCGCTATGTCATCGTTGAATCGAGCACGGCCGGTGTTCAGGTCCTACACCGCAACGACGGCGAATCCCCGTGGACGGTGCACGCTCTCACCAAGGATGACGTCCTCGATTTACCGGAGGTCGGGATCGAGTTTTCCGTCGCCGAGATCTATGAAGGCATTGATTTCGACGACGCCGAGGTGGACGACGCTGGAGCCTGAGAGCTTGTCTGCGGGCTCTTCGCACCGCTCAACCCTGACTGGTCGGCGCTCGGCGCGAGCCGGCGATCGGCACCAGGCCAGCGCCGCGAGTCGTTCGTCGAGTGGTGCTGGCCCTCCAGAGCGGGCACCCCGTCCGCCGCAGGAAATCCTCATCCGCGGCACCCCGCAGGCAGACATCCCTCGCCTCCCCAGGCGAACCGGCACACCCGCCCGGCGCTACCCTGCCGCTCCAACATGCCCTATCGTGGCAGACCCGCAACCGATGACACTATGCTGCGTGAAGAGCTGATCTTCGTCGCCACCTGCGACATCTCAGGCCATGCTCGCGGCAAGGGCTTTCCCGCCCAGGAGCTGCCAGCCCGCCGCATCAAGGGCATCGGCTGGACGCACAGCAATCTGATGATGTCCGCCTTCGGGCCGATCTGGGATACGCCGTTCGGCACCGGCGGCGACCTGATGATCGTGCCGGATCAGGCGGCCGAGGTGCGCGTCGATTTCGCCGACGGCTCGCTGCCGGAGCATTTCTTCCTCGGCGATATCCGCACCACGGACGGCGCCGCCTGGGAATGCTGCCCGCGCGAGTTCCTGCGCCGCTCGGCGGCGGCGCTGGAGGCGCAGGGCGGCCTTTCCCTCGTCGCCGCGTTCGAGCAGGAGTTCGTCTATACCGGCGCCGAGGACCGGCCGGGCGATGCTTACGCGCTGGGCGCGTTTCGCCGGGCGCGCGGCTTCGGCGAATGCTTCATCGCTGCGGTGCGGGCGGCGGGCGTGGTGCCGGATTCCTTTTTGGCCGAGTACGGCGGCCGCCAGTTCGAGGTGACGGTTGCGCCCACACCGGCGCTTGTTGCGGCCGACCATGCGGTGATCACGCGCGAGATGGCGCGTGCTGCCGCCCATCGGCTGGGGCATCGCGCGATGTTCTCGCCGAAGCCTGACCCGGAGGGAGTGGGCAACGGCGTGCATATCCATATGAGCCTGCGCGACGCCGCCGGGGCGCCGGTGACGCATGACGCGGACCAGCGGATGGGGCTCAGCCAAGTGGCGCAGCATTTCGCGGCCGGTGTGCTTGCGCATATGCCGGCGATCTGTGCCATCACGGCGCCTTCGCCGGTGTCGTATCTGCGGCTGACGCCGAACCGGTGGGCGCCCACTGCGATCGACATCCAGCTTCAGGATCGAGGTGCTGCGCTGCGCGTCTGCCCGGTGTTTGCACCGTCCGGGCCGGTGGAGGCGGCGCGGCAGTTCAATCTGGAATTCCGGGTGAGCGATGGGGCGGCAAGTCCGTACCTGGCGCTCGGGGCGGTGATCTTTGCTGGGGCGGACGGGGTGCGGCGAGGGCTGGCGTTGCCGCCGGCGGGGACAGAGGCGCCGGCGTTGCCGCATAGCTTGCCGCAGGCACTCGATGCGCTGGAGGCAAGCGACGCGGCGCACGAGTGGCTGGGGCCGGTGTTCCTGAATGCGTACCTGCGCCACAAGCGGGCGGAGGCCGAGCAGGTGGCCGCGCTCGGTCCGGAGGAGTTGTGCATGCGGTATGCTGAAGTTTACTGACTGCGATCAGCGGGGTCGTGGTCGAGCATTACGGGTAATCATGCCTGCAGCGGCCGTACTCGCACTGCCTTCGGCAACCGTTTGCCTCTGGCCGGCAACGGGCTAGCGCCTGCGGCGAGCAAGGTGGGACTGGACGTGCATGTATTCTCGGGGAGACTTCTCGTTCTCAGGAGGTCTACGATCCACAGACTGAAGAGAGCCTAGGGAATCTTTATCCTGACTGACACCCGCGTGGGGACTTCATGGAGCGCCTGGTGGCAGCGATGCATCCCCCAAAATTGTGGCGAGCCGCGGTGATTTTTCCAAAGCGCCCGCGCGGCGTCTGTGCCTGCACGCAGCGAGCAAAGTTTTCAGCACGGAGGAAGTGCGGAGGACGCGGGGAACACGGAGAAGAAGTTCGTGGTGCTTCCGCGAAGGTGCATTTAATATCGAGCGCCCAGACGCTTGACTCTTCGGCAGTCCTCCAGCACCGGGAGATGGCCAGCACAAGGCCGGCCATGCGGGGTGGGGCGGCCATGATGGGTAGGCCGCGGTGCCGGAGAGCGGATCGTTCGTCCGCTTGGCATAAATTTGCTGCTCCGTGATCACCGTGCCTCCGCCCTTCCTCCGTGCTGAAATCCTTCAATGCCGCCTTCACTTTCGGCGATGCAGTTGATGCCGGTGTGATGCGGCCCGAGACGGACCTCATGGCAGATCGCTGGCGGCAGCCGCAGGCCCGGGACAGGCTTTACCTCGCCGGCAAGCCGTCGGAAAATCCGAGCCGACATTTTGCCAGGGGATCACGGCTCAAGCATGACGGCCGCTGTGAGGCAGGCGCCGACAGGGCCTCGATAATCGTCCATGGAGGCAGCATGAAGATAGAACGCCTGGAGACTTTGCGGGCCGATGCCGGCTGGCGGATGTTTTCCTACCTGAAGGTCACCACCAGCGACGGCATCACCGGCTGGTCGGAGTTCAACGAGAGCTTCGGCAGCACCGGGCTTGCCGACGTGATCAACGGGCTTGCGCCGCTGTTGATCGGCCGCGACCCGCGCCGGTTCGAAGCGATCACCGCGTATCTGCACGTGCTCACGCGCCAGTCGCGCGGCGGGATCAACCAGCAGGCGATCGCGGCGATCGAGAACGCGCTGCTCGACATCACCGGCAAGGCGTATGGGGTGCCGGTCTGCGCGCTGTTCGGCGGCCCGGTGCGCGAGCGCATTCCCGTCTATTGGTCGCATTTCGGCACCTATCGCGTGCGCAGTGCTTCCCTGATGGGCGTACCGCCGCTGCACAGCTACGACGATCTCGCCCGACACGCGTCAGAGGTGATGGCACGGGGCTTCAAGGCGCTGAAGACCAACATTCTGCTGTCGGACGGCAAGACCCTGGCGAGCTTCAGCCCCGGGTTTGGCCGCACCTCCGGCTGGCCGGAGCTGAACTGGGACAACCGCGTGCGCGATGCGGCGACGCACCAGCTTGCTGCCATCCGCGAGGCAATCGGCCCGGAGATGGGCCTGATGCTCGACATCAATTTCCACTTCAAGACCGAGGGCTTCCGCCGCATCGCCGAGGCAGTGGCGCCGGCCCGACTGACGTGGCTGGAGGTCGATACGCACGATGCGCCCTCGCTGGCGCTGATCCGACGCGACGCGCCATGCCCTGTGGCCTCGTGCGAGACGCTGCACGGCCGGCGCGAGTTCAAACCGTATTTAGAGAACTATGCCCAGGACGTGGCTATCATCGATGTGATCTGGAACGGTCTGGCGGAGTCATTGAAGATCGCCGCCATGGCCGATGTGTATGAAACCAACGTCGCGCCGCATAATTTCTACGGCCACCTCTGCAGCGCGATCAGTGCGCATTTCAGCGCCGCGGTGCCGAATTTCCGGATCATGGAGATCGACATCGACAGCGCGCCCTGGCGCGACGAATTCTACGATGCGGCACCGGTGATCGAGAACGGCGAGCTGGTGTTGCCGTCGAAGCCCGGTTGGGGCATCGAGGTGAACGAGAAGGCGGTGCGCGCGCGGCCGCCGAAGGGCTAGGGACACAGGAGACCGTCAGTATGGCGAAATACAAGATCGCGACCCCGGCCGGGGCGAGCTTCACCGTGGCCGGGGGTGGCTACGACTATGAGATGGAAGCGCTCGAAGGCATGAACGCCGAGATCGTCGAGGGCCCGGCGACCGAAGACGGCTTCGTCGCCTTCGCCCGCGATGCCGAAGCCGTCTATGTCAAGGGCATGCGCTTCACCAAAAAAGTGATCGACGGGCTGGAGAAGTGCAAAGTCCTCGCCCTCGGCTCGGTCGGCGTCGACAGCGTCGATATCGAGGCTGCTACCGCGCGCGGCATCCCGGTTACCAACTGCCCCGACACCTTCATCGAGGAAGTCGCCGACCAGGCGATGGCGCTGCTGCTTGCCGGGTTCCGGCGCATCATCGAACAGGACCACATGGTGCGGGAAGGCCGCTGGCGCGAAGGACGCCCGGCGCTATTGAAATTCCCCCGCCTGATGGGCCAGACGCTCGGCTTCATCGCCTTCGGCCACGTCGCCCGCGCCGTCGCCCGCCGCGCCAAGCCGTTCGGTCTGAGGATGATGGCGTATGATCCGTATATCGAAGAGCTGGTGATGATCGAGCACGATGTGTTGCCGGCGTCGCTGGAAGAAGTGCTGCGCGAGTCCGACTTCGTTTCGATGCACGCCCCCGCCACGCCGGAAGCCGAGGGCATGCTGAAGGAGAAGCACTTCCGCTTGATGAAGCCGAGCGCGATTTTCGTGAATGTCGGCCGCGGCCCGACGGTGCAGGAAGCCGGACTGATCCGTGCACTGGAGGAAGGCTGGATCGCGCACGCAGCTCTGGATGTGCTGGAGACCGAACCGCCGGGCCACAACAACCCGCTGCTGAAGATGAACAACGTCACGCTGTCGGCGCATGTCGCCTCGGCGTCGTCCCGCTTCGATCCGGCGCGCAAGCGTCATGTCGGGCGGGAGCTGGCGCTGGTGCTGTCCGGACGCTGGCCGATGAGCTGCGTCAACCCGTCGGTGCTGCTGCGCTCCGACCTGCGCCGCTGGCAGCCGGTGTCGATGGAGCGCGGACCGAATAGCTGAGGCACGCTCAATCCACCTCTCCCGCAGCGCGGCGCAGAGCGGGAGAGGGTGCGCGGCGTCCAGGCGCACGTCACCCCACGGCGTCACGCGATCGGCGGAGCATGACCAGTGGTGCTGCGGGCATTGTTTCTCGGACTTCCCGCCGTGGTCTTTGTCCTGGGGATTCCCCTCGCTCTGCGTTGCGTGCCGCCGAACCGTCTCTACGGATTCCGAACATCGACGACGTTCTCCTCGCTCGACGCCTGGTATCGGATCAACTTCGCCACCGGCGTGGCGCTCATCGCAGCCGGGGTTCTGAGCGGCGCAGTGGTTGTCCTGCTTGACCACGGCATGATCGCCCTGAAGCCGGAACCGCGTTATCTTATGGGGATCCTGCTGACCGGATTGCTCCTGTTGGTGTCCTTGCTTCCGGTGGTGCTGTACTCGAACCGGTTCTGATCAGAATCCTCTTTGGGCATGCGCCCGGCAGGCAGTGGCGGGTGGCGATCCGGACCCACTGCCGCCACATCTTCAGCCCGCGGTGCGACGCCGCCGGCGCGGCGTGGGGACCGCGGGCGCCTCCTCGTCCGGACTGGCCAACGCCTGCAGCAATGCACCCCGCAATTGATGCAGCTTCCGTTCGTTCTCCACCTTGAGCCCGAACACGTCCTTGACATAGAACACATCGACCGCCCGCACGCCGTACGTCGTGACGTGAGCCGACGCGATCTGCAGCCCCTGCTCGCTGATCGCGCCGGTCACGTCATACAGCAGGCCGGGACGATCGCGGCCGTTTACCTCAATCACTGTGTGCGTGTGGGAGGCGTGATTATCGATCACCACGCGCGGCGGCACGTGGATCGCATTCAGCCGTCGGCCGAGCAGCAGCTTGGAGACGCGGTGGATTTCGGTCTCCAGCCGCAGCCGTCCCGACAACGCCTGTTCGATCAGCGCCGAAAGGCGTGCCAGCCGGTGCGGC
>Ga0335075_10004274_pt1 | contig 22397 bp, 22 predicted proteins | sample Lox_Sample_24_FD_206723 | JGI IMG/M metagenome (GOLD analysis project Ga0335075, IMG submission 206723) | Soil microbial communities from Loxahatchee National Wildlife Refuge, Florida, United States - Lox_Sample_2.4 | ecosystem: Environmental > Terrestrial > Soil > Wetlands | place: USA...
TCTCACGCAACGCCGCCGGCGAGTGGTCCTTCCGGCTCACCTCGATTGGTCTGGCCATGGCTGGGCGCTCCCGTCCGGATCGTGCCGATCCGAACAGAATCCCAACGCCGCCGATTCGGGAATCCCGCCGAGGTCAATGAGTCGGGCTTTTCGCGGGCTGGTATTAGACGATGGTATAGGTCACCCTTCCTCACGCGTGATTGCCTCCCACTCTGATGTTGCGACGATGCGCTTCTTGGCCCAGGCGGTCCCCAGCAGGCAGCGCGCGCGACCTTCACCAGGAGAACATGGATGGCGATCGAAATTGCAGGCATCAAAGTCCCTGACAGCAAGCTTGCGCACGAGATCTCCGAGTTCGTGCGTGACACGGAACCGCCGCTGCTGTTTCACCATTCCAGCCGTGTCTTCTACTGGGCTGCGCTGACTGGGTTGCGCCGCGGCCTGACGTTCGATCCCGAGCTGCTCTACGCTGGCGCAATGTTTCACGACATGGGGCTGACGCGTCAGTACAGTAGCCCCAGTGAGCGCTTCGAAGTGGACGGCGCAAACGCCGCTCGCGATTTTCTGCACGACCGCGGCATTTCGGAACACGACATCGACATCGTGTGGACTTCTATCGCACTGCATACAACGCCGGGAATCCCGCCACGCATGCACCCGGTGATTGCATTGCTGACGACTGGAGTCGAAATGGACGTGTTGGGCATCGCTTATGGCGAATTTGCGGAAGCCGAGCGCAAGGCGGTGGTTGAGGCACACCCACGCGGCCGCCACTTCAAGGAAGACATCATCCAGGCCTTCTACGAAGGCATCAAGCACAAGCCGCAGACCACCTTTGGTAACGTCAAAGCAGACGTCCTCGCCGCCAAAGATCCGCATTTCGTCCCGACAAATTTCTGTAGCGTGATCCGCGGCTCGCGGTGGGAAAGCTGACTGCTTCTCATCGCGAAACTAGTCTGCGACCAAAGCTTTAGCATACAATACAGGAGCCTATCATGTCCGAAGCCAAGCGCTTCACCAACGCCACCGGCGCGCCGGTGGCCGACAACACCAATATTATGACTGCCGGTCCGCGCGGCCCGGCACTGCTGCAGGATATCTGGCTAATCGAAAAGTTGGCGCAGTTCGACCGCGAGGTGATCCCGGAGCGGCGAATGCACGCGAAAGGCTGGGGCGCCTATGGCACGTTCACCGTAACGTGCGACATCACTCGCTACACCCGGGCCAAGCTCTTCAGCACCGTCGGCAAGCAAACGCCAATGTTCGTGCGCTTCTCCACCGTGGCCGGCGAGCGCGGTGCCGCGGATGCGGAGCGCGACATTCGCGGCACCGCCCTGAAATTCTACACCGAGGAAGGTAACTGGGACATCGTCGGCAACAACACGCCGGTGTTCTTCTTCCGCGACCCGCTGCGCTTCCCGGATCTCAACCACGCCATCAAGCGCGATCCGCGCACCGGCCTGCGCAGCGCCGACAATAACTGGGACTTCTGGAGCCTGCTGCCCGAAGCGCTGCACCAGGTGACGATCGTGATGTCGGACCGCGGCATCCCGAAAAGCTTCCGCCATATGCATCTGTTCGGCAGCCACACCTTCTCCATGATCAATGCGGTGAACGAGCGCGTGTGGGTGAAGTTCCATTTCCGCACCCAGCAAGGCATCGCCAACCTGACCGATGCCGAGGCCGCCGCCGTGGTTGCCAACGACCGCGAGAGCAACGGGCGGGATTTGCTGAACGCGATCGACAGCGGCGACTTCCCGCGCTGGACGATGTTCATCCAGGTGATGACCGAGGCGCAGGCGAAGACGCACAAGCACAATCCCTTCGACCTCACCAAGGTCTGGCCGAAGCAGGACTATCCGCTGATCGAGGTCGGCGTGATGGAGCTGAACCGCTATCCCGACAACTACTTCGCGGAAGTGGAGCAAGCGGCGTTCTCGCCGGCCAACATCGTGCCGGGCATCGGCTTTTCCCCCGACAAGATGTTGCAGGCGCGGTTGTTCTCCTACGGGGACACGCAGCGCTACAGACTCGGTGCCAATTTCAACCTTATTCCGGTGAACGGGCCGAAATGCCCGTTTCACAGCTATCATCGCGACGGGCAGATGCGAACGGACGACAATCTCGGCGGCACACTCTCGTTCCATCCGAACAGTGCCGACTTGTGGGCGAACCAGCCGGATTTCGCCGAACCGCCGATGCCGGTGGATGGTGACGGGGCACATTGGGACCATCGCGTGGATGACGATCATTGGGAGCAGCCGGGTAACCTCTTCCGTCTGATGAGTCCGGCACAACAACAGGCATTGTTCGAGAACACCGCCCGTGCGATGGGTGATGCACGGACGCACATCAAGCAGCGTCATATAGAAAATTGCATGCGGGCCGATCCGGCCTACGGTGCGGGCGTAGCGCGCGCGCTGGGCTTGGGGGATCCGATGCTAGCCGCGGCGCAATAGCAGGCGAAGCCGGAATGCTGTCGCCGCCGCCGGGAAAGGCGGCGGCCTTCAGCGCAACTCAGGCGGCTCGTCTGTCGTAATGACACGTGAAACTGGCCCTGAGCGATTGGTCATCCGTCGTTGCGTAAAGGCCCATCACATGCACCGAATTCCGATTTTGCTGCTCCCCCTCTTTGCGCTGCTTGTGGCAGCAGCCGGACCGGACGGCAGCCTCATCGCCCACGATGGCAACGGGCATGGCGCCTCGGCCTGCACGATCTGCCACGGGCAGAATTTCCAAGGCAACTCCGCGATTCACGCCCCCCCGCTCGCAGGCTTACCGGCGACAACGGTTCTTGCCCGGCTGGCGCATTTCGCCGGTCCGAAGGGACACAACGCGATGATGCGGCAGGTCGCGACTGACTTGAGCCCGACCGAGCGCCGGGCGGTCGCAACCTATCTCGCCAGCCTGCCGCGACGACAGTAATCGACCCACGCCGGATCGTCGCTGCGGCATTTCGATTCCGTTCGGGGCTTTGGCCCCGCACCGATCGTCCGCCTGTTCCATATTTTGTCGCCATCACGCTACGGCCGGGGCATTTGCGACGGCTTCGCTACGGTTGGGCCGGCTCGGTCAGGTGCAACGTTGCCCGGTGTTAAGCGGATCACCAGCAATATCTGCATCAGCGAGATGACCGCGAAGACGCGCCGCGGCGAGACGTGAATGTGGACGATGCGCGCCGGTTCCTTCCCCGAACTGACCCGCATGACTGACCGGCTGAAGCTCGCATCGGAAGGCGGACGGCGCTCCTGAGGCGATTGCTCGATCACGCGATGGGTTGGTCCTTTACGCCGATATTTTGTCTCTTGCTACGATCGCGAGGACCCCGCGGCCAGGCGGCCGTTAAACCTTGGTATCGGGTGACTGCCCACTGATGATTGCCGGTTCGTACTCTCGGTCAATGGAATCGGCTGCTGCCAAGATATTATCTTTGGTTTGCTTCCCGGGTCGGTGCGCTAAGCACCTCGGTACCTGAGAAAGCAACAATGCAACTAATGGCGATGCCGGCCTCGGTTTTCGGACCGGACCGCGTGCCGCACAGGGGAAGGTAGTCGATCATGTCCGCTACTGCTTATACCGTGCCGACTGATGCCGGTTTATCGCGCTATCTGCAGGCCGCTCATCGGATGCCGATGCTGACGGCCGAGGAGGAATTCCGCCTCGCCCATCTGTGGCGCGATAAACGCGACACCGCCGCAGCCGACAAGCTGGTCACGGCGCACCTTCGTCTGGTGGCGCGCATCGCGTCCGGTTATCGCGGCTACGGCCTGCCGTTCAACGACCTGGTTAGCGAAGGTAATGTGGGCATGATGCAGGCCGTTCAGCGGTTCGACCCGGACCGGGGCTTTCGGCTCGCGACATACGCGATGTGGTGGATTCGCGCGGCGATTCAGGAATACGTACTGCATTCCGCCTCGCTGGTGAAGATGGGCACCACAGCTTCGCAAAAAAAACTGTTCTTCAACCTGCGTCGGATCAAGGGACAAATGAGGGCTTTTGACAATGGCGATCTGTCACCTGAGCAGGCGAGCGAGATCGCAGAGGTATTGGATGTGCCAGTGCACGATGTTGTGACAATGAACCTGCGCATGGCGGTGCCGGATCAAAGCCTAAATACACCGGTGCATGACGACGGTGCCGACCAATGGCAGGACCACATGGCGGACGAATCGGAAAGTCACGAAACGGTGCTGGCCGATCGCGAGATATTTGACATGCGGAAGGCGAGCCTCGCCAAGGCTCTTCCTCTGCTGAACCAGAGAGAGCGCCGTATCTTGAGTGAACGGTGGCTCAAGGAAGCTCCGACCACGCTCGAGGAACTTGCCTGCGAGTACGGCGTCTCGCGCGAACGCATCCGTCAGATCGAATCAAGGGCTTTGGTCAAGCTGCGCAAGGCCATGAAGAAAACAGCGGCGACCAGCCTGCCGACACAAAGAGCCGTGGCGGCGCCGGTTGGCGCCCACCTCTGACTTCCGCTTACGCCGAAGTCTTTCGATGGTTTTGCTCTCTTTCGGCATCTGTAACGCTATCTGGATTGGACAAAGGGCCAAGCGGAATATGGAGTAGATGGATTGAACAAAGGTATAGTGCCGCTGTTCCTGAGTAGTGCTTACGTGTGGATCTAATTGCGCGGAGACGAGAATCGCTTATTGGATCGTGCCCGCGCCTCAAGCGCAGGCAGCACCAGGGAGAAGTTTCTGATGTTACTGCCCAATTCGTCACATTCTTATCATCGTCGTCGTGTACTGCTCGCAGGGGTTTCAAGTGCCGTATTCGGTCTGCTCAGCGGTGACGCGCACGCGCGGACAATCAAGGGGGCCTTGCCATGGTCGCCTGGTGCCGCGGTGCCGCCCGCCAATGCACAGACAGGGCCGTGGCGCTTTTTCGCGCCTGAGGAAGCAAGGGCTGTCGAGGCCTTGGTCGATCGCCTGATCCCGCCGGACGAGAAAGTCCCCGGCGGCAAGGATGCCGGGTGTGCCGTGTTCATTGATCGGCAGCTCGCAGGCCCCTTCGGCCACGCAAGCGGACGCTACATGCAGCCACCGTTCCCCGCCGGAACGCCCCAGCAGGGCGACCAGTCGCCGTTCACGCCCGCCCAGCTCTATCGCCACTCGCTCGTCGCACTCGATCGACTGAGCCGCGAAAAATTCGCCGGCAAGGGCTTCGCCGAGATTGCGGCCAGCGACCAGGACACGCTGATCGCGGGCATGGAGAGCGGCACGGTGCAGCTTGGTACCGCCGACGGCAAGGCATTCTTCGAAATGCTGCTGCAGAACACCAAGGAAGGATTCTTCGCGGATCCGGTGTACGGCGGCAATCGCGACATGGCAGGCTGGAAGATGATCGGGTTTCCCGGTGCCCGTTACGATTATCGCGATTGGATCGACCGTCACAACCAGCGTTATCCGCTGCCGCCGGTGGGGATCATGGGCCGCCCGGCATGGAATTCCGCCAGCAATTGAGGCGGGACGGTTGAACAAGGGACGAGCGGGGTCTGCATGGCAAGGAAGCTTCCGGCTACCGACGTCGTCGTCATCGGTCTGGGATGGACCGGCGCGATACTTTCTCACGAGCTGCTGCAAGAGGGGCTGCGGGTCGTGGCGATCGAGCGTGGGCCGTGGCGCGATACCGCGTCCAGCTTTCCGCCGGGCTACGCACCGGACGAGTTGCGCTACGCGATCCGCAACGGGCTGCTGGTGCAGCCCGCGCAGACCGCAATGACCTTTCGCAACAAGCCCGGACAAACGGCTTTGCCGATCCGTGCGTGGAGCTCGTTCCTCCCCGGTAATGGGGTCGGTGGGGCAGGCGTCCATTGGAATGGACAGACCTGGCGCTTTCTGCCCACCGACTTTGTTGCGCGGACTCACCTGACCAAGCGCTATGGCGCTGCCTTCCTGCCGTCCGACATGACGATCCAGGATTGGGGCGTCACCTATGATGAGCTGGAGCCGCATTTCGACCGCTTCGAGTATCTCTGCGGCACGTCAGGGACCGCCGGCAATCTCCAGGGGAAAATTCAGGAGGGTGGCAACCCGTTCGAAGGGCCGCGTTCGCGCCCGTATCCTACTCCGGCCCAGCGTCAACCTTACGCCGCTACCATGTTCGCCGAAGCGGCCAAGGAGCTCGGCTATCATCCATTCCCGCAACCATCGGGGAACCTCTCGCAGGCCTATACGAATCCGCTCGGGGTGACCCTCGGGGCCTGCACCTATTGCGGCTTCTGCGAGCGGTTCGGCTGCGGCAATTACTCGAAGGCCAGCCCGCAGACGACGCTTTTGCCGGTGCTCGTGCGCGATCCGAACTTCGAGGCACGCACGCAATGCGAAGTCACCCGCATCAATGTCGACCGATCCGGCACGCGTGCGACCGGCGTGACCTATGTCGATACCAGCGGCAACGAATGGGAGCAGCCGGCGGCGATGGTGCTGTTATGCGCGTTCCAGTTGTTCAACGTGCAGTTGCTGCTGCTGTCCGGTATCGGCAAGCCCTACGATGTCAACACGGGAGAGGGCGTGATTGGCCGGAACTTCTCCTACCAGACGACGTCTACCGTGGAGGGGTTCTACGACAACAGGATTTTCAATCCGTTCATTGCCTCCGGCGCGAACGGGATGATCATCGACAACTACAATGGCGACAATTTCGACCATGGCCCATACGGATTTGTCGGCGGCGGCTATATCGGCATGATCCAGACCAACGGACGGCCGATCGAGACCACGCCAGTGCCGCCGGGAACCAGGCGGTGGGGCGCGGCGTGGAAGAAGGCAGTGGCCGACAACTACCTCTCTTCGATCGCCTTCTTCTGCTCCGGAAGCGAATACAGCTACCGCGACAACTATCTGGACCTCGACCCGACCTACAAGGACCATCTTGGCCGGCCGTTGATGAGGATGACGTTCGATTTCCACCCCAACGAGGTGAAGATGAGCGCGTACCTGACGGACCGCGCAGCCGAGATCATGCAGAAGACGAACCCGCGCCAGATGGTCAAGCATCCACGCACGGCACCTTACAGCGTGGTTCCCTACCAGACGACGCATACCTGCGGCGGCGCGATCATGGGGACCGACCCGAAAACCAGCGCTCTCAATCGCTATCTGCAAAGTTGGGACGTGTCCAATCTGTTCGTGATGGGCTCAAGCGCGTTTCCGCAGAACGCGGGTTACAACCCGACAGATACGGTCGCCGCGATCGCATACTGGTCGGCCAAGGCGATCCGCGAGCAATACCTCAAGCACCCCGGTCCTCTGGTGCAGGCATGATCTGCCACCGTATCGGATCAAGCCTGGCGGCGGCCGCGCTCTTTGTCGTACTCGCGGTGGGCGCGGCCGCGCAGACCGCGACACCGGATCCGCAGGATTTCAGCCAAATCGCGCATGGGCGTTACGTGGCGGTGCTGGGCGACTGCGCCGCCTGCCACACCAAACCCGGCGGCCCACCCTTTGCGGGAGGGCTGGCGATTGAAACGCCATTCGGAAATGTGGTCGCCGCCAATATCACGCCCGATCGCGACACCGGCATCGGCAGGTGGAGCGATGAGCAATTCATTCGCGCCGTAACGCAAGGCCGTGCCCCAGGCGGCGTCAGGCTGTATCCGGCGATGCCCTACCCTGCTTACGCCAAAATGACAACGCGCGACCTTATCGCGCTCAGGGCCTATCTGAACACGCTGACCCCGGTGCACAATCGGGTGCACAGCAATCAGCTTCCCTTCCCGTTCGATATCCGCCTCGGCATGGTGTTCTGGAATGCGCTTTTCTACACGCCCGGAACGTTCAAGCCCGATCCGCACAAATCCGCCGATTGGAATCGCGGCGCTTACCTGGTCGAGGGACCAGGGCATTGCGGGACCTGCCATACGGCGAAGAACTTCCTTGGTGCTGACGAACCCAGCCGATATCTGCGCGGCTTTTCCGTCCAGGGTTGGTTTGCGCCGAACATCACCGGCAGCGACCACGTCGGGATTGGTGCGTGGTCGGTGCAAGACATCGTCTCGTATCTCAAGACCGGGGTCAATGCGCACTCTATCGCGTCCGGACCGATGGCCGACGAGATTGAGGACTCATCGTCGCATATGACAACTTCGGACCTCCGGGCGATCGCGGTTTTCCTGAAAGACCAGCCTGGCGGCGAGACTCCGTCGGGTCAGGCGATGGCCACCGATGATCCCGTCATGCGAGCCGGCGAGGCGATCTATACCGACGAATGCTCGGCGTGCCACACCGCGGCAGGCACCGGCGTTACCCGGCTCTTTCCACGACTGAGCGGGAGTGCACTGGTGCAGTCGGCAGAACCGACCTCGCTTATTCATGTCGTTCTTGAGGGAAGCCGTGCCGTCGCAACCGATCCTGCCCCCACCGCGCCGGCGATGCCGCCTTTCGGCTGGAAGCTGTCAAATCGGCAGGTCGCCAATGTACTGACCTATATACGCAACGCCTGGGGCAACCAAGCATCGCCGGTTACCGCAGGAGATGTCAGCGCGGCGCGGCGGTCATTGGCGAGCAATGCGCCTTAGTATCGTCCGGCGCCACATGGGACGAGCTGTACAACAAATCGATTGGCTGCGATCCTGATAGGCGCGTCGATGTCCGCGGGCAGGCTGCCTGCGCCAATGCTATCAGGCCCGCACATGTACCCATGCACCAGTCTGCTGTCGCAGCCCGGTCGATGCGCCACCAAATACGACACCGGCGAAGCTCTTGATCGGCTCCGTTGCAAGATGACGTTCCCCAACCCGGCAGACCTCACTCTGATTCGGAAAGGACATGGATATGGCAAGAGCACTCATGCGCGATGTTTGGATCGCGCGAAGGCCTGCCGCGGCCCTCGCAATGGTTTTGGCGGCTGGACTGTTTGGCCAGGCGCCGGCGCGGGATGCGGCATTCCCCCCTGCCTGGACGACACCGGCAGCGTTTGTCGGCTCGCAAGCGCCAGCGGCGGGCCAGGCCTTCATGACGGCGCACGGGCCGGCCTTCGTGACCGGGCAGCTCGGCTCGATGGAAACCACGACCCTGCCCGGCAGTAGTGAACAAGGCTTGCTGATGAACAACAACAACGGCACGAGCACGCTGATCGTGCCCGGTGGCTTACCGCAGACGGTTGCGACGCCAAGGTGACGCCAGGTGGCCAAACGGGTGGCTGACCCTCGCCGACGTGGCACGTGCTACCCTGTGTCATGGCCGGCGCCGGTCAATCACCCCACGACTTTGCTGTCGAGCGCGAACGAATGGGTGGCCGGCTTTCCCCGTTAATATGAATCCTGGCCCGCGTGGCCACCCGGCGTTCTCGCGAGGCGTGGCTTCGTCACTTCTATCCGACTTCCCGGTCCGCCTGGTTCTGGATGTTCATCTGGGCAGCGACATCGGCCAGGAGCCGCTCGGACATTGACCCGACAACGGACGTGATCACCGCCCTCGATGCGCCATTGCCTATGGTCTGTTCTTCGTAAGCATACGGGCGGGCCCCATCGAAGATATTCACGACCAGTCGTGACATTGGGCGTGGAAAGGACGGGTTCACATGCCAGACGATACGCTCGGAAGGATATGGTGGTTCGACCGGAGCGGAGCTTACGCTTCGAGGCGTCGCTCGCTCCATGCCTGCCTTTACCAGCCGTGTAAATTCTGCGTCAGTCATTCCAATTGGTGACTGACGTATGCTGACGCTCGCAATGCCAACCGGTGTCATCACATCGAAGTCCGGCCGCGATGCGACGGGCGCGGCATAGCCGCTACACGAAGCGAGACAAGACAGAAGCAGCACGTCGCGTGCACACGCCAGTGCGGGCCGAGCTGCAAACGTAAACATGCCAATCGCCATCCGCTATTCGCCACTGCAAGATATGGTGCGCGATGCCACCACAGCCAATGCGATCTTCTGATCAGTGCGATCGACTGATTCGATTACCGGCGACATCGCACGCTGCGGGAGGGGGCCGTGCCTGACCCTCTCGTTGTGGCCGGGCTTGATTCCGCCGTCCGTGCGCCGTCGCGAAGAGCGTGGCGACGAGGCAATCTCCCTCGAGCGGGCGCACGGACGCTCGAGCGCTCTCTCGAACGAGATCGCTTCGGCCCCTCTGGGACCTCGCAATGGCAAGGGGGGCGGGCTGTGTTGCGCTTCTCTGATCCCGGGTACTATCCGGCCATCGCCATGTCGCTGTCGCCGACCTCGGATTCATCCAACAGCGTTACCGTTGCTCGAAGAAATTCCAGGAACGTCCTGGTCACCGCGCCAACCGGCTGCTGCGCTTCATCCTGCGCGAACACGGCCGCAAGTTCCCAGCAGATTTCCGGACCGGCCAGTTCCGCGACGCCAAGCTGCTTCCCCGCCTGAGTCATGCTGTGCCCGCAGATCACAGCCTTCGGCACCAGTGCGACCCCCAGGCCATGGGCAACCAAATCGAGTTGCATCGTGGGATCGTTGACTTCAAACCCGATCCTTCGATTCAGTCGGCTCTCGCTGAATACCTGGTCGATAAGCTGCCGCGTGCCCCAGTCCCGCCGCAGTTCGACGAATGTCTCCGCCACCAGATCGCCCAGCGTGACGTCGTGCCGGCCGGCCAGCGCGTGGCCCGGGGCGCAGACCGCCACCAATGGCTCGCAGGCGAGCATCCAGGCCTTGGTTCCTGGCGGCGTCCGGCCGACGAACTGCGTGAAGGCAAGGTCGAGCTCTCCGGTGCACACGCCATCGATCAGCAGCAGCGATCCGCCGGAAATCAGCCGAATTTCGACACAGGAATGGGCATCCCGGAACCGCCCGAGCAATTCCGGAATGTCGATCAGGGGCGCGAGCCCCGGGATGATGCCGATCGACAGCGTCCCGCGTTGCAGACCGGTCATTTGTGCCACCACTTGCCGCGCTTCGTCCGCTGCGCTCAGCACGCGGCGTGCCTCCGCAAGGAAGGCGCGGCCGGTCGCCGTCAGATCGACGCGCCGCGTCGTGCGCAACAGCAGTGGCGCTCCCAACTCATCCTCAAGCGTACGGATCGACGCCGAGAGCCCCGACTGGACGATGTTCAGCCGGCGTGCCGCACGCGTGAAGCTTTGCTCGGCGGCGACTGTTACGAAATGCTCGAGCTGCCTCAGATCCATGACTGCCTTCAATCCAGCAAGCGGCACGATTGGTGTTATCAGTATATAGTGTTGGACTCCGATAATCCGCCACCCCAACTGACCGCCCGTACCAGCACCTGGAGGGATGGCGGTGGAAACCGATGCGACAATTCGTGTCGTGGGACCGGCAGCGTTCGTCGGGGACACGGCACAAACGCCCGGTTCCGAGCGCCTGGCGGCAATTGCCCCGGGGCGGGTTGATTCCGTCCTGTGGGGTGGTCTGTTCGTGGTGCAGCCTGGCGCTCGCACCGGCATTCATCACCACGGCGTGCAACAGACGGTCGCCTACGTGTTGCAGGGCGTGTGCGAAGTGCGCTGGGGCGCACATGGCGAATACGCGGCCACCGCAAAGGCTGGCGACTTCATCCACGTTCCCGCCTACCTGCTGCACATGGAAATCAATCCATCGGAGACCGAACCATTCGTCTGGGTCGTGGTGCGCAGCACCGCCACACCCATCGTGGTGAACCTGCCGGACGACACGTGGCCGCAGGGTCGGGTCGGCAAGTAGAGCATCAAGCGAGGAGCATCGAGCAATGATCGATGAGGAAGGGCAGGCACGCCCCGCCGTGACGCGGCGGCACGTGCTCGGCACCGGTGGTGCCGTCACCGGGACATTACTGATGGCAGGCCTGCCTCGCGCAGCGACCGCCGCTGCTCCTGTTCAGAGCGACACCGAAGCCTCCGATACTTCTGCGCCGGGTGCGCTTGTCGACGTCACGCTGAACATCAACGGCCATCCTATCCCATTGCGGCTTGACCCGCGCACCACATTGCTGGACGCGCTGCGCGAGCATGTGGCGCTGACCGGCACGAAAAAAGGCTGCGATCACGGCCAATGCGGGGCATGCACCGTGCTGCTGGACGGACGGCGCATCGATTCCTGCCTGACGCTGGCGGTCATGCATGACGGCCAGTCGATCACAACCATTGAAGGCCTTACCGAAGGCGACGCGCTGCACCCGATGCAGGCCGCTTTCGTCCAGCATGACGGCTTCCAATGCGGCTACTGTACATCCGGGCAGATTTGTTCCGCGGTCGGCATGCTGGCGGAGAGCCAGGCCGGCATGCCGAGCTACGTCACCGAAGATCTGTCGGTGCCGCATCCCGCGCTGACCGATGCGGAAATCCGTGAACGGATGAGCGGCAACATCTGCCGCTGCGCCGCCTACCCGAACATCGTAGCCGCCATCAAGCAGGCCGGAGGCGTAGGAGCATGAAAGCCTTCACCTACCAGTGTGCGAGCTCCGCAGCGCAGGCGGCCGCGGTTTCCGCCCAACCCAACACCCGTATCATTGCCGGCGGCACCAATCTGCTGGATCTGATGAAGCTGGAGATCGAAACGCCGGTCCACCTGGTGGACATCAACCGGCTGGATCTCGCCAGGATCGAAGATACCCGGGATGGCGGGCTGCGCATCGGCGCGATGGTGCGCAACAGCGATCTTGCCGCCGACAGTCGGGTCCGCGAACGCTACGGGGTGCTGAGCCGCGCCCTGCTGGCCGGTGCCAGTGCGCAACTGCGCAACAAGGCCACGACCGGCGGCAATCTGCTGCAGCGCACGCGTTGCTCGTATTTTTATGACATCACCAAGCCCTGCAACAAGCGGATGCCCGGCTCCGGCTGCGCGGCCTTGGCCGGACTCAATCGAATGAACGCCGTTCTTGGCGGCAGCGACCAATGCATCGCCGCAAATCCGTCCGACATGTCTGTGGCAATGCGCGTACTGGACGCGCGCGTTGAGACGGTCGATGCGGCAGGCAAGTCCCGCGTCATCCCGATTGCCGATTTCCATCGCCTGCCGGGAACCACACCGCAGATCGATACCAATCTAAGGCCGGGCGAACTGATCACTGCAGTGACGCTGCCGCCGCCGCCGCCTGGCCGGCAGATCTATCGCAAGATTCGCGACCGCGCGTCCTACGCGTTCGCGCTCGTGTCCGTGGCCGCAGTGGTCGATGCGGTCGGCAGCCGCATTCGCTCGGCGCGCATCGCGTGCGGCGGATTGGCGCCCAAGCCGTGGCGGGTCGCGCAGGCGGAAGCGGCGCTGACCGGTGCCTCAGCAGACACGAGCAGCTTCGATGCCGCGACAACCGCATTCCTCGAAGGCGCGCGCGGCTACGGTGGCAACGATTTCAAAATTCCCCTGGCGCGGCGGAGCATTTCCGCGGTGCTGACCCAAATCACCCGCACCTGAAGGAGCTTGTTCCATGCAGATGAACAATCCCATCGGGGTGACGCCACTCGACAATCAGCCGAACGGCATTGTGGGCAAGCCGATGGATCGCGTGGATGGACCGCTGAAGGTCACCGGCGGCGCGGTCTATGCGTACGAAGTGATGCAAGGACCGCAGACCGCCTATGGCTATGTGGTGCAGGCGTCGATCGGCAAGGGTCGCATTCGATCGATTGATAGCCGCGCCGCGGAGCAAATGCCGGGCGTTGTCCTGGTGCTGACCTATCTGAACGCTCCCGAGCAAGGGACGGGAAATCATCATGTGGCGCATCCGGTGCTGGTTGGGCCGGAGGTGTCGTACTATGGCGAGCCCGTCGCTTTCGTGGTGGCCGGGACATTCGAGCAAGCTCGCGCCGCAGCCTACGCCGTGCGGGTCAGCTATGACACCGAGCAAGGCACCTACGCGCTGCGGGATGGTCTCTCGCGGGCCCATGTTCCGCAAGGCAGCAGCGTGCCGCCGGACAGCGCGGTGGGCAATTTCGCGGCAGCATTCGCCGCGGCACCGGTGAAGGTCAACGTCACCTACACCTCGCCGCTGCAGAGCCAGACGATGATGGAGCCGCACGCGACGCTCGCGATCTGGGACGGCGACAAGCTGACGCTTCACACGTCAAACCAGATGCTGGACCAGGGTGTCGCGGCGGTCGCAAGGACCCTCAAAATGCCGCGGGAGAACGTGCGGCTGATAAGTCCTTTCATCGGCGGCGGGTTCGGTTCCAAGCTATGGGTGAATGCCGATGCCATCCTGACCGCGATCGCCGCCAAGCAGCTCAAGCGGCCGGTGAAGACCGCGCTGACGCGGCAGCAAATCTTCATGGTGACGACGCACCGCTCCGACACGATCCAGCACGTCCGGATCGGCACGGACCAGGACGGACGCATTCAGGCAATCGGCCACGACGCTTACTCCGGCAACTTGCCGACGGAGCAAACCTTTGAAGGGGCGACGTTGCAGACCCGGTCGCTGTATGCGGGGGCCAACCGGCTGACCCGTCAGCGTTTGGTGCCGCTGGACATTCCAGTTGCCTCGTCGATGCGCGCGCCGGGCGAGGCGGTGGGACTGCTGGCGCTGGAATGCGCCATGGACGAGCTGGCCGAGAAGCTGAACCTCGATCCGATCGAATTGCGTATCCGTAATGAGCCGACCGAGGACCCAACAAGGCATATCCCGTTTTCCAGCCGCCACCTGATCCCTTGTCTTCAGGAAGGCGCCCGGCGGTTCGGGTGGGACAAGCGGCAGGCAAGGCCCGGCCAGGTCCAGGACGGACGCTGGCTGGTGGGCATCGGCGTTGCGTCCGCGACGCGCGGCAACCTGCTGCAGCGTTCTACGGCCAGTGTCCGGCTCGATCCGGACGGGATTGTCACCGCACGGATGGCAATGACGGATATCGGAACGGGAACCTATACGATCCTGACGCAGATTGCTTCGGAGATGCTGGGAGTGACGCCGCGGCACGTCCGTATGGAGCTGGGCGATACGGCGTATCCGATGGCCTCCGGTTCCGGCGGTTCGTTCGGCGCCGCCAGTTCCGGCTCCGGATTGTTCGATGCCTGCATGCATCTTCGCGCCAAGCTGGCGCGTGCCGCCGGGATGGATCCAGCCACCGCCAGCTTTGCTGATGGGAATATCTCGTCTGGCGGCGTGTCGAAACCGCTGAAAGGCCTGGTGGGTAACGCGGGCATCGAGGCCGATGGCTCGATTCAGCCCGGCGCGACGCTCAGGGAATATTCGCAGCAATCGTATGGTGCCCAATTTGCCGAGGTGGGCGTGGACATGGATACCGGCGAGATCCGTTTACGGCGCATGCTGGGGGTCTTCACGGCGGGTCGCATCCTGAATGCGAAGACAGCGCGGTCCCAGGCAATCGGCGGCATGATCTTCGGCGTCAGCGCGGCGCTGGAAGAGGACATGCTGCTGGACAAGCGCTACGGCACGTATATGAACAACGATCTGGCCCAGTATCATGTGCCCGTGCATGCCGACATTCCGTATGTCGATGCGATCTTCCTGCCAGAACCCGACAACAAGGCCAACCCATTGAAAAGCAAGGGAATCGGCGAACTCGGCATCTGCGGCGCCGGGGCGGCAGTGGCGAATGCGGTCTACAATGCGTGCGGCGTGCGCGTGCGGGATTATCCGATCACGCTGGACAAGTTGCTTCCAGGACTGCCGGCGCAGGTCTGATCCTGGATCGTTGAGCCTCTTGTCGTGGCGCCAGCCATGGCGAAAGGCTCATATTCCGACCAAGGAGCCAGCAGCATGATACACGTTTCGGTAACTGCAGCCGTTGCGGCAGCTTCGTCTCTCACCGTTGCTACCTTAATGGCACTGGCCTCGCCCGCGCTCGCGCGGATGCCCGCTGCCATAGCAGCACCCGGCCATGCAATCATCGCCAGGGTCCGCGGCGTAGGCGCACAAATCTACGAGTGCAGGGCCGACCACGCCGGCAAGCGCACGTGGCAGTTCCGCGAGCCGATCGCGACCCTGATCCTCAATGGCAAGACGGTCGGTCGCCACTACGCCGGCCCAACCTGGGCATTCGACGACGGCAGCGCGATCACCGGCAAGGCTGTCGCCAGTGCCCCTGGCGCCACACCAGGCGACGTTCCTTGGCTGCGCCTCGATGTCGTCACAGCTCACCAGGGCCACGGCGAACTCAGCGCCGTCACGGCCGTCCAGCGCATCAATACCAAAGGTGGCGCGATGGCCGGGGCCTGCGACCGGGCCGGCACGTTTCTGAGCGTCCCCTACGCGGCCGATTATGTCTTTCTGCGCAAGTCCTGACGCCATCCGCCCATTGCGGAATGCGCTTGTAGGAGATCGTCACACCGCCAGCGCCGCAACCTCTGCCGGATGATCCGTACGATCCCAGTAGGGCGGCTTGCCGAAGCGTGCTTCGATGAAGGACAGGAACACGCGTAACTTGGGCGCGACGAACTTTTTGGGAGGATACACGCACCAAATCGCGCGCTGCGGCCCAGGCGCTATCAGTGCGTCCCAGTCGGCAAGCAGCGGGATGAGGCGACCGGTCATGATCGCCTCGCCGGTCAGCCAAGTGGGAAGCAGCGCAATCCCCAGGCCGACCAGCGCGGCTTCGAGCAATGCCTCGGAATCGTTGGCGCGCAGGCGACCTCGTAGTGCCACTTCCAGTGGTTCCGTCGCCGGCGTGTCGTGCGGAATGAAATACCAGGCCTGCTTCGGCTGCAGCGCAAATTGTAGGCAGTCGTGGTCCTTCAGGTCCTGCGGCACCGCAATGGGGCGACGGCCTACGAGATAGGTGGGCGCAGCCACGGGAAGACGACGGTGCGGCGCCAAGCGCTTGGCCACAAGCGTGGAATCTGCCAGCGTACCTATGCGTACAGCAAGGTCGGCACCGCTGGCAATCAGGTCCACAGTTTCGTCAGTCAACGTCGCGTCCACCTGGATAGAGGGATAGGCCGCAAGGAAATCCGGCAAATGCGGCACGATATGGCGGCGGCCGAACGCACCGGGGATGTTGATCCGCAGCAGCCCCTGCGGCCGCTCGCTCAGCGACGTCGCTGCCAGCCGCGCATCTGCAACGTCTTCGAGGATCCGCACGGCGCGTTCATAGAAGGCGGTTCCAACTTCGGTGAGGTGCAAGCGGCGGGTTGAACGATTGAACAGGGCAGCGCCCAAATCCGCTTCCAAGGCGGTGACGTACCGGGAGATGGTGGACACCTTGATGCCCTCCTCCGCGGCTGCGCGGGAGAAGCTGCCCAGTTCAACCGCACGAACGAAGGCTTGCATTCCGGCGAAGTAGTCCACGCTGATTTACTCCCTGCATTCGGTTCCGACGGCCGTTCCGTCCATCGTCGCGCTCTCAGGCATTCATCCCATGGCTGCAAAGATCATTTGCTGCCGCGGCCGTTTCGCACAAGCCGTGCTGCGACCATTTGCCTCGCGATCGCTGAAGGACCAGGAACCATGGACACGTTGATCGATCGTTTGCCTCCACGCGCTGCGAGGCCGGCGCGTGACAAAGCCGCTTCCCCCGCATCGCAAGAATTAGCCCAGACGGCGATGACGTGCGTCGGTGTCGTCGGGCTGGGCCGCATGGGCGAAGCGTTTGCGGCGAATCTGCTGGTCGCCGGCTACCGGGTCGTCGCCTTTGATCGGGACAAGCGGCGCGCGGAGCCATTACAGGCGATGGGCGCCCGCGCGGCAGAGCACCTGGCGGATCTCGCAGCTTGCGACGTGGTGATCAGCATGCTGCCGGACGATGCAACGCTCGAGACAGTGGCGCTTGGCCCCGATGGATTGATCGGCATCCTGCGGCCGGGTGCCGTGCACGTGTCGATGAGCACCATCAGCCCCGAGCTGTCCCGCAGGCTGGCGAGCGCCCATGCCGCGCGGAGACAGGATTTCGTCGCCGCGCCCGTGCTGGGCAACCCCGATCTTGCCCGTGCGCACGGCCTGTTCGTGCTGGCGGGTGGCCCGCCGCAAGCGGTGGCCCGCGTGCGCCCGATGCTGGAGCGGCTGGGCCAACGCGTGTTTGTCATCGGGGACGATCCCGGCCAGGCCAGCTTGGTCAAGCTCGCGGGGAATGTGCTGACCGCGGCGACGTTGGAAAGTATGGGAGAGGTGATCGCCCTGCTACGCAAGGGCGGCATCGATCCGCATCTCGCCTTCGAGGTGTTCACGGGCTCGTTGTTCGATGGGCGGGTGCACAAGACGTATGGCGGCAAAATCGTCGATGAGCGCTACGATCCGCCGGGAATGACGGCACCGCTCGCGGTAAAGGATCTTCGGCTGGCGCTGGCCGAGGCCGAGAAGCTGGCGGTGCCGATGGCGGTCACCAGCGTTGTGCATGATCGGCTGGTTGCCGCCGTCGCGCGTGGCTTTGCCGGGCTCGACTGGTCGGCACTGGGGCTGCTGGCTGCTGTCGATGCTGGGCTGGGCGATACCGCACCGGCAACCCAGCGGAAGCTCTGAGCGACCTGCCCCCATGGCCTCCGCTTTTGCCATCCTGATCGGGCTGCAGCTTGTCGGGGAGGTGTTGCGTCAGACGCTGCACCTCCCGCTGCCGGGACCACTGATCGGCATGGCACTGCTGACGATCGTGCTGGTGGCTCGCGGCAGCGCCGGGGCAGCGGGGGAGCATGCCGTTCCTTCGCCGCTGCGACAGGCAGCCAACGGGCTGATCGCGAATATGGGATTGCTGTTCGTGCCGGCGGGTGTGGGCATCATCGCGGAACTCGGCGTGTTGCGGCGCGAATGGGTGCCGATTCTGGCAGGGCTGCTGATCTCGACCTTGCTCGGGCTCGCGGTCACCGGGCTGGTGATGCACCACGTCTCTCGGGTTGTCGGCGCCGGACACCGCCGCGCGCCGGAAGTACCCGCCGAATAGAGGGTCGATCGATGGACCATGTTCTACAGGCGGTTTGGCAACCGTTGGGCCTGACGCCGCTGCCCTGGCTTACAGTGACAATCGCCGCCTACGTGCTCGGCCAGATGGTGCAGCGGTTCTGCAAGAATGCGCCGTTCGCCAATCCCGTGCTGATCGCCATCCTGGTCGTGTCGGGGCTGCTGGAGGCCACCGGCACGCCCTATGCCCGCTATTTCGCCGGCGCGCAGTTCATTCAGTTTCTGCTCGGGCCGGCAACAGTAGCGCTGGCGGTGCCGCTGGCGCTGAACCTGAAACACGTGCAACGCAGCTTTCCTGGGGTGGGGCTAGCACTGCTGTCCGGATCGCTGACTTCGGCGCTGAGTGGCGTCGCCGTTGTGGCATGGCTTGGCGGCGGACGGGCAGCCGCCTTCTCGATGGCGCCGAAGGCGGTGACGACACCGATCGCGTTGTCGTTGTCGCAGGAAATCGGGGGCGTACCTGCGCTGACCGCGGCGCTGGCGATCGCCGGCGGTATCATTGCCGCCATCGTTGGCCGGACGATGCTGCGCTGGTTGCGGGTGGACGACTGGCGCGCGCATGGATTGGCGGCCGGCGTGGCCGGCAGCGGCATCGCGGCATCACAGGTAGCGCCGCTGAACGGCCTGGCAGCGGCGTTCGCGGCATTGGGTATTGGGTTGAACGGGCTACTGACCGCGGCGATCGTGCCGCTGCTGGCGATGCTTTGGCCACAATGAGAATCGGGATCATTGGTGGCGCGGACGGACCGCCGGCGGACTTGCGGGATGCACCTTCTCTGCACGGCCCGCAAATCATGATTTGAGAGGTCCGATAAGGCGCGGGCTGATCTTGTCAACATCGATCAGCATTACACGCCATGGACTTTGTACGATTGCTTGCCCCTCCTTTTTTGTTCGAATTACCCGCGAGGCGCGCCAGTCTTGCGGCAGGATCGGAGCCGCGCTTCGATTTGCTACATGTCAGCGACCGATTCGTCGACATGCGGCCGCATGCGGATCGGCCGCGGCTTCATTAGAAAGCGCCGCTCGATGTCCTAGACCAGTTGAAGGCCGATGCCGGGTGCCTCGGCTATGGCCAAAAATCCATCGATCTGATCGGACAAGCCGGTTGCGATGTCGTTGCCGAGCAAAGCCTTGCCGCCGTCGATTCCCGGCGTACGCGACGGATATTCCTGGTTAGCGAAGTTGGGAATGCATGCGGCAATCTGGAGGCATGCAGCGGTGCTGACCGGCGACAACGGATTGTGGGGAACGATCCACTCGTCATGCGCCTCGGCGATTGCGGCGATCTTCTTGGTTCCGGTGATGCCGCCGCACAGGCACACGTCGGGGCGGAGGTACTGTACCGCATTGCGGGTCAAAAGCGTCCGGAACTCATACAGGCTGATGAAGCGTTCACCGGTCGCGATCGGAATGTTGATATGCTCCGCCACCTGTGCCATTGCGTCGAAATTGTTTGGATGCAGCTGGTCCTCGGAGAACATTGGTGTATATTTCTCGATTCCGCGCCCGAGAGCGATTGCCTCTGGCGGTGTCAGGCGGCGGTGGATCTCGATGCACAGGTCCAGTGACGGCCCGACCGCCTCGCGCAGCCGGCGCACGTTGTCGATGGCCGTCTCGATCTTGTCAGCGCGCGACTTGTAATACGGCGTCGACTCGTCCTCGTCGAGCAATGGGCTCAGGTGTCCGAGCGCGGTGAAACCGTCAGCCTTCAGACGCTTTGCCTCGCCGAGAAGCGTCTTGATCGTGCGCCCTTTGACATGACCGTAGATCCGTGCCTTGTGCCGCATCTTCCCGCCGAGCAATTCATACACCGGCACGCCATACATTTTGCCCTTGATGTCCCACAAAGCGATGTCGCTGGCGGAGACCGCACCGGTGATCGCGCCGCTGGTGAAATGGTTCGCGCGTCTCCATTGGTGCATTGCGCAATGCATGTTCCGCATGGTGCGGCGCAAGTACGGGTCGCCACGAGCTGCGTCGATTAGCGGAAAAGCCTGACCGGCCCCATGGCGCCGATTCAGATCTGCGTCGACATGACGTTGCAGGAGGTCGTGAGGTGTGAGCTCATTCGCTACGATGGACCGTGCCCCTCAAGTTGCTGTGCCATGTCCAGCGTGCTGCATCGTAGATAGCGATGCGGTGCGCTCCGCAGATGGACACGGGCGAGCTTCTTGGACGGTCTCGGGTCGGAACCGACGCGGACTATCGATTTCCGCCTTGAGGGTCCTGACTGCGGCGCTCCGAAGAACGGGTGGCGAAAGACCATCGCTTGGTCGTCATGCACCGCCCTTGTGCACGTCGCGGTTGTCCAGCGCAGAATCGAGGCAGGCGAGCAAGTCACTTTCCTTAAATGGCTTTGTCAAATAACAAACCATGCCGGCCTGCAACGCGCGTGCCCGCACTCGTTCATCGGGATAGGCAGTGATCAGGATGGTTGGAATGTGCTGGCCGGACGTGGTCAGTCGATCATGGAGTTCTGGCCCTGTCATCCCCGGCATCTGCACATCGGCGATCAGGCAGGAGGCGCTGCCATGCCCTTCCGAGTTAAGAAAATCCTCTGCGGAAGAGAACGCCACAGCACGAAAGCCCAACGATTTCACGAGGCCTGCCAAGGCCTCCCGAACCGCCTCATCATCATCAACGATCGCAATCACGACTTCTTCGGGCAAGGTCCGGCTCTGGCTTGCATGTCAGGAGAGATATTCGATCGGCAGCATCTTAGTGACGATTATACTTACGTATAGGTGGAATTGGACCTTTGGCAAGACGTTCCGGCCGCGCCATGGCGAGGGGTGACTGTCCACGACGCGGTGGCGGCCGACCGACCAATCACGCTTCTCTGCCGGCACCTCAACCGCCGCCGACCGGACCAGCAGGAAGCTTCCGGCTTTTATGTCAGGTGACCGGATCGTTCTCAGAGCCGGACCAGGGAGTGTTCTTCCTCACGCCGGGCACGGTTCCGTACAAGGCCAAGCTGAACGGCATCGAGCAGATCCTGGTCGCGAAGCGGCTCGGTCAGGAACCCGATGGCTGCGTCCTTCATGGCCTGGACCGACATGCGAATGTCGCCGCGTCCGGTGATGAAGATGATGGGGAGAAGGATGTTAGCGGCGGCGAGTTCCCGCTCAAAGTCGCGACCGTTCTGCCCCGGCAATCTGAGGTCGAGAATGAGACAGCCCGGTTCTCACGGCTGTCCCCGTTCGACGGCTGCCGCCTCAGGAGCGGCGCCCGCGCTCCAAAGCCAGCTTCAGCCTGTCGGCCATGCGAGCCAGATGGGGCAACGAATCGGCGTGCATTTTCCGCATTACCTGACCGCGGTGAACCTTCACGGTCACCTCGCTGATGCCGATGTCGCCGGCGATCTGCTTGTTCAATCTGCCGGCGACGACCAACTCCATCACCTCGCGTTCGCGCGTCGTCAGGGTCTCAAACTTGGCGCGCAGGTCTGCCAACGATTTCTCATGTTCCAGCCAAGCGCGGTCCGTGGCCAGCCCAACTTGGATCGCGTCCAACAGCTCCTGGTCACGGAACGGCTTGGTTAAGAACTCGATCGCGCCGCCCTTCATCGCCTGCACCGACATTGGGATGTCGCCATGGCCGGTCACGAAAACGATAGGCAGGTGAATGTTGGCCGACGTCAGCTCGCGCTGGAAATCCA
>Ga0335075_10004277_pt1 | contig 22385 bp, 20 predicted proteins | sample Lox_Sample_24_FD_206723 | JGI IMG/M metagenome (GOLD analysis project Ga0335075, IMG submission 206723) | Soil microbial communities from Loxahatchee National Wildlife Refuge, Florida, United States - Lox_Sample_2.4 | ecosystem: Environmental > Terrestrial > Soil > Wetlands | place: USA...
TACAAACCTGGAAAAAAGAGAGGAAATAGTCCAATTTCTTTCCAGCGGCTCCACGATTGAAGAAAATGCCACATGTTTCAAGAAGAGTCGCAACAAGACGGATCCGGAAGAAGTCATCTGGCATGTCGAATTGATTGATACGGCCAGGAATGGGTGGTCCCCCTGAGATCGTTAGCAGAGGCTTATAGTTATAAAGTTTCATTCATACCATGACCAAACGTCATAATCTTGTACATCGTATCGAAAATCACAGGATGATCCACCATTCGATAATTGTATAGCTCACCAAGATACTTAACCTCGGCAATTCTGCGTTGATTGAATTTGAAATCGTTCTGCTCAAGACCAAGCGTGATGTACTCAATTACGTTGTCGATTATCGCCGTGACAAAGTCCTGGTGATATCGATGCAAAGCACTGACCAGAATAGCCAGAAGATGAATATTACCGTACTTCACCTTCCCAGGCTTCGAGAAGATCTTTTCGAGTACCGTGACAACCTGAGAGATGTTAGTGGGTAACGAGTATTATGAAAATAACGACTCACGTCACTCTCTTCCCAGTGTAGCCTCCTAATCTGTTTTAAGACCTTTGTGTAATTCCTCTTATTCATATCAAGGTAAATGAGTCGACGAATGAATTGATCCATTGGGGTCCTCTCTTTCTGAGGAATGGCAGCTCTAACTGGAGGATCAACATAATAGACGGCGTTTTCGATAAGCATACGCTCTTGCTGTCCAATATGTTGTGCAGATTTCTTGCGTTGCAAAGTTTCGAGAAAGGAAGTCATTCGTGGTGATGTGTCTGGATTGCGAAGTAGATAACGGCCGCAATTTTCAAGAAGATTACAGATTATCTCGATGTTCATCCTTGAAAAGTCATCAAGGCTAACTTTTAGGCAATGAAATATGACGTGCTCAGGCACGACCCCGAATTTAGTCAGCTCAGCTAAATATCGAATGTTGCTAAGGCGGACTTGGCCAAGGAAGTCTTTTTCCTTACGACGTTGGAGGCTTCGGAACTCATTATCGAGGTAGTCGACAAGTCCTTTTGTGACGTCTGGCATGTATCTTCCCAGAGTGGCAATGAATCGAGACCATGCTGGCAAGAGGTCACTACGGCCCTTCGGAACCTCCTGGACTGCCTTCACTAAGCGATTTCGTGATGCCTTCGAGTTGAGAAAGCAAAAGTCAATTGCAGCTTGGTCGATAAGATCTTTATTGGTAAGATCGGGTAAGCGGGCGAGTAAAGCATCAACTTGAGCACCCACAGTCTTGTTTGCAATAGCCGTGGATTGATCGTCAGCCTCGGAGGATTTGGTGGTATTTGAGTCGGCTTCCACAGCGTTCTCGGCCATGTCGGTCCTTTTGCCAACTTGATCGTCCGTATCTGCCTTCTTCTTTTTGGCATCCTCAAGGAGCATACCAGGTACTTTACCCTTAAGATCGACAAGGTTCTCGTAAAACCTACGCTCATCCTCATCTTCCCAGATTCCAGCGCCTTCGCCTTGACCTCGCAAATATTCCCCGGTTTTTATGAGTCCAATGCCACCATTCCCAGTTACAGAAGCATCCTCGGAATCCTTCAGATCTGGCATATCTCCACCGATTGCTTCGGCGAGTACTTGCGCATTTGAGATGAGTCGCTCTTGAGCCTTAACTTGCTTCTCATAGTTGGCTTGCCGATCCTCGAAAACTTCACCTGACTTAACATAAGCCTCCGCATTACGGCGAGCCTGAGAGGCAAGAGTCTTATGGTCACGAATTATGTGGGCCTTAACGTCTTCAAAATAACGCTTGAGAATGTTGCGGAATCGCTCTTGAAGCTCAGGGGACGCTAGAGGCGCATCGTCTGCCGCCTCTGTTGCTGCAATTGTCTCACCAGCGGATCCATCGTCTTCATCTTCCGCGGCATCTGTAGTTGGCTTGGTAGCACCGTCTTCCTCAACAACCTTGCGACCTTCAGCACCAGCCTGTTTCACCCCAAACAAATCCCAGCCAAAGGCTTTGACGAACGTTACAAGGAGTGGGAGATTCGAGTGCTCCCGATCGTGACCAAGTAAGTCTTTTAGAACTTCCAAAGGAAACGGCTCAGCACCGCCACCCTTACTCATCCCGTTAAACTTTGCTTTAGCATCATTTGGCTTCCCTGAAAGAGATTCTTTGCCTCGTGAAGTATCATCGGGGCGACTGACATCGTCTAATGTTCGCAATACCCCCACGAGCCAAAGTTCTGTAACAACCCGCAGTAAGCTTCTCTGACGAGTCAATCTATCTTTCTCTTCTTTCTCTCTTGCATCGACAGCAAGATTCTTCAGCGATGCCTTTTCAGGCGTTGCCATGCCTTTACCGACCAGCCATCCTAGAAATTCAGTAAACTCGGCAGCACCAAATCGTTGATGGAGTGCGCTGACGATTTCCACGCCGGCGTCAACTTCTCCAGGTGATTTGAGCTTGCATAGGCCCTCATAACAGGCTGATATGATTTCCGATAGATACTTGTGCAATGACAGAGTACGGATTTCTTGTAGGAATGTGTTAAGCGTCGCAGCGGTGATAGCGGTTCGTAGACGTTTAATGAATGCCGTATTCTTCTTCAATGAGGAGTCCAGCGACTTGCTAACAGTGTAGATGTCTGCCAATTGTCTTTAGAATGTTGGTCGAAGCCACTTTCGGAGAGACCAACCTTTCTCTCCCTCCCATGCTCTATTGTTCAACTCGCGCAGTTCGCCTGAGGAACGTCAAGGTAAATTCATTTTTTATGTGCCAGCAAGAAGGAAAGACTCACGCTTTCTTTTCCGATCCATGACCGGAGTAGGGTCTCTGGTTGGAAATTTTAAGTAGGTTGGTGGACGTGCCCCCACATTCGCGAAGTCTAGGGATTTCGCATGAGGTACCAATGGAAGGACGACGCCGGTGAGGCAATAAGATGCATCTGTGATACCTGCACTGGAACAGAAAGTTCTGTCGAGGTGTGTGTGTTCCGGTGGCAATCGTGTCACAGTGAATCGGTGTGCTGTCTTCAACAGTTTAAGCCGCAATCGCGCCAAAGTGAACAGTGACGATGTTCAGTGCGGTTAAAGCGAGGATAAGCTCCGCGATGACGCGCTTAATTTTTGCAGCTTAACCGTTTCTCAACCCCACGTAATGTATATCAATCATCGAGAGAGCAAAGCGCCAGGGGATCCATCACATGCAAGTAGTCATTACAGCGTTTATGTTCTTCAGAACGGTTAATTTTTCATTTGCGCTCGTTCATTCTAGACTACCTACATCAGCAGCCTGATGTGATGGATTTTGGCCGCTTTTCTCGCCCATGAGTTGTAGCCATGACTGTGTTTGACTCAAATTTTTAGTTTCCAGAGCATCGAAGATGCTAGAGTGAGGAGCGCTATGTTCAGGTCAGAGGCAACATATCACATAATACCGAGTCACATACACCTAATCCATCCTAGAGCAAGAACATCGCATGAAAAGAATACATATCGTGTTTGCATTGGCGAATCGGTTGCAGAAATTCTCAGCTTGACAGTGACCAGCGCGGCTGGCCTCAATGTGATTCTGATTGTGTTTAGCGGTTTGCTCATGAGCCTTGACTTCTTCTCACTCCGGCCAAAGTTAACGGGCTACTGCCATATCCTTCCATTATCCGTGCTTGCTCCGCCAAAGTGTGGGCTTGAAGACTGTCGACACCAGTTTATACTTTTGAAGGTGGGATATTTGCTTGGAAATATAGTGGGTTCATTACAATAAAACTGAGAAATCACAGCTACCTGTTGAAAATACATCTAGAAAAACATGCACGCGCTGTACCTGCATTAGCTTTGACGTGCTAAGTTTTTTCTGGTCACACACAGCGTCTACCGCAGATAGAGATAAACATGGTAACCCTTAACAGTTGTCACGAAATTGTGGAAAGGTGGCATGTATTTCATTGGCCATGTTCTCATGCAGAGACAGGGGCGTTCAAGGGGCAATGTCGATGAGTATGCCGAGTAGAAGTCTCCTCAGTTTGTTACATAAACTCGTAATTTAGCATGGCGAATAGTATGCTTCAAGCTACAAACGCATCGAGTCTGAGTGCTTGGAGTCAGAGACGAAAGCCATCCTATGAGGTAATCCTATATACGCAATTTACCGCACTCAGGTCTTTGCGCTGTTGTTGTTGCGTGTTGAATAAAGGTGAAGCTAAGACATGACGGGACTAGTGGCGGGAGCTATTCATATACCATTTCAGTCATCAGACAAGCCAGACCTTACCAAATACAAACATTTCATGGACCTCGCACGTGATCGGCCACAAAATGGAACCTGCGGAGGAAACTATTCGGGCAGGCCGACCCACGAGATATCCAGGATACTTGGACAGCAGCCCCAAAAAGATCATCCGCCAGACCACAGTCACACTGATGCGGCGATGCCTTGAAATACGGTACTCAAGTATTGGTAGAAGGATTAACCGGTTAGGCAGGAGGAGGATCAGAGTTGAGCATCTCCGGGGACGTCATCTAGCGCCTGAAGCCTTATCAGTACTTCCGAGGCAATCATTGGACAGGCCGTAAGATGCCCGCCATGATGGGATTGATAAGAGTAAAATCGAATGCTTCCCCTCGAACACGGCTGTGATCCGCGGATTCGCTACGGAAGTCCCATTTCTGCTCCTTTTCGATTGCTCAATTTGTCCCGTCATCTTTCGATTGTCGTGGCAAGCTGTTGTTACCGTACCTAGAACCTCATGGTAAACCTCTCATAACGTATTGCGAGCTCCTTGATTGGTTGAGCCGCACAGTAACGCTGTGGGAGTGGGTTGTTTCTCTTCTATTTCTTCACGCAATTCTTTTTGCATATTCTCTTCATCGACTTTTTTTAGAATCAAAGCAGATTCCACATATCTCTTTTTATAACTACATTTGATCTCGTCAATTCGTATAGTTATCATTTATTACTTTAATTCGATGCTCATCTTGTTCTGGACCCTATCTCACACATTGATTTCCATTTTCCATATTCCATATACGACATTCTATCCGTCTATCCATTTCGTCCGCAATGACTCTTGAATCCCTACCTTACTCGGACCCAGACTCTCAGAAACCTGGGACTGAATTACCCACCACAAACCTCAGGTTACCACCTACTCCACCAGAATCTGAGTATACCCGAAGCGAATCCTCCGATACTTTGAACACACACGAGAGAAGCAGCAGCAATGGGAGCAACGAGTTGTCGATCAAATTTCCATTTCCTCTTCCACCGCCAACAACTCCTCCCACAGAAGTACTCCAACAAGACAAAAATACTCCAGATTACCACGTACCTCGAGATCCACGGCTAATTCGCTTAACTGGTATTCACCCGTTCAATGTCGAAGCACCACTTAGTGCCCTTTACGATGAAGGGTTCCTTACCACCGCTGATCTCTTCTATGTGCGAAACCATGGAGCAGTTCCGGTGGTGGAAGATAGCACGATACCAGATTGGGAATTTTCAATAGAAGGACTGGTTCAGCACCCTATAACCATGACTCTAAAGGACTTGATCAAAGACTATGAACAGATAACAACTCCAATTACTCTGGTCTGTGCCGGAAATCGTCGAAAAGAGCAGAATCAGGTTCGAAAGTCGAAAGGGTTTTCATGGGGTGCTGCTGGTCTTTCTACTGCACTTTGGACTGGGGTACCTCTTTATGAACTTATCAAGAAAGCAAAGCCGAAGCGTGGTGCTCGTTATGTCTGCATGGAAGGTGCTGATAAGTTACCAAATGGCTATTATGGCACTTCTGTAAAATTGAATTGGGTCATGGATCCTAACCGAGGCATCATGCTTGCACACAAGATGAATGGAGAAATTCTACGTCCTGATCATGGCAAGCCATTGAGAGTCGTTGTTCCTGGTCAGATTGGAGGTAGATCAGTCAAGTGGTTGAAGAAAATCACCATCACGGAAGGACCAAGTGAAAACTGGTACCACATTTACGATAATCGAGTGCTGCCGACAATGATAAGCCCAGAGCAAAGTGCATCAGAGCCAAAATGGTGGATGGACGAGAGATACGCAATTTATGATTTGTCAACGAATAGTGCCACTGTATATCCGGCACATGATGAAAAGTTATCCTTAGTAAGCGGCCCCAAAGTCTATAAGGTGAAGGGATACGCATATGGAGGAGGCGGCAGGAGGGTCACTCGAGTGGAGATTACATTAGATAAAGGCAGGTCATGGATATTAGCAAACATCCACTACCACGAGGATGCATATCGAGAATATGAAGATGAGAACCCGGAACTATGCGGTGGAAGACTGGATATGTCTTGGAGAGAAACTTCCTTTTGTTGGTGTTTTTGGGACCTAGAAATACCCGTTTCGAAGTTGGCCGCCTCGAGCGACATCATGGTTCGAGCTATGGACGCGAGCATGAATATTCAACCGCGTGACATGTACTGGAGTGTCTTAGGCATGATGAACAACCCTTGGTTTCGGATCACTATCACCAGAGACGGAGATAACTTACGATTCGAGCACCCAACACAGCCAGCGCTGATACCGGGAGGATGGATGGAGCGGGTCAAGAAGGCTGGCGGAAATCTAACCAATGGGTTCTGGGGTGAAAAAATGGGAGGAGAAGCTGAAACGGAGGTAGTAGTTAAAGAGATGAAAGAAATCAAAATGGTGAAAGATGGAGTTGACCGTGAAATATCAATCGATGAGCTCCGAAAGCATGATGAAGATTCAGAGCCATGGTTTGTTGTTAATGGAGAGGTCTATGATGGCACAAAATTCCTTGAAGGGCATCCCGGTGGCGCCACGAGTATCATTGGTGCCGCAGGTCAAGATGCAACTGATGAATTTATGGCAATTCGTAAGCCTTCAGTTATCGCTTCCTTTGATTGTTTATTAACAGAGCTACAGACAGTGAGACTGCTAAAGCAATGATGCAAAATTATCACATTGGTTCCCTCGATGAAGCCTCCCGACGCGTTCTTCTGAATAATGGAGCAGAGGAATACAAATCATCTGCACCTAGAGAAACCTTTTTGCAGTCCAAAGTGTGGACAAAAGCCATTCTTTCGCAAAAGACAATCATCTCAACCGACACGCGGATATTCCGATTCGATCTCGAACACAAAAACCAACGGATTGGACTTCCTGTGGGCCAACATCTCATGATGCGTCTCCGAGATCCTGTGACCAGAGAAGCAATCATCAGATCGTACACACCCATCTCTGAAGGAACTGACAAGGGCAAGCTCGATGTCCTCATTAAAGTCTATTTCGACACAGCAGAGCGAAAAGGGGGCAAGATGACAAAAGCACTCGATGCACTCCCGGTAGGCCATTTTGTAGACTTCAAAGGACCAATTGGGAAGTTTGAGTACCTCGGAAAAGGCAGATGCACGGTTGGTGGCAGAGAGCGTCATGTGAAGAGATTCATTATGATTTGTGGTGGCAGTGGTATCACGCCCATCTTCCAGGTCTTGAGAGCAGTTCTGCGGGATGATCGGGATCCGACAAATTGCCTCGTCTTAGATGGGAATCGCTTGGAGGAAGATATCCTATGCCGTGATGATATGAATGCGCTGGTTAAGGGACGCGAACACCGATGTAAATTATTATACACTTTAACGAAACCAACAGAGACTTGGAGAGGCCTCAAAGGCAGAATAGGAAAGCAGCTTTTGGAGGAACATGTTGGGAAGTGTAAAAACAACGGGGATGAGCATGAGGAGGGCTTGGTATTGATATGTGGACCAGAAGCATTGGAAAAATCGGTGCATAAGATTTTGAATGAGCTGGGATGGAAAGATAATGACTTACTTTTCTTTTGAGGAAGGTCGAGGGGCAGATAATTTGTACATATCGAGGGTGTTTATGACTGAAAATACATTAGAACTGGGATCTAATATATCGAAAGGTATACCATGCACTCGCCCCACTAGATGAGATGAGAGTTTTTATGTATATATACGATCCGTAGCAGGGCAAGGAATATGTAGTCTTAGCCGTCATCATCGCATCCAACTGGTGTAGACTTCGCATCATAGAATAGCTACAAGACTGTTGTATCTCAGGCTTGTATAATTTTCCGAGAAAAATGATAAATGATCGACTTTGTGGAAAGTTACAATGGCCTCTCAAGGTAGTACCAGGCCTAAATGAGAAGCACTTCCTCCCTTTTCGGCAATGGAGGCTAACTTCCCCAAGGAAAATAAATGTGAAAGTAAGACACGCCTAGAAACACATACATTCACACGACTCAAGACCCTTAATCCCAGCGATGGACACGTGATGTCATCCATAGATTCTGCTAGACGAACTTTGGCGGATGTCACCGAAAGTATGCCAAGCGCTGAAAGTGCGACAATGCATTACGAAAAGCCAAACCAACTATACGAGGGGCAATAAGACAAAGCTGAAGAGGCCATAGACGCGAGAAACATATTAGAACAGGGAGAGACTCGAATTTGATGCTGAACTTTGTGGTTCACCGAGGTCCTCCATATGAGGAGGTTTTACGAGGCGCGTAGGAAGCGCCGTGCCGTGCCGTGTGCCGCCTGAGAAAAATGGTGATCGCCGTTTTTCGAACCCTAACTTAGGACAGCGTCGCCCACGCCTAATGAGACAGCATCTCCGCTCTAGGCGTCTTTATGGATCTAGTCCGGCACCTTGGTACTGACTTTCGCAGTGATACCTCTAAGTACTCTTTGAACAGCGTATAAGCCAAGCTCTCGAGGCGACTTGGCATGCATTGTGGCTAGCTGAGCTGCATGTGCTGATTGGGTAGATGGCCTTGGCAGCAGCAAGGACCTGAAATATTTACTTCCACCTGATGCAAGAATGAAAGCATTTGCTTTCACTTCTCTTCCCAGTCATCCGTCAGATATGTAGACTTCGGTCTCGAAGAACGACTTGCCCAACTGACAAACGGTGATCTTGACGGGACCTCACCAGGTTCACAGGCAGAGGGAAGAGCTAGTCTACGTTCTGTGTTGGATCACCATGGTCGGCCTTTTTCATAATGGCACCGCCGGAGATGAGAATGTGGAGACGCAGTCGCAAGGAATCACAGTGATGCACAATGGCTCAAAGGAAGGGACCGACCTAGGAAAAGAACCGCAGGCTCAACCCAATATCCTTCCCATCCATAGAGTCAACCACAATGGTCACAGAGTACATAAGTATATACATCCTGACGGTGAAAGTGGCCGTGAATGGATTCATCCGTGGCACTTCATCCGAATATGCTTCCGTTCTAGCTGTGACGCGTCGTGCATTGTCAATATACTATGGCCGGTTGTGCCAGCAGCAATCGCACTCAACTATGCTCGATCGGATCTTCATCTCGTTGTCTTTATACTCAACTACATCGGGATGGTCCCATGTGCCAATCTTATAGGATTCGCCGGCCAAGAGCTAGCTCGAAAGTTGCCTAGAGTTGTGGGTATTCTGTTAGAGACTACATTGGGTTCTGTTGTTGAGATCATCCTCTTCATGGTCCTTCTTTCAAGAGACGAATACGTTGTCATCCAGGCCGCCATATTAGGCTCTATATTGTCTACAATGCTTCTGTGCCTGGGGATGTGCTTCTTTGTTGGTGGACTGAGACGTGATGAGCAGTGCTTTGATGAGGCCATTGGTGAAGTAGGGAACGGACTTCTCTTAACAGCGTAAGCCCTATTCTATACTTCTCAGGGCACCTTAGCTAACCGCAGTTGATAGCGGCTTTGGTCTCGTCATACCAGCTGCGTTCTACAATGCCCTCTATGGAAAGGTTGACGACGTGGTCCTCCAGTCCGATGTCCTCAACATTTCCCGAATAACTTCTATCCTTCTCATTCTCGCCTATGCAATTTATGTGTACTTCAATATGCGCAGCCATCACAGCATTTATGATGCGCTATTCGCTGCTGCTGAGGAAGCTGACGAGGACCGTCTTGAGGACTTGGCTAAGGATAAGCTAACGTTCACTGAATGCATCATCGCTCTGGCTGTATCCCTTGCGCTTGTTTCTCTAACAGCTATCAATCTGGTTGACGAAATACCTACAATTGTCGAGTCACAAGGCGTTTCCGAGACGTTCATGGGCCTTATTCTGGTACCTTTGGTTGAGAAGTTTGCAGAGCATCTCACAGCTATCGACGAGGCCTGGGACAACGTCATGAATCTGGCACTCGCACACGTAATGGGAGCGACTATCCAGACTGCTCTCCTCAATGGACCGCTGGTAGTAATTGTTGCCTGGGGATTGGGAAAAGGCATGGATCTGAATTTCGAGCTATTTACGATCGTCGTCCTTATTCTGTCCATTCTAGTCGTTGGCAACTTCTTGCGGGATCAGAAAAGCAACTATCTCGAGGGCGCATTGGCTGTTATTATATACATTATAATTGCCGTTGCTTCGTATTATTACCCCTAGTATCCTGAGTACGGCCGAGTCAACGACTTCATCTGAGGGTGGATAGTTGTTGTTCAGTGCGGTAAATTTAGCTCAAATTGTCTTGGTATCACTGGTTGGCATTTAATATATAGTCTGAGCGGTATCGTTGCTCAGTTCCTGTACCTTGCCTTGGTTGGGTTTCAAATTTAGATATTGGACTAGTCAAAATATTTCGTTAACCATGGCCGCTGCAAGGCAGTGTGATCTTCAGTTCATGTTGAATGAATGATCGTGGATACTGTCCGACTGACTTCACTGTCCGTCAAATTCATTTATTTAGGCGACTAAAAGCTCTTGGTGGCAGTTATTATTCCCTCCTATTTTCCATTTACTAACTAAAATGGAGGTCTGCCATCCTCTAAACAAGCTTCTTGCATATTTCTTTGATACATTATCTTCTATATGGGGCCTATTTAGAACCATGGCCTAGCGCACGGGTCCACGCCATATTCAACCTGGAAGATGCCACTTAGCTCACGCTCGACAATTATCTTGGCAAACTCAGCCTGCGCCCTCAAGCACGCAAAATGCCATGCACGCGTGGCATAGCCCTCCCGTGGACATGGCATGTCCACGGTATGATCTAGATCATAATCAAAGCGCGGCTCGAACCACTCTTCGAGGAACTTAGAGTACACCCATCGGACCGGGCCAGTTATGTTTATGACCCTCGACTGGTATGGGTTAGGATGTGCGTCATATCGAATGCGATTCCAGATTGCTCTGACGCGCTTTCCCAGAATAAATATGCCAACTAAGTAATTTCGCTGCATGAATAGCTCTGCAGATACGCGGGTAAAGAAGACCAGTTTCACGGCCCTCGTTGAGAACTTCCCCTTGTCCGGCTCAAAGCGGCAGGCGTAGATTTTGCCTCCACGGACGGAGCCGAGGATGTCAGCGTACGTTGCTTGTATAGGGATTTCAGTGATGAAGATGGCGCAATTTTTATGAGGTGGGATGGGTCGGCCATAATGTTTTGCTTCACTTGGAGGGCGATTTGGGCTCGACTGAGAAGTCTCGAGGTCCATAACCTTCTGATGGTTTCGCTCTAGGGCCGCGCGGGACGGGATGAAGGATTTGACGCTCCCTAAGCCACGTTGCTTATTGATTCTTTCCTGCTCGGCCATAATCTCGCGGGCAATCTCTTGAGTGTTTGGTGACGTTCTGCTGGATGTCGTCGTGCTTGACGGTGATGCAAGGAGACTATGGGATGAAAGAGGCGTTCGTTTTTGATGGAGCTGGTTTGAGGGATGAGTGCCTCGATCCGGCAAGTTCATGCTCAGTCTGTGGTTGCTCTGGGGATCGGATATCGGTGGTGTTGGTTCACTGGCGTCGATTGTATGATCGCTCGCGGAAACAGCGCCATACTTTGGTCTAATGTGCCAGGAGTCTGCTCTGGACCAGACCATCACGGAAGCACTTGGTCTGATGTGCTGCAGAAGTACTAGACTGCGGGAGTTTCCTCGCTGATGAAGAATGCCTACAGCATGTGGAAGCATGAGATGATCTTCTGTGCAAAATCTCGGAATGAAGATCGCATCTTCAAAATCCAAGCTCTTGTACCACTCAGAACGCTTATTGACAGCGCCAAAAGTGCTGTCTTGAATCGCACTGCTAGGCGTCTCGGATGGAGATGCACTGAAGCCTTGGCTTGGCTGCGTGAGTATACATGACCGAAAGGAGCTATCGATCGAGTGCGACGGCGTTACGGGACTGGCTGGGAAGCTGTCTTTTGCTTGGATCCGAACAGATGCTACGCCTGAGATGTATTTTGGATAGGGAATCTCCAAATACTGAACAAATCCCACCGGAAGGTAACTATTGTATTCAACGCCTGGCGTTGTTTGCATAGACACGACCTGGAAAGGCAGGGGGGGCCAATACCAGGACATCTTGGCGACTTCCATTCTGTATGGAAGTATAACACCATGGCCTGGATGAGGAAAACAGACTGCTCTTCAGAAACAAGTTGTGATCCACAGCGGACCAAAGTGGTTGGAGGAGGCCCAATATAGATAAATTTTGTGAGCCGGCAAGGGGGAGTCTTGGGGGAGTCGAGGATGAGATATAGTTAAAATGAGGAATCGAGACCTCCTTCAGTTTTAGGATGGGATTCTAGGAGCAGGATCGCTTTGGAATGAAACGACCAAAATAGTCTTTTCTGGCTCTACTAGAATGTCCTAGGTCGATTTGTTTCAAGTTCTGCGAGGAACACTTCTATCTAGAACACGGTGATGATATTCCACTATCTATTTCGAGCATTGTTCTATATCTTCTGTATCAGTTCTATATGAATCATTATTCAGAATCTCATCAAACATGGAAGGCAATGGAGTGTCATGACATCGGCAGTGTGTGTAGGACGCTTATACTGAGACATGAACGCACTTATTTCGGATCTTGTGGTGCATAAAGAGCGAAATCTGAATATCTCTCCACCATTCGTCTCTTCAGAACCTCATATGCGTTCCAGTGATGGCTGATGATCCTTGGATGCTGCAATGGAGGTCTTCATCAAACAAATCTTGAATTTACCAAGCCTTTTGAGCTTCGGGCAACAGTCTATTTCAAGAGAAACAAGCTTCGAGACAAATGTTGGTCAAGGTGTTCATTAGTAGTATGAAAGAGTTATGAAAGATTGTGCCAAAAAATTCCATCAGCGGAACCCGTGACGGAAAATGATAGTGACGACGAAATCATTTTAGCGAAAAGGATCACTTAAGTCGAGGAGGCACTAGAAGAAGGGCTGGCACTGAGTTGTATTTCCAGGTGTAGCTTCCCTTCCAGTATATAGATCTGTTCTGAAAAGTGAACAAGGAATGGTAGCAAGTTAACTAGCTAGAGACTTGTGAAAGATCAATATGTATCCACTCTCCAGAGCTTCCTAATAGGTAGCTCTAGTGTAGTTATATCTCAAAAATATATCTTGCAGCTGAATTTCCTCCAACTTATTCCGTGACGTGGTGATCACTCCCACCAAGAAAAAGGACAAATACGTTCGATGACATATATTCCATGCTCTTATTTGTCCGCCACTGACTATTTGATCTAAGAGAAGAGCTCGTCAACGGTCCAAAAGGAACTGCAGCGTTAGCAAAAGGTAATCAGATACTCAGAAATAAGCTGGCATTTCTTTGTCACATGACACTATAATCTAACGCTTGCTCTCGGATAAACGTCGCCATGTAATTGTCATAGCCGTCATGATAATCGTTATCATATATCATAGCGTAGGATGAACACCCAAACCAGAAAGCAAGCAATCCTCCAGTCTTCAGGCTCAGTCTTAACCCGTGACTTCCCTCTCCAGCTCCGCCTCTCCAATCTCATCCAAAATAACAACCTCCTTACCAAACCCATCTCTTTTAATCTCCACAACCTCAACCCTCCTCCCTGCCCTTGGCCTCACCGTCTCAGCCAGAACAACAGTCTCAATCCCCATTGGACTATGCTCCTCGGGCCCCATCGGTAACGCCTCAATATCAATCTCCATATTTAAAAGACACTTCAAGATGACTTCGCTACCGGCCTTACTCATAACCTCATTAACATATTTGCAGTTCTCCGACGCCACGCATTCCAAACAGCCTTCATGGCAATGGCAAGCTTCGACTCTGCGTATAGCTTGCTTAAGCAACAGATCAATAAACTCGAACGCCTTCGTACTGATGCCCGAGCCGCCCACTCCACCTTTCGCGTCATAAAAGGTCAAGCGCGCAGGACGTTTGCGCTGAGTCTCCTTCTTGGCAAACTCCTTGATACCGATCTTACATTCGGTGCGTACGTCGCCCGGCATGCTGATGACGAAATTGGGCATCAGGCTGAGGATCGCGTGCTCGGCGGCGTGGATCGCTCCGGCCACGTTGAGGCGCCGCTCGACGAGGATTTCGAGAGCCCGCTTGGGCACGTCGAGCCACATGCCTTTGCTGAAGATGATAATCGGAGGGTTGTCTACCTGGACGGCGTCGAGGACGCGGCGCTTCTTGTCGAGCTTGAAGTAGCCGTATACATTTTGTTGGATTTTGATAGTACCGAAGAACGCTCGAGACAGCGTATCGGGGATTCGACGAATTGCTTCGGTCTCGATTGGATCGATATCTGTAAAGTCTCGTTGTTGAGTTGTCCAATCTACCGTGACACGCTCGACCTTGGCCATTTTTCGCCCAGGATTAAAATCTTTCACAAGGTAGGTACTGCCTTGATGTAGGAATATACCACCGTCATATAGTGTAAAAAAGGCCCGTGATGCTTCCAGCTCCTCTAAAACGACATTTCGGCCATGAGTAATGTCTATAATCGCAAAATACTCCTCCTCAGTATCACGAATGGCGACAAATTTAGAAGGATGAGGACGGAACCGCTCACTACAGTGGTAGAAATTCAGCTCATCCTTGACCATGCGCCCTTCAGCGATCTCAGCAAGATTCTCGCCAAAGTATACAGAGTCCTCATCAGGTCGAATCGGCATCTCGTAAGCCGCACATTGGATATGGCCTTCAAGTACTAGCATGTTCTGCAAATCCACCTGTAGCTCGCAATTTGGCTTCGTGAAAATCTCGTCTGGATTTTGCATATAGTATTGATCTGTCGGGAAGCAGTCTCCAAGAAGCACTGATAAGGAGTCTTTATTTCGGCGACCAGCTCGGCCGCTTTGCTGTCGTAGGTTGGCTATAGTATATGGGAAGCCGACAGTGATCACAGCATCCAGAGATCCAATATCCACGCCAAGCTCTAATGCTGAGGTGGCGATGATACCCATCAGCTTCCCCTCGAACATCTCGCTTTCAATTCTGCGCCTATCCTGCGGAGTGTAGCCGCCTCTATAACCCATAACTCTTGCCATACATTCCGTACGCTCAAGGGCAGCCAGTTCCTGCTTAACAGCCCCTACAAGGACCTCGCATTTCTTTCTAATCCGACAAAACGCGATCACACGCACTCCCCGCAGTATTAGCTGACAAAACAGTCTTGCGGCCTCCGCCACGGTGTCTCCACGTCCACTTGCCGGGTCACCTGGATCCTTATAAGGCGTATTCCAGCACAAAAATTCCTTTCGCCCGGAAGGCGACCCATCAAAATCAGTCATCCGGACATCTTCGATCCCAAAGATCGTCTTGAAGTGTTCTTGAGGGTTTGCGACAGTGGCGGAGCAAGAAATGAATTTAATATGGCGGTTTCCTACGGCTGCACATATCCTTCTTAATCGTCTCATAATAAAGGCGACATGGGAACCAAACAGTCCGTTATAAACATGTATTTCGTCGACCACGACATACTTTAAGTTCTGAAGAAAAGTCCTCCATTTCTCCTCTTGGGGTAGGATTGTGATATGCAACATATCAGGATTCGTGAAAATAATTCTGCCTTCATCACGTATGAGATTCCGATCTTTCATTGGAGTATCTCCGTCGAAGGTTTCCACAACCGTATTCTCCAAGCCTGTCATGAATCTCATCATTTCTTTCAAACTCCTCCGCTGGTCTTGAGCAAGAGCCTTAGTTGGGAAGATGTACATAGCTCTTGTGTTGTGATCCCTCTCTAGTTCATGAAGAACAGGAATCTGATAAATAAGTGACTTCCCAGAACTTGTAGATGTTGCAACAATGACATGGTGTCCTTCATGTAAGTTATTGATTGCCTCAGCCTGATGAGCATAAAGCTGCGTGATTCCTTTAGTGTTGTATAAAGCATTAACCAAATTCTGACTCAATTGGAAATTGAGATCTCCATATATGGCCTCCTGAGGGTCAAAAACCCGGTGACCATCGGGCACAATCTGGCCGGTGTACCACTCACTATCTTTGATCTCGTTGATTATCTCCGGTATACTCTTCCGCTCCTTCGGTATCGTTTTCGGTAAGACACTAAAGTCAGGCCTTGGAGTAGTGCTTCTGGACTCCGACTGTACCGGTATATATGCTTCAGCCTCTTTCAGCAGAGTCTGTTCTGGATCAACGCCATCCGCATTGCAACGATTCAAAAACGTATTAACCGCATTCTTAAACTTCCCATTCCGCTTCTCAATCAGCCCCATCATCTGCTTCTGACTATAAACCGGCATCTTCAAGTCCTCATTCCTCAGCTTCCTATTCGGCTTCGTCACATCCCCGGACTTCTTATGCTGAACATGTCTTGCTAAATCCCCATCCACAAATTCAAACAACAATACTTCCTTCCCAGCGCTAGGCTCGCCAGCCCCGCTTCCAAACTCCTCTACTCCCGTGATGCCGCCCACAGAAGCGTCAGGCGTAGGGACCGTCGGGTGAGACTTCTTACCCTTCGGCCCCTTGAAGAAATCATCCTTTTCGGCGCCCCGAATATCTACTTGCAGCATAGCCTCATCCACATAGGCGAAATTGATGCCTCCGGGACGGAGGGCGACGATGGCAGTGACATCTTCTATCTTCAGCTCGCGCTTAATGTGTCCTTCCACTGCACCCTTAATCGTTTCGAAGGTTGTAGCTAGGTGTTTGCGAGTACAGCAGAACGTGAAGACGAGGTTCAGGGCTCGGTACGTCTGCTCGAGTTTTGTGAAGGATGGAGGCCACGGAAGGTTAGTTGTGACGGGATTGGAGCATGTAGAGGTGTTGCGAGCGAGTGTTGGTTGAGTACTGGACTTTGGTGCTCTTCGTGGCTTATTGCCGCCATCATGGGTCTTGGTAGGGATGGTGGTTGTGCCTACAGCAACCTCAATGGGCGCTGCCGACCCTTCTGTGACGATGGTGCCTTGCTCGAAGCTTGCTTTATTGAGATCTTTTCGTTTCCGTTTCCGGACTATCATGCCGAGATCTGCCGCAGCTTTCATACTATGAACTATGAGAGATGGGAATTACTTTGACACTCATAATTGCAGGTCTCGGGAAACTACATCATTGAGTTTGAAATCGCGTAGCTAAAAGCCATTTTTGGCGCGCTCTACGCGTGCTCACGTGCAAGTTTTCGACTTATTTTCAGATTTCTTGTTACTTATCATTGCTGTACGCCGCTGTATGGTATTTTACCTGCCTTCCAATCTTCTTTCCGAAAGTGGGGTATGCACACGAAAATTCCTAAACCATTGGAGAACCCTTTAGTTTTTCTTGTGGAAAAACCGTCCGTCGCTATGCATTGTGTGCCTAACTCCAGCCATTGAAGTCCGATTAAGACTTCTCGCCAACAAAGGGAAATTTAGTTATAAGAATGATGAGACTTAGACGCAACTCATCATGTTCGATGCCAAGGTCAGTGTAGTCGCGCACTTGTCGAACACCTAGCTAAACTAACAAGCTCGACCTTTGATGTTCACAACTCCTGTTGGATAGAACGTATTTCTGAAGTGAACAATTTAGCATTAACCTCATTCATCTGCAAAAGTTAGCGATGTTTTTGTGACACTTCTGGAACCATACCCTCAAAAGCATATTTACTGGTTTGGCATCCTCAAACGCGGTGAACATTATTTGAGGTGTTCCCGAGGTTGAAGACTTTTCCTCAAACTTCAAGCCCTTGAGGATGACAGTATTCAAAATGACTCGATGGGTATTGTCTTGTCGCATAATCAATCGCGCCGATGTTGGACCAGGTTCGCCTCCCTCTTCATCGCTGTCGTCTTTTGCTGAAGGATCGAAACTGCCAAGAACCGGTATACCATTCTCATAATCGACATATGACCTCGGAACGTTCACCTTCAAATTACCAGCTCCTCGCTCCTTCCAGCCTGTTCCTTTGACGAAAGTAAACAGCTTAGCTCGAAGCTGAAGTAAAGTCGCTTCTCCTTCTTCGCCATCATTGATAGGCACTATTTCCATTAGCACCAAAATATAGGGTCATTGCGTCATAATTTAGAATAAACATACCTCTACTGACTCTATGCTTCTTCTTGTCGTCAACTGAAACACTCTCTTCCTCGTCTGATGCTGCACCACCTCTGCTCTCATCGTCATCCTCGCTGTCTTCTTCTTCGTCACTTTCAGGTGCACCAAAGGCTTTAGCAGGCTTCTCTGATCCTAAAATATCAGGCGTACCCGATGCTGCAAAGCTGGAAAGTTTGGGTCCTGAACCACCTGTAAATCCTGCAAACCCACCACCAAACCTGCCCCCTAACACACCAAACCCAGTCGTGCTCGTACTCCCAAATCCGCCACCAAGTGTGCTGCCTAATGGCTCCGTAGCTGTACCCCCAAACCCTAACGTGACTTGCGACGTGTCTGGAATGACAGGACTACTTCCAGCCAGTGCCCCAAAACCAGATAATTGAGGTGCGGTTCCACTCCCGAAAACACTTGGCTTTGATGCCGCCAGAGCAGCAAATCCCGAGGTACTCGAAGCAGCCAAAGAACCGAAACCAGAATTAGCAAATGCCGAAGCAGATGTTTGAGCCTTGTCCTTAGTATCACTGCCAAATGCTGGTCTGGAAGATACATCTGGCGATGTTTTCGAGGGCTCTGAGACGGAAGTTGTAGCCTTGACCACGCCTGCGGCTTCAGGAACGAGAGGATCCTGGACGTAGATCATTTGTGTTAGTTCACGAATATAATAGGAGAGGACTCTGAAACACCCTGGCATGACTCACCTTGGTATCTATCCCAGTTTCTGCAGCTGTCACTGTATCCACTGATTCATCACGATGTCGCTTCTTCTCTGGTGCTAACCTTGTTGTGCGTCCTCCATTGACCGCGCTGCCGTTTGGTGAGGCACCCACTTCCTCCACACTACCAGCAGCTTCTAGATCTCGCGCCTCATCGTCTTGTTCTCTCCCTCTCTTTTTCTTCGGCGAAGATATACGTTCTTTCATCTCCTCATCCTGGGCGTCAGAAGGCTCCGCCTGTTCTGGTGTTATTGGTCTTCCAGGCCCCTCCTCGAGCTGCTCAGGGGCTTCCGAATCTGCTTCTCTGAGGGTAGAAGTCCTGAGACTCTCCGGGGGTTCCTTTTCAGATATGGAAGCATGCTTCAGGTTCTCGCTGGCGGCTTGAGTCGCGGGGTCCTCATTGTCGTCATTGTCGTAGCTCTGCTTATGGGCTTCTCCCCGTTCCATAATTTCATTGTTCGTCATATCTGAACTGTGCTCATCAGTAGCCTTCGTATGCGACCCTGCGGTAATCGCGTCTGCAGGAGCAGTAGGAGACATGATCAAGAAAACGCCTTATCCAACATCAAAGTAGTGAGTCGTCTGCGTATGTTGTTCCGTATCTTGTTCGAAATCCCACTATTTCGCGACCCTATCGTAGAATCCTTGATCCGTCCCGCTTCGAGGCTCCTGTTTAGGTCCATTAGCGCGGGGTCATCCCAGTCAAAGAGCAAGACAGAACTTTCAAATAATTAATGGTGTATAGCCTCCAGATCTAGCACACGCGGTTGTGAAAGCTAAGTGAATGTTTCAAGCAGTCTCAGAGGAGTTAGAAATTTATTACCAGCGGCGGAGGCTTCTTGAACCAGCACATGTTCTCAATCTATAATAATGCTACCACAAGAAACTTTCTTATGACGGAGGTGCTATATGAAGGCATGGTTAGTCAAATAGCATTGTCAAAGGTCAGTATCACAACTTAATGAAGAGTTTTCCGAAAGATATAGTTTTTTTTAAAAGTCTCCGTAGCACTAGTCCTACAGTACTAAGTAACACCACGGCCACATAAGGTATAGAGAGGGCACACCACGAGAAGTAAGAGCCGATTCAGGTTGCTGTCTCACTCCGAGGCTAAAATCGAGCCTCCATGGGTCAGAAGGAGGAGACAAGTCAGGATTCAATGATCTCCATTATGACGCCCTACTCGTGATTCGCTTTAGTAATACAACCCACAGAACCTATATGCGCCGGGACGGCTGTGCCAGAAACATCTTCAAATTTCCTTCTCCTCTAGTGTGCGTTCATTCAGCAACTGTTCAGCTGATAAAGCATAAGCATCCAAGACCGATATAAAAGACAAACAACGGATATACGGCAATGCCGACTCTGTTCTTGACGACCCCACTTCCACCGAGAATACTGACACCGGCGGCCAACGACCACCCAACAAGGACAATGTAAATCGGTATTCGAGCAATTCTGTTATGTATAACGACTGAAAAGAGGGCGGCGATGACGAGGGGGAAAAGAGTGTATCCAATAATACAGACGGACTGCGCGAAAGAGCTGTAAGGTCCACTATTAGCTCATTACGAATAACATGAGAAGGATATGCACTCACATATTTCCACCTAATAATTTAATCTGCAAAGTGACGACCGCCTCTCCCAGCCAAATCATCGCAAACACCCCCGAAAATACATCACTCCTCTGATCCGCTTTTGATTGAAAACTTAATAGCAAACTCAACATCAGACAAAACACCAGAGGTCCCCAAAGATCCCAATCCCTTAATCCTGGGCTCATATTTGACTGGCTGAGAAGATTCTCGGCATCCATAACTCTCCCAGCCAGATTCCGTACCTCGTCCCTTGCGCCAGTAAAACCTGCGGCTCTGATGCCTTCATAAGCACCACGTAGAGAGGTTGTGTTGTCGATCATTGAGCCCCCGAAGATGTACTTGGGATACAGCACTTCGCGCAATTTTGACCAAACGGCGAAAATATCTCTCCGGAGGGTGTCCCAAACAGACTCGTCAATTGTATTTGTGGGCGCACGACGGTCTTCGCCAGGAATCGTTGAAGTAAGATAGTTTTCATTTAGAGGCCGTGATGAAGAACCACTGCCAATGCTGCCAGTTAAAGCTGCACGAGACGAATAGTCTCGAGGTTGAAGAGGGTCGTCTAGGTCGTCCAGATTAGCTATGGCAAGGTTAGCTGTACCATTTCAGCAGTGGTTGAAGCTTAGACGTGTAAGAAAATTATAGCATGGTTAGTATCCCATGACTAGAAAGACCTACCATCATCAGGATCAATGAGATCATCTTCCACTTGGGGGCTGTTGTATTGTCCGTAGGGGTTTGATGAAGAGGCCATTGCGTGGCTTGTTCATTCGGTCGCACTCAATTGCGACTGACTCGAGTCGTTATTATCCAGCAGTTTGTGGAGGATTACGAATTTCAAGCCTCAATACGAATACCTGAATTGCTATCTCATTGAAGATACAAGTTCTTATTGCTCGTTGTGAGGTGCATATATCGTAAATGACAAAGTTCCACGGATCCTATTTAGCTTCGCGTCCCAGCTACGGAGCTTAGCTCGATCTAGCTAGACTTTCCTTCATGCCATAAACGGTTAAAGACGGCACGAGCACGAGCACGAGCACGAGCACGAGCATGAGATGAGCAGAGAGTAGAGAGTCTATTGGATTTATTCATAATATTGTTTGACTTAGCATAATTATAAATGCTGCATATCCAGATCCCCATACCCATTCCAATACCTTTCTTTCGATAAAGATTATTGCTCAAAACAATGCTCATAATTGGTGGACAGTCATCCTCAGACCAGAGGCTTAATACCACATGTATCGGACTGGATGCGAGCCGCCGCTCGACCCCTGCCTTTGATTACCATTAGAAGTAGGTATATAGAGACCTCCATGACTCTGTTCTGTCGTTGCCAACGTCGTTGGGAGCACGTATTGCTGCCGAGCATGCTCATACTGAGTATGCCCATTTTCGGTTGCCACAGGTGGAGGAGGCACGGGAATCGTCATTACATTGCTTCTAATATTATTCTGGTTCGCAAATTGCCTATTGCCCTGCGAATGCAGAAATGGCAATTGAAGAGGCAATGTGGGTGGCTTAATTCTCTCCCTCTCAGCCCACCTCTTGACCGCCTGGTTTTCTGGGCCAAGATCATGATTATTCTTCTGCTGTGGATCCCAAATGGGATAGCCGTACGCCGGGGCAGCCTCTCCTCTTGGTGTTCCCCGACTATAGGAAGCGATATTCCCGTTAATACCGGTCAATGCCCACGCGAAGACAGCTACATCGCGGATAGAGTTCATAAAATCGTCCGCAGATGGACCTCCCAAATTGACTGGAGCATAGTTATTCTGAGGT
>Ga0335075_10004280_pt1 | contig 22380 bp, 17 predicted proteins | sample Lox_Sample_24_FD_206723 | JGI IMG/M metagenome (GOLD analysis project Ga0335075, IMG submission 206723) | Soil microbial communities from Loxahatchee National Wildlife Refuge, Florida, United States - Lox_Sample_2.4 | ecosystem: Environmental > Terrestrial > Soil > Wetlands | place: USA...
GCACGGCGGTCGTGTCCGTCGCCAAGGGCCTCGTGCCGCCGCAGGGGATGCCGCCGACGCTCGTGCTCGGCGCGCGCTTCGGCGCCGAGCGGGTCGCCTGCGTGGGCGGGCCGGCGCACGCCCAGGAGATGGTGCACGCGGGCGCCGGCCTGGTGGCCGCGTCCGCCGACGAGGAGCTCGCGCGCGCGCTCGCGCAGGTGTTCACGCGCGCGGGCGTCGTGTGCGAGATCTCCAACGACCCCGTCGGTGTGGAGCTCGCGGGCGCCGCCAAGAACGCCGCCGCGCTCGCCGCCGGCGCCACCGAGGCGCAGGGGCTGAACGCCGCCGGCGCCGCCGCCGGACACATCTTCGCCGAGGTCTGGCGCTACGCCGAGCAGCTGGGCGCGCGCCCCGAGTCGATGATCGGGCTGGCCGGCGCCGGCGACCTCGTCGCCACCGCGCTCGCCCCCGAAAGCCGCAACCGCCGCGCCGGCGAACTGCTCGCCGCGGGCGTCCCCGCCGCCGAGATCCCCGCGCAGGTCGGCCAGGCGGTCGAGGCGCTCGAGTCCGTGCCGCTGCTCGCCCACGCGCTCGAGGCTGCCGGCGTCGGCGCCCCCGTCACCGGCGCGCTCGGGCGCCTCATCTCCGGCGAGCTCCCGCTCGACGACTGGGTCGCGCTCGTCCGTGCCACCGTGCCCCCGCCCGCGCTCTGGCGCCGGCGGGTGGGCGCGCGCCAACCGGGGTTCTGGCGCCGTGTGTGGCAGCGGCTGGTGGCTGGTTGAGCTCGCGCCATGTGTTGCCTTGCGAACGCCGTATATCTATAGTATTTATTAATATATACCATAGAGCACGCTGCACGAAAAAGGAGAACACGCATGCCCCCCCGCGCCCGTCCCGGTGAAGTCGATCCCACCAAAGGCCTGTCGCTCAACCTCGAGGAGTTCGAGCAACAGCAGCAACGCCGCGAACGGGTGCTGCGCATGCAGGACGCCATCCGTCCCGGCCGCACCACCCCCATCGCCATCCGCTTCGACCAGTTCACACTCACGCGCCTGCGCGCGCTCGCCGCGCTGCGCAACACCGGGTATCAGACGCTGCTCAAGGAGTTCGTCGTCGAGCGGCTGTACGAGGAGGAGAAGCGCGAGGGGATCATCTGACTCACGGAGTCACCCAATGGCGAACTCCTACGTCTCTTCGGGTGCGGCCGCTTCAGCGTACGCGAGCGCCGCTGCCGCCGAGGCGATCCTCAATTCGTCGAGAGCGCCCCGAAGCACCTCCCCCGATGAGGCGAGTTGAGCACACGCAAGCGGGGGCGCCAAGACGTCGAGGAGGTCGTCCGATGTGATCCGTCTGCGCGAGCTCGACGTCCCTCGACCGAGCGGCGTCAGCTGCGCTCGCACGAGCGGATGGTGCAGCAAGACGAGGACCTCGTATGGATCCCGGTTTGACTCGAACACCCCGAACTCGCTGGAGCAGAGCACCGGGCCGACATCGATGGGTATCACCGCGGCGCGCAGCTTCCGGGGATTCAGAAGCGAGAAGATGAGCTCTCCGGCACGCGCTTCTACGCCAGGCGTCGTGGGTCGGTAGTCCTTCGCCTCGTGCCATGCAATCGCACCGAGGTCGTCGATGTGGAGCACCGAGACGAACGGGAGCGAACCGTTCCCCGGCCGCTGGCGTCGCTTCACAGGCTTGAGCAACAGCTTGAAAGGGAACCCCGTCCTGCGCAGGGTGTTGCGCGATGCCACCGCGTCAGGGTCCAAGCGCGCAGGGTCAAGGGTGGTCACATCGCGCAAAGGCACGACTGCCGCCAGAGGAGTGCGGGAGACGAACCTCACCCTTCCGTTGACATCGGCCAGATCACGCACCAGGAAGCGCTGCGCGGCACCGGCGATCGCCGGCAGGTCGTCGCCCTGCGGATCAGGGATCGATGCAGATGCCTGTTTGAGGAAACCGACATGCTCGGCACGCGCCAGGAAGATGTGGCCCGAGCGAGCAGTTTGCTTGCGGAGTATCAGCGCACTAGTGCGAGCTACCGTCCCAGCGAGCGCGAATGTCGCCGTCGGCAGGCTGATGTTGGCCTCCACGCTGATGTCCCTGATGCGGACGGACTTGGCGCCCAACAGTGCCTGACGCAGTACCGCCCCGTCTACCAAGCCGTCCGGCAGAACGATGCCGAGTCGCCCTCCGTCACCGAGCAACTCGAGACATCTCACCATGAAGGCCAGTGCGGGATCGATACGACGTTTCCCGGCAAGGGCAGGCAGCCGCTCAGCGGTACGCTGGATGCCCACGACGGAGTCGTACTTGCCCTCTCCAAACGGCGGATTCGTGAGGATGAGGCGAAGCCGGCCGCGAAGTTTGTCGACGTGCGGATCGACGATCGAGTCCTCGACCGTGAACACGTTGGGGTGTCGGCCACCCAGCAGCAGCAGATTGATGCGAGCCTTTGCAACCGCAGAGGAGGACTGGTCCGCACCGAACAAGCCGCGCTCGATCAGCGCGACCCGCCGGGGGTCGTCATGCGCAACGCCCAGTTCGTTGACGGCCGCGACGAGAAACCGCCCCGTTCCGCAACAAGGGTCGCCCACTACCGGCCCACGGATAGGCTTCTTGAGGAGGTCGAGATCTGTCAGGCAGATGCGCGCAAGCGAGCTCACGACGGTGTGCGGCGTGAGATGGGTTCCAAGTCCTCCCGCATGGTCGTAACGGCCACGGAGGAAAACGTCGAACGCGGTGCCGATCACGTCGAACTGGCGTGGCCCCGATTCGAGGTGCGCGCGCAGTATGCGGATCGCTTCCGCGATCACGTCCGCCCGGTCAATTCTCAAGCGCTCGTCCGCCGGCCAGATCGGCTGCGTCCCTCCGTCGGGCAACCGGCCCGCATACTCGGGACAAGCCGCCACGTGACGGAACGCCTCCTTGAGCGATTCAACATCACCGTCGGCCATCAGACGATCGGGATCGAGCACCTCTGCCAACGGCCCCAGTCCCGGCAGCTCGAACTCAGGGTCCTCCGCCAACTTCACCTCAAGCAACAACAGCTTCGCGAGCTCCTCGATTGCGGCATTCACCGGTCGCACGCCGCCCCGCCGGTAGATCATCTGATGCAGATCATCGAGCTGCCGAGACAGCCCACCCCGATGGACCTCGATCGGCATGGCTGGGAGAACAGCTGGCGCGCTCACCAGGCCGAAGATACGGCATGGGTCGGTCCCCTCGCTCTCTACGCACACCAAACCGTAGCGCTATCAAGCTGAAGCTCACCGGCAGGATTCCACAACTTTGTACAGAACCGATCTACGCTGTGCCGGCAGCCAGGATCCCCTACGACGAAGACACACGAAAGGCACTGGCGAAATCGTTCATCGAGAACGTCGTGCTTGCGCAGTACCGCCAGCTGACAGGGTGGCAGAAGGTCACCCAGCAGACCTCTCAACTGGACTCAGGCTATCTTGGCCAGCATCTCGTCTCGCTGATCTCGGGCGTACCTGGACGCGGCGCCGGCAGCCGGGGCAAGGGGCTCGACCTGATCGACAACTCCGAGATCAAGGTCGCCAGCACGCCTGGGGCGATCAACACGCCGCGATGGAATCATACGAGCTTCGGCAAACGCAAGAACGTAGACGCCTACCTTGCACGGCGCCACATCTACTTCGTGCTCCTCGATACGCCGGAACGCCGCAAGGAGTTCCCGCTTCGAATCCGTGTCTGGCGCGTGGCTCCGCAGACCGACGCTCTCTTCGCGGACCTGGTCGAGCGTTGGGCCGGCAAGAAGAGCTCAGGCAACTTCCAGCTGCAGCCACCTCGATGGAAAGCTGGGTCGATCGCCAAAAACAAGTGCGGGGACCTCGTGCTGCCGCTCATCTTCGAAGCGGTGCAGCAAGAGATCCCAGGCGTCGACTTCATGGAGATCGAGCGCTGGAACACGAGAGCCAGAAAGTGCAGGACGCTCGCCAGAGATTGACGCTCGGAGATCGACGCTCATTCCATCAGCGTTCTGAGCACCGCTTCGTACACGCCCGGCCCGTGCCCCGCCTCGCACACGCGCACGTTCGCGTACTCCGCGAGCGCCTCGCGCATCGACGGGTCGCGCTCCAGCGCGTTGGCCACCAGCCAGAACGCGTCCACCTCGCTCGCGCACGCCAGATCCTCGCGCGAGTCTCCCACCGCGAACGTCTGCGCGCGCGCGTAGCCCCGCGCCCGGCGGTGTAGCGCCACCGCCGCGGCCTTCGCCGCGCCCGCCGGCACCAGGTGGTAGCCGCGCACGTGCGGCAGCGCCGCCAGCGCCTCAGAGCGCCGGCGCACCACGCCGTTGTCCACCAGGCGCAGGTTGCCGTGGCCGTGCTCCGCCAACACCCGGTCGACCTCCGCCGCGTCCACCAGGCCGCGGAACAGGTGCGAGACCTCGCGTTCAACATGCCACGGCTCGTGGTACTCCAGGCGCCCCGCGTAGCGCTCCAGCAGCAGTGCCGGCGCGCCCGAGCGCTCGATCTGCTCGGCAATCGTCAGCTCGCCCGGCAGCAGATCGCCCGTCAGCCAGTGCTCTTCGCCGCCGTGTGTCCCGGATGGGGTAGTGCCTGCCCCGGATGGAGCGCCGCGTGCCCCGGATGGGGCATCCAGCACCACGCACGCGCCCGCCTCGTAGATGTACGAGGACTGGCCCAACAGGCGCGCGTCCTCAGCCACCTGCGCGCGGCGGCGACCCGACATCAGCACCACCTCCACGCCCGCGCGCAGGCACGCCTGCACCGCGCGCACGCCGTCGATCGTCACGTTGCCCTCACCGTCGTGCAGCAGCGACGCACCGCGGCCCAGCAGCGTGCTGTCCAGATCCACGTACAGGCAGCGCACCGCCCCGCGCGCGCCCTGGGGAGCGCTCATTCCGCCGCCGGCGCCGCGCCCGCCCCCGGCGCCGGGACCACCGCGGGCGCCGCGGCCAGGCTCGCGATCGGGGGGCGCTCGGTCGGCATCGGGTCGATGTCCACGATCCGTTCCCACTTGGCCTCCGCGTCCAGCTGCGCGTCGCTCGGCTCGAAGCGTTCCGGCCAGGGGTCCAGCAGCTCGTCGAATTCCAGGTGCGCTGCGATCGTCGCCAGCACCGCCTGCGCCATCGGCGCGAGCGCCGACAGCGGCTGGTGGTGGTGGCGGTGCTCGTCGAGGTCCACCTGCGCGACCCCCGCCAGGCCCACTCGCCGCCAGGCGTCGATCAGCATCCCCACCTCCACGCCGTAGCCCGTGGTGAACGGCAGCGCCTCCAGCAGCTCGCGCCGCGCCGCCACCTCGCCCGCCAGCGGCTGGCGCACCCGCGCGAGCTCCGGGTAGAACAGCGCCAGCGCCGGGCGGGCCATCAGCTGGTTCACGCGCCCGCCGCCGTCGCCGTCCTCGTCCAGCGGGCGGCGGTAGAAGGCCTTCACGAACGACACCTCCGACGCCTCCGGGGAGCACACCAGCGGGCCCAACAGGCCCGTCACGAAGTGCTCGCCAAAGCACTCCGTGTCCGCGTCCACGAAGCACACCAGCTCGCCGCCAAACGACGGCAGCGCCCGCCACATCGCATCGCCCTTGCCCAGCACCGGGCCGTATTCGCCCAGCAGCTCGCCCTCCTGCAGCACGCGTGCGCCCGCGCGCTCCGCCACGCCTGCCGTGCCGTCCGCCGACGCCGCGTCCACCACCACGATCTCGTCGATCGCCCCCGCCGCGCGCAGCCGCGCCAGCACGCCCACCACCTCCCCCACCGTGGCCGCACATTCGCGCGCGGGCACGCACACCGACACGCTGTGGCAGCGCTCGGAGGCGATCCGCGCGACCGGATAGCGGGAATGGTGGAAGGTGCGGGCTTTCGCCCAATGCTCGGCGGCTCTCACGGCGGCGCTCGCGGACACGGCCTCTACTATCTCAAGTCCTTGCCCTCGCCCCGCGCACCACGTTGGCACTAGACCGCACCACCGAGCCGTGGAGCGCCCTGCTGGACGCGGGGCGCGCGGACGGAAGGCTGGTGCGCGAGGCAAGCGAAGGCCCCTCGCGGGCCACGCTCGTGGAGCCGCCCGCGGCGCTGCACCCCGACGTGCTCGCCGCGCTGGCGCGCACGGACATCGGGCGCCTGTACGCCCACCAGGCGCAGGCGCTGCACGCCGCCACCGCCGGCCCCACGATCGTCACCACCGGCACCGCCTCCGGCAAGTCCATGTGCTTCAACCTGCCCACGCTGCACATCCTCTGTCAGCAGGCGCGCGCACGGGCGCTCTACCTGTACCCCACCAAGGCGCTCGCCCAAGACCAGGCGCGCGCGCTGGGCGCATTCGCCCTCACCAAGCGCGTGCGCCCCGCCATCTACGACGGCGACACGCCGCGCGAGGCGCGCGCGCAGATCCGCCGCTCCGCCAACGTCGTGCTCACCAACCCCGACATGTTGCACGTCGGCATCCTGCCCAACCACGGCGCCTGGTCGCAGCTGTTCGCCAACCTCGCCGTCGTCGTCATCGACGAGGCGCACGTCTACCGCGGCGTGTTCGGCTCCCACGTCGCCGGCGTCCTGCGTAGGCTGCGGCGCATCGCCGCCGCCTACGGCACCCAGCCGATCTTCATGCTCACCTCCGCCACCATCGCCAACCCGCTCGAGCTCGCCGAGCGCCTCACCGGCCTGGAGGACTTCCAGCTCATCGACCGCGACGGCTCGCCCGCGCCCCAGCGACGCATCGCCGTGTGGAACCCGCCCCTCGACGCCGATGCGGACGACCGGGAGGCGTTGACCGCGCGCCGCTCGGCGCTGGCCGAGGCCGCCGAGCTGCTCGCCCGCCTCACGCGCGAGGGGGCGCGCACGATCTGCTTCATGAAGTCGCGCAAGGGCGTCGAGGTGCTCAGCCGCCTGGTCAAGGACGACCTGCGCGCCAGCCACCCCGAGCTGGCCGAGCAGGTCGAGCCCTACCGCGCCGGCTACACCCCCCAGCAGCGCCGCGAGCTCGAGCAGCGGCTCGTGCGCGGCGAGCTGCGCGCGGTCATCACCACCGACGCGCTCGAGCTGGGGATCGACATCGGCGAGCTCGACGCCGCCGTCGTCGTCACCTTCCCCGGCACCGTCGCCTCGCTGCGCCAGATGTGGGGCCGCGCCGGGCGGCGCGGGCGCGGACTGGCCGTGTACGTCGCCGGCGAGGACGCGCTCGACCAGTTCTTCTGCCGCCACCCCGAGGACTTCCTCGAACGGCCCGTCGAGGCCGCCATCCTCGACCACGAGAGCCAGCTGATCCACCGCGCGCAGCTGCTGTGCGCCGCCCACGAGGGGCCGCTGTCGCGCGCCGACGACGAGTTCTTCGGCCCGCGCTGGCAGGCGCACGCCGAGGCGCTGGAGGGCGCCGGCCAGCTGCGCCGGCGCACCGGCACGGGGGCACACAGCCCGCAGGACTGGGTCGGCGACACGTTCGTCCCGCGCCGGCCCGACGCCTACCCCGCCGCCGAGGTCTCGCTGCGCTCGGCCTCGTCCGAGCGCTTCGACATCGTCGACGTCGCATCCGGCGAGCTGCTCGGCTCCACCGAGGCCGCCCGCGCGCACACCACGATCCACGACGGCGCCATCTACCTGCACCAGGGGCGCTCCTATGAGGTGCGCGAGCTCGACCTCCAGCGCCGCCGCGCGCTCGTGGCGCCGTTCGACGGCGACTTCTACACGCAGCCCAAGTCACAGACCGACACCGAGATCGTGCGCCTGCTCGACCGCCGCACCGCGCTCGGCGTCACGCTGTCCTTCGGCGAGGTCAGCGTCACCGAGACCGTGCTCGCCTACCAGCGCCGGCGCCTGTCCGATCACGCGCACGTCGATCTCTTCGCGCTCGACCTGCCGCCCACCAGCTTCCCCACGCAGGCGCTGTGGTTCGAGCTGCCCGGCGAGGGGCCGCTCGCGGGCACGCTGGGATCAGGCCACGCGGCGCCGGCATCGGCCGCGATGTCGGCCCCCGCGGCGGCCACGCCAGTGGGCGTGCTGCCGCTCGATGCGCTGCTCGGCGCCCTGCACGCCACCGAGCACGCGCAGATCGCGGTGCTGCCGCTGATCGCCATGTGCGACCGTTGGGACATCGGCGGCCTGTCCACCAACTTCCACCCGCAGACCGGCTGCCCGACGATCTTCCTGTACGACGGGCACCCCGGCGGCATCGGCATCGCCCGCACCGCCTTCCAGCGCTTCGAGGAGCTGTGCGAGGACGCCCGGCGCCTGATCGCCGGCTGCCCGTGCGCTAGCGGCTGCCCGTCGTGCGTGCAGTCGCCCAAGTGCGGCAACCTCAACGAGCCGCTGCACAAGGCTGGCGCGCTCGCGCTGCTCGAGCGCCTGCTGGCCGGCGACGCCACGGCAGGCCCAGGCGCGCGGCGCCCAGGCGCGCGGCGCCCCGGCGACGCCGCTCTGATCGCCTCCGGCGGCTGTTGAGGGATCATGCTCGCCGCCCTGCGCCCTCTCGCCGCCATGCGCCCTCTCGCCGCCCTGCGCCCTCTCGCCGCCCTGCGCCCTCTCGCCGCCACGCGCACGACCGCACTCGCGCTGATCCTCGCCTGCGCCACGCTCGCGGCCTGCCTCGCCGTGGCCGCCCAGCCCGCTGGCGCGCCGCCGCTACAGCCGGTGAGCTTCGAAGGCCCCGGCGGGCGCACGCCGCTCACGCAGTGGACGCTGCGCAAGGACCCGACCAACCGCGGCCTCGCGCAGGGCTGGCAGCGCGGCGGCTTCGCCGGCGCGGCCGTCACGGTGCCGAACGTCGTTGATCCCACCCCCTACACGGGCAAGGCGGGCGCCGCCAACTACGAAGGCTCGGTGGCGTGGTACCGCACGAGCTTCAACGCGCCGGCGGCGGGCGAGTACGCGCTCGACTTCCAGTCGGCCAACTACCGGGCAACCGTGTGGGTGGACGGGCACGAACTCGGCACCCACCGCGGCTCCTACCTGCCGTTCGAGCTGCGCACGCACGTGGCGGCGGGCACGCACACGGTGGTGGTGCGCGTCGACTGGCGCGACCCCACGCAGCAGTCGCACGAAGGCTTTCACCGCACGTGGTTCAACTGGGGCGGCATCGACGGCGAGGTGGACGTGCGGCCGATCGGCGAAAGCGAACTCTCAGAACCGGCGATCCAGACGACGCTGTCGGGTGGGGGGGATTCGAGTCCCGCCACCGCCGCGCAGGCGAGCGTGAAGGTGAGCGTGGTGGTCCACAACTACGGCCCCCCCCGCACGCTCGCGCCCACCGGCTCGCTCACGCGCGGCGCGCAGAGCATCGCGCTCGCCTTCGCCCCGCTGACCCTCGCCCACGACCAGGCGGCCACGGCGACGGGCACCGCGACGGTCACAGAACCAGCGCTGTGGGCGCCGACACACCCGAGCCTCTACCAGCTGAGCCTTCAGATCGGCAGCGAAAGCAGCTACGCGGCCAACGTCGGCCTGCGCGACCTGACCTGGCACGGGGGCTTCGTGTACCTCAACGGCACGCAGCTGAAGCTGCACGGCGCGTCCATCCAGGAGGACGCGCAGGGCCACGGCGACGCGCTCACCCCCGGCGACGAGGACACGATCGTCGGCGAGCTGAAGCAGATCGACGCGAACGTCGTGCGCTCCCAGCACCCCCTCTACCCCGGCATGCTGGAACGCCTGGACGAAGCGGGCATCCTCGTGTGGCAGGGGATCGGGCCGGTGGAAGGCGCGGGCAACTGGTACTCGACCACCCCGCGGCTGGTGGCGGAAGCCGAGCAGCAGGCCAAGACGGCGGTGCTCGCCGAGCAGCTGCACCCGTCGATCTTCGCGTGGAACCTCGTCGACGAGGTGGCCGGCGAGGGGCGGGACAGCCAGGAGGTGCAGTACGTGCGCACGGTCGCGCGCTGGATTCACGCGCACGACCCCACGCGCATGGTGGCGGTGGACGTGTGGGGCGATCACCCGCCGACGCACGCCGGGCCGCTGTACTCCGAAGCGGACGCGATCGCGGAGACCGACTACTCGGGTTGGTATGACTACCCGCAGGACGACGCCGCGCAGCTCGCCGCGAAGATGCGCGCGCGCCTGAAGGCGATGGAAAAGACGTTCGCGGGCAAGGTGCTGGTGATCAGCGAGTTCGGCGCGGAATCGAACGGGCTGAACCCGCCGGGCAGCCCTGGGAGCTACAGCTACCAGGCGAAGGTGCTGGCCGAGCACATCCAGGTGTACGAGGAAGACCCACACCTGAGCGCGATGATGCTGTGGGTGCTGCGGGACTACCCGCTGACGCCGTTCTTCCAGGGCGGGTCGATCCACGAGGTGCTGCCGAAACTGAAGCTGATCGAAGGGCTGAATCAGAAGGGGCTGTTCACCTATGGTGGGCAGGCGAAGCCGGGGGTGGTCTCGACGGTCGCGCGGCTGTACGGGGCGCTGCCGCAGGAATAGCCGCGGCGCGTCGTGCGTTAGGCTGCGCGTGCGCGCGGCCGATGGGCTTCAGGCGGCGCTGGGCGCAGCGGCGAGAGCCTCCCGCTCGGCCCACCACCGCACGGTCTCGGCGATGCCGTCGGCCAACTCCCACCGCGCCCGGAACCCGACCTCGTCGCGCAGGCGTGCGACATCGGCCAGCAGCACCGCCGGCTCCCCAGGCCGATCTGGCAGTGCCCCACGACGCAGCAGCTCGCCGCGCCCCGTCGCGGCGGCCAGCGCGTCGAGCAGACCCCCCACGGTCGTGGCGATACCAGAGGCGATGTTCACCGCACCGACCACGTCGCTGTCCAGTAGTGCGGCGATTGCGCTGGCGGCGTCTTGGACGTGCATGAAGTCGCGGACGCGTTGGTCGCTGCCCGTGGCCACGGCCTCGCCTCGCAGCAGCGAGCGCGCGACGGAGGGGACCAGGCGAGCCGGCGCCTCACGCGGCCCATACAGGAAGAACAGGCGCCCCCATGCGAGCTCGATGCCCTCCTGGCGGGCGTACGCTTCGGCCACCCGGCGCAGCGCGTCCTTGGCGGCGCCGTACAACGTGGCTGGCGCGAGCGGCGAGAGCGACTCGCTCAGCGGAGCGGCGGCGTGCGACCAGTCATACTCGGCACAGGTGCCCGCCACCACCAGCCGGCGACCTCCCCGACGCGCGAACGCCCGCAGTAGACATAGGCTGTGCGCGACCCAGTCGAGGTTCTCGGCCGCCTGCCAGTAGCGTCCGTGCGCGGTGATCCAGGCAAGGTGGACGAGCTGCTCGGGTCTAAGCTCGCCCACCAGCTCGTCGAGGGCGACGTGATCACGCAGGTCCAGCTGGTGCCAGCGCACCGCGCCCAACGCGGCTGCGGACACGGGCGCGGGTCGCGCCGCGCGCGTGCAGAGCGCGTGCACCTCCCGCTCGCCGCGCGCCAGCTCCGCCAGCAGCGGCAGCCCAAGGAAGCCGCTCGCGCCGCTGACCAGCACGCGCGTCATCCGGCCGCGGCCACCGCGGCGATCTCGCGCCAGCTCGGATAGGAGGCGTCGCGCTGCGCGATCAGGCGTTCGCGGCCCCGCGGCACGGCGGGCCAGTCGATCGCAAACGCGGGATCGTCCCAGCGCACGCCGCAGGCGGCCTCGGGCACGTAGCGGTAACCCATCTGGTAGTGGATGAGGCAGTCGTCGACGAGCGTCTGCGAACCGTGGGCGACGCCCGCGGGCAGGTACAGGGCGCGCAGGCTCTCCGGGCTGAGGTGCAGCGCGTGCCAGCGCAGGTACGTGGGCGAACCGGCTCGCAGGTCGAGCGCAACGTGGTAGCTGGCACCGCGCATGCAGCGCACGAGCTTGGGCTCGCCGTGCGGTTCGCGCTGGTAGTGCATCCCGCGCAGCGTGCCCGCGCGGGCGGTGTAGGCAAGATTGCACTGCACCACCTCCGCAGCCATCCCCCGGGCGGCGAACTCGTCGAGGTCGAACGCGCGTGCGAACCAGCCGCGCTCGTCGGCAAGCGTGTCCAGCTCGATCGTCCACACGCCCGGTAGCGGCGACTCCTGGAACCTCATCTTGTCGCCGCCATCCCGTTCACGACAACAGCGCCAGCTCCGGCGTGCGGGCGGCGAACCGCCCTCCCCACTCGCCGATGAAGTGGAGCTGCTCCACGATCTCGTCCTTGAGGTTCCACGGCAGGATCACCACTACGTCTGGACGGTCCTCGCGGATGGCGCGCGGCGAGCGAATCGGGATATGGCTGCCGGGCAGCAGGCGTCCCTGCTTGTGTGGACTGGCATCCACGGTGTAGTCGAGAAAGTCGCGGCGCACACCGCAGTAGTTGAGGAGCGTGTTGCCCTTGGCCGGCGCGCCGTACCCGACGACCCGACTGCCTTCGTTCTTGAGACCGATGAGGAACTCGAGGATGCGCCGCTTGTCGGCCTCGACACGCGCGCCGAAGCCGGTGTAGGTCTCCAGCCGTTCGTAGCCGGCGTCGCGCTCGCGCTCACGCAGCGCGATCGCACGCGGAGTGTCCGGCTTGCCGGTGTCCTCGCTGTGGGCTCCGTAGACGCGCAGCGAGCCCCCATGCGTGGGAAGCTCTTCTGCGTCGAACAGCCGCAGCCCGTGAGCGGCGAACACGCGGCTGGCGGTGAGGAACGAGAAGTAGGAGAAGTGCTCGTGGTAGATGGTGTCCCACTGCGCCTGCTCCACCAGCCGCATTAGATGCGGAAACTCCATCGTGATCGTCCCGCCTGGGGCGAGCAGCAGCTTCATCCCCGCGATGAAGTCGTTGAGGTCGGGGACGTGCGCCAGCACGTTGTTGCCGAGCAGCAGGTCGGCGCGGCGCGCTGCCGCCAGCTCGCGCGCGAGGTGCCGCCCGAAGAAGTCGACGCGCGTGGGAATGCCCTTGTCGAGCGCCGCGCGGGCGACGTTGGCGGCGGGCTCGACACCAAGCACTGGAATGCCGCGGGCGTGGAAGTACTGCAGCAGGTAGCCGTCGTTGGAGGCGATCTCCACGACGTGACTATGCTCGCCCAGCGCGAGCAGGTGGGTGACGTGCTCGGTGTAGCGACGGCAGTGCTCCAGCCAGCTGCTGGAGTACGAGGAGAAGTACGCGTAGTCGGAGAAGATCCGCTGCGGCGGCTCGAACTCCTCCAGCTGCACCAGATAGCAGCGCTGACAGACGAGCGCGCGCAGCGGGTAGAAGGGCTCCATCGCACCAGCGTGCTCGGGCGCCAGATAGGAGTTGGCCAGCGGCGAGGAGCCGAGGTCGGCAAAGACGTGCTCCAGCGGCGCGGCGCAGAACCTACATGCGACGCTCATGCCCACACCCGCCAGGGTGCCTCGCCGGAGCTCCATAGCTGCTCGAGCTGGTTGCGGTCGCGCAGCGTGTCCATTGCCTGCCAAAAGCCGCGATGGCGAAAGGACGCGAGCTGGCCCTCGCTGGTCAGCCTGTGCAGCGGCCCGTCCTCCCACACCGTCTGGTCACCGTCGAGATAGCGGCCCACCTGCGGCGAGAGCACGAAGAACCCGCCGTTCAACCATGCACCGTCACCACGCGGTTTCTCCTCGAAGCGCAGCACGCGGGTGCCGTTGAGCTCGACGGCCCCGAAGCGTCCGGGGGGCTGCACGGCGGTGACGGTGGCGAGCGTGCCCTGTGCGCGGTGGTAGGCGACGAGCGCGCCGATGTCGATGTCCGCCAGCCCGTCACCGTAGGTGAAGCAGAACGGTTCATCGCCCACGTACGGCAGCACGCGCTGCAGCCGCCCGCCGGTCATGGTGCCCTCGCCGGTGTCCACGAGCGTCACTTTCCAGGGCTCGGCGCTCGAGCGGTGCACCTGCATTTCGCCACGACCGAGGTCAAAAGACAGGTCACATGTATGCAGGTGGTAGTTGGCGAAGAACTCCTTGATGACGTAGCCCTTGTAGCCGAGGCATACGACGAACTCCTGGACGCCGTGGGCGGCGTAGATCTTCATGATGTGCCACAGGATCGGCATGCCGCCGATCTCCACCATCGGCTTCGGTCGCAAGGTCGTCTCCTCGCTCAGGCGCGAGCCGTAGCCGCCGGCGAGGATCACCGCCTTCATCGCGCTGACCGCCTCAGACGGGGGCCATCGCTGGTGAGCTCTGGTGACACGTGCGGGACCACCCTTCAGCGCATGTAGATCGTGCGGCGCAGGCGCAGGGCCTGCACGAATCCCACGCGCCGGTCGATCGCCTCGGCCGGCGGCCACTGCCGCGGCGGACGCCCGGCCGCCGCCTTCCAGCCGGACCGGCGCCCGGCCAGCGCGGCCAGGTCGCGGGATAGGAGCGTGTCACCGAGCACGACCAACGCTTCGGTGAGCAGCGTGCGCAACGCAGCGGACGTGCGTAGGACGCGATAGCGACGTAGCAGATACGCACGGCCGAACCCGGCTCTGCGCCGGTATTCGGCCGAGCGGTGCCCGAAGGTCGCCGAGCCGAGGTGCACGGCAACCGCGTCGAGCGCCACCGCCGTCTCCCAGCCGGCAACGCGCAGCCGCAGGAACAAGTCGAAGTCGTCCATCGGCCCCTCGATGGCCTCGTCCAGGCCTCCCTCTCCCTCCCATGCGGTGCGACGGAAGGCCGCTGCGGCCCCGTCTGGACCGGCGAGCACCAGGCCCGCCTCGCCATCTGCCAGCGCCTGCTGTGGCGGGCAGTTTTTGTAGCGGGGAAAGCCCGACAGCGTGCTGTCGGCGGCGAGCCCCGCACTGTCCACCTGCCGTTCACCCGGCCGCAGCAGCAGCGGCGCGACCGAGCCCAGACGGGGTCGCGAGGCGAAGGGTTTGGCGAGGCGCTCGAGGAAGTCCTCGCGGGCATCCACGTCGTTGTTCAGCATCACCACGATCTCCCCGCCGCCGGCGGCGACCGCCGCGTTGCACGCGACCGCATAGGGCATGTTTCGCTCCATCCGCAGCACCCTCACCTCGGGGTAGGCGGCGCGCACGCGCTCGGCGGTTCCCTGGTCGCAGCCGTTGTCGCACAGGTACACGCGGTGCGGGATGGTCTGGCGGCGCAGGTGATCCAGGCAGCTGCTGGTGAGCTCCCAGCGGCGATAGGCAACCAACGCCACATCGACCGTGCAGGCGGTCTCGCTTCCCGAATCCATGGCGCGCGCACGCTAGCGCCCGCGCCCCGACGCGTCGAGCATCGCCGCCGAGACGCCGTAGTTGACGCGCGCGCATCCGCGCCGGCGTTTCTGTCGAGCAGTCAGAAATGCTTTGGCGAACAGCGGACGGGCGTGACGCGGGCTCGAGCGGCCGGGCCGCGGCTCCACACCGTGGATGCGCCGGCCTGTGCGAACATCCCCTCCCGTGCGTGTGCTGGTGACAGGTCACGACGGCTACATCGGGGCGGTGCTGGTGCCGATGCTGGTGCGCGCCGGCCACGAGGTGGTGGGGCTGGACACCTATCTCTACGAGGGCTGCGACTTCGGCACCCGGCGCGTTGTGGAGGTGCCCACCATCCGCGGGGACGTGCGCGATGTCACGGCCGCCGACCTGAAGGGCTTCCAGGCGGTGGCGCACCTGGCGGCGCTGTCCAACGACCCCACGGGCGATCTGAACCCGGAGTGCACGTATGCGATCAACCACCGCGCGTCGGTGTCGCTGGCGCTTGCGGCCAAGCGGGCGGGCGTCGAGCGCTTCCTCTTCTCCTCCTCATGCAGCCTTTACGGCGCGGCAGCCGAGGACTGGCTGGACGAGACCGCGGACTTCAACCCGGTGACCGCGTACGGACGCTCGAAGGTGCTGTCCGAGCGCGACATCGGCGCACTGGCGGACGACTCGTTCAGCCCGACGTTCTTGCGTAACGCCACCGCCCACGGCCTGTCCGTGCGCCATCGCGGTGACCTGGTGGTCAACAACCTCACGGCGTTTGCGTACGCGACGGGCGAGGTGCTGATGCAGAGCGACGGCAGCCCGTGGCGGCCACTGGTGCACATTGAGGACATCTCGCGAGCGTTCGTGGGGATGCTGCAGGCGCCACGTGAGCGGGTGCACGGCGAGGCTTTCAACATCGGCTGCGACGAGGAGAACTACCAGATCCGCGATGTGGCTCGGATCGTCGAGGCGGTGGTCGACGGCTCTCGCGTCGCGTTCGCGTCGGGGGCGGGGCCGGACAAGCGCAGCTACCGCGTGAGCTTCGCCAAGTTCGCGCGCGCCTTTCCGCAGCTGCGCCCACGTTGGACGGTACGCGCGAGCGTCGAGCAGATGCTGGCGGCATATCGAGACAGCGAGCTGCGCATCGAGGACTTCGAAAGCTCGCGCTTCATGCGCATCGCGCGTCTGCAGGAGCTGACGGCGGCGGGACGGCTGGACGAGGAGCTGCGCTGGTGCGAGCGCGAGCCGCTGGCTGTGGGGTGAGTCAGCCGCCGACCAGCTCCACCACCCGTGGGAGCTCTTGCTCGTACCAGCAGTAGGTCTCCTCCAGCGCTCGCCGCAACTCCCATGCGGGCGTCCAGCCGAGCTGCGCGGCGATTGCGCTGCAGTCGAGCCACTGGCTGTCGAGCTCCCCGTGCGGTGTGCCGCTGCCGCGGATGTCCGGCTCGAGCTCGACGCCGGCGACGGCAATCAACTGGCGCACCAGCTCGAGCACCGTCACCGGATAGCCGATGCCCGCGTTCCAGGCGCGGCCGTGTAGCTCGGGACGCTCGAGCGAGTCGGCGACCGCCAGATAGGCGTCGACGGCATCTTCGGCGTACAGGAACTCGCGCCGCATCCGCCCGCCCGAGCGGATCACCGGCCGCTCTCCCGCCAGCAGCGCGCGGATCGTGCCCGGCACCAGACGCGTGAAGTTGACGTCGCCGCCGCCGAACACGTTGGCGAAGCGGGTGATCGCTACGGGCAGCGCGAAGGTGTGGGCGTAGGAGCGCGCGATGATGTCCGCGCAGGCCTTGGACGCGTCGTAGGGATAGCGCGGCTGCAGCGCGTGCTCCTCCCCGCACGGCAGCTGCTCGTGGACGCCGTACGCCTTGTCGGTGGAGGCCACGACGATGCGCCGCGGGGGGTTGCGCGCGCTACGGCAGGCCTCGAGCAGGTTCCAGGTGCCGCGCACGTTCACTTCGTAGGTGCGCAGCGGCGAGGCGGTCGCCGAGCCGACGATGGCGGTGGCCGCCAGATGGAAGACCGCTTCGATCCCCCACCGCTCGATCGCCGCGCGCAGCGAGCGCTCGTCCATGAGCTCGGCGGGGACGGCGGTGCAGCGCTCGTGCAGCCCGCGCATGCGGTAGCGCGAGAGCTCCGGCGTGGGGCGGTCGAGCACGAACACCCGCGCGCCTTCGTCCAGCAATCGCTCGGCCACCCACGAGCCGATGAAGCCCTGGGCGCCGGTGAACAGCACCCGCGTGCCTGCCCACGCGCTCAAGGCCGGTTGCCGCGGGCGATCTTGCGCAGGTCGATCGTCTCGTCGTACAGCTCGGCGTCGACCCCCTCCTCCAGCGCGACCTCGCGCAGCGGCCGGCCGCTGGCGGTGGCCTTCTGCACGATCGCCGCCCCCCTGTCGTAGCCGATCGCGCCGTTGAGCGCGGTGGCCACGGCGAGCGTCGCGCCGGCGGACGCGTCGGTCCCGGCCTTGTTGGCCTGGATGCCGTCCACGCACTTCTCGGCGAGCACGCGCGTGGCGGCGGTGAGCAGGTGCAGCGACTGGAGCAGGTTGCGCGCGATCAGCGGGATGCGCACGTTGAGCTCGAACTGGCCCTGCATGCCGCCGATGGTGATGGCGGTGTCGTTGCCGATCACCTGCGCGGAGACCTGCAGGACGACCTCGGGGATCACGGGGTTGACCTTGCCGGGCATGATCGAGGAGCCCTTTTGCAGCTCGGGCAGGAACAGCTCGCCGATGCCGGCGCGCGGCCCGGAGCCCATCAGCGCGAGGTCGCCGGCGATCTTGGTGAGCGAGACGGCGATCACCTTCAGCGCCCCGGAGAGCTCGACGAGCGCGTCGCGGTTGGCCTGCGCCTCGAAGGGGTCGATGGGCGCGGCGATCTGCTTGAGCCCCGACTCGCGCTTCAGGCGGGCGCGCACCTTGGCGGCGAAGCGCGGGTGGGTGTTGAGGCCGGTGCCGGTGGCGGTGCCGCCGAGCGGGATCTGCCCGACGTGTACCAGCGCCGCCTGCACGCGCTCCTGGGCGAGCGTCATCTGCGCGGCGTAGCCGGCGAACTCCTGCCCGAGCGTGACGGGCACGGCGTCCATCAGGTGCGTGCGCCCCGCCTTGACGATGTCGCGGAAGCTGCGCGCCTTGCGCGCGAACGCGCGCTCGAGCCCTTTGAGCGCGGGCAGCAGCTCGTTCTGCGCGACGTCGAGCGCGGCCAGGTGCACGGCGGAGGGGAACACGTCGTTGGAGGACTGGCCCATGTTGACGTGGTCGTTGGGGTGCACGCTCTCGCCGGCGAGCTTGGCGATCACCTCGTTGGCGTTCATGTTGGTGGAGGTGCCCGAGCCGGTCTGGAAGACGTCGATGGGAAACTGGCTGTCGTACTCGCCGGCTGCGATCGCGCCGGCGGCCTTGCCGATGCGCGCGGCGGTGCGCGTGGGCAGCAGCCCGAGTTCGCCGTTGACCGCAGCCGCCGCGCCCTTGATGCGAGCCAGCCAGTGGATCACCGAGGCTGGGACCGTCTCGCCGGAGATCGGGAAGTTCTCGACGGCCTTGGCGGTCTCTTGGCCCCATAGCTGCTGCTCCGGCATCGACGCTCCTTTTACGCTCGCGGGCACGTTCTCTAGCCACGCACCCTACCCACAGAACGCGCTCAGCTCGCGCACGAGCCCCACCGGATCGTCGTAGGCCATCAGGAAGCCGACGCTCTCGAGCACGCGCAGCTGGGCGTCGGGCAGCAGCGCCAGCGCCTCTTCGGCGGTGGCGAGCGGGTACAGGCTGTCGCGGTCGGCCCACAGCAGGAGCACGGGCAGCTGCAGGTGCGCATACTGCTCACGCAGCTGCGTCTGTGCGCCGCGTGGCCAGCTGCGCGCGCACTTCGCCCACGAGCGCGCGCGGCTGGAGTTGCCGGGCACGTCGGCGAAGGCCTGGCGCATGAGGTCGGCGACGGCGGGGTTGGCGCGCGCGGACAGCCGCATGCCCCACCGCGGGGTGAACACGGCGCCGGCGCCGTAGCTCAGCAGGCTGTCCAGCCCGGGCATCGCCCCGGCGCGCGCGAGCAGCCGCCAGGCGGCGTGCGCGCCCGCGTGCGTGGGTGGGGCGTGCATGCGATTGGGCATCAGCACGAGCCGCGCGGGGCGCACGCCGCCGGCGATCACGCTGTGCAGCAGCACCTCGGCGCCGGCGCCGTGCCCGGCGAGCAGCGGCCGCGGCCCGAGCACCTGTGCGGCGAAGCCGGCGAACACCTCGGCGAACCAGTCCAGCGTGTAGGGGTGGCGCGGGCGGTCCTCGGAGTCGCCGTGCAGCGGCAGATCGGGTAGCACCACGCGGAAGCGGTCGGCGAGGCCCTCGACGGCCGGCTCCCACTCCCTGTGGGAGAGCAGCCCGGAGTGCACGAGCGCGAGCGGCGGCCCGGCGCCGAGCTCGCGGTATGCGACGCGCGCGCCGTCGCGGTGGTGGTAGAGCCGCAGCCTCATGCTCGCGCGCGGAAATCGGGGCACGGGTGCATCGTAGGTCGGCGCCCGCGGGGACGCGCGCACTTGCAGAGCGTGTGCTCGGCGCCCCTAGGACGCGCGCACTTGCAGAGCGTGTGCTCGGCGCCCTCGGGCTCCCGCGCACTTCAGCGCGCGCGGCCGGCGGCGGGCGCGCGGGTGACGATCACGACCGTTCCAGGACGGTCAGGCCGCGGATGCCGAACGGCGCGCGCACGCCGGCCCGCAGCTGCAACTCCTCCAGGCGGCACGCGAGCCGCCCGAGCGTCGAGCCGGAGGTGCGCTCGATGTCGTCTTTGACCCGCTGCGCGAGCGCGCGCTCGCGCAGCGCGCTGCGCCGCTTGCGGTTGTGGTGCTTGACGGCCCAGAAGGCGGGGAACAGCGGCGCGCCGAGGTGGATGTCCTGGAGCACCTGGAATCCTGCTCGGCGTGCCTTGCGCGCGAGCTCGCCTCGCGCGTAGCGGCGCTGATGGCCGAGCAGCCGGTCGTAGTAGTCGAAGCAGCCGGGGCTGACGGGGACGACGAGGACCGCCCGGCCATGCGGGCGCAGGATGCGCCAAATCTCTTTGAGCGCGCGCTCGTCGTCGCGGACGTGCTCGAGCAGGTTCGCGCTGACGGCCACGTCGAGACAGCGGTCGGTGAGGGGCAGCGCGCAGACGTCGGCCTGTACGAGCAGCGCGTCGGGGACGTGCATGTGCGCCTTGCGCAGCCCGTCGGCGAGGAGGTCGATGCCGATGAGCCGCGCCTGCGGCAGCAGGGCGCGCAGGTCGGTGAGCAGGTATCCGGTGGAGCAGCCGATGTCCGCGAGCGTGGGCGCGGGCGGCAGGCGCCCGAGCCGCGCGAGGATCGCGCGTCGCGTCCACACGTCGATGAAGTGAGAGCGGCTGGACTCCTCGTGGAGCGCCTCGAGCTCGGGGGACCAGTTGAGGCGGTAGTCACCTGGCAGGAAGCTGACGAACGGTTCCCCTTGTGCATCCTCGATGTGCCCGCAATCGTCATAGGGCGAAGGCGCTGGGGCGCTCGCTAAGCACGCGGTGTCCTCCATGCACGGAGCATAAGCTCGGGTGTTCCGCCTGCAAGCGCGTGCCGGCGCCAGGCGCTTTCGCGCAACCCAGACCGCGGTGCCGCGTCAGCTTGTGTCTCCGATTGACACCTACAATTGGCCGCCCGTGGCCGCATCCGAGCACAATCCTCTGCTACCCGCCCGTAGCGTGGACCCCCAGCAGGAGCTCCCGGCGCTGGAGCTGGAGGTGCTGGCGCGCTGGCGCGAGCGCGACGTGTTCGCGCAGTCGCTGCGCGACCGCGCGGGCGCCCCGCGGTGGGTCTTCTACGAGGGCCCGCCGACGGCGAACGGCCCGCCGGGCTCCCACCACGTGCTCTCGCGCGTGTTCAAGGACATCTACCCCCGCTTTCAGACGATGCGCGGCCATCGCGTGGAGCGCAAGGGCGGCTGGGACTGCCACGGCCTGCCGGTGGAGATAGCGGTGGAACAGGAGCTGGGCATCCACAACAAGGCGCAGATCGAGGAGTACGGGATCGCGCGCTTCAACGCGCAGTGCCGCGAGTCGGTGTTCAGATACCTGGAGGATTGGAACAGGCTGACGGAACGCATCGGCTTTTGGCTCGACCTGGAGCACGCGTACCGCACGCTGGACGAGAGCTACATCGAGTCGGTGTGGTGGGCGCTCGCGCGGATCGACGCGCGCGGCCTGTTGTACGAGGGCCGCAAGGTGGTGCCGTACTGCCCGCGCTGCGAGACGACGCTGTCCTCGCACGAGGTGGCGCTGGGCTACCGCGACGTGGTGGATCCGAGCGTGTACCTGCAGCTGCCGATCGCCGGCGACACCCCATCCGGGGCGCGCAGCGACGCGCGACTGCTGGTGTGGACGACAACCCCGTGGACGCTGCCGGGAAACGTGGCCGTGGCGGTCTCACCGACGGCCGAGTACGTGAAGGCGCGCGTGGACGATCTTTATTACGTGGTTGCGGCGGCGCGCGTGCAGCCCGTGCTGGGTGAAGGGGTAGCGATCGTCGAGCGATTCTCCGGCGTGGAGCTGGCTGAACGCTACGGCTCCTATGACGGACCGATCTTCGCCGCCGAGGACCGTGAGCCGGGCCCGCTGCCGATCCTGACCGACGAGTTCGTGACGACGGAGGACGGGACGGGGATCGTGCACCTGGCGCCGGCGTTTGGCGAGGACGACTACCGCGTCGCGGCCGCGTCGCCGCGCGTGCCCTTCGACCCGACGAAAGCGGACACGCTGTACAACCCGGTGCGTCCGGACGGCACGTACGACGCGCGCACGCAGAGCCGCGACGGCGTGTCCTACGCGGGCCGCTTCGTGAAGGACCCGGCGCTGACGCGGGAGCTGATCGAGGATCTGCGCGCCCGCGGCTTGTTGCTGCGCGTGGAGGAGTACGAGCACTCCTACCCGCACTGCTGGCGCTGCGGCACGCCGCTCTTGTACTACGCGAAACCGTCGTGGTACATCGCGACCTCGCGGCTGCGCGAGGAGCTGCTGGCGGCGAACGAGACGATCGTCTGGCATCCGCCGCACGTCAAGCACGGGCGCTTCGGCGACTGGCTGCAGCACAACGTCGACTGGGCGCTCTCGCGCGAGCGCTACTGGGGCACGCCGCTGCCGGTGTGGCGTTGCGAGGAGGGCCACGTTCACGTCGTCGGCTCGTTCGCCGAGCTGGCGGAGCGCGCGGGGCAGCCGCTGGCGGACCACCACCGCCCGTACGTGGACGAGCAGTCCTTTCCCTGCACGGCCGACGGCTGTAGCGAGCCGATGCGCCGCGTGCCGGAGGTGATCGACGTGTGGTTTGACTCGGGGGCGATGCCGTTCGCCCAGCGCCACTACCCGTTCGAGCACGAGCAGCTGTTCGCGGAGACGTTCCCGGCGGACTTTATCT
>Ga0335075_10004282_pt1 | contig 22378 bp, 22 predicted proteins | sample Lox_Sample_24_FD_206723 | JGI IMG/M metagenome (GOLD analysis project Ga0335075, IMG submission 206723) | Soil microbial communities from Loxahatchee National Wildlife Refuge, Florida, United States - Lox_Sample_2.4 | ecosystem: Environmental > Terrestrial > Soil > Wetlands | place: USA...
ATGTTCTCCGATGGCGGCTCATATTCCCTTGCCAACCAGCAGAAGCGCATGCCTGAGCTGTCAGTGGCACAGCAGACCATCTTCGAGAGTCTACGAAATGAGCTGGGCCATGTTCTCTACGAGCTCGAATTGATCACCGGACGACCCAAGCAGGCAGTCGACATTGGGGTCATCCGCCCGCAAGACGCGGCCGCCCGATTTCCGGCAGCTTCGATTACCGAAGTCAAGGGATATGAAGGCAGGTCCGGCGAACAGACTGTCTACTTCCGCAAAGGAAGTGAGAAACCACAGGGACTCCAAGTGACGATCCGGGTCGGCGAGCCCTTCGGGAAGGCAGTTGTGGCAGGAGAAGGTCTGCTTTGTATGAACCGGGGTCGCTGTTACCTTATTCCCAACGCCGTCGTGAGATCGTGGCTGGGGGTCAAGCTCGAAAAACAGACAGTCGACATCTTCCTCGACGTCGAGGCGGAGGCGCTCAAAACTGCCGGGATTGAGCCAATGCCAGTAACTCAGTTCGGCGCCCCGAAGGCCTCCAGGGCCCGAGCCTGACTCCGGATTGACCGCGGTGCCATGTAGGGCCCCGGCTTACGCAAGGTCAGCACGGACTCCCGAAGGACGAACCCGCGTCTCTGCCCCGATCTTCGTTCTCTCGCGATGGCGAACTCCTCCACGATGAATCCGGCCCTCGCTGCCAGGCGAGCGAAAATCATGTCGCCAGGTATGTAGGATCCTGCGATGAGCGAATCGCCGTTCACGACCACGAATCTACTCCCAGGTTTCAGCGCCCACAGGACGTTCTGAATAACGGGGAACAGGTCGTCAAAGTACTTTGTCACGATCGCACCCATGTCGTCGCGACGGTAAGCTCCCTTAGTCTCGATGTTCTGCGTAATCGACTTCGTGACGGAACTCAGCCAGCTGTCCGATCGAACACCTCGCGACGGCTGATGATCGGCGGCCGTCCACCGTGGGATGTTGTCGCACGCAACCATAGACGCTCTCAACGCGGCGAGCTGTTCGTAAGACTCGATAAACCCAAGCCAGGCGAGGTCGATCTTGTAGTTCATCACATAGTCCATTCCGTTAACGTATGGCGGACTCGTGACCGCGAGGTCAATCGAGTTTTCGGGAAGGCGGATGACCGCAGAACTTCCCAGACGGATGTCAACTTCAGGACCCCAGCCCTTGCGTTTGGTCTGGAGCAGTTCGAGGTCGGTCGCGGTGCGGCCTATCGCTTCGAGGAACAGCGCGAACGGAGTCTGAGCCGAGAGGCCCAACTTTTTCGTATACCCTAGGCAGGGTGCGCGTTTTAGATTGCTCGAGTCAATAAGGATGCTCGCGAAGCCTAACTTCAACAAGGTCTTGGTAGGGCCGTCTTCAAGCCTCCAGATGCTCTCCTTCAGGCGAAGCAGCGCCTGCAGAATCTCGGGAGTGAACTGTCGTTCCGTCTCTTTGAGGAATGGGCGGCGAAGCGTGGGGGTGGATCGTTCTGATGCCACCCTGAATGCGGTAGCCCGAAGCTCAGCTGGGTCCGCGTCCCACTCACCCTTGGCCGCGGCCACGAAAGCGGCTACCGGCATCATGTCGATGCCCACCCCCTTTGCCCCTAGCGAGCGGGCGGTCACTGGGACGGTGCCACTCCCGCAGAACGGGTCGAGGATGACCGCGTCGTGCGTTGCCCCGAAACGGCGACAAGTGTTGGCCACAAACCCGGCGGAGAATCCTTGGACATACGGCCACCATCGGTGCACGGGTCGCTTCTCGTTGGGGTTGAACTGAATCTCCCCCACCTGACGGCCGATTTGGAGCTTGAATTGTCGCTCGAAAGCCCGGTTGTACCACGAGGGACCCCTGAATCCGACTCCCTCCGGGTCGACCACGGCGTAGCGGTCCAGGACCCAAAGTCCGCGGCCGATTCGAGCGATGGCCCTCAGAGATTGGAGCGACGCCAGGCGATGGGAGATGCTACCCTCAGGAAGTAATGTAGCTTCGGACAGTTGCTTGGCAGTGATGCCCGTGATCCCCGCCCGACCAATAGCAGCTACAACCGGGTCAGCCTCGGACCCGCTAATGGCTGTGGTACCGCTCATTCCGACGCAATGACCACACCGAGTCTATAAAAGCCGAGGTCGGGGGCTGGGAAACGGTGGGCGATGGCAGAGGGCGACTCGTTCGGTCACAGCCCGCTCAACGGGGTGAGTCAAGAAGGAAGCGAGAAGGGGCTCGCACGCAAGCTGTGATTTTAGCACTGGTAAGAATGCTATAGGCAATCCCCGTAACCATAGCCTCGACAGGTAGACTTCAATAGTCAGCCTACCTACTGACTAACCGAGGTGCCGCGCTGAGCGAAGATCTCGTAGTTTTCGAGGTCTCCGGGCCGTTCACAGTTCCCTACGATGATGGTCCGGGCGGTAGACACATAGGCAAAGAACACGGGGCCCAGCTGTTTGCAGAGCTCTCAACCCTGCCCTACCGACCTGGATGTTACATTTTCGGAATGCGAAGCGGAGGAGGCATTACTCCGGTTTACGTTGGAAAGACCAAACGCAGTTTTCTTGAAGAGTGCTTTGGTCTCCATCAGTTGGACAAGTACAATAGGTGCCTCTCTCAGTCTGCCCGGGGCACTCCGGTGCTCTTCCTGTTAGCGTATCCGTTGAAGCGGGGTCGCGCATCGAGCGAAGTCATTGACGAGTTGGAGGACTGGTTGATCCAGGTGGCGTGGAGTCGAAACAGCAGTCTCCTGAACGTCCAGGGGATCAAGACTCAAAGGTGGGGCGTACGCTCTGTGGTCCGTTCGCCGACCGGCGGAATGTCCGCGGATGCAGCGATATTCAAGAAAATGATGTGGCTCGACTGACCTGTGCGATGCAAGTTCAGCTCGCCGTCCGGACCGGTTACTAGGTTCGTATCGACTTTCGAGGTCTCGACATAACACGGCTTGCAAGGCGCGTTGCAGACACGATGTTGGGAGAAGACTCCGTCCTCGATCCGTAGATTGGTACGCACCATCTTGAGAGAGCGCTGCGGTCGTACACTTGATGACCCCGCCGAGAGGCCCGACCTCTCACAAACGGTCATAACTCGCCGCTCTGTCGCCGAAGCGTTGCCAGACCCTCTTAACACCCTTCCTGAACCACGATTCCGAGCCGATCTAGTCAGATTCAGGGAGTGGGAAGGGCAGGTGATCCTAGCCCGTCAGCTTCAACAAGAAGTCCCAGGGTTTCGGGCTTACAAGGGAATCCACCGGCCAGCTGGATCTACTCATGCGCTCTGGATCCGGCAAACCGCGCGACGGGTATACCCAGACCGCGAGCCAGAGTTTCACCCTGATGGTTCGTGGACCTATCTGTATTCTCCTCAGAGTGAGAACGGTGTCTTTGATGAGAGCCTGCCTTCCAATCAGGGCATGCTTGAGTGCATCAAGGATCGCGTCCCAGTAGGAGTCTTCCGGCAGACGGATGACGTTTCGGGGCGCACTGCATACAGAGTGATGGGGCTAGGTTTTGTCGATAGTTTCGACGGTGAGCACTTCACTATTCGCGGCGAACCCATCAATGAGACCTCTAAGCCACTCCCAGAAGGGGTAGTGCCCCCGTTCGAGCCGTTTGAGTTCTCTTCAGGCCGTATTGTTGAGGTTCTTCGAAGGGTCAGGGAAAGGCGGTTTACCTCGGTTCTACGAGAGGTGTACCACGAGAGGTGTAGCCTTTGCGGGGTCGGCTATAGGTTAAAGGGAAGATCGCTCGCACTCGAGGGCGCACACATCATTCCGGTCGGGGAGCAAGGGGTACTTGGCGACGTTCGAAACGGCGTCCTGCTCTGTAGCAACCACCACGCGCTGTATGATGGATACGCCTGGGCCTTTGATCGAGACTTCAAAGTCATTGTCACGAGGGATCGAGACTTCAGAGTCTCAGCGTTGGCAAATCACGTCCTTGGCTGGGAAGACAAGATGCTTCCAAACCTACCGAGTTCACCTTCGAACTATCCTGCGGGTGAAGCCATTGATTGGCGCTTAACGAAGTTCCAGGAGCACCAGTAGGACGGTGTCTGAGGGCCGAGCGTAGACTCCAGTAGGTGGAAACCTCGATGATGTCCCGCTGGAACGCGACCAACACGTACCAAGTTGTTCTCAGAGTCCGGAGGCACACCTGAATTCGATGCAGAGCGTCACGTTGTACTCTGGGAGGTCTTCCGACTTTTGTGCAGAGGCTCTCTCTGGTCAAATCGAGACGACGCTCGAGAACGCGATGCTTGCTCGTTTGGCGAAGCGGCCGACTTCATCCGAAAAGCGATCATGGCGCGAGTCACTGGGGCGGGTCGGCGGAATCCTGAAGCTTGCGGGATTGGACGGCTTGGGTGTGAGCCTCGAATACTGTTTGCCCGCCTCCTCAAGACGTCTCGACTTCCTCGCCACCGGGCTTGACTCGACGGGAAGATCAAACGCCCAGATCTTAGAACTGAAACAGTGGGAGCATTGTCAGGAGTCAGACACTGAATATGAGGTGATCACACGCTTTCAGGGGGGTCCGGCTCGAACGCCGCATCCTTCGGTACAGGCCGATGGATACCGACAATACCTGATCGATTTCAACGAAGCGTTCCGGGGCTCAGACCCAATAGTGCTCGACGCGTGCGTGTACCTCCACAACTACGACTTCACCGCCCAGGATCCACTGTTAGATCCGAAATTCAATTCGATCATTGAGCGTTGTCCCCTATACGGACGTCAGGATCATCGAAGATTGACCGACCTACTGGTTCGTAGGCTCGGTACCGGGGACGGCATGAATGCTCTCGGGCGAATTCGGTCTGCGCCGGTCAAGGCGAGCGTAAACTTTCTCGAGCATGTCGCCGAAGTGATCAATCTGCGTTCACCCTACGTCCTGCTGGACGATCAGCGGACGGTTTACGAGCGAGTTCTAAAGTCTGTTTCTAGATCCCTAGCTGAGGGACGGAAGGCAGCAGTCATCGCGAACGGCGGACCCGGCACGGGGAAGTCTGTTATTGCACTCCAATTGATGGCGACTCTGGGGAAGAAAGATCATCGAGAAGCCCACTTTGTTACAGGTTCTGGCGCGTTCACAAAGACTCTAAAAAAGGCCATGGGTCGACGGGCTGGAGTCGCGTTCCACTGGACGAACGCGTACGTCAATGAACCAGCAGACGCAGTCGAGGTGCTGATCATCGATGAGGCACATCGAATTCGGGATTACTCGACAGACAGGTTCAGAAGGCGACTCAATTCCCTAGACGAACCTCAGATTGACGAGATTCTACGAACCGGAAAGGTTTGCGTGTTCTTCATCGATGACCTGCAAGGCATCACACCGACCGACGCGGCAACCTCAAGGACAATCCGGACCCGCGCAATTGCTCTGGGGATCGACGTATACGAGTACCAGTTGACTACTCAATTCCGCTTGGGCGGGATGGACTCGTTTCTGCAGTGGATAGAGAACGTCCTGAACATCCGCTCGAGCGAGATGGGTAAGTGGTCGAATACTCCGAGCTTCGAGTTCAGGGTTTATCCGACGGCTGCGGCCCTCGATCGCGCAATACGTCAGCGGGCGTCCGAGGGCCACTCGGCACGACTAGTGGCTGGCTACTGCTGGAACTGGTCTAGAAAACCAGGGCCTGACGGTTCGTTGGTTGATGACATCGTGATTGGCGGTTTCAAGCGCCCATGGAACGCGCGAGAGGGGAGCTCTCACCTAGCTAAGGGCATTCCACCTGCCTCCCTTTGGGCCTACGACCCGGGAGGGCAGGATCAAGTGGGATGCGTTTACACCGCCCAAGGATTCGAGTTCGATTACGCGGGGATAATCTTCGGTCAGGACATTGTCTTCGACCAGACACAAGGTGACTGGGTCGGTCAACCCAAGAAGTCATTTGACCGCAGAGTGAAGCAGGATCCAGACCGCTTCACAGATCTCGTCAAACGAACGTACAGAGTCTTGTTAAGTCGGGGACTCAAGGGCTGTTACGTCTACTTTCTGGACGATTCGACCCGAGATCGCTTCATCTCTTTAGTCTCCGATCCGTCAGAAGTGATCGGGCGTTAGCCGATAAGGGCGCTTCACGAGAGCGACCACCTGGTGACGCTATGGGGCGGCCGCAATGGTTGTTGCGCCCACCCCCGGGTCCTCGAGGTTGCCCGATCCGAGCGGACCGGGCGAAGCGCTCAGCCCCCGTCCCTCCCAGTGCATGGGGCGGTGGTGAACCCCGGTCCAGTGCCCGAGTGACACCTAGCGAGCGCCGCGACCTAGTTGCGGTGCATCAGAGACTGTCACATATGCAATTTATAACTATATGACACAACGCTAACGGAGCGACACCCCGAAGGCGAGATTGGTGCTCGTCAGCCACCGGCTGGTGGCGGCGACATTTCCAGCGGCACCCTGAATCGCATCGGTACAAGATGCCGGAGCCTCGAACCCCGGTCGAGGGCTCAGGCATTAAGTAGCGGATTCCTATTCTCCTCAGTTTCCCAATGGAAACGAGTCCTCGTCGCTCCGGGTTGCGAGAGGTGCCGTGAGGAGGTCGCGGCGAGCAGGCGCTGGGCTCGCCGTGGTGTTGGTCTCATTTGTGTGCCTCCTCGTGATTGGATCGGGGGCGGGGAGTTTCTTCCAAGGTTTCGCCAGTGCGGGTCCTTCGGGTCGGACACTGTGCCAGGGGAGCTGTGCCGCGACGGCTCTCGGTCCTTCCCCTTCAGGAATCGCCTCGGACCTGACCGTTACCGCATCCAGCGGCACCTCGTTTGCCGGTTCTTCTATCCTGTTCCAAGCCGCGCTGCCAACAGGGCTCACCGCTACCGGGTTCACGTGGTGGTGGGGCAATGGGAACGTCACTTCGACAACAACGGGCTCGGTCTCGTACACCTACCCCGGGGCCGGGGATTACCTCGTTTACGTTCAGGCCACTGATTCGGCGGGTGCGGTGCACGACAATCTCCATGGGCTCCTCTACCACACGGTCCTCCCCTCGGCAACGGGGGACGATCTCGGGAACTACGCGGAACTCGCGGGTTCCATCACGGCCAACACCACGGCGAACGTCAACGCGACCGGCGCGATCGCGCCCGGCGGCTTCCTGAGTGTCGAGACCTGGATCACCAGCACCCCATCGAATCCCGGATGGTCACTTGGGACTCCTCACTATTCTGTCTCTGCCAACGGACAATCCTATGCCACGCTCTCGACCGGCGTGCTGAACGCGACCGGAATCAACGGGGTCAGCGTCTCGTTCGCGTCCGATACCCCTAACGGAAGCTACTCGCTTGAGTTCTCGCTCTCCTCGACCGGGCCGGAGAATGGGACGACAGCGACGGCGTGGGCCAACTTCACGTACACGACCTTTGTTGAGCTGGGTGCTCAGGTCCCGGCGTCCCCTCTTCCCACCTCCCCCCACCCGGGGACCGTGGACGAGTACACGGCGGTCAACTTCTACTCTTGGGACCCAGCCCTATCATACAATACCTACGACGTTGCGGTGTTGCAGAACGTCTTCCAGACCCTCATCTTCCGGAACGTCTCCCAGGATGGATCCGTTCCGCAGGACTTTGTCCCGGATCTCGCGATGTGCGTCCCCGGCTCGGCGCTGTGTCAGTCGCTTTACGGTAGCTCGCTGATCGACGGTCAGGGCGACTACACGTTCGTCCTAAATCCCAACGCAAGCTTCTACGACCCGTCGACCGGCGCGCACTGGACGGTGTTTCCGAACGACGTCGCCTTCTCCGTGGCCCGAGACTGCCTCGAGGCGAACGTAGGCTACCCCTCGATCGACTTCCCCGGTTGGGACCTCTGTCAGACAATCCTGCCGGGGGCCTCGACCGGAGCCAATCCCGCGAATCAGTCGTGGGACGCGGGGACGCACTACCCGTACAACAACACTCCCGCGAACATCCTCGCGGGTGTCCTCGTCAACGACAGCGCGTTCTGTCCGGCCTCGTCCCCGATGCGAGATGGCATCCACGGCGACGGGTGCGTGACCTTCGTGACCTCGCGCTCGGGTCAGACATGGCCCCAATTCCTCGCCTTCCTCAGCATGCCGGAGGGGAGCGGCGTGGTGAGTTGCTCGATACTGAGCTCGCTCGCTCTGGGGCTCCCCGGTTGGAGCGCAGGTAGTTCGTGTATCGGAGCTCCCCCGGGCACCGACGGCAACCCGAACGGGGTGCCCGGGGACTTCGCCTGGGACTCCTACATCAACACGACCGCGTCGAACGAGTTCGTCTCCCCGATCGAATACTCACCGGTCGGGAGCGGTCCGTACTATGTGGCGGACGTGGCACCCGCCCATCCCGCCCCTTCGAACCTCTCCTATATCGACTTCCATGCGAATCCCTATTGGGGAGGGACTCCGTGCTTGGGAGGTCGGCTGGCGGGGTGCCTCCCGGCCGGGGACCTCGGGGGCCAACACCCCGATTACATCGCGTCCGTTCAGGTGTACAATAACGCGAGCGACAATGCCACGCCAGGCGAACAGGCGTTGGCAACCGGCGCCGCGGATCTCGCCGACGTCAGCAGCATCCCGACCCTCGTGGCGGACGTGGACGACGGACTGGCACGGGTTGTGGAAGCGCCGTCGATTTCTGTCTTGGCCCTGATGATGAATATGCTGTACTCCCCTTCGGCCGCTAGCACGGTCTTGGGGACCAGTTCCACGCTGCCCGCGGAGCTGTTGCGGGACGTCAACCTACGGCAGTTCCTGATCAACTCGTTTCCGTGGCAACCCGCGGATCAAGGGGCCTGCATCGAGGATGGTATCCAAGTCTGTACTCAGTACGCGGGAATCATACCCGCCTATATGACGGGCTATGTCCCCTCCAATCTCACTTGGCCCTCGCCCGACGCCTCGGCGAGCGCAAGTGTGGTCGGCAGCGCCGGGTGGTGGTGGGCCCAGGCCGAGAACGACGGCGTCGTGGGCCCCTCGTGCTCAGTCGCGTCTCCCTGCACGTTCCCCATGCCGTTGTTTCCGGGCGGAGGAGGATGGAATCTCTCCCTGAACTTGTGGGCTCAGAACGTGATTCAAATTTCCGGAGGTGCCATTCGGCCGTTGTTCTCGCAGAACTCGACGTGGGGGATGGTCTTCGGCAGCGCATTCTCCTCCCCCGGGAACTCTCCTTTCGCAGTGCAGTATGCGGGGTGGTCTCCCGACATCTTCGACCCTTCGAACTACCTGGGCCCCTTCGTGGGACCGGAGGAATACGGAGCCACGAACAACTTCTCGAGCCTGCTGCAGCCTCAGTACGAGAGTCCGTGCGCCGGTCCGGCCCAAGATCCTCAGGTCACGGAGTCGTGTCAGGGCTCGGCGTACCAAGAGCTTCTGAGTCTCATCGCGGAAGGCGCCACTTGCGTCGCGCCCACCTGCTCGGTGGCCGAGCGAGAGCTGATCTACAACGAGGCCGACCATCTGACCGTCAGTCTTGGGCTTCTGCTACCGATCTCCCAATCGACCGAAACGTACGCGATCGCGCCTTGGATCGACCCGTCTTCCATCGTGACCGATCCCATGAGCGCGGACCTGACGGTCCTCGGCGAACCTCTGTTCGACTTGAGATACGTAGCCGTGGTGCCCCCAGTCTATCCGCTGGAGGTCAGTACATTGAGTGGATTCTCGGAAGAGTCGAGCCCAGCCGGGCCATCGGTCGCGCTCCAACTTCGCGCGGCGGCTCCGACCTTGGAGACCGGCGAGACATTGCTCATCCTGGTGGGGGTAGCCGGCGGCACAGGTGTGTATCACTACGAGTGGAACGGTCTCCCTTCCGGCTGTATCTCGTCCGACGCAAGCGCGATCGTTTGTCGGCCGAATGCCACCGGAACGTTCTCGCTGCAGGTGAACGTTACGGACACGGCCGGGAACCGGGGTTCGAGTCCCCTGGCCAGTGTGACCATTCAGGAGGGACCGACGATCACGGACTTCGCCGTCGCTCCTGCGCACTCCGTCTTGGGGTCGCCGGTCACCTTCACGACCGAGGCTACGGGCGGCATCGGGGCCCTCTCGTTCGCGTACGAGGGACTGCCCCTGGGTTGCGCCAGCGCCAACTCTTCAAGTGTTACCTGCGTCCCCAGCGCAGTCGGTACTTTCACGGTCGTCGCCGAGGTCCACGACGCGATCGGGGTAACCGCGATCGCCACCACGTCGGTCAACGTCACGACGGCGGTGACCGCACCGCCCCCGTCGCCCTCGTCACCTTCGACCTACCTAGAGCTGGAATACCTGGGCTTGGGGATCCTCGTCGGGGCGATTGCGACCTCAGTGGTCTTCGTCGTCACGCGGCGCAGATCTAGGAACCAACCGCCCCCGATGAAGGGTCCTCCCGCTCCACCTAAGTGAGAGGAGAGAGACTCGGCGAGCCCATCTTGCCGCTCGCCGCTCTGCCGGTTTTTCCGTACCCACGACAGTCCATCCTGAGAACCTCGGTCCAAGTGAGGGCAAACATCTCTACCTCTTCCTTACGTGCGGGCGGGGCGATCGGTTTCAACCTCGAGGGGTGGCTGTCCCGGGCCGACTCAAGCGCAGCTCCCTAGTACGTGGTGACCGCTTCCAGCCCAAGTCCCTCTCGGGCTCGCTCAAACGCGGTAGTACGTGCCATGCCGCCGCCGGCGCTTCTGACCGTGCAGCGACTTTGCTCCGCTCTTGGTCGAAAGCCCCACGATGGCTACCAAAAGTAGGGATGAGTTCCAGGGTAGCCAAGGCAACAATTCTCGGGGCCCAAGTACCGGCCGCGAGCCTCAGTCATCCTAATCCATGAAGTATCGCTCAAGCGCGTCGAAGTGTCGGAATCCGGATCGCCGGAGTTGCTGGTCCCTCCCGGGTCTCGAGACTCCTCGAAAGCCCGCAAGGCGGCAGTAGACCGCAACCGCCCTGGAGAGAAGTGTCTCGCCCCACCCGGGAAATGGATTCCGGTCATCGATCGTGAGAAATGCGAGGGAAAGAGCGAGTGCGTCGTCGTGTGTCCCTATTCCGTCTTCGAGCTCGGGACCCTCACGACGGAGGAGCTCGGCTCGCTGAGTTTCGTGGGGCGAATGAAGGCGAAGCGGCACGATCAGAAGACGGCGCGAACTCCGCTGGCCGCGGCCTGCCGGGCATGCGGGCTCTGCGTCGTTGCCTGTCCCGAGGACGCAATCTCCCTCGCGCTGGGCCGCCCTTCGTGATGCCTCCCGCGAGCTTACTCCCCGTGGCGACGACACTCTGACAGCTGGACTCTAGGTCGCAAGGTCGATTGCACCGACCTCACATGGTGGAACTGAGCAGCGTGCCCATTGACTTGACACTACTCACCTTCGTCGCCCCGGTCCGAGCGGACCAACCTCATTCTGACTTCGGCAGCGAGTCCGAATCTCCGCCGGTCTTTGCTCGCAGTCGAGCGATCTTCCTCTTCATCAGTTCGATCTGATCCGTCAGCTCATCGATTACCGCCGGGTCCGACCTGACTTTGAGGTAGTAGTCCTCGGTTTGAACGACATGCCAACCGGGCTGCTCTGTTGAGCGATCGGGCGACACGGAAGACCGTGTGTCTGAGGGCGGACCAGCACGGGCAAGACTCGAGAAGCCCGCTCCATTCGCTGACGGGGAAGAGGGCCCCGACCCCTCCCCAAGGCTCAGCCCCCTTTCGTCCCGCGAGAGAATTCCCGAGTAGACCAGGAGTTCAAGTATCACTCTGAGGGACGGTTCCTTCCTCGTCTTATCGGTCTCCGCAGCTAGGGCGAGTTCTCCGATGAATTGGTCCTCGGTCATGAGGGGCTGTGTTTGAAGCACCGTGACTGCCAGTTCTGAGAACCATGCGGACTTCAGCACATCGCGAAGGATCGGTCGGGCCCGGTCGTCGCTTACAGACTTCGCGTTGACGAACCGGATCGCCTCCGGAGTTGGAAGGTAGAGGCCCTTCGAGTCGAATTTCAACAGCCCAATGGATGACAGAAACCGGACGTTCATCGAGGCTGCTTGAACTGGGATTCCCTCCCCCTCTACCCGCTCCGCCGGTATCGGTTCCGCTCCGCTCCGCGTGTGAGTCACGAACCTCCGGAGAATCTCAAAGTGGACCGGAAACGGATGCCGGTCCGATGGCAGCGTGTACTTGCTGTGCACGCGCGTTCGAGTCACTGGCGTCTTCTGGGCTGCTCCCGCGTTCACCGGCGGCGTGGGCTCAGCACTTCCTGGCTGGTTCTCCATGGAGATCCTCATGGAGGGTAAGCCTGTGACGTATATTAACTACGCTATGTTTGCCCACATATCGTAAAAATCATACCTACGGCACATATACAAAACTACGACTGTTGTTTTTTGCTTTATACATGGTATGTTCGCCAAATTCGATAATGATACGTGTGATAGCTCAATCGATCGCTCCCCGGCGGTGACTCCCCGCTCCAATTGTTATATGGAAACATCGCAATACTCGAAAGAGCTAATATCCCGGCCTGAACTGTGTTAACCGTCTATGACAATTGATGCACGGAAATTTGACCGTTGCGAGCATCCGTACCCGGTTTGGCACAAGAGGAAGGTCCCGTTTCAACCGGTAGTGACGGTCCCGCCCGGCTACATCGAGCGAGCTGGCCGAATCACAGAGCTTGACCGGGAGCTAGGATCGTTCATTCTCAGCGAGACTGACTTCATGCGCTTTGTTGAGGAAGCGGTCGCCTCCAATCTTCACCTATCAGTCCATTTGGAGGGAAACCCACTCTCGTTTGAGCAGGTCCGGAGGGTGACCCGCCAGTCACTGAGAGGAATATCACCGCCGACGCGTGACCCAGCGACCAGAGAGATTCTCAATCACATCGCTGTTTGGATGATGCCAGGTGAACTTGCGATCCCTTGGACCATCGAACAGATTTGTCGGGTCCACTCATCTCTGTTCGCTGAGGCGGACGATGAGGCTCGGCCAGGCTTGCTTAGAACCGAAAGAAGGCCGATCACATCGGATGTTGGCGAGCCGCTCTTCCACCCTGCGCCGCCGGAGCATATTCCCGAGGAGATGAGGTCGCTCTTGGATTGGACGAACCTCCAAGCCGCCGCCATCGCTCCGGTCGTTAGCGCGCCGGTGTTCTTCCACGAGTTCGAAAGCATCCACCCTTTTTCTGACGGGAATGGGAGGACCGGACGGACTCTCTTCCATGCTTACCTGCAGAACAATGGGCTTCCGAATGCTTACCGGTGCATGATGGAAGCCGAACTGATACGTGATCCGGAACTGTACTACAAGATTCTTGGATGGACTGACTACTCGGGGGGATATACCGAACTCGTGGATTACTTCCTGGATGCGCTTGTCGCGAGTTACGGGGACGCAGTCTCTCGATTCAGAGGTAGAGATCTCGCACCTACACTCGACGAAATCTCGCTTCGCCTGGCTAGCTTTGCTAAGGACTTTGCCGGCTGGTTCTCCGTTGCGGAGGCTACGAGGATCGTCGGGACACTGAGCGAGCAGACGATACGCAACCGTCTCAATAATTTGGTGGAAATGGGACTGGTGACCGCTCGAGGACAGACCCGAGCGAGGCGTTATCGGTTTGCGGATCCCCTGGCAGACGTCAGAGAGCGGATTCGATTGGCCTCCTCCAAACAACTCATCCGAGCAGCTCCAAGGTCCAGCTTCGCTGGCTTGGATGTTTCTGCCAACAACGGAGCGCCACCAATTCGCCCGACAACCGAGGGTCCGTCATCTGATTCCGAACCGCAGTGAGTCGATCCTGGCGTGTAGGCGGGCGTCTGTAGCTCGGGACGTTCGGTCTGTGTACAAGCAGAAGAGTTTGCTAGATCCGGGTCGAGACTCACGAAGCTCAATCGTGCAAGGGGCCTTCGTCCCGCTCGAGAGTCTTTGATGGTGGGCGCAAGCGGTGCTTCACCCAATCTTCCGCTGGTTGTGAGCGAGCCTTCAATCGCCCACCCACAGAGCCCAAACCTTGAAGGAAGCCAAGTCGGCTTCGAGGCAACAAGCCCAACGCGCCCACCCAGCCTGGACCTACCTGATTGGACCATCGCAGGCGGTCCCTATGCTCGCCGCGCCCTCCCGGGCACCGCAACCCGGCGCGACCGAAGCTGCTACAGAAAGCCTCAGTCGTCCTTCGACTTCCCTTCCTTCTCGAACAGGCCCATCATACTGCCCTTATTCTCCGCTCCTAGAGGTACACTGTCGTGTACGACACAATCGAGGTAGCGATGAGCGGCCCCCAGCCCCCAGCTGCAACGCCGCGACTTCGCTGAGGCATCTTGCCCTCTCCTCCACCCACGGACTGTTGGGGGCCACAGCCCGATCCGACCTCTGTCACTCGGGCCCCCTGTCCCAACGGGTGTCAGGGTCTAATCTTTCCGAACGAACTGGTAGCTGAGAAGTGCCAGATTGTCACCGACCGTCCGACTGCTGACGAGGCGAAGTGTACGCTTCTCCTGGGTCTCTTCGAAGAGTCGATCACCCGCTCCGAGAACGTATGGGTGAAGTAGGATCCTCAACTCGTCAACGAGATCGTGCTCCACCAGGCTGTGCACAAGTTGGCGACTTCCGAGGACAATAGTGTCCCCGCCGAGGCTCTGCTTTAGCTTCGAGACCTCGGCCACCACGTCGCCCTTCAGCACCGTCGAGTTGTTCCAGCGGGGGTGCTCGAGAGTCGAAGACACGATGTACTTCGGTCCCGCGTTAAACCGGTCTGCCAGCTCCCCACTCCGGGATGGCCATCGCGCGGCGAAGAATTCGTAAGTCCGCCGACCAAGAAGCCACGCCGTCGCTGCCCGCACCTCATCGAGCGTCACGGTCGCCCGTGCTTCGCGGTCCCGGTCGCCAATCTGGGTCCACCAGCCGCCGAACTGTAGGCCGCCCTCTCCGGTTGGGTCCTGCATGACCCCGTCGAGCGAGATGTTCTCACTAACCACGACCCTGCCCATGAGTTCACCTCGGGGTCCTGCAGAACCGGAGCCCGCTCAACCCTAGTCCCTTGACTCTCGTCCAGGAGGGGGCAGGGGGTTTCCGCAAACTTCAGGGTCTCTTCGGCGACAGTTTCCGTGTTCCCGCCGTAATCAATTGGCGAAGACGGCCGGTGATGTACGAGCCCCAGGCGTCCGAGCATGAGCTGTAGCACTCGATCTTGGGGACCAACCCTCTGTGAGTGAAGCGAACTTCGGTCTTTCGGTCCTTCTTCGAGATCTCGAAAACAACGTCGGTCCCGGTCCACTCGTCCTTGTCTTCGATGAAGGAGAGATTGCTCTCGGTGACGTGCCAGACAATCTTCTTGCCCGGGACCAGCTCGGTGATCTTCTGTTTGCTGAAGTGATAGGGCTTGTACGTGTAGGTGAACTCCCCGCCGAGCTTGTCTGTAGTGCCGCTGATTCCCGGCTCTCCAGTCCACCAACCTCGAACATTGTTGATCGCTGCGTAGGCTTGCTCCGGAGTCTTGTCCACGGTAATCGTGACTGAATAGTCCCGTGCCGCCACCATCTTCGCTCGCCACCCTTTCCGTTGTACCAGTCGTCGAGTGTCTCGCTATTCCTTCTTGTTGGGATGCCCCTTTCCTTTGGCGATCAAGTCGCGAAGGCTGCTTCTGATGTACGAAGACCAGGCGTTCGAGCAGATGTCGTAGCACTCGTACTCAGGAACCAGTCCGCGATGAGTGAACCGAATCTCGGTCTTCCCACCCTTCCTTGAAATGTCGAAGATGACGTCGGTGCCTTTCCACTCGGTCTTGTCCTCGGTGAAGTCGAAGTAGTTGTCCACGACATGCCATACGACTCTCTCTCCGGAGACGAGCCCGGTGACCTTCATCGTGCACCGATGGGCATCCCCGTAGTGGTACTTCCACACCGCACCGAGCTTGTCGGTCTGGCCCTCGATGCTTTCGGACCACCACCCGCGAGGGTTGTTGATCGCATCGTAGGCTTCCTCTGGGCTCTCGTCGACGGAGATCGAGATCGTGTAGTCCTGGTCCTTCATACAGCAGTCCTCAGTTTTTCCTGTTGGACACCACTAGTCATCGAGACTCCCCATGCTCAGGTTCACTACGGACCCGGTGACTGCCGATGCCTCGTCGGAAGCCATGAAGGCGGCCACGTCGACGAGCTCTGCGAGCGTTGGCAGCCGCTGGGTGTGAGTTCTGCTCGCGACGAAGCCCCGAAACTGCTCGGGGGAAATCCCCAGCGCTTTGGAGTGCAAGTCAAAGGCCTCCTTGATCGTCGCGGTTTCCGGCATTCCTTGGACTCGCAATCCCACGACTCGAATTCCGTGCGCAGCGAGCTCTGCGGACAATTCGCGAGTCAGGCACTCCTGGGCGCTCATCGCAGGGCCGAGCCCACCGACGTTCGGAATACCTGTGCGGGACATGATCGAGGTCACACTCATGATCACTCCCGACTTCCTGGGGACCATTAGGCGCGCAGCATGGCGAGCGGTCAGAAAGTTTGACCGAGTGAGAGTCGAGATAGGCAGCGCAAACTGCTCCACCTTGAGGTCGACCATGGGTACACCCTGTACTCCCGTGCTTGGGATCCCGACCGCGTTGAACGAAATGTCGATCCGACCCGCCTTTTCCACGACGGCCCGAAGGTGCTCTTCCACAGACCCTTCGTCCAAGGAGTCAACTTGGGCTGACTCGGCCCATCCCCCCGCGGCGACGATCTCCTTCGCGACCGCGTCCACGCGCGGCCCGTGGCGTCCCGTCACAAACAACCGGGCCCCTTCGCGCGCAAATCCCCGCGCAACGGCACCGCCGATCGCCCCGCCGGCTCCATAGACCACCGCGACCTTGCCCTTCAGCATCATCGTTCCTCTCCGGTAACGGGAGATCGGCCTTCGTCAAATCGAACTCCGGCCCGAGACCCCGCCGAGACGATCGTGCACATGATGTCCGGATAAATTGCCGGTGCCTTAGTTCCCGTGCACGACGGTAGAGACAATTGGCGACATTCGGAGAAACGGGTGTCCGAAAGGGGCTTACGGTCGCGCCAATTCGGACTTTGCGAGGCGGTCACTTTTGTCCTCTTCTCAGATGGCCGTGGTCCCGTTCGCCCCCGACGAACTCGACATCGCAATGCTACGCGCGATGTACCGTGACCATTCGGTCAGCTGGGCCGGGTTCGATCTGGATCAGAACGCAAGCCGCGTCGCCCGCGTCCTCAGGGTAGGGCGAGGTCGGGTGACCGCCCATCTCGAACGATGGCGATCCAGCGGTTTCATTCGGAGATACTCTGTGCGATTGAACCCGGCGCTGCACGGTTGGGACGGCGCCTATGTGTACTTGCACCACGAACACCACCGGAGCAAGCCCGAGTTGTTTCGTCGCCTCGGGCTGATCGACGGAGTGGTCGGCGCCCAAGAGTTCCTCGGCGAGATGTCGAGCGTGACAATCGCTGCCCCGGACGCGTTTACTCTCGGACGCCGGATCGACTTAGTTCGGACTTTGCCCGGAGTTCGAGAAGTAGGACCAGTGGTACCTTGGCATCTGCCCGAATCCACGCACCGGATAACTCCTGTCGAACTCGGGCTGGTTCGTGCCCTGCGGGAGTCGCCGACCGCCCCGCTCTACGAGATCGCAGACAAGATTCAGACATCCACCCGGACCGTGACCCGGAGGTACGCGGCCCTCGTCAAGGAGTGGGCCATTTGGGTGGTTCCGATGCTCGATTGTACCGCTCTCCTGAGACCCGCGGTTTCGGTCCACCTCAAGGTCGAGCAAGGGGCCGATCGCGACAGGATCGCACGGGAGCTGCGTTCTCGATTCCCACTGACGATTGACGTCTTCGCAACCCCGGTGGAGTCGCGAGCGACTCCGATGTCGTTCGCTTTCTACGTCATGCTCCCATCCCCGGCGGCCCTGGAAGAGTTCGAACAGTTTTGTGAGTCGTTGCCCGGAGTGGAGAGCATATCGGATGCGGTCCTGGTTCGCTATCACGATTATCCCTCCTGGTACGACCGGCAGCTGATCGACATGACCCGTGAGGCGCGCGCCCGTTGAGCTTGCCTGCGACTCGCGAGGGAGAGAGCGCGATCTGCGAACGATTGGGACTCGAGCGAACTCTCAGTTCCTGCGGAAGGCGTCTCTCCCTTCCCGGGCGGGACCTGTGAAGTCCGCGCAGTGCGCTATTTTCGGTCCCGGTATCTCTTCAGGGACGCCACGTCTTCCTCGTACGTCTTCGCGAGCATCGCCAGCCATAGCGTCCGGGTCTCCTCGGGGCTCTTGCCCTTGCACTGAATGTCCCCGAAGATGTCGACCCGGGTTCTTGCGCCATCCGGCCGGTGGATGCCAACGAACCTCGATCCGGCGAAGTCTCCCTCGAACTCCTCGATGCAGCGGCAGTACGGGGGGAACGAGGTGATGCGGCTGCTCGACTTCTTCCACTGTCCGTCGAGCCTGCGCTCGAACGCCAGAACAACGGTCGGTCCGGAGGACTCTACAATCTGGAAATTTCGGACGTCGGCCGGATGAGCAGACGAGTGCTCCTCGGACTCGAGGAACGACTCAAGTTCCTTCAGGCCGATTTCCAAAATCGTGCCCATATCCTCTACGTAGACCATCGACGCCGCCCTCCTCGCCTAGCGATCCCCGGACGCGTCCGGCTTCCGAAGCTTGCTGGGTGCGGAGGTGGGTTCCAACGCTCTTTGCAATATGTCGAGGGTTTGCCCCCACCCGCCCCGGAATCCTGCTTCGAGAGGCACATTCCCCCCCGGGAACGAGCCTGCCGAGAGCACCTTCACCTGGACTATCACACGGGTCTTCCGCGGCCCGAGCGACTCGAACCGCACCGTCTGCAACGCCTCGAAGGCCGCGTTTCCGTCCCCGGGGGCCGTGGCGCTCCTAAAGCCGAGAATCTCGGGCGGGACGAACTCGACTATCGTCCCTGACGTCTTGTAGACGACACCGTCGTCAGGATGTCGGTCATGGATTCGTATGGTGCCTCCGGGCCTCGGGTCCCACTCGAAGACGAGCTTTTCGGCTCCCTCCGGGGTGAAGAACCTTGACGCGGTAGCACGGTCGGTCAGCATGCGAAAGACCGACTCCCGTGGGAAGTCGTAGTCCCGGGTCACGGTCACCGCGTTTCGCTCCGTGTGGGTGGATCCCTCTTTCGCCGGTGGGTTCATGCACTGGCCTCCTTCAGGGCCTTGTCCAGGCGGTCGAGCCTGCCACGCCATAGCCGAGCCATTTCGTCCGTCCAGACTTGGATCTGGGCCGTAGACCGCGGGTTGAAGGTGTACAGTCGACGCTGGGCTCGCTTCTCCATCAGGAGCACGTTCGCCTCCCGAAGCACCCGGAGGTGCTGGGAGATTGCCTGGGGCGTCACGTCGAACTCTCGGGAGATTTGGGAGGCGCTCAGTTTGCCTCTGTGAGCAAGAATCTCCACCACCCTGCGCCGGCGTGGTTCCGCGAGGGCACGGAAGGCGTCCATCTCGGACATGTAAAGCAAACTCTTACTAAAGTGTTTGCTTTGTTTAGACGAAAGCGACCGCTCCTTGCACGCGCGCTTTCGAAGGAGGTCGTTTCGGTGCGGCGGTTGTAATGCGTGTGCGCCCAGCTTCGCCCGTCGGAGTACGCTGATTACTCCAGACCCCGACCGAAGCGGGCGGCAGTCCACTCCTTGCCCACACGGCGCAGAGTCTGCACGAAGACCGCGTTCGCCGCGTCGTGGGCGCGGAGTTGCTTCGACACTACCACTGTTCGAGAACGCGCCAGCTTGGCCCCTCGGAAATCCCTGCGTTGTCTCGCGCGGACGGGTATCGGGCGGCGGTCGAGCGTTCTAAACTGCCGGCGAAGAGGCGGGCGGCGCAGCCAGCCTCTTCCTCAAGGTCAAGGGGATCTCGAACGAGAGGACAATCAGAATCACCAGCGGGACCACCGGAAGCAAGAACCCGATGCTCAACGCGCTGTAATATCCGGAAAGACTCGCCATCACAGCCCCGATGACGTCGATAGCGGCGCCGACCCAGGCCGCCGTTGCCATCCACTTGGGGAGGTCTCTCGCCTGTCCGAGGGCGGACGCGAGCAGCATCGCGCCCATTCCCACACCGTAGATGGAGACCACCGTCCACGCGTCGTTGACCGTGGACCAAAGCGCCGCCTCGTACGCCTGGATCGAAGCACTCGGAGCCGGAGTGATCGAGATCGCCCAATACCCCCCATACTCGAAGGCGCCCGCGACACCGAGACTGAACAGACCCGCGAGGAGCACGAGGGGGCCCACCCTCGCGAGGCCCGACCCTTGCGCCCGGAGAACCGATGCTAGGCTGATGAAGAACGGGGTCACGAGGAACGCAAATGCCAAGGGAAAGAGGTACAGGACGTACCCGTTGGGGTCGCCCTGGAAGGAGGCCAGCTGTTGCTGGGCCGAGGCGGCTGACGGAGTCAGAAAGTCGATTACGATCGACGCTGCTCCGGCGACCCCAGCCAGGATGCCGAAGAAGAGGAAGCTGTTAGAGGTCGCGTCGTTCGGGAGCGCCGGCTCACTCCCCGGGGCGCGCGCGATGGACACTAATGGGCGGACCAAGTTCACTTATCTAAGGGTTCTCACGCCCGGCCGTGCCTCGATCCCGAGGCGTTGCCTCGGCGTTCGCGCGTTGTGGCAGGAGGTAATTTCAGCGCAATGAAGGTCCCACCCGTTTTCTCGCCGTCTGGCCGAAGGCCTCCTCTCGCGCACGACCCGAGGGTCGCGCGGTGTCGCGCGTCCGCCGGTACCGGCACCCCGAGTCCAGACCTTTATGCGGCCAGAGACGTATCAACGGCGGGATGGCCGGCGGCAGCCCGTCTCGGAACTACTTCGTCCTCCGAGAACCGAGCTCGGCGACGACCGCCCTCCGAGTCACCCTCATTTGGATCGTCGTCGGGATCTTCATGGCGACCACCGACGCCTTCTCTCCCCAGCCGTTCGTCCGGGTCTCGGCGTGGCTCGCCCTCTTCTTCTTGGGACTCGTGCTGACCTTCTGGGCCCTGTTCACTCCCTCTCGGGCGGCCGCGGCGACCGGCGCGCTCATCGGCACGTTCCTCGGGCCGTACAGCTTGACCTGGCAGCTCTGGGTCACCTACGTCAAGCACTGGAGCTCGTTCCTCCCCGTACGGCTGTACCCGTTCCCGATCGTCCTGGATGCCTCCGAGTGGTACGCCATGATCCTGGTCGGGTTCGTCCTGTTCGTCGCGTCGATCTCTGCCCTCGTCCGGTACTCGCGTCCTCGACCCACGTACATCCGGGTCCACCATGCCTCGGGAGAGGCGTACCGAGTCGGCGACCCTCCGTGAGATCGTGGGCCCGTCCACCCACTCGACCGGCCGGAACTCCAGCCCGAGGCCGCGTCCCCGCCGGCGCCGGACGCGCTCGGCCGGTCTCGGGCCTAGCCTTGGCAGAACATCTTCGCCCAGTCGAGATTAGTCCGGGCGGTTCCGTAGTCGCCCGCGGCGATGGCCTGTTCCGCCAGGTCCGCGTAGTGCGCGACGAGGCGAGCCCGTTCCTCGTCGCCCATCCCGTCCTCCTTCTGATCCAGACTGGTTTCGAGCGCGTTGAGCCTCTCCGTAATGTCCATGCCGTTCACCGTCCCCACGAGGGCAGCGCACTCCTCAGATTAACCTGCGGGGGAGAGGCGCTCGCCGGGTCCGGTGCGGCTCCCCTCCATTCGAGCCCTTCCTCTCGGGGCGCGGGCCGTCGACCGCGGAGGGTGTGCGTCCACTTACAACTCTCCGCCGATCGATGCGGGGCCAGCCTCTCGTGTGCTCGGTTGTGGGGCCGAACGCACCGTCGCAGGGTTGAACGCCCGGATTTGGACAGAGTTCGCCGTGGAACGTCGAAGGTAGGGTAAAGTGGTAGGGTTCCACCTACTGGTAGGTAGGTGGACTTTGCTGATGGCCACGGAGATTGGAACTGTCAGCACGAAGGGGCAGGTTACCATTCCCAAGGACATCCGGGAGGCTCTGCACCTCCGACCTGGGGACAAGATTCTCTTTGACCTGGAGGGTGGGAATCGGGCTCTCGTGCGCAAGGCCGAGCCGCAACGACTGAACGAGATCTTGGATCGTTTGGGTCCGAGCCGCGAGCCGGGCGTCGAGACCCAACGGAGGTTGAGACGTGAGTGGACCCGACGTGGTCGTCGACACTAACGTATTCGTGTCTGCCAGGAACCGCCACGAGCGGGGCTACCCGGCGTGCCGGAAACTCATAGATCGGATTGACGCTGGGGAATTTCGAGCGATCATCTCGGCCATTACGATCGCCGAGCTCAGGACGAGTTTCTCCCCCGAAGAGGTGCGCACTGTTTGGAGAGCCGCGCTCTCCCACTTTCTCACCTCCTCAAACTACCGAGTTGAGCCCGTGGCTGTGGACATCGCCGACTCGGCAGGCGAACTTCGTGCGGCTTCGCACCTGACCCTACCCGACGCCATCGTGGTTGCCACTGGTCAACTGCGAGGCGCCTCTC